>OHQR01000573.1_pt1 | contig 24472 bp, 26 predicted proteins | sample 1578191 | NCBI WGS metagenome assembly OHQR01 (sample SAMEA3879577, study PRJEB24766) | human gut metagenome | biome: human-associated habitat; feature: feces | place: USA | collected 1985/1987 | reverse complement strand
AAGTCTTCATTGCAGAAGCTGATGACGGGCGCGTCTTCCGGAATGGCAGCCCAGTCGTAGGCGTCGTGGATCACGTGGCCGCGCTCCGTCATCTCGCCATAGAGCGCGGCCTTCCGGACGTTTTTTTGGGTGGGGATAAAGTGGAGCACCACCCCCAGCGTTTCCCAAGCTCTGACCTGATGATACAGCTCCGCTCCCGCCCCGCCATAGAGGGAAGGAAAACCGACGATGTAGAGAACCGTCATAGTTGAGCGTAGAATCCCAGAAGCGTGAATCTTCTCATCAATATAAACTTATTGGCGAATTATGTCTGAAGTGCTCCGGGAGCTTAATACCATATGGTCTAATCGATTTATTCTATATCTGATGTATATTAGTTACGGAAGCGCATGAATCCATTCTTTGGTAGATGAGTGAATTAATATTTGGGATGTGTTTTCCGGTAAAATGTGGCGGCGTTTTGTTGTATCAAAATACATAGCATCTTGATCATTTTTACATTCGATAATATAACCGTTACCTTTCGATTCACTGTATTTCAACCTGCGTCCAGGTTGAAAATCATACAAGACGTACCGTTCAATGTCTTCTGCCCAATCTTTCATCAGACCGGAAGGATACATTTCTTGCTGAGATTGAGAGCCGGCATACCATTTAGTGAACATAATATTTCGAAATAGTTTCCGCCCTTTTTCTTCTTCTCTTGCCGTATGAAAGTTTTTGTCCTCAAAAGAACCCAATAACAATCCCCCATAATATCTCAATTCTCTATAAAAAGGCAACATGTATTGAAATGATCTTTGATCGTTCATGATACTTGCAATATATGAGGCCCGAGCAAATAAACTAAATGCATATCTCTCTATTATTTTATTCGGAACTTTCCAAAGAGGAGTGGCAATAAGTTTTGTACGACGGTATAGAGACATCAAATGCCGAAGAGTACATACCTCAATATGAATATTACTCCCGCAACAAGAAAGACGTGCCCTTAGGATACTTAAATTGATGGGAGGTATATCACATTTGCTTTTATTATCTGCTGAGCGTGGAACAATAGAAAAAAATCTCTTGCATACTCGTCCAATAATATTCATATCCGCAAAACCGAATAAAACGACGCTCAAAGGAAGAAACGCAAGATTGTTGTTGGGATCATCTTCTCTTCCACCTTTGAGAATAAATCCCCTCTCTGACAGGCAATTCTCATAGCTTCTCCAAAGTACTAGCCAGCCTTTGAGGGATTTGGATTTAATTGATGAGATTTCGAAAATAAAATCTGGAGTGCGGAGACAAGAATTCTGAAATTCTTTACTATACGGAGAAATGGAAATTTCAAATCCAAAATACTTATGCCGTTTGTCCATAGTATTATTATTTAGTCGAATATAGAAAATATTCCTGCCACAGCAACTATTGCAACACATGCAACAGCCTGGGCTGGAGCTGTTGCAATAATCGCTGCTCCAATAGCAACGGTACCAACAACAACAGCCGCTCCAACAGCAACTTCCTCTATAGATAAGCTACTTGGTTCCAATTCACGCTCAGAGTTCCTTTCTGGTTGCAAGATAATTTCTTTAGGCTTTGGCGTACCTGAACAGCAACACCAAAAACGATCGAATTCTTTTCCTAAATTTTGAGGAGAGATATAATCTTCTGTGGCTGATGACATATGTTCTGGCATAAACCACGCTCCTGGTGTTACGCAATAGCATTTGTAATGATATGAACCTTTACATTTTCCTTTATATCGGCATTTTGTAGGACTTACTGTTGAACCTTCAGGGCATCCTGGTTTCTGTGAAGAAAGACCAATCCAATCTATGTATATCCCAACATGATTGAATAGGTATCCATATAGATTAACGCCTCCCTTTTCCATCAGAGGATCTTTATTAATCCACCTGCCGTCAGTGGGATTATAGTACCTGAAATTGTACTGCACAAGTCCCGTTTCTTCATCGAAGTACTCGCTGGCGAACCGGAACGGATTCATCTCTGCGGCATTGCCTTCCATCTTCACGGTCGAGCCGTAAGGGCCGTATTCATACAACGCGCGGCGGCCTGCCTGGATGCCGAAGAGTGCCGTCGTGTTCTTCAAGGCGTCGTGCGTGTAGAAAAGGTCTTCCACGTAGGTTCCCGTTTCATCGAAGACGCTCATCGCCAGCACGCGCGTTGCGATCGGTTCCATGGGATCCCACAGGTAAGTTTTCCTCAAAATGGGGGCCACGGTTTCCGAAACGTTCATGGCATCCAGTTCCGCAATTTGTAGGTAGCCGTTATAGATGAATCTCTTCTTTGACATCAGGGTTTCTCCCTCATAGACAGCTTTCTCGACGCGCCTGTTCAAGTAGTCGTACCGGCATTCAACGCGTTTGCTGCCCTGCGTAAAGCTCGTGGCCTGGTTCAGGGCATTGTAAACAACGGTCCATTCTCCGGTGGCGGTTTGCAGTTTGGTCTGATTGCCGTCGGCATCGTAGGTCGGCGCGAAGGGAGGCTCCGTACCTTCGGCGATGGCCGTGTACTGGTTAAGCTGGTTCGTTGTGTACGCCGTGGCGGGAACATCCCTCGTGTGCCGTCTTGCGGTTGCCGATGTTATCGTAATCGTAGGCGAAGGTACCTCCCCGGCTCATCGCGTCGGCAATGAGTTCGTTTCTGTCGTTGTAGCTGTAAGTGTGTGTGAGGTCGGGCGCGGGCGCGTTGAAGTAATCTTTTTTCATCGTGGGGCGGCCCAGTTCGTCGTAGGCGTAGTCGGTTTTGGCCGGGTAATTTTGGCCGCCGGGGCGCAGGTAGTCGATTTTCACCGGGAGGTCGCGCTTGTCTTCGCGCGTGTACCACCGTTTCAAGGTGTTCGGGTAGTCGAGGGTGTCCAGAAGGCCGTTCTCGGCGTTGTAGCCGTAGGTGAAGGGTTTCGCGACGGCGTTCAACGAGACGGTCGAGAGCCGCCCGGAGGTGTCGAAGCTCCACGCGGTTTGCAGGGCGGTGCTTGCCGCATAGTTCAGATTGTATCCCGATGGCCGCCCCAGAGAGTCGCGCTGGAAATGGAGAGCGCTTGCTACAAGGCCGGATGTGGTTTCCGATTCCGTTTCATTATATGGGGTGTAAGCGATGGTGCGCGTGCCGGAGTCGTCCGCAATCTGCGTGAGCAGGTTCAGGTGGTTGTATGTGTAGCCGATGGCGGGCGTGGCGTCGTTGTGGCTGACGGAGACGAGGCTGCCCGTCTGAGGGTCGTAGGCATAGGTCGTCGTCAGAGGGGTGCCTTCTTCGTCTACGGTCCGGGCCTGGCGTTTTTCCGCCAGCCTGTTCCAGTTGTCGTAGGCGTAGCTTTCACCGTGGCCGTCGGCGTAGGTTTTTGCGGTGACCAGGCCCGTAGCGTCGTCGTAGCTCCATGTCGTCACGTCTCCGTCCGTCCGTTCGCGGGGGTCGGCAGTGATGTCTTCCTCATCTGCCCGGAACGTAGTCAGAGTCACGAGCCTGTCGGCCTCGTCATAGGCAAAGGCGGAAGGCTGGATTCCCGTGCCGTATTCGGCGGTCTTGCGTCCGCGCAGATCGTAGGCGGAACACGTCGTTTTGCCCAGCGCGTTGGTGATACGGGAGGGTTGCGCAGTGGCCGGGTCATAGGCTGTCGTGGTCGTATTCCCGGCAGCATCGGTGACGGACGTTTCCCTTCCGGCGATATCATAATGTACGGTGGTGGCATTGCCCCGGGCGTCCGTATGGGTTTCTGTCCTGCCCGTTGCCGTGTAGGAGCGCGAGGAAGTCGTGACGATGCCCGCATGGTCTTTCCTGGACAGGGCATAACCGTCCACAACGACCGTTTCGGCGACGATGGATGAAGTCGGCGTTTGTGTTTTGGCCGTCCGTTTGGAAGGCGCCGTGTATTCCGTCCATTGCACAGTGTCGTTGCCCCGGGGATCCGTGGCAATGCTTTTTTGTGCAAGAGAAGCAGATAAGGCGGAGAGGAGCGCCGCCGTACGTTGCGCAAAGGAATCTCCCTGGCTGTTGTAGTTGGTTGTGGCGATGATGCGGTAGACGCCGTCCGCACGTTGCTCCCGGGAATAGGCGTATTCGGTGATGAGCGAGTTGGAGGGCGTAGGAGCTTCCTCCAGTTTCAACGTCGTTTTGACGAGGTTTCCAAAATCGTCATACTCATAGAGGACGGGGGCCATGCCTTCCACTTCCTGCCGGAGGAGTTGGTTCTTTTCATCAAAGGTGTGCCTTTTGTGGATGAGACCGCCGTTGGCGTTGGCTTGCGAGATTCGTATGACCTGATTCCAACCGTTGGTAACGGATTGCTCTTTGAGTAACGCTTCTCCCGCCTTCTGGGGGAGCGTCGTACTTCGAACTACTCCTTCCTCCGTGGCTTCGGTGGTGTATTGTACATCCCGCTGCCCGATTCCGTGCCGTCGCAGGACGGTTCCGTCGGGGTGTTTCTGGGTGATGAGCGTCGCTCCGGTGGGAGTCGTCATGGTTTCCGTCAATCCGTCTTCACTGTAGGCATGCGTCGTTTCCCGGCCCAGGATATCGGTCTCGCGGGTCAAGCGGCCCAATAGGTCGTAGGCACGGCTTTGCGTGGCGCTCATCGGCCCCACGTCTTTACGGATCGAGGTGATTTTGCCGAGTGCGTCGCGCGTGTAGCTGGTGATGGTTTCCGGAGTCACGACGGTCGCGCCGTCAATCACTTCGGAGCGTATTTCTTCCACGAGCTGCCGCGCGGTGTTGTATGAGTAAGTCGTCAAGACACCGTCTTCGTCCTTTTCCCACAACGGGCCGCAGCACATCATCGCGCGTTCGGTTACGCGACCGTTGGCCCGGGTGCGCTTCGTCCAGCGGTTTTCAGCGTCGTATTCGTAGGTGGCGGCGTCGGTCATCGCCCACGTGCCGTCTGTCAGCAGGGCGTACTGTTCGTAGCGCATGTTGTTGCCCTGTTCGGAGACGTAGGTGACCTTGCGCGTGCTGTGGCCGGGCACGGGTTCCCCGGCAACCCGCGTTTCAGCGGTGACCCGGTAGAGGGCTTCATACTGATCGGTCGGCTCGTAGGCGTAGTGCGTTTGCACGCCGTCGATGCCCTGGGTCATCTTCAGGCGGCCCCGGGCGTGGACGTTCGAGGCCGTGCCGAGCCAGGTTTCTTTCACTTCGAGGCGTTCGCCTTCCGCTCCGAGGGCGGTAGTGTGTTTTTCGACGCGACGCACGTGGTCGGCCTCCGTGTACACGTAGTTTGTTTCCCACAGGTCGAGGGCCGCGGCCGTCAGGGTCGCGCGCTGGGTGAGGATGTCCGGGTCGGCCTGGGTGTTGTCGCGGTAGGTGGTGTAGGTGGCCTTGTCGCCGCCTCCCGCCCACGGGACGCTGGAGACGACTTCGCGCCCGAATTGGTCGTAGGACCAGGTTTTCACGCTGCCGTCGGGAGCGGTTTCTTTCGCCTTTTTGCCCATGCCGTTGTAGGCGTAGGTGGTTTCGCGAGCGTAGGGAGTGCCGTAGCCCTCGATGCGGCTCATGCAGAGGTTGCCGTTGCGCGTGACGGCGTAGGTTTCGCAGACGCGCGAGATGGGCGTGCCGTGTTCCCCTCGCTGGATGGTGGTGATGAGTTTCCACGTATCGGGAGAAACGACCTGCTTTTCTTTCAGGGTGTAAACAGCGTCGTCTCCTTCTCCCTGTGCCATGTTCCAGGCTCCGTCCGTTCCCTGCCAGTAGCGGGTGGTGTAGGGCATGCGGCCCGCGGTCTGTTCGGTGACGGCGAGTTTGCCCGTCGCCGCGTCTCCCGAAATCGTGAAGGTCTTAAATGGGCTACCCGTGACGGGGTAGAGGCCGGTCGTGCTGTTTTTGGCTCCCACCTGTTCGGGGAGGTAGAGGGCGATGCGGTAGCCGGTGGACGTAATGTCTTCGATGTTCGCGAGTCCGTCCCACAGGTTCCAGATTTGGCGGATGGAGCCGTCGGCGGCGCGCACGATGTCGAGTTTGCCGTCGAATTCTTCTTTAGTGTAGGAAGCGCCGTTTTTGGCGGTGTAGCCGGTGGCGTATTTCAGCGAGGAGGCCGCACCCGCCGAGTAGCTGACGGTGTGGCCCGCGTTCGAGCGCACGCTGAGGCTGTAGTCTACGATGCTCCGTGCCGATCCGATCGTTTGCCGGAACGAGGCGGAGCCGCCCCGTTTGGCCGATCCGCCGATGGGACCCACGCTGCTGCTTCCCGCACTGCCGCCGCTGCCCGCCGCGTAGCTGAAGTAGTTGATCTTCGTCCCTCCGCTTTGGAGCTGGAAGGCGGTGTTTGGGCCGATGCCCGCGGACGGAGCCGCGGTGATTTCGTTCGCCATCGGGTGCCAATAATTTAACGCGCGCGGCGACCAGAGTTCCGGGGAGAAGGTGCGCCCGACGATTTCAAGGAGCCCCTGAGGAAGGCCCGTCATGCCCCGGAAGGAACCGAAGTTCGTGCGCCAGAGCATCTCCGCCTTGCGCGTTTGCGTCACGACGCGTTTGCCTGCCGTTGAAGAGGCGTAGGCCGACATGGAGGCGCGCCCGCTGCGTGCCGCCGGAGTGTTGCTGCTGGAGCCGCCTGCGTTTTCTTCACACGCGCAGGGTTCTTCCTCCGGGTCTTCGCCGTTCTCCCCCTCGCCGTTGTCGTTATCCGGACATGGATTACTGGAGCTGCTTTGCGAGTCGCTGCTGCTCGGGGACGTACTGCTGCTGCATTCGCACGGGGTATCCTCGCCGTCGTCGTCCGTGTCGACGGGTTCAGGGTCGTCTTCATCAGGCACGTAGGAGGAGGAGGACCCCGATCCGGAAACCTCGACCTCCACCGAGTACGCAAGGATGGCCAGGTTTTTCCAGTCCGGCGGCAACGCGACGTTTTCATACGTCATGCTCACCTTGTGATAGCCGGGTTCAATCGGGAAAGACTCGTTTTTTTCTCGGTACTGGCCCCCGTGATGTTCGCCTTCGCCCGGTATTTCGACCCCCTGGCCGTCAACCATGAGCGAGCCGTTGTCGTCCACGCCGAGCATCACATGGCAGGTGGCGGTTTCCCCCGGCTGAAGCGGTTCTACATAGATGTTCCAATCCCAGCTGTCGCTGAACGGGCCGCTTTCTTTGTTGAAGGGCTCCGGTGCGCCGCCGGAATTGGAACTGGCTCGGTTAGTCAAGGGATTGACGTCGTCATTGAAGCGATGGGTGTTCATTGTTCTGGAATAGTTGAGGTTGAAATATAAATAAACTGTCGGAAACGAGGATCGGCTACAACAAAACTCCGATAGCATTTTCTCTATAACAAATCGCGGCTCGCATGGCAACTATTTTTTTAGAGAAAAATTGGTATTTTTTCAACCATGATTCCTTTCCTTAAAAAATCATCAATCAAAAAAATAACTCATTATCATCACGATGCAGACTTATCCAACAAATGGGGCCATGGCCGGATAGCTTTCATAGTGGATGCACCGTATCCACGTACGGTCAAGGTTGCGGGCATGCTTCTGAGCCTGGAGATAATTGCTAGTGATCCTCCGGCTTGTGGACGAATCTGCTCCATCTGTTTAAAGACGTGGAGCATCTCGGCTTGTTGCTATTTAGGCCATCGGTCCAGGGAATCATTCTTCCTTCCGGCCGCCGTTTGTTCCGAGCACTCGGGTTGCCCTAATGATCGGGACAAGCCTTACGTCAATCAGGAAGTTGAAGAATTCATTTCTCCGAACCCGGAGACCCACGAGTGCCGCGTTATCCCCGTTATTTGCCGGGAAAAGAAGGAAGCCGGGGCTACGGACTGCCTGCCGCCCGTCATCAGGAAACACAACCTGCTGGCTGCTGATATTCTCGACAGGGGAAAGGAGAGGACATCCAGCGACGTGATCGCCAAAATGATCGAAGTTGATCCCGAGGTCCTTGGGAATCGCTGGGAACGGAAGCAACGGAAAAAAGATTGAAGGAACGCCTGCTGGCCAAAAGGAAATGGCGATCAGTGGAGGGAAGACTAGCGTATGATTTCAGAGGAGCGGTCTGGAAGTGGAAAGCGGATTGCGAAAGGGAACTCCGGAAATAAGGGAAAGTATCTGACGAATTATACCGTCATCATGAATAGGAGATGAGCCTTTTGTTGAGCAAGTACCTGTTGAAGGAAGCCGTGATGAGCCATTCTTTTAATGGCTCATCACGGAAAAGGAGTCCAGGGACTATTCATCTGTTCTTTGGCTGTTGATTCCGTCAGGTGTGGACAAAAAGGAGATGCTGGATTATTTAGAAGGGAATAGAAAAAGGATGGAGTGTTAGGGTACCAATCGGAGCAGGAGATGGGAAATATATTTAAAATTAAAAAATTTAATGAAGCACATGCGTAAAAAATGGGTCGTGATGCCGGGGTTATTATGGCATTTCACCGGATTGCCGGTTTTTCCTCTTTCCGTAGCTCAGGACGTGGCATCTCCGGAGATGCCGAATGTGGATGTGGAGACGGAGGCGGGCAGGCATATGGAGAGGGACCGGGCTGCCATATGCAGGTTTTTTATGCTCATGTTTCTGGAGAGAAACATTCAGATGGCCGAGGTGGAGGATGACCATGCCGTGGATTTGCAAACCAGGCTGAAGCATGAGCTGAACGCCATTCCAGGCAAGGCGCTTGCCGAATGCCCGGAAGACTTCCGGCTGGCGATGGAAAAATGGAAAGATGCCTGTGAGAAGGAACTCGCGGAATCGGGATCGGTTTCTGACGAATTGCGGTATATGATGGCGGAAAGCATGAAGCTGTTGATGGGAAAATACATGGTAGATGAGGTCCTGAATACATCCATTCCCCGATTGCTGTTCCCCTTTAATGGAGAAGGGCAACCCGATAAAAAGGAACTGTTGGAGTATTATAAGGATTTGAAGGAAAAAATAGAATCCGGCAAGGTTGTTATACCGGTAGAAACGTAAAGGGACGAAAATAGATAGAACCAGGTGAATGTCATGTTTGGAAACCTAGCTTCCATGTTGCGTTTATTGTTGTGGTGTAGCCTCGGCTTGCCGGGGCTGCCTGCCTCTGTTGCCCAGGATGTCGTTGTCTCCGGTGAACCGAATGTTGACCTGGCCGGCCTGTCCGATGAGGAAAGGAGGAAAATGATTCTGGCCATTTCCAGGATGGAAATACTGGAGCGGCTCATGCAGGAGATTTTTTTCCTGGAAACCGAAAAAACCGGAGCGGGAGCTAGATTGTTTGGTCTGCTGAAGTTCAAGCTTGCCTCTGTTTCCGGCAAGGTTTTGGAAGCGTGTCCCGACGATTACCGGCAGGCATTTCAGGCCTGCATGGAAGCTGGCCGTGACTTTGTGCGGCAATTTGAAGGAGTGGAAATGGAAGAGCCGCAATTTCACAGGGAATATTCCCGGTACCAGGGCAAATGCCGTGCCATCATGCAGCCTGTCAAGTCCAAGTACAGGCTGGAGGAAGCCCTGGCTGACCCCATCATATTCCTTCGCCGGGAGATAGACCCTTTCAGGAAGGACAAGGCGAAATTGCTGGAGCGCTTCAAGGTTTTGAAAAGACAGGTGGAGCAGGAAACATTCACATTCCCGGAAATAACGGAACAGGAAAGGGAAAAATTTGGAATGAAAATGATTCTTTATTGATTTTTAAGGGTATATTTGAAACATGTAGGGACCATGAATGTTATAAAACTTGTTTTGCTGGCAGGGACGGCTGCCTCCTGTCCGTTGGGTTCGGTGGGAAACAGGGATATCATGGAACCGGATATGGCCAATGTGGATGAGGAGATGGAGGGATTCCGGAAATCGCGTATGGCCATCGTGAGGTATAATGTGCTGCTTGAATTGTGCTGTAGGATCGTTTCACTGGAATTGAAGGAACATCCGCGGCTGCCTGATGGGAAAATCAAGTACAGGAAAATGTGTGACCTGATTCCTCAATCGATTCTGGCACAATGTCCCGCAGATTTTCGGCAATCTTATGTGGAGGCCCTTGAAGGTATAGAAAAAAATCTAAGTGATAATATTTCATGGGGGGGAACTCCGGAAGGCAAGGAAATGTTCTCCAGGCTGGAAGAGGCCAGGAAACGGTTTAGTGACCAGTATGACCTGGAACCTTTAATGCGTCCTTTGATTGATTGGCTGGACGGTCAGGAAACTCGCCGGGAAGGAGAAAGCCCTCAGGAATATCTGAAACGTCTCTACCAATTAAAAAGTGATCTTGAATCCGGGAAATGGGTTATTCCCGAAGGTTTGCCGGCAGAAAAACCGGGACCGGAATGCATGAAATCGGTCGCCGGACAGTGATTGCCCGGGAAACGGCTGATGCCGGAAAGGCGTGAAGCATGCGGGGAAAAAGAAAATGCGGGGGCGTAGTGACGGCCCGGGAATTGGATTGGCGGCGGAAAATGGGGGCAATCCCGGATTGGCATTTCTCTTGATGGATGTTAAAATAAAAACAGTGATGAATTTATGGAAATGGATTCCCGTGGCGGTGGTGTCGTGCTGTTGCAGTTTTGATACAGGATATGGCCAGGACATCGCGGCGCCGGATATGCCTGATGTGGATGAGTACCGGAAAACGCCGGAATTTGAGAAAGATCGCTTGGCTATAGCCAGGCAAGCGATCATAGGGAAATTATGCCTGGAGATTGCGGGAATGGAATTGGACATGCAGCAGAAGGCCTTGGATGAGCGCCTCCTATTGCAGACGATGATGGAACTGTGGCCTGAGAAAACGTTGGACGACTGCCCGCAGGACTTTCGTGAAGCATGGTTGCAGAGCAGGAAAGTATTTAAAATGTGGTTGAAGGATGACAACGCATGGGAGGAAACGGAAGAAGGCAGGGACGTGATGCAGCAGCTGCAAGACTCCATGAAAAGGGTTGAGGAAAAATATGGTTGCCAGGTTTTGGAGCAAGCCGCCGACAAATGGCTGGAGGCCAATGGTGCGGTAAAAAAGGAGGGAGAAACGCCGGAAGAGTACCTAAAACGTCTGAATCAGTTGAAAGAGGATATTTATTCCGGGAAATTGGCTATTTCTCCTGAATTGTTGAATCAAGAAGACAAGTGGAAAGATGAGGAAGAGTAAAAAGCGGACATCTGTCCTTATATTTGTCAGGTCAAATAAGCCATGAAGCTGGTAAAATGGTTTCTTGCGGCAGGATGGGCATGGTGCTGCGTTGTCAGTCCTGTCCGGGGACGGGATGTAGGGGGTACGGAGAAGATGAATCCGGATGTTCCGGACAATCTGGACCGGCGGCAAATGAAGGATCGGGAAGCCATACAGCGGTTCATGATCGCACTGATGCTGGAGCACATGGTTCTCAAATGGAGCCGGAAAGATGCTGGGCATGACGTTGAGGCAATGAGGCGTGAAATGGCTTCTTTTCCGATCAAAGCCCTGGACAGGTGTCCGGAGGATTTCAAGGAGATATGGTGGGATATTCTGTTTACAAGCATCAGGGAAAAGGTTCCTCTGAAGAAACTGCCCGCGGACGATCTGAAAAAGCTGGAATTTCAGATGAGGGTGTACATGGATAAATACAATCTTCAGCGGTTTGCGTCTTCTCCCGCCTTGTTGAACTTCGTGCTCCTCACCTTGAATCCGCGGAACATTGGTAATCCTGACAAAAAGGACTGGAGCAGGCGTGCGGCCGGTCTCCGGGGGCGCCTTGAAACCGGGAATCCTCCGCTGCCTTCCGTCGAAGAAATGATGGAATGGTCCGGGAATTGGGAGAGGAAACATGGATTCGGCGGAGAGGACCCCTGGGAGGATGACGGGGAAAACGGTTATAATACGCTGCTGTGGTATGTTTTCGGATTATATGGAGATGAAGATGAGGAGCAGGACGATCCTTTCTCCTGATTCCCGTGATCTATCATGATCTCCTGCAGGAATGGAATCTCCATCCGCGGAGCCGTTTTTTTCAGGTTAAGTCTTGCCAGGGCAGGGGGCTTGGGGCCATAATCTGAAAGTTTCACAACCGCACGCACAGCCATGAAAGTAATCGTCATCTACGGCAGCCCGAATGATAAGCCCTTTATGGAACCCGCCCGCGAATATTTCGCACAGGAAGGAGTCCCTTATGAAGAAACGGTTTTGTCCGCCCACCGCGACCTTCCGCAGCTCATCAAATTCCTGGAGGACCTGGAAGCCAGCGGGGAAAAGGCCGTCATCCTGGCCGTGGCCGGCCTGTCCGCCGCCCTTCCCGGAGTGGTCGTCATGAGCTGCTCCCTGCCGGTCATCGGCGTACCGGTTCCCGGAGGCCCCCTGAACGGCATTGACGCCCTGCTGGCGATTGCCCAGTGCCCGGGCGGCGTGCCCTGCACGACGGTAGGCCTGCACAAGAAGACTCCCGTGAACGCCGCCATGGCCGCTCACCGCATTCTGAAGCTGGCGGGGCTGTAAGTATCCACTCTTTCCCCTTCCGGCTGATGACTTCTCCTCCGTCACAGGAAATCGTGTTGGACGAGCAGGAAATTTCCCGCGCGCTGGAGCGGATGGCCCACGGCATCGTGGCCCGCTGCGCCGGGGAACCGCTCGCCATTGTCGGCCTCCTCAGCCAGGGGGACATCATCGCCCGGCGGCTGGTGGACAAGGTCAAGGAACTGGGCGTGGACGCCCAGTACGGCGCCATTGACATCTCCCTGTACCGGGACGACATCTTCAAGCTGGAGGCGCGCCCCTCCCTCCGCTCCTCCAATCTGCCCTTTTCCACGGACGACATGAGGGTGGTACTGGTGGACGACGTGCTGTACACGGGCCGCACCATCCGCGCGGCTCTGAACGCTCTGTTCGACTACGGCCGCCCGGCACGCATTGAACTGGCCTGCCTGATTGACCGCGGCGGCCGGGAAGTCCCCATCCAGCCGGATTACACGGGCCACGTGCTGGACCACGCTGGAGCCAAGGTCGTCGTCAGCATGAAGGAGGCCGACGGCGTGGACCGGGTGGTCATCTCCGGCAAATAGACAGTTTCAACCCATTCCCTGACTTTCATGAATCCCCGCAAGGACCTACTCAACATCTCCTCGTTGACCGACGAGGAAATCCATACGCTGCTGGATTCGGCCGGACCGATGAAAGAGCTCTTCACCAAAAGCGTCAAAAAGGTGCCTGCCCTGAAAGGGAAGTCCGTTTTGACGCTTTTTTATGAACCCAGCACTCGCACCCGCTCCTCCTTTGAGGTGGCGGCGGAACGCCTGTCTGCGGACGTGACCAACTTCACCGTATCTACCTCCTCCGTGGTGAAAGGGGAATCCGTCCAGGACACGATCGCCACGCTCCAGGCCATGAAGGTGGATTACGTCATCGTGCGCCACTACAACAGCGGCCTTCCGAACGTGATCGCCCGCCATACGAACGCCAGCGTGGTCAATGCCGGGGACGGGGCGCATGCGCACCCCTCCCAGGCCTTGCTGGACTCCTTCACCATCCGGGAAATGTTTCCGGACGTCCGGGGCAGGCGGGTACTGATCGTTGGGGATATCCTGCATTCCCGCGTGGCGCGTTCTACCTCCATCCTGATGAAAAGGCTGGGGATGGAAGTGGCCTACCTGGGACCGGGCTCCCTGGTGCCGCGCACGGAATATTCCGGCATTCCCCGCTTTTCCGATTTCAACGAGGCCTTTGCCTGGAAGCCGGACGTCATCTATCTGCTTCGGGTTCAGAAAGAGCGGCAGGACGCCCCCTTCTTCCCCAGCGCGCGCGAGTACAACAAAATATACGGTGTCACGGAGGAGCGGCTGAAACGCATCTCCGATGAAGGGCTGTACATCATGCATCCCGGCCCGGTTAACCGCGGTGTGGAAATCTGCGACCTGGCAATGGACTATGAGCGCTGTCTGATCAACCGCCAGGTGGAAAACGGAATCGCCTGCCGCATGTCCATCCTGTACCATCTCACTCCCCAAACCCAGCATTGATCCTTCATGAAAACTTCCGTACTTATTCGCAATGCCCGGATGGCGTCCGGCTCCTGTCCGGCGGATATTCTGATTTCCGGCGGGGTGATTTCCGGGAAGGCCCCTGCCGGAACTCTTTCCGCAGACTCTGCTGAAACAGTCATTGATGCTGCCGGCAAACTGGTTCTTCCCGGCCTGTTTGACATTCACGCCCACCTGTGCCAGCCCGGACGGGAAGACAAGGAACGCATTGCCACGGCAACGGCGGCGGCCCTCCACGGCGGCGTGACCGGACTGATGGCCATGCCGGATACCGCCCCCGTGATGGACAATGCCGCGCAGATCACCACCTTCATGGAAATCTGCCGCACGGACGCTTTGGTGGACGTCATCCCCTCCGGCTGCCTGACCAAGGGAGACGGCGGAGAAGAGCAGGCCTCCTACGACTCCCTGCGGGCGAAAGGCGTGCGTTTTATCACGGACGGCGATCGAGCACCGGACAACATGCTGCTGCTGTACCGCGCCATGCAGTATGCCAGCAACCTGAACCTCACCTTTGCCCTGCGCGGGGATGTTCCAGCCCTCACGGCCAGGGCTGCCATGCACCCCGGCACCACCTCCTACCGCCTGGGGCTGACGGGCTCCCCGTCGTGCGCGGAGGAAATCGGCCTGGAAACGATCATCCGCCTTTCCGTGGACACGGGCAACTCCCTGCACGTGCAGACCGTCTCCACCGCCGGAAGCGCGGACATTCTGCGCCGCTGCAAGCCGGAAACGGCCGGACTGAGCGCGGAGGTGTCCTTGCATCATCTCCTCTTCACGCATGAAGACGTGGGCTGTTATGATACCAACTACAAAACCGTGCCGCCCCTGCGCGACCGGAAGGACGTGGACGCCCTGATTGAAGCCGTGAATGACGGCACCATCGATTGCATCGTCTCCGACCACACCCCCTGCACGCCGTTCTCCAAGCTTCAGGACTTCGTGGTAGCCCCGCAGGGCATGATTTCCCTGGATACCTTCCTGCCGGCCATCTACCAATATCTGGTGAAGACCGGCAGAATGTCCTGGGAAACGGTTGTCCGCGCTTGCAGCGACGCCCCCCGCAGGCTCATGGGGCTCCCCCCCGTTTCCCTGGAGGAAGGCGTCCCGGCCAATCTGGTGGTATTTGATCCGGAAGGAGAGACGCCCGTCACGGACGAAACGTTGCGCAGTCGCGCCCGCAACACTCCCTTCCTGGGCAAAACGCTCCAGGGAAAAGTGGAAGCCGTAGTCTTCGGAGAGCAAACCTACCTCTTTTAAAGGGAAGCGGAGAGTTTTTGTCGTCTATCAACTATTAACTAAACTGCCCTTGCAGCCTGTTGCCCGCGTCAGCACCTGTTATCCGGAAAAATTCGGCGTTCCGCGTCAGAGCGGGCTGGTGCCCGGTGCCCGTGCACGGCTGGTGTTTGAGCCGCAATTCCGGAATCCTGAATCCGTGCGGGGACTGGACGGATTCTCCCATTTGTGGCTGCTTTGGATATTCAGTGAAAACCTGAGGGAAGGCTGGAGTCCGACGGTTCGGCCTCCCCGCCTGGGCGGTAATGTGCGCATGGGGGTCTTCGCCACGCGCGCCCCGTACCGTCCCAATCCCATAGGACTGTCCGCCGTCAGGCTGGACAGGGTGGAAATGCATTCCCGGGACGGTCCTGTGCTGCACCTCTCCGGCGTGGACTTGGTGAATGGCACGCCCATTCTGGACATCAAGCCCTACGTGCCGCAGGCGGACTGCATCCCGGAGGCTTCCGGAGGATTCACGTCCTCCCCCTTTCAGCGGCTGAAAGTGGAAATTCCGCTGGAGCTGGCCGCCTCCGTTCCTCCGGAGGAACTGGCGGCGCTGAAGGATACGCTCTCCCTTGACCCGCGGCCGCAGTACCAGGACGACCCGGAACGGGTATACGGCCTTTCCTTCTCCGGCTGGGAAATCAAATTCAGGGTGGAAGGCGTCCGGCTGTACGTACTTGCGCTGAGTTGAAAGTGGTAGTTAAAAGTTAATAGTTGATGGATAGCAAAAACTTTCCGCTTCCCCTTTAAAAAGGTAGGCCGTTCCGATATAGGGGGCGCTCTTTCCGGAGATTTTTCCTTCCGGAACGGGGTTTTGTTTTCCGTCCCGCCTTCTTATGGTATTGGACGCTTTCCGTAACCCCTGACTCCGTGTTCTTTCATGGAATGCCGGGAAGTGGCGCCTGCCGGGAAGAGGACTAGTCGCATATGCATTATAGTTGTCGCCCTTGTGGCGCTCCTTGTGTACATCTTCCTATAGAACCGGCGTGCCACGCTTATTCCTTCGATTGCCGTTCTTGTCGTTCTCATCTCCACCTTATGCCGGTTTCCTGTGCCGGAGTTCACGCCGGACACCCTCTCCAGGTTGAGCCTGGAGATGGCACCCTGTGCACAGATTGGCCTGGGGATGCTGGCGGGGTGGGCGGCCAAAATGCCATCCTGATCGTGGAATTTGCCAATCTGGAAATGCAGCGCGACAAAGGCCTGATGGAAGTCCCTCCGGCGATCGCCCTTCTGAGCCTGCGGCCCATTCTGATGGCTTCCCTGGTTTCCATTCCGGGCTGCATTTCGCTGATGATCTCCTCCGGTTACGGAGTGCTGACATGAAACGCCAACGGTACAGTGGTCGTCATCGGCATGGGGGTATAGGTGGGCCTTTTGCTGATCTCGTGTTTTTATGTATTCGTCATGAATCTGTTCCGTATCAACTTCTCCCTGAATGAATTGAAGGAGGATCGGATGAAACGGGAACGCGGGAATACTTGGCTGCGCACAAAAGCGATGTTCCCTAAAGCTGACGGTGAAAAAGGCATTGTGCTCTGTTCCCTCCCGGGAAGAGGAGGAAATAAGGCCTCTTTCCTTCCGGCGGGCAGTCCGGCGGAAGAATTTTTCCTGAATCATCCTGCGGAAGGTGTGAAGGCGTGGATGGGATATGAATCGTGCCGGACTTGCCTTCCCAGGCAGTGGGGAGTAAACTTTTCCACCAAGGCGGGGAAGCTGTTCCTGTCCGGTTGAGAGGAATGAAAGGCGAGCGGCACATAATTGAAGCATTTGAAAAAAACTTCCGTGATTACGGGGAATTGGGGGCATCCGTTTCCATTTGGAAGGAGGGGCGGGAAATTGTTTCCCTGCACTCCGGATTTGCCGTGGCGGATGAAACGCGCCCGTGGACGGGACATTCCCTGGTCCCCGTTTACTCCGCGACCAAGGGACCCGCTTCCGCAGCCCTGCTGCTGGCTCTGTACCAGCAGGGAGCCTCCCCGGAGATGAGCATGGGGGAACTGTGGCCGGAATTCCCGCTGCCGTATGCTACGATTGCTCAGATGATGTCCCACCAGTGCGGTTTGGCCGCTTTCTCCCGTCAAGCTGATGTATTCGACCATGAAGACTGCGTGCGCGCCCTGGAGGAAACCACTCCCGCGTGGCAGCCTCCCGAACACGGCTACCATCCGCATACCTACGGCGTCATGCTGGACGAACTCATGATCCGCCTGACCGGGGAGCGTCTTTGGGCATACTGGGATGAATACATCCGCCGCCCCTTGAATCTGGACTTCTTCATCAGACTGCCGGAATCAGAATTCAGCCGGGTGGTTGTCCTTTACCCCGGCAAAATGGACATGTCCAACATGGGAACCCCGTTCTATCTGGAATACATGAAAAAAGGTACGCCCGTGAACCGTGCGTTCAACACCCTGATTGGCCTGAACAGCGTGCGCCAGATGAACACTCCCGCAGCGTGGACTTCCGGGATGCCTGCCTTCGGCGGGGTGGCTTCCGCCCGTGGCATGGCTCAATTTTACCAAGCCTGCCTGGGTCTGGATGAACTGGAGGTATTCCCGAAAACCGTGCGTGGCTGGATGAAAGAAATGGTGGTTGACGGGCCGGACCTGACCCTGAAAACGCCTACCGCCTTTTCCTGCGGATTCATGCACGACCCCGTGGACCTTTCCACGGGCCGCAAGCTGCGCCATCTATTCGGTTTCGGGGGCTTCGGCCATGCGGGGGCGGGCGGCTCCCATGCCTATGCCGACCCGGAATACGATCTGTCCTTCGGCTACGCCATGAACCGTATGGACTTGAACGTGCTCCCCGGAGTGAAAACCCGGAACCTCATCAATGCGGCAATGAAGGAAATCCATGAAGATGGGGGCGGTTTTGACACCTGATTTTTCAGGCAGGAAGAAGGCTCTTCTTTCTACTTTGCGGTTGCCCTGCTATCTGCCTTGTTGAGTTTCTGTCTGGCCTCTTCATGGCCCTGTTCGGCAGCTTTGAGGTACCATGTCAACGCTTCCTTCCGGTCTGGTTCGATTCCATGGCCTCCTTGATCATAGATCAATCCCAAAGAGTATTGGGCGTCCGCATCTCCCTGCCGGGGCTGCCTGGAGGAACCATTTGGCCGCCTCCCGATAATCTTTTTGGACGGAATCTCCATTAAAATACAGTGCTCCTAAATTTTTTTGAGCATCAATCTCATTTAGCAAAGCGCTTTTGATCCACCATTCCCGTGCTTTTTCAAAATCCTGTTGGAGGTTGTTTCCTCCCAGAACATATAAATTGCCTAAATTGAGCAAGTTGGATGTATCTCCCTGTTCAGCCCGGATAGTCAGGTATTTGGCTGCTTTCCCGTAATCCTTCTCAAGTCCGGGGCCGCCAAGCATGTACAATTGTCCCAAAAGATCAAGGGATTCCCGGTCTCCTTCGTCTGCCAGCGGCTGTATCCATTTGACCGCTTCTCCATAATTTTTTCGAGCCCCGGTCCTCCCGTCATATACAGATACCGCAAAAAGGGAATTGCTTTTTTATTTCCATGCCTGGCGCTGAGTTGAAACCATTTTTCCGCTTCCTTCCAGTTCTTTTCCAATCCCGGCGTTCCATTCATGTACAATTCTCCCAGGATGCACATGGAATCCGGATTTTTCTGTTCAGCACTGAGTAGTAACCATTTAAGAGTATTCTTTTCATCTTTTTCCATGCCCGGCCCCCCGTCAGGTATAGCTGTCCCAGAAGGAACAAAGCTTCCTGTTGGCCTTGCTGCGCACTTGACTGGAACCATTTGGCCGCTTCCTTGTAATTTTTTCTACGCCCAGTCCCTGCATGTAAAGGCGCGCGAGATTATACTGGGCAAGGGAATGGTTCTGCATGGCGCTTGCTTTCCAATGTTTGAACGCTGCGTGCTCATTGCGTTCCACGCCTTCTCCTTGGATGTAGAGAAGCCCCAATTCGTTTGGGAATTATATACTTAACTTTAGTCTAACAATCCATCACCTTTTCTCCGCGTTTACACGAGAACCGGAACACAGGCGGCAAACTTATTGCTTTCCTAGAATCTGCCAATGGAGAAGGATGGGAAGCCATGCTCGCGGAAATTGGAATTCGTTATCTAAAAATCACTCATGCAGGACGTTTAAAAGGGGCAAAAGCAAGAAGAATAAAACAGTTCCGTGAGTCTGAACTTAAGTATATAAAACCCATTCGTTTTGAGCTCCGGCATGGTGTTGGGCAGCGCTTTTCCGCAGCCAGCGAACGGCCTGCTCTGCGTCTTTTTTGACGCCACTGCCGGATTCATATGCTTTGCCGAGTAAATACTGGGCTTCCGGAGAATCCAGATTCGCAGCTTCAAGGATAAAGCGGTATCCTTCCTTTTTATCCAGAGGAGCTCCCTCAATGCCGTGAATATAGAGTTGCCCCAGCCTTAACAGTGCGTCCCTGTCTCCCGGCTGCATCTGCTGCTTCAATTGGCTGGCATCAGTTCGCAATTGTTGTATTTGCGCGTATTTTTTTGTAGCTTGAACATTTCCCATTTTGGCTGCGTGGCTGAAGCATTGTTCGGCTTTCTCCATGCTTGCCAGAGGATTATCTTTTTTGCACAATAAAAGATAGAAATTACCCATCTCCGTGTAGTATTCAGGATCCTTTGATTCCTTGGCTGCCTGCTCCAGATATTTCAAAGCAAGATGTATATTCCTTTCAACTCCTTCTCCATTGATGTAAGCCAGAGATAAGAGTTTCAGGGCGTCTGCATGGCCTTGCCGGGAAGATTGGCGAGCAAGTTCAAGAGCCTTTTCCATATCTTTTTTGATTCCCAATTTTCCATGATAGGTAAAATAGGCCAGGTTATACTGACAATCTGCATCTCCTGATGAAGCACCTTTTTTCAGGGCTTCGATGGCTTTTTGCATGTCCTTTTGGCAACCGAATCCTTGATAATAGCAAGTAAAAAGAGTGAAATAAGCATGAGGGTCATTTTGTTGAGCTGCTTTTTCAGCCCAGAAGAACTCTTTATCATAATCTTTTGGGATGCCATTTCCTCTTCCATAGCAGGTGGCCAGGGAAGATTGGGCAGACGGGTCTCCTTGTGCTGCCTTTATTTCCAATTCTCGGATATGTTCTGGAGAATAGGCAGGCTTTTCCGATTGAGCCTTCTTGGGCGGGATTTCTTGGACTTTTACGTGTACAGGCTGTGCGGCCAGAGAAAATTGGCTCATACAAAATGAGATTACCAATAAGATCATGATAGATGCTTTCATACAGTGATATTCTGGAAATTAAAAATCAATACGTACTCCTGCAGAAAATACCCCGTCGGAGTCTTTTTCTGTTATTTTTTCTTCTCCCTTCAAGTAAAAAGATACGTTGTCATACGGTTTATACTCTACGCCTCCTTCAATTTTTATGAAGGCAGGCGGTACTTTTGGTACGATATCCTGATTTACGCTTAATAAGGCATGGTAACGTATTTTACCGTCTTGGCTAGAACCAGATGATTTAAGTGAAGCTAAACAGGCAGCTTTGAGAGGATTGGGTGAAAGATCCTGTAATGTAACAGACGCGTCAAAGCTTAAACTTTGAGCGATCTTGGTTGTATAATTCAAGCCTACAGATGGAACATACCGCTCCTGGCTGAAGCCATCTTCCCAGTTGTCGCTGAACGTCCCATTTAGAGTCAATCCCTTCAGTATTTCCCCCGACTTTATATGAAGTGAGCCCTTGCATTTATCATCTTCCTGCTGTTTCCAATTCACCCGATGCAGAAAGGGTGAAAAAAGGTACTTTCAATATCGTCAGTTTTGAAAAACCGACACTGAACGTAGGAATATCATCTCCTGGTGTTAATGTAACTCCTAACCGGGAAGCCCGCAGGATGACAGTAAGGGCGTTCCAAATCCAAATATTTTGGAATGCTCTTGTTGTCTATATGATATTTCCGGTCTGAAACCGGCTTCCTACTGAAAATTGAAGATATGAATTGTTTTTTTACCGCTTTCCCATATGGCTATTTTACTTTTATCATTTGAAAAGCAAAATGTTAATCGATGGGATCCTGATAAAATATGTCTCCCTGTCACCTTTTTGTCTTTTGTATTGATGAAGGCGACTGCCGTTTTAAAGTTCCAAGGTGCGACAAACCTTCCTGCATAAATGAATGTAACCGCCAGCAGAGTTCCATCATCGGACAGAGAGGGGGTGGATATCGCCCAGCGTTTTTTTCCAATCCAAGGGAATCGGGAGTTATATCCATTACTTTTTTTTGGGACCTACATACTTGACTAACCATCCAACAGATCACCTCTTCTTTTTCTATCAGGTAAAAAATTCTTGACATGCTTTGGAAATTTTGTATACATATTATCATGTATACAAAACCACATATCTATCATGTTTCTTTTGACATAAAAGGCACAAAAAACAGTGAAGAATACAATGCTATATGGAATGCCATCGATACAGTTTTTGAAACATATCGCGACAATGGTTGTTATATAGATATACTTGACTCATCTTGCCTTATATTCTCTTCTGAAACAGAAAAAGAGATAATGAACAAACTGAAAGATACAATAACAAATGAAGGAGTAGCCACTAAAAACTTTTGGTGTTTTATTTCATCTGTTGATAAACAAAGTGAAATATTCTGTTTCACAAAAGAAATGAGAGCTATTTTTAATGAATGGACTAAAACTGCTTTTGGTTTTAATATCTAATCACAACGAGGCTCATACTTTCTATTAGTATAAATCCTTATATTAACATTAAGTAATTTAGATAAATTCCACATTATCTTTTGTTTCCATAAAGGTGGTAATTTTTTATTCTCATTCATAAAATTATTTATCTCCATTTAAAAAAACCAAATCAAAAAAACGCTGACTAGAATATCTAGTCAGCGGTTTCCATAATATGCTGTCTATTAATTCATTAATATGAATAAAGTTTCAATTCGTCCAATCTTTGAACTCATAGTAACACCAAAAACAACCTATCCAAAAGATAACGGACATCAACCAGATACCTACATCTTTCCATCTCACGATACCAAGTTCGCTTCCTCCTTCTCCAACTGTAAGGTATGTTTTACCCAATGATTGATATAGTCTATACACCGCCCCTATTTTGATCAACCATCCAAAAAGTAGATAACAAATAAATACTCCTTTTGACCATTTAATGCTTGGTCTGTTCTTTTCCGCTTCCAGTAAATCATCATAAGTGGTTCTTCCTCCTTGATAACTTCTGGTTGATTGGGTTCTTCCGTCTGGTCCGCATATATAAATGGTATTTCCATCTCTGACCGTTACCGAAACAGAGGTAAAACCAAGGAGTTCTCCTTTTCTGGTATATAAGGTTGAACCATCCGTACCGATGGCGCGAACATACAAACCGTCTTGTACCGCTGAACTAATCATGATTTCGGGTATTTCTCTGAGATTCCATATTGATTTTTCCCTGGTTGACTATCCTTGGCGAATGCCACCAACATGATGATGGGACCCGCAAAAGGAATAAGACTCATTAACAGGTAACTTCCACTTTGTCCAATATCATGGAGACGACGAACGCAGACCGCCAAATGGGGAATCACTAATCCGATCGTCAAAATAATAGAAATAACGATGAAGAATATGCCGGCCCCGGCAGTGGAATCGTCTGTCAAAAGTGAAAGTCCTATCAATAAAGGAACATAAAGGACGATGTTCATAAACAAGTAAAACATCCAGAACTCATGGCGGGTGGCGCGTCCAGAGAACGTGGCGTACTTCCTGAGGCATGTACTAACCGCAGACATAACTTATTAATCATAAATATCTGAATGGGATGATTATCCCATTCAGGTATATTGTTTTAGTTTCCAGAAACGGTAGTTGTATACTTGTTATAGATACCCAAGATACTATAGACCTTGGTATCTACCGCCGAGACAGTCTTGATGCCTCCGTTCTTTTTGGCCGCTTCAATGGAGGAGTCTCCCAGGGCAACCAATCCGCAATAGGATTTAGATTCAGATTGACCAGTTCTGATGCCGCCAGCGGATGTCGCATGTACAGGCTTGTTGACATCCGAATAGACGACGCCGATAGGTCCCATTGTTCCGCAACTGCACAGAAGTGTTGCGCCCAGTATTCCAAGTAATAATGTCTTCATAGTTCTTATCTCGTTTTGATGAATCCCCGGAATGGGAACTCATCCGCATCATACGAGATAGAAACTGATTGTAAACAACAAAATATCCTAATTCGGGTTATTTTTGAAGATAGGTTATCCTCAGAAAATGCTCAGGAAGAGGGATAGTCTCCAAGAGGAAAAATTGCGTTCATTCCTAAGAATGAAGCGTAAGAAAATGGGACTGTCTCAAGTAGAACTTTCCGAGATGTGTAATCTTCCTCAGTCATTCGTTTCCAAATATGAGACAGGAGAACGGTATTTGACCTTTTTGGAAGTATTATCTCTTTGTAAACTACTCAATATCAAATTAGATGATCTTGTGAGGGAATTGGAGTCTTGACTTCTGATAGAGTTCTCTGAGACGTGTAGACTCTAAACAGGGGAAAGGTATTTGACCTTCATTGGGGTTCTAATGGTCTGTAAATCACTCAAATTAGAGTTTTTGAATTTATTTAGAAAAGTTGAGTCTTGACCTTTTATAGCAAAATGAGTTATGAAAAGCTCTTATGAAGTGCTATGAGAAAAATTATCAGTTTCATTTCAAAGATTTATCTGAAATAATAAATAACATACTAAATGTTCTAGATATAAATTTTAAAAAAAGAAATTATAAAAATCTAAACGGCAAAACTATCTATAACCTAATAAACAATCTGCCAGATGATGACATTGTAGATTTTTTTGAATCGTATCTTTTAAATCATTCATCTTTTGTTTTTCCAGATGCTGAAGAAGAAGATCTATATATTCGTCTACACTTTGCTCAGAATTATTTTCTAAAAAAGGAAAAACGATATCCTGATTCAAACTTTTCAATTTTTGTTGCAGTTGCTTTACTATCATCAGTTTTAACTGATGTTTGGAAAAAAGCAGCTCATCAGTGGATACTTGAAGATCTTTTACATCTCCCAAGTAATTTTGAGGATATTTTTTTAGATGTAAAAGATTATGTGGTTTACAATAATGTTTGCAGAAAACATGGAGTATCCCCTTTAGATTTTTCATTGTTTTAAATTTCATAAACTTACTTATCCTCAATTTTTAAAAATCACCTCACTAAATCACAATACATCATTCTCTTACCAATCATTTTGGTAATCGTATCACCAATACATTCCATCACTTCGACCTTGGA
>OHQR01000565.1_pt1 | contig 24705 bp, 22 predicted proteins | sample 1578191 | NCBI WGS metagenome assembly OHQR01 (sample SAMEA3879577, study PRJEB24766) | human gut metagenome | biome: human-associated habitat; feature: feces | place: USA | collected 1985/1987 | reverse complement strand
ATTAATTCTTCATGAGTTCCTCTCTCAACAATTTTCCCATTGTCCATTACAATAATTTCATCGCAATCTTCAACCGCTGTTAGACGATGAGCAACAATAATATTCGTTTTATTTTTTCTAATTTCTTTTAAATTTTGAATAATATTAGCCTCAGTAGTACCATCAACAGCACTGAGAGAATCATCAAGAATTAAAATAGGAGCATCTTTCATCAAAGCTCTTGCAATAGATAACCTTTGTTTTTGTCCACCAGATAAGGTTACTCCATATTCTCCAACAATTGTGTCTAGTCCATCTTCTAAAAAAACTAAATCTTTTTCAAAATCAGCCATTTTGATAGCATAATTTAAATCAATATGAGCATTCTCTATTTTCCCCATCAAAATATTATCTTTCACACTTCTAGCAAATAATAAATGCTCTTGAGGGACATAAGCCACTAATTTGCGAATATCATATTTTTTATATTCATTAATGGATACACCATCTATTTTTAAACTATCATCATCATTAACGGGAAAACGTCGCAAAAGTTGTCTAATAAGTGTACTTTTTCCACTACCAGTTTTTCCTACAATTCCTAATGATTTACCACTGATAATATTTAAATCAAGGCCTTTTAAAATTTCTAAATCCGTTTTAGGATAAGAAAAAGTATAATTGCTAAATTCAATCTTTTCAAAACTATTTATACTTATAGCTTTATCACGATCAACTATTTCTGGTTTGGCTTGCAAAACTTCTGTCACACGATCAAACGAAATCGCACTTTGCGTAAATTGTGCTACTTGATTGCCAAGTTGCATCATTGGACCCGAAAATTGAGCAAGCAAAAGGCTAAAAGTTATCAATTCACCAACCGTTAATTCTTGATTAATAATGAGGTAAGCCCCATATCCATAGGCAACCAATTGACTAATGTTAGTGAAAAAACGAAAAGTAGGTCCAAATGTTGATTGCATCATAACAGATTTTTTTTCTGTATCATAACAATCTTGAGCTGAATGTTTTAATTTTTGATAATCTTCCTCTTCATTGACAAACGCTCTAATTAATTTGACATGTTGCACACTTTCCATCGCAAGATTTCCCATTATTGAATTTTTTTTACGCACGAGTCGCCAATTATCACTAATTTTAGGTCTCATTGTAACTACAACAATAAAGATGAAAGGCAATGGTAAAATCGAGTATAGAGTAAGGAGTGGATCTAAATTAATCATTGAAATAGCCGTCATAATAATCGTTAAAATAACAGTAATCAAACCAAAAATCAAATGAGTTGAGACATTAGCCATTGAAAAAGTATCTGAGGTAGCTCTTGTCATTAAATCTCCTGGATGATAGATAGTAAAATAATCTGCATCCTGAAGAAGAATGTTTTTCATAAAACGAATTTTGATTTGATAAAATAATTGATGAAATAAATTTCCAAGGCAAATACTTTTAACAATACTGATAATAAATTTAATTATCACAATTGCAATTAAAAAAATTAATAAAGAAAATAAAGTTTTTTTATTAATTTGTCCTAATCCGATTAAATCAACAGCTTCACCAATAATTTCTGGTTTTTTTATGTCACAATAAATAATACCAATTGATAAAACCATTGTCATAAAATACTTCCACCAATATTTTTTTATATACCATTTTATAGCAGAAAAGCGTTTCATAATTTTCACCTTTTTACATGATTTTTTGTAATATTATAACATAATATTACGATTTTTTCTTTCAATTCACTTTTAAAAAAAATGGCAAATTTTTAAAGAAAAATCTAATAGTAACCTATTTTATTTCAAATTATCTTTTCGTGCTACTATTAGATTTTATTTTATTTATTTGTGCTTCCCAAGCCACCTTTTCTAATGTCATAGGTATTATCATCCATTGTTTTACCATATGTTAACAAAATACCCTGAACAAAAGCTTCACCTCTTACAAGTTCTACTTGTTTGTTCTCAAAAGACAAATTGGATATTTTAATCATAATATGGCCTTCATTACACGCATAATAATAATCACTATCAATGATACCAACGACATTATCAAGTTGAAGTCGGAATTTAAAGCCTAAACTACTTCTAGGATAAATTTGTAAAACATATTCATCGTTCATTTGACATCTAATACCAGTTGGAATAATAATGGACTCTTGAGGTTTTAAAACAATATCAAATGGTAAAAAGAAGTCATATCCTGCAGAACCTATAGTTGCTCTTTTTGGCAATTGAATATTATCATACATTTCTTCAATTTTATTTTTAATTTTGGTATTTTTCAATATATCTTTTTGAAATTGTTCAAATGAAACCTTTTCAAAATGGGTTATATTTTTCATCTTTATTTCCTTTCTAAAAATTCATAGAGTATGCTAAACCATTTATTATACTCTATTCCAGTTCAAAAGCTCCTGTATATAATTGATAATACGTACCTTTTTGTTCAATCAAACTTTCATGTGAACCTCTTTCAATAATTCTTCCATGATCTAAAACCATAATTGCATCGCTATTTTGAACTGTTGATAAGCGATGAGCAATCACAAAAACCGTTCTTCCTTTCATTAACTGATCGGTTCCTCTTTGAACTAAGGCTTCAGTTCTTGTATCAATTGATGAAGTTGCTTCATCTAAAATCATAACTGGTGCATCCGCAATCGCGGCTCTAGCAATAGATAGCAATTGTCTTTGACCTTGCGAAAGATTGGCACCATCACCTGTAAGCATTGTACTAAATCCCTCTGGTAGTCTTGTAATAAAATCATAGGCATTTGCAATTTTAGCTGCTTTATACACCTCTTCATCGGTTGCATCAAGTCTGCCATATCTAATATTTTCCATCACCGTTCCTGTAAACAAATTCGTATCTTGTAAAACAATCCCAAGTGATCTTCTTAAATCATCTTTTTTTATTTTATTGATATTAATTCCATCATATCGAATTTTACCATCTTGAATATCATAGAATCGATTGATTAAATTCGTAATTGTTGTTTTTCCCGCACCCGTAGCACCTACAAAAGCAATTTTTTGTCCAGGTCTTGCGTAAATAGATACATCATGTAAAACAATTTTTTCGGGAACATAGCCAAAATCTACTTCATTTAAAACGATATCTCCTTTTAATTGCGTATAAGTTATTGTACCATCTGAATGAGGATGTTTCCATGCCCATAAGGTATGTTCTTTTCGATTGCATTCCACGATATTACCTTTTGTATCATATTTACCCATGACTAAAGTAACATAACCTTCATCTATTTCTTTTTCTTCATCTAGTAATTCATAAACACGACTTGTTCCCCCAATCGCCATAGCAATAGGATTGATTTGATTTGAAACTTCGCTTACATTGTTTGTAAATTGACGAACCATTGGTAAAAAAGAAACTATAACACCAATAGAAATAAAACTATTTGGATGATAACCAGTAATCGTAAGTTCTGGAACTTCAAAAATAAACAAAGTGGTAGCAACAACAGCAACTAAAATGTATAAAAAGTTCCCAATATTTCCTAAAATTGGCATTAAAATATTTGCGAATTTATGAGCATCTGTTGATACTTTTTGCAATTCCGTGACGTGCTTTTCAAATTCTTTTTTACATTCTTCTTCATGAGTAAATGATTTTATCACTTTCAAACCATTCATCATTTCCTCTACATATCCTTCTTCTTTGGCTAAAACATGTTGTTGTGCAGTAAAGTTTTTCGCACTTTTACCCCCAATAAATTTAGTAACCAAAAGTATTGCAATTGTTCCTAAAATAACAATAATCGTTAAATAAATAGAAGAAAAAAGCATGATGACAAAGACAGAAATAAAGGTAACACTGCAGATTAAAACTGTCGTAATGGATTGTGCTAATAATTGACGAATGGTATCAACATCATTCGTAAAAGTAGACATAATTTCTCCCTTATCATGCGTATCAAAATATTTAATAGGTAAGTCTTGCATATGTTCAAAAAGTCTACATCTCAATTCATGCATATATTTTTGAGCATATCGAGCAGTAAGTTGGGAATAGATAAAACCACCTGTAAGAGAAATAACATAAGCTGAAATCATAATGACTAAACATTCATAAAATTCTTTAGAAACAACAACAAAACTTCCTTTTTCAATGGCTGTAGCAATCAAGTTTGTTACTTTTTGAATCATCAATGGGGCAACGATTGGACCTAAGGCTGAAATTAAAGTACAAATTGCAGAAATAATTAAAGCAACAGGATGCGCTTTAAAATAATCAGTGATACAACGAAGTAAGACATGTTTTCTTTTGTGTTTTGCTTCTTTCATTATTCTCCCACCTTTCCAATTCGATTTTGAATTTCATATACTTCTTGATAAATTGCATTATTTTTCAGTAATTCTTCATGTGTTCCTATGCCATTGATTTCTCCATTATCCATAACAATAATAAAATCAGCATCTTGAACAGAAGAAACTCTTTGTGCAATGATAATTTTAGTAATCCCAGGAATAAATTCTTTAAATCCTTTGCGAATATACGCATCTGTTTTCGTATCTACCGCACTTGTAGAATCATCTAAAATCAATATTTTTGGATTTTTTAAAAGTGCTCTAGCAATACAGAGCCGTTGCCTTTGTCCGCCAGAAACATTCACTCCACCTTGTTCAATCCATGAATCATATTGTTGAGGAAATTGTTCAACAAAAGAATCGGCTTGAGCAATCTTACAAGCTTCTTTTATTTGTTCATCTGTAGCATCGGCATTACCCCATTTTAAATTGTCTTTAATCGTACCTGAAAATAAAATATTTTTTTGTAGTACCATTGCCACATGATCTCTTAAGGTTTTTACATCATAGTCTTGAACATTCACTCCGCCTACTTTTACCATTCCAACAGAAGTATCATAGAAACGGGAAATTAAATTAACAAGAGTAGATTTAGAAGAACCGGTTCCCCCAATAATACCTACAGTTTGTCCACTTTTAATATGCAAATTAATATTTTTTAAAGCATACTTTTGGGCATCAGGTTTATATTTAAAAGAAACATCTTCAAAATCAATATCCCCATTTGAAACTTCATAAATGGGATGATCATTATTTTTAATAGATGGTACTTCCATTAAAACCTCATAGACACGATTGATTGCGGGAACAGACATAATAATCATAAATAAAACCATTGCAACCATCATTAGAGAAGATAATACTTGTGCAGAATAAGTAATCATTGCGGATAAATTGCCTACTCCAAATGGAGCATTTTTTGGACCAAACTCAATTCCTTGCGAAATGGCAAGCATACTGCCTAAAAATAGTATCAAACACATAGACATATACATAACTGCTTGCATAGCAGGATTAACCGCATTCATAATTTGTTCGACTTTTTCAAATCCTTTGCCCATTACACCTGATTCATGAGCAAATTTTTCTTTTTGATAATCTTCACGAGCATAGGTTTTCACTACACGCATTCCGCGAACATTTTCTTCTGTTAATTCATTTAAATCATCGTATTTCCTAAACAACTTAATAAATAATTTAGTTGCAATGGGAATTAAAATACTTAAAATAATGACGATAAATGGAATCGTAATTAAAAAAATCCAAGAAATTTGTGGAGCGACAACTAAAGCCATTACAAAAGAGAAAATAAACATAAATGGAGCTCTAACGGCAATCCGAATTAAAAGCATAAAAGCCATTTGGATATTACTAATATCTGTTGTCTGTCGGGTAATTAAAGATGAAGATGAAAATTTATCAATGTTATGAAAAGAATAAGCCGTAATTTTTTCAAATTCATCAGTACGTAAATTTTTAGCAAAACCAGCAGAAGCAATTGCACTCATCCGACCTGCTAAAATACCACAAATTAAGGATAGAATCCCTAAAACTAATAAAATTGAACCATAAATGATAACACCATTTAAAGCTTCTTGTTTCAAGGTTTCTGTTACTTCAACACCAATAAAACTTTGCAAAAGAGAAATTAACCGACTCATAATGTAAGGTATAATACATTCTAAAATTGTTTCTACTAAAACAAAACCAATCGATAAATAAGCGTATTTTTGATATTCTCGAGTGGAATGTAGTAAATACTTAAATTTATAAATAAAACTCAATTTTCTTTCTTTTTTTTGTTCCATATTCTTCCTCCTTTTTAATTCATCTTTGTCTCAATAAAGAACTTTTGCTTTAGAAATGAATTATTTGCATAAACTATCTCTATTTTGTTTTACTTATTTTTTATCATCTCTCACCACTTTTGCGCAAACTTCGTATACAATATTACTCCATATAGTTAACTTTCTTATTAGTTTTTAATGCATATTCTATTTCAGACTTGGTACTTGAACCAATGTATCCATTTTTATTTATAACAAATATTTCATCTGCCATATCTATTTTTCTTTTATGCATATCATCAAGCATTTTTTTGATATTTTCTGTCCAAACTTCATCATCACCGCTATGTCCAAAAAGTCCAACCGAAATTACAATATTTCCTTCCAAAGTCAATCTTTTTTGTTCTATTAGAAATTCATCTTTAAACTTCGTGCTTCCACACAAAGTAATAACCTTATATTTTCCAACCATTTTAATTCCTCCTCCTTAAAAAACTTTTTAGTTAGTAAACTCATACCTATTAAACTATTTTAATACAAATATCTACAGCAAGAGCATTTTCTCTACCCTACACTTCTATTATTACAAATTAAAAAGCATAGAATTTTATTTCAATGCTTTATTTGTTTTGTACGTGTAATAATGCAAACTGAATTATACTATTCGCAATATTGATATATCCATCCGTTTATTAGTTTAAATTTTTCTATAACACTTGTTTCATAAATAAATGTGTAGTTAGATACATTTTCTTTAGAATACATTACTAATATTCCTTTATCTTTGTCATAATTACCATCTAAATCAGTAATTACCCAAATAACTATATCATAATATGTATACTCCTTAGCATATGGATCCCATTTATTCCATTCTAATTTATCATAATATGCATGATTACCAATAACTTGATGTAATATTTTTCCTTCGGAGTCAACTTGTAAAATAGTATTATATCTGTATGGATTAGATGAAGGATTTATAAAATTCAATGTTTTTGTATATTCATTTAAAATTTCATTGCATTGATCTTTATTCAATTGAAATGTATCTTTTTCAATAACTTTATGATTAGTAATTGAATATGAAACACATTTTTTTAAATCAATTGGTTTATTCCAATCATTATCATTTTTTAATTTTTCCCTAACAGATAAGTAAAAATCATATGTTTTATTCTTTAAATGATTTTTTTCTACTCCTTCATAGCAACATTCAGAGTCTATATATGTTAACGCATAATTTTTGTCCGGATAAAAAAACGTACTTGTATCGTCATAAGCTTGATTTATTAGTAATGCAAAAACTCTATTACTATAATCTTCACAATAAGAATAGAGAATTCGTCCATAATCATCTTGTTCCCAAATATAAATATCAGCATCATATGCGCCTTCTCCATGATGCATACATCCTACTGAATTTGGTATGCTGTATATTGCAGTGGTATATAATTCTTTATGTTCCCCTCTATATGGCCATGGATTTTCTTTATTAAGAAAACATCCAGATAATCCAAACAAACTAATTAACAATAAAAATACTGATATTAATTTTTTCATAAATATTCACCACCTTATCTTTACCTTTTTTATCCGTTTTATTTCGATAATTTGATCTTAAACTTCACATATATTATATCATATTTAACTTAAATAATAAATTAATACACAAGAACAATTGAAATATAAAATAATAAAATTTCATAATTGATTTTGGTTATTTTAGACCATTTTTCCTCTAAAAACTAAAAATGTTTTGATATTTTTAGTATCAAAACTTAACTTTCATATTGTGTAAGGCATACGAAAAGGCTATTTTTTCAGCAAAAATTTTGTAAGTATTTTGTTCAAATCATTACTTGAATAGAATCATTTATCTGTAAATCTTTTGTACACTCGTTAATTTTTTTGCTAAATCTTTGTCTATATTCATTTGGTAGTAAAAACTTCACATTAGCAATATTGTATTTTAATGTATTGTCAATATTATTATTGATAATACATTCTTCATATGTTTCCGCAAACAAAAAATTATGATGACTGATTCTATTTCTTAATACACGAAAAGCATTTAAATTTATTTCTAGAGTTTCTAAATTATAAACATCTTGAAATACCATTTTATTTTTTAAAACTAATTGAATAAGTTCACCTAATGTAAGTTGCTCTAATGTAAAAGAAACAGATTTATATTTCTTTTGTTTTTTGATAAATTGCTCAGTCTTTACTAAATTAGAATCATCATTCTCAAATTTATTTCCAATACATGCTCGCATAAATTCTTCTACTGTTGCCATGTAAATATAAAGATTATCTCTCAATCGTTTATCGTAGCGATAAAATCCAGATACTTTTGTATATGATGGAAATTCATCAGATGAAGATTTGCAATAATTTATAATACGCTGATATTGTACCATTCCCTTTAGTGCTATATACTTTTTGGCTTCTTCTAATTCTTTTGAATTTTCATATTTCATTTGATTTAATATATTTTCAAATTTCATTTTTAACCCCTATAATTATTTACTTCTTCCATAAAAATTACCGATGATGTAATACGTTTTTCTTTTGATTTAGCCTTTTCCTTTATCTTTCTATTTATTACCTTTTCAATTATAGCATTTTGCTTATCATATTCCAACGAATAAAACTTTTTGTAAATATAACTATTTTTACTAGGTAATTCATTCCATGTATAATGATTTTCAGCATCACGTCGTGTTATAAACGAACCATCATTATTCTCAATAATAATTGCAAAATCAAAACTAAATTGTTCATTTTTTGCATTGAAATTGCCTTTATTATTTGAAACTCTAACTGTTATAACTGATGTGGAATTTTCTACTTTCTCATTCTCATTTTTTATTTTATTAAAAGCATTTAAAAAGTCCTTTCGTATTACATTTGCATTAAAAGTTTTACATTTGCAATTATTTGTCAATATAAGTTGGTAGTCCATATCATAGACGCCTTTTTCATCACAAACAACAGCATTATATCTTCCTGAACCAACTAATTTTGGATCAATTTTATATTCAGGCAATAAATATTCTTGCAAATCTCTAACTATTTTTAGTGCTCTTGCTTTTGCTACTTTTCTTTCTCTCTTTGTAACATATCTAATCATTATATCCTCCCCATACTCTTACTATAATTTTCTCCTAAATAATAAATATCATTTCATCTGTAAAATTCTATTTGTTATCACTTTTATTAACTCATATCTTTTTTTAGGAACCAGCCATATTATAAAATCTATTGCAATTTCATGATGAGCATAAGTTCCTCCACCTTTTCCTTGCTTTGATACCAACCCTTTTGCATTTGTATTTGTAATCCATATTTTTGAAGTCAATGTAAATGATGATTCTTTTGTTTTGTCAATTAACTTCCTTGCTTCTTCAAAATTAAAATCTAGATTGTGTTCTTTCTCCCAAAGACATAGTAATTCTAATGTGTTTTTATCACGTAACCAAGATTGAATAACATAGCTTGGGTTAAAACTATCTTTTCTTTTAGCGATTTCTGTTAAAGAATATTTTTGTCTATCTTTAAATTTTAAATGATATAAATCTAATTGAAATTTTGCATAATGCTCATTTGTTTTTAAAAGATTATAAATTTGTTCCTTTGCATTTCTCAACATTTCATCTACATCTTCGGATATTAAACATGAATTTTGAAGAAATTCTTTTAATGTTTGTTCTAAATTATCTAAATATTCTTCAATTGCATTGTTATAGATTTCTAATTTCATAAAGTTATCCTCAATATGGATATTATACCATATTTTGATAATAAAAAAAAGTAAACTACTATAACTTACATATTTTTATGTTTGTCTTATATACATTATTAAAAGTCACTTATTTTTATGTTTAATTTTTTAATATAATTTTTTGAAGTTAATTATGGCATAAAATTAATAAAAAACATAGATTTTCGCTAATTTTGTATAAAATAATTAAAAAATCGTACTTGTCTTTCGACAAAATACGATTTTATTTTCAATGGAAAGGACAATTTATTTTGATACAAATGCACACCCCTATAAATTGGAAGTTATATGTTTGAAGTGCTATTATAAAATAGGCTGCTTGTAAAGTTTTAGAATGTGATTTTAAAGATATAATGGAATATCTACCTAAATAATAGAAAAAGTGCTTCCTACTACCTATTAAGTAGCAAGGAGTACTTTCATTTACTTTCAATTATTTTACACAACATGGTGAATCTATCTTCTATAAAAAGCGGAACTGTTTTTTTTAACATCACATTGTACTCTTTATCAGATTTAGTCATTAAATCAAAAAATACTTTTAAGGTTTTATATTCCTCGTCTTCACATTTTAAATTTGATGCAAATGTTATTATATCTTCAAGACTATTCTTACCTAAAAAAGTATATAATCTTGCAACAAATCCACATATAACATCACATATTTGTATATTCCTATTGTTTTTTGAATCATCAAATGTTACATTGAGTTTCTCTTTATATTTTTCATCCATTGCTTGAAGTTCATTAACAATTGATTGCTCATTATCAAAACACTTTTTATCTCGAATTTCCATCATTCTTAATAAATAATTTGTGAAAACGCCACTCGAAATTTCAAATGATATATTATCCTCTAAAAAATACATATTAGTTTGATTTCGTTTAACTTTGATAATTTGACGTAGTAGTTCTTTTGGAAAATTATCTATATCATCCATATCAAAATATTGAAGATTATCAGTATATAATTCTAAAATTTCCTTTACAAATTCATTTGCTTTGTTGGTTGGTATATTAGGAAATTCATATCTACAAAAAATATCATGCAATAGACTGTAATCACAATAAAGCACTTCAGTCATAGCACTTTGTAAAGGCAAATAACACATAAATGTTGCCTTTTGATTTACATCATCTTCCTGTATCAAAGAATCCAGAATGTCTACTATGGCAAAATACATATAGTGTAAAACATCAAAATGTATTAAGATATCATTGGTTAAAAGATATTCAAAGAACTTCCTTAACCTTGGTTGCTTTATTGTCTCCATAAACTTCGTATGCTTAAAAGAAAAAAAAGAAAATTTAGCATCAATAGGAGTTTGCCTAGCTCCAACAAATTTAAGTAACTCTTCAAAATTAATTTCTTCTCTTGATGCAATTCCGCCTAAAACAAAACACAAATGTTCAAGATCTGAAACGTTATCTCTCTCAGCACCTATGCGCCCTTTTTTAATATTATTACTTTCGTCAAAAAAGAAGGTTCTACCAATCTTCTTTAATTTTACAAATGGATTCTTGTAATCGACTAAATATTCATCCAATTTGCTCATAGTAAACCTCCTTAAATAATGTTTTTTATTTTGTAATTATATCCCAATCATCACTATCTATTTTCTTCTTCAACACCATTTCAGTTTTTGAATCACCAAATTACAAATCAAGCATTTCTTTAAATGTCCTAGGTAACTTCATTTTATATAATTCTTCAACGCTTACCCATTTCATTTCACCTTCGTCAGAAGACTTTAACTCACCTGCATAATAGTTCGTTTTATACATAATAACAATGTGACGAATCTTATCTTTTTCCTAGTTATTTTAATTTTCTTACAATGAAAAATAACTTCTTTTTGTACATTTATACCAACTTATATATTATCATTTTACACTAATCTTTTAAATTTGATGCTTAGTGATTCAAAGTCATCATAAGTTTTATACACTTTAAATCCTTGTGATTTTGCAATATCAACAATCTTTTCTTCATTTTTCATATTGATATTCTTGCCTAAATAAACTGCATTAATTTTACACCCAAAAATCTCACCATTTGGGATACCCATTATTCTCCACTCTTTTTGAAATTTCCAATTTGAATGCTTTCTAAGGACAATCTTTTCTAAACGTTCTTTTAAATTTGATTTATATTCTGTTTTTAATATAGATGAAAATAATTGGTTTAACATTTCTTTAATAACAACTTCAATTGGATCAAACTTTTTCTTATTTTTGTATTCAACCTTATATAATTCATTATTAGACCTACATAGTAAGTCGGATGTATCATATTCAATGCAATATCCTTCATAATTATGGGAATACATATTCCACATTACTTGATTATCTTTTCTTTCTGCCAAAGAACAAACGCCTACATTCATCTGTAATTCTAAAATTTTCAACATCGAGTTTTTAAAAGAATCGTTCTCTTCTAGTTTTTGCAACGAATTATCTGTCATCTGATTAATTTGATTAAATACACTAATAGTTTTTTCCTTAGTACAACCATCTTTGCTTTCAACCAATCCTAAAAAAGTAGTTTGATTAAAACCATTTTCTCTAACAGCATTCATAATTAAAGAAAATAATTCATTTGGAATATATGGCTTTAAACATTCTTCAACTATCTTAAATGCATTTTTGTTTACTTCTTCATTTGACAGATTCAATATTTTCTCTTTCGAAAAATTAATAGCACAATCGAATTGATCATCAAGTTTATTTGCAGGACACAAATAAAGTTGTCCTTTAGTCAACATCTTTTTTGTAAATTTGTCACAAGTTCTATATTTATATAGTTTAGTCGGAGTCATATCTCTCACCTTCTTTAATTATAAGACCTCAGCAGTTTCAATTTTATATTTAATCCACATTATATTTCTTTATGTTTTTTAACTTTTTTCTTTACAAATATTTATCTATAAACATAATCTTATTTTTGATTAAATAATTGTTCTGCCATATATTGTATAACCTTAACATTAACAGCATTACCAAATTGTTTATATGCTTGATGATCATCACTATTAATTATAAAATCATCCGGAAAACTTTGGAGTCTAGCTGCTTCCCTTGGAGTTAATCTTCTTTTAACTTTGCCAATGATAGGTATTTGAACCATTGCAACCAACGCTGGAAAAACTGTTGCTGTTTTAACTCTTACTCCTGATGGTCTAAATTGAATTAAACCGTCCCAAATATTTGTACATTCACTTCCGCATTGCCATTCTAACTTTTGTTCAGTCGGCGTGAAACTATCAAAAACATTCCACTTTTTTAGCCATGCATCAATAAATCTCTTATTAAATTGATAAAGATATCTATTTTTTGCGATAAAGTCTTTTTTCCATTCGTATTTTTCATTACTATAATCATAAGTCTCTCTAAATTCAAACGCCCAAATAGGAAACCCAATTGTTCCATTAAAATTTATTTTGATATATGATTTCTTTTTTGTTCTTCTATCAGTCTTTCTTGAAGGTATATATTTTATACCTTTGATAAATTCATTCCAACATTGAAGCACTTTTTCTTGATGTTTTGAGATATAGTACTTTTTATCAACATCTCCCTGCTCTAGTATTTCAGAACTAAAAAAATCAATTTCCTTTTTAACATAATTTGGTAAAGTTATATTCAAATTTTTTATACCCATATCTTTATGTACTCCAAGTATAATAACTCTTTCTCTTAATTGAGGAATACCCAACTGATGGGGACTAATAATAAATGGATCTTCAGATATGATATAACCTATTTCCTTTAGTGCATTTTTAATGATAATCCACGTCTTTCCGTTATCATGAGATGTAAGATTTCTAACATTTTCAAGAATAATATAAGGTGTCTTATGGTATTTTAGGATTCTAATTATTTCAAAAAATAATGTTCCTTTTGTCTTATCAGCAAAACCGAGTTGTTGTCCTGCTTTAGAAAATGCTTGACAAGGAAATCCTGCACATAAAACATCATGCTTTGGAATATCCTCTTCTTTTGTTTTTGTTATATCATGAGCAGAATCTATTCCATAATTATCCTGATAAGTCTTTATAGCTTCTTTATCTATTTCAGAAGAGAAAACGCAGTTGCCTCCTAAATATACCATTGCTTGATGAAATCCACCAATTCCAGAAAATAAATCTATAAATTTAAATTTTTTCATCATCAATCACCTTTAAGCGTTATATGTGAATATAACACTATTATTCATATTCTCTTTATTTAATAGAAACTTGGCGACACGTTCAGCCATTGCAGGTCCTGAATTATGACCCTGATTAAAATCAGATAAAATACTATGCATATTAACTGAGTTCAATTCAAATATTCTCATTCTTTTAAAGTTGACTGAGTGTTTCATTCTACTTGTATATGAAACATGATCACCTTGTTGCCAATTATGATTAATTAATTGCATTCTTCTTATAGCCATTTCGTTTTGCATATCTTTATCTTTGATTGTTTCATGTTCATAAACAATATACCAAAGTCTACCATATTGACTTATTGCTTTTAATGTATTTTCTTGATCATTTCCGGGTGCTTCTTTTTTATTTACATCTGATGCCTTTAAATCACCATAAAAAAGTAATGAACCGAAGAATAAATCAAAATCAAGCATTCCTTCTGATTTATTTTTGTTTCCTGTATAAAGCATTATATGAGAACAATTTTCATCTTTAATAAACTCATCTACTCTAAACTCCAAGAACCATCCGGGCCACTCAGTCCCCTTTGCTTGATACCAATTTGCAATCAACATTTTATTTATGCAGTCATCAGCCCTTAGCCATTCATTAAAAGAAAACTTAGAGTTGAATTTTTTAAATAATTCTATAACAGGATTTCTTTCAATTCTACCCCTAAAATAATTTTTTAATTCTATACCTTTTATTGTTGTTATCCTATTTCCATTCATATCTATTTTATCAAAAACACCATTTTTTAGTGCTTGATATAAATCATTGATATACACATGAGCAGATGAAGAATGCATTTTTTTGTTTATATAATCTTGCAAATTAAAAATACAGTAAATTTCCATACCATCATAGTGATAAATACCGATTAAATCAATAGTTTCATCAACATTGCTTTTATGGTCATTATAAAATTCTTTATACCAAGTTTGCAATTGCATACGTTTTTTAAATAATGGGTGTGGTTTACTTAAATACGTCAAAGTTGCAGATATGATATAATGTTTTATTCCATTATCTTCATAAACAAAAACTTTTTTTGTATTTTGATATTTTTCAATTCTTACATTTTCGCCAAGAGCCCTCTTAAGTGCATATAATTTATCAGCAATGGTTATTAAAGGTTGATCATAATCTAAAACCATTTGCATACATGAATTAATTTGTTCACTCTTACATACTTGAATATCTTTCCTTGCCATAATTACTCCTCGTTATCTATTGGTAACATTTCGTCATATGTAATAAAAAATTCAGTTATTGTCACACCCAAACCTTTACATATTTCGTTCAAAGTTTCCAATGTAATATTTTTTTGCCCAGATTCAACTCTAGATAAATATGTTCTATCTAATCCAACTTTTGTTGCAAATTCATCCTGCGACAAATTTGTGTTTTTATTTCTTAAAAATTTTATTGTTTCACCAACTTTAACTATGTCCATAACATCACCTTTCTTATTATATCAAATTGTGACTTAAAAGTCAAATTATGTGTGTTAAATTAGCCAATCAACAATTTTCTTCCATCCATAGTACGTTAGTGCCATAATAACTTACTCAATCATTCTATTATGCACAATATTAGTATTATGTTGTATACTTTAAAGGTTCTAAACAATATAACTGTCTACTTTTTGGATTTTACACAATTTCTTTTGTCTACTTTACTGGGCATAACTTATGTCTAATATCTAATTTCTCACAATTCAAATGTCCAAATATTGGGATTTACACGATTTGCGTGCCCAGTTTACAGGGTACATTTTATAAAATTCACATTCAAAGAGTAATCGTTAAATTATGGGGGAATCGTTATTTTATCCCACTAATCGTTAGATTGTCCTAGTAATCGTTAAACTACCGCCTCTTTTTTACAAGGTTTGCTCATAAATTTTCACTTGAAGATGTAAACAAAACCGCAAAAATTAACCGACATATCTCAAATTTGACCTCAATCATGCAAAATCCGAGCAGTTTTAACGTTGAAAACCTCATTTTGCACGTAAAAAAGGTATTGACAGCACTTTTTTCAGTGTATCAATACCTATGTTTACTTATGGCAAGGACGATAGATTTTAATACAAATGCACACCCTTACTCAAAAATTTGCACACCCCAAGTGATTTTTTCACACCCTTAAACTATAAAAAGTGTCTACTTTTCGTTGACTAGTGAAACTAGTGCAAGACACTATATGTGAATTAGAAAGAAAATGTGTTTATAAAAAGAACTTTAAATGTTTACTCCCTTGATGAAATCAAGTTTGTAAATAGTAAAGTTTCTAATGTTGAATTAGTCAAAAAATTATATTTTTTAATTATAAACGACCAACTTTGTCAAATGTCTTAATCACAACATTGTCAGTATGTCCTTTTGTTGATGAGTTATAATTAGCTCCTGCCAAAAAAGCATATTGCGGAGCATACACACGAAATTTACCTAATATGATATTTGAGTTAATGACTTGTGAATCATCATAACTTTTGCTATTTCCACTTAATCCAACAAGTCCACTTGTATAACAGATACCTTTAGGATATATATCTCCTACCCAACCAAGACCATTGCCATTATTATCAAGTTCAATCCACGCTGTAATTGTCGCTTCTGAAATACAATTGTTGATTATGCCGTTTGAAGCATCATATCCTACTAAACCTCCAACGTAATTTTGTTGCTCTACACGATCATCGACATTCATATTGAATAAATTACTATCGACATCTCCGATAAACTCACATTGGTTTATTTCACCATAATTATCCCCTACCAAACCACCAGTATGCAGAACTAATTGCATACCATTAATCCAACTATTATCTAAATTCACATGACAATCATAAGATTGGGTAAACCACTCCACACGATTTTGAGATGACATTGAAATCTCACGAGGATCGTATCCATACTTTTCTTCAAATTTAATAGCAATATCTGACGAATCCGAACGCACAAAACCATTTTTGATTTTAACATTTGAAATAACACCTTTATTTACACCGCATAATACTCCTGTTGACACGCTCATTGATTGTCCTAATTGAAAATCTGGATATGCTTTTACTATTGGATTTTCAATTACAACATTTTCTATAGTTCCATTGTTGGTTCCAAACATTCCAACTGTACTTGCAATAGTCCCAGTCCTATATTCTAAATTATAATTTAAGATTCGATGGCCATTTCCATTTAATATTCCGTTAAATTCACTTAAATGAAATTTATATCCTTTGAAATCAATATCTGCAACCAACTTGAAAAATGTATTTCTGCTATCCAATCTTGATATATTTGCAAAATCAGATACACTCTTAATCAAAAAAGGTTTTTCTGCGGTACCATTTTCTACTGCTAAATCAGAAACATCAGTTGGTTCTCCTAATTCCTTTAAAATATTTGTATCAAACACTAGCGATCCATACTTATTATCCGAAAATGTAGAATCTGTTTCAGAATAATCCCAAGCATATCCTGATGAAACAATAGATGAAGCATTTACATAATAATATTTCCCAGATTCCGCATCTTTTACAACAAATGTAAAAACGTCAATTGTTCCAAAATACATATATCTGTAATATCCTTTAGGATATGACGAATTAAAGTGAATAGAAACTTCTTTTTTTTCTTTTTTTGATTCTGACACCGCCTCGAAATAGGATTTTTCCCAAGAGTCCGATGTACTGCTACCCCAAGTATGTTTAAATTCAGCAGAAAAATTTAAATTCCAAACATCTTTTTTACCAAATCCAAAATTAACGCCCACTCCTATTGAATCCTGAACATTTACAGTTCTTTCTTGTGCGGTAGTCAATTGTGTTTCGATTGATTTTTCTGTAGCGTATTCAACTGATAAACTTACAGAATAATCTGTTCCACTATATTTGTGATAGTCAAAAGTACTTGTTAACGGAACATCAACAACCCTTCCTAAATAAAACATATAATAATAATTTCCAACTGTATCCTTAAAGGATTTTTGAAGCATATAACCATTATCATTTTGCACCGCGGAAATAGTACTATACCTTTTATTATCAAAGCTAATCGTTTCGTTTGAATTAGTTGGGGTATTAGTTCCAAACAAAGAGCATGATGAAAGCATGATTATCGCCATACTCATCAAAAAAACATTTATTCTTTTCTTCATTTAATCCTCCAAATCAATATTATTTTCTTTGCATAAATCTTTAAGTTTCTCCTGATCAATAATATTTGGTTCATATCTTTCATTTTCCCATCTGTTAACAGAACTAAAAGAAACACCTAAGACCCTTGCCAATTCTTCTTGTGAAACGTTTAGTTTTGCTCTGAGTTTCCTTATAAGACTAGAATAATCCAAATTCATATCTTGCCTCTACCTTTCAAATTATAGCACATCTAGTCAAATAAATCCATTATTTAGCATGTACTCACTTGTGAATTTTTTATAAATATAATTTTATTACTTTTTGTACTAACAATTGCGTGTCCAGTTTACAGGGTACATTTTAGTAATCGTTATTTTATCCCCCTAAGCGTTAAATTGTCATAGTAATCGTTAAACTACCGCCTTATTTTGTCTAGGTTTGATCATACTTTTTCAATTGAGAATGTACTTGAAACGAAAAAAATAAGCCAACGTTGCCCAAATCTAAGCCCAATATTACCGATTTTAGACAATTTTGCTCATTCTGGCAACAAAAAAAAGGCATTGACACCTATCGTTTAGTGTATCAATACCTATGTTTACTTATGGTGCAATCGATGAGACTCGAACTCACACGTCCATTTGAACACTACCCCCTCAAAGTAGCGCGTCTACCTATTCCGCCACGATTGCATAAACAATTTTCTATTTAAGAAAATTGCTAATTAATTTCAGTAACATCATCTGGATAGTATGTGTTAACTTCACTATGAATATCATCACTTGCTATTTGGGCAAGAGGTAATTTTATATATGTTACTTCTGCCTCTGCCAAAATATTTCCATCCATATCATAAATTTTTGCATCACCAACAAATCCTCTTTTAGTATTTTTAATAATTTTACCAACTGCTTTCAATTTAACATCATACAGAACAATTTTTCTAAATTTAACTTTTAAATCCATTGTGACACCCCATGTTGTTGGTTCTGTAATCCAGATAGCTCTTCCTGCAACTTCATCTAACATAGCGGTAATCAAACCACCATGAGTACGCCCAGGATAACTTTGATGTATTGATTTGTATTCAAAAATACTTACTAAACTACCATCTTCCATCTCATAAAATGGTGCTTTTAGTCCAAAAGGATTATCCATTCCACAAATGTAACACATTTTACTATTTGTTTGCTTTTTTAAAACCTTCATCTTTTAACCTCTATGTATTAATTTACAATTTTTTTCGTATGATAGAATATAGGAGGGATTTCATTTGAACAATAATTACGAAGAATTCAAAGAAGCTGTCAAATCCTTCTCCAACTGGTTAGATTCCATCCCACCTTATGAATATAGTTTGACCGGTGTTATCATAGCATATATTATAGCACCAAATCTAACAAATAATGCCCAAAATGCTTTTGGAAATTGGCTAGAACTAGTTGGACAAATTATTTTAACTATTTCTGCTCAAGCAAGTGCAACACCCGAGACGGGTCAATATAATCGACTACTTGCAGACGTTGAAAATCTAAAAGCAGAAATTGAAAGATTAAAAAATAGAAATTAAATATTTTTCCAATAAGGTAACGAAGCCTTTTGATAAATATTCTCATTATAATATTTTATTTCGTTTTTATCATATTCGTCCATATCTAATAATAATTCATCTAATTTATTACTTTTTATTTTCAACTTATTTATCACTTGCGATAATAAAACAATTCTTGATATTTCATAACGATAAAAAGGATAATTTTCCTCTAACATTTCTTTTGCAAATTCTCCACTAAATCTTTCATCGTTTAATAGATAAAAATATGCATAAAAATAAACAATATGCGAACAAGTATATTTTCCACTTTTGTTAATTACTGATAAAATAATATTTTTAGCCTCATCTATCTCTACATCAGTACCAATCCCACTAATTTTAGCATAAGCATAATATCCATAAGCGCAATCACAATCGGGTTCTATCACTTTTTTTATTTTCTCATAAGCCTTTTGGTAATAATGAAAAGCCTTTTGATTATTATTAGATAATTCTAAACATCTCGCATATAGGCTTAACGTACAAGAATCATCTCCATACTCATTCAGACATTGTTCAATTATTTTTTTGCCCTTTTTCAAATTTTGATGATAACCATTTTCTTGGTAAATATATCTAATAGCAACCTTTCGCTTAGACCACACTGAATCACCTTGTAGTGCATTCTTTTCATTTTTTTTAATAATTTTATTCATTTTTTTAGAATTTGTATAATTACAAATAGAATCATAGTATTCAAGTTCATCAATATATCCTAATTCATAAGCTTGATAATAGTACTTGATAATTTCATCATATGGTTTATTTATTCTCAATGCTGTTTCCGCAAGATTAAAATAAATTATTCCTTCTGCTCTTGTTTGAATAATCGTTTGTAAAAATTGATAGTTATCCTCTTCCCTTTTTAACATTCGATTCACTTTTAAAATATCAAGCATAATCCCATTGTTAGGAAATAATTCATAAGCTTCACGAAAACAATTGAGTGTCATTTCTATTTTATTACTATCCATATCTAGTAATAATGCACCTTCCATATACTTCAATTTCCAAGATTGATGATTATGAAGATAAGGAATGATTAAATCTAAAGCTTTTTGATACTCTTTAGCATCATCATATACTTTAACCTTTTCCATAATCATATCTTCCTCATTGTCTTCAGTTTTCATCGTATCAATTATTTCTAAAGCTTTAGTATAATCTTTTTTAATGGTATATCCCTCAATCAATAAAGTTTTGACTGAATAATCGTGCTCCTCATATTGTAAACATATTTCAGCATTATAAATAGCCTCATCAACTAAAGCAATATGATCTGTTTTATAATACTTTTTCATTGCTAAACGAGCCTTTAAATAGTATACAACTCCACTATGACCGAAACTACTTACAAGATGATCAATTTCCTGAGAAGCCTCGTCAAATTTTTCTAAAGAAATCAAAATATCACATTTGCAAATTAGATAATCCAGTTCCTCTTCTAACTCCTTATCCTTTAAACATTCATTGATCATTTTCAAGGCTTCTTCTAAATCCTCATCGTTTCCTCTTCTAGCATAAGCCCTAGATAACGCAAAATAAATCTCATTAGCAAATGGTGTATCATTTATAATAGCCAATTTTCCATATTTTATAACCTCATCTATCATATCTAATTCATCATAAACAAGAGTAAGAAAAGAATATGAAATTTTAGCATATTTTGTTTTTTTATTGATTAACTCTTTCAAATCATTAATAGTATTTTCAAAATGTTCTTTTAAGCGCGAAATATCAATCATAGCCCTACTATACCTAGCATCATTTTCTAATGCCTTATCACCAATAAGATTTGAAAAGGCTTCATACGCTTCTTTATATTTTTCCTCTTCAACTAATTGAAAAGCTTTTATTATGTCATTCATCATATCACCTAATATTTTTTCATTTCCATTTCATGATCTTTTTTCTTCAAATCTTCACGTTTATCATAAAGTTTTTTACCTCTTGCCAAAGCAATTTCAATTTTGGCTAAACCATTTTTTAAATAAATTTTAGTTGGAATAATCGTATAACCATCTTTAGCTATTTTAGTTGTTAATCTAACAATTTCAATTTTATGCATTAATAATTTTCTTGTTTGATCAGGACGATGATTGAAGAGATTTCCCATTTCATATTTTGAAATATTCATACCATTTATAAAAATTTCACCATGTTTAATATAACAAAAACTATCTTGTAAATTAACTTTACCATTTCTAATGGCCTTGATTTCAGTACCAGTTAAAACAATTCCACATTCATATTTTTCATCAATAAAATAATCATAAAATGCTTTTTTATTTTGAGAAATAATTTTTTCTAACGCATTATTTGCCATTTCATTTGTCCTTCCTTAAAAGTCTAAATTCAACTGCTCTTTTCTCCAAATTCGTTTTTATCACTCGCACAATTACTTTATCACCAATTTGATAAACCTTACGAGTTTTTTCTCCTTTTACTCTTCCTTTTAATTCATCAATTTCATAATAATCATCAGTCATTTGATTATATTTTACTAAACCTTCTACTGTATTGTCAAGCATAATATATAGTCCATATTGCGTGATTGAAGAAAGAATTCCTTTAAAGGTTTCACCAATAAAATTGCTCATATACTCGGTTTTCTTCAAATCCACACAATCTCTTTCTAACACTTCTGCTTTTCTTTCAGTTAAACTAGCCTGAATAGCAGATTTATTTACTTTTTCCATAAAATAAGAGACAGGATTTGTAGCAAACGTTTCTTTTTTTCCAAGCATAAATTCTTTGATTAAACGATGCACAAGCAAATCTGGATATCTTCTAATTGGTGAAGTAAAGTGTGTATAACAACTACTTGCTAGACCAAAATGACCTATATTGGTCTCTTGATATTTAGCCTTTGTCATACTTCTAATCATTAGTCTAGAAACAATAGCATCTTTAATTTTCTCACTTTTAGTTCTCGTTTCATTTTCCATATCAAGTAAAATTTGTTGAAGGGTTTTTGGTAAAGCTTTTTTGTTTTTTATTTTCATATCATAACCAAATTGGTCTAATGCTAGAAGAAGTCTTGTAAGTTTTTCATCTTTCGGTTCTTCATGAACACGATAAATGAAAGGTACATCAAGCCATGTCATTGCTTGAGCAACTGTTTCATTAGCAACTAGCATAAATTCTTCAATTAATTTTTCAGCAGTTCTTCTTATTCGAACCTCTATTTGTATAACTTTACCATTTTCATCTAAGATAAGTTTAGGTTCTAATGATTCAAATTCAAAAGAACCTCTTTTCAATCGCATATTATTAAGAATTTTAGCCAATTCTTCCATATTTTGTAAAAGAGGAACAATATCTTGATATTTAGAAATCAATTCTTTATCATTATCTTCTAAAATTTGATTGACAGCAGTATAAGTCATTCGATGATTGCTATGAATTATTGCTTCAAATATCTCATAATTGACAACTTTACCACTACTATCTATTTCCATCTCGCAAGCCATTACTAACCTATCCACTTTTTCATTCAAAGAACATATGCCATTAGATAGTTTTTTAGGAAGCATTGGAATAACCCGATCTGGTAAATAAACACTAGTTCCTCTTTCATATGCTTCTATATCAAGAAAAGATTGTTCTTTAACATAGTTAGCCACATCGGCAATATAAACCCCTAGTAAATAATGACCATTATCTAATTTTTCAACACAAATAGCATCATCTAAATCCTTTGCATCATCACCATCTATTGTAATAATGGGTTTATTCCTTAAATCCCTTCTTTTAGGATTTTTAGTCATTTCTTCATTGGCATTTATACTAGTAGGAATTACTTGAAGTTCTTCAACCGCCTCATTTGAAAATTCAGTTCTAATATTTTTAGCTAAAACTAATCCAGTTATATCTAATCCTGGTAAATTTTTATTTCCATACGATTTTATGATTACTCCATCTGCTGTATGATTTTGACAAAATGTATCAATTTTAACCTTTACGATATCTCCACTAACAGCATGATTGATATCTTCTTTTTTAACAAAAACTTGTAAATGGATTTTATAATCAAGAGGTTTAACAACATATTTACCATGATATTTACTAATAATACCAACTAATTCCGTATTATTTCTTTTAACAATTTCTAAAATTTCACCTTCAAGCCGTCCTTTAGAATCAAAATTGTATTTGACCATAACTTCATCATAAGTTAGTGCTCCATTTAAAGCACTATATGGAATAAAAATACTACCATATTCAGTATCTAAAAAAGCAAAGCCAGCATCTTTTACATCAATAATCCCATATGCTATATTAAAATATGCCAAAGGTGCAAATTGACCTTTAGAATTATAAATTATTAACTTTTCATCGACCATTTGATTTAATGTTTTAGCAAGCAAAGTAAAATCGCTAGCCGAATTAAGATTTAACAGATTATACAATTCATCAATATTTAAAGGTAAATAATCCTTTTTATTCATTATATCTAAAATTTGATTTTTCATAATCATAAATCTCCTTTTTAAAATAAAAAGGGCACTTTATTGGCCCTTTGTGATTTTATAGTTTTGGTAAAATTACTACAACAATTGCGACAACAAAAAAAACAATTGAAAGAACTGTTGTAATTTGATTAATAACTTTTTCAGCACCTCTTTGTTTCTGCTTTGCCATTTCTGATTTTGCCCCTGAAAATGCACTAGATGCATCATCTTTTGAGTTTTGTAATACAATAATTAGCGTTAAAGCCAAAGAGATAACTAATAATAAATAATCATACCAATGCATTGCACCCATATACGTGGCCTCCTATTTGACATTTTAATATATACTAAACAACGTAAATGTATTATATCATAAAATTCATTTTAATTCTACTAATTTACTAATTTATTTTTT
>OHQR01000546.1_pt1 | contig 25404 bp, 20 predicted proteins | sample 1578191 | NCBI WGS metagenome assembly OHQR01 (sample SAMEA3879577, study PRJEB24766) | human gut metagenome | biome: human-associated habitat; feature: feces | place: USA | collected 1985/1987 | reverse complement strand
TCCATGGACGGGGAAACGGCGGAGGTGTTGCACTTCTATCTTGACAGTGGTTAATGCGGGGCGAATGTTGCGCAATGTGCCGCTTTTTTAGTGTCTTTTTGCTGTTATGAAAGGGCTGGCAGGCATCGGGACATGACGACAAGAAGGAGCATGGCAAGCTCGGCAAGGGTGTTTATCCTGACGGCGGTGCGCATGTCGGCGGTGGTGAGCCGGCGGTCGTTTTCGCCGATGAAGGGCTTGTCGATGTATTCGTTGAAATAGTAGTGGCCTCCGCCGAAACGGCAGTCGAGGATGCCTGCCAGTGCGGACTCGGGGTAGCCGCTGTTGGGGCTGGCGTGCTTGCGGCCGTTGCGTGCGACGAAGGCGATAAGCGACGGGCGGCCTGAAACGAGTATCATGAGCAGGGCGGTAAGGCGCGCGGGAATGTAGTTGGCAACGTCGTCGAGGCGTGCGGCGAAGGTGCCGAAGCGTGCGTAGCGCTCGGTGCGGTAACCTATCATGGAGTCGAGGGTGTTGACCATCTTGTATGCCACCATGCCGGGCACGCCGAGCAGGGCGAGCCAGAAGAGGGGGGCTATGACGCCGTCGCTGAGATTCTCGGCGAGTGTCTCAAGTGCTGCCTTGCGCACGTCGTTGTCGGAGAGTTGGGAGGTGTCGCGCCCTACGATGCGTGAAACCTGGCTGCGGCCGCGCTCGAGCGAGACGTCGAGGGCGGCGAACACGCCGCGGACTTCCCTGATTAATGTGGTGCCGGCGAGGCAGTAGAATACGAGTACCGCCCCGATGGCGAGGCTGAGGACGGGCGACAGCATGGCGGAGTAGCTGACAAGGATGAACGTGGCGGCGTAGGCAAGGGCTACGAGGATGGCGGCAAGCAGGGCGCCCTTGAGCCGGCGGTGGCGGCCCTTGTTGAGGCGGTGTTCGCCTGCGGATATGAGTCTGCCGAACAGTACGACGGGGTGGGGCAGCCGCTCGGGGTCGCCCAGCAGTTTGTCGGCCGTCCAGCCTGCGAGTATTGGTATGATTGATGTCATTTTTCCTGTATCGTTATGATTGTGGGGTATGCCTGTAACAGTCTGGCAGGCGGCGCTTGGCGTTATACGGCTGACGCGGCGAACTCCCTTATGGCTTCGACAAGCATGTCGTCAGCCTGGCGCCCTTGTGCCGCCACGCGGAAGTGTGAGGGCGAAAGGCCTTCAAAGTTGGATGCGTCGCGTATGAGCAGGCCGTGGCGCGTTACGAGGTATTCTTTGAGCGAGGCTGCCGTGTGGCCTTTGATGCATGCCAGCATGAAGTTGGTGTGAGTGGGGGCGACGCTGACGCCGCTGACGGACAGCAGGCCTTGGCGCAGGCGTTGTGCCTCGGCAAGGTAGGCGCCGGTGTCGGGCATGAGGTTGATGTTGTTGCCTATGAGGAAGAGGCCTGCCTCGATGGCGAGCGAGTTGACGCTCCACGGACGGCGCAGGCGCTTAAGCCGGGCGGTCGTCTCGCTGTTAGCCACGGCGTATCCGAGCCTGAGGCCGGGCACGCAGAAGCGCTTTGTCATGGAGTGGAGCAGTATGATGTTGTGCCTGCACACGGCTTCGCAGTCGGCAATGGCCGGCTCGAGCGTGTAGTGCTCGTAGCTCTGGTCTATAATGAACAGGTCGCCAGGGTGGGCGTCAGCCGTGTCGAGCAGCTGTTTTGCAGGAATGACGCTGCCCGTGGGGTTGTTGGGGTTGCACAGCCAGTGTACCCTGTGGCCGGTGGCGTGGCGGCTGTCGCATGCTATGCCGGAGCCGTAAGCCCTGCAGGCGTCGGCGTATTCGCTGAACGTGGGGCGGCTTATTATGTTGGTGAAGCCGTCGGTGCCGTACTGCCGCACGTTGTTCTCGGCTATGGTGTAGATGGCCTCGGTGGCTCCGTTGGTGACGGTGACCTCGCTGTCGCTGATGCCCTGCTCGGCGGCTATCACCCTCTCGAGCGACTGCGGCGCGGGTTCGGGGTAGTTGCCTATAAGGTCGAGCCGGCTTGCGAGGTGTGCCTTAAGCAGGCTTAGGTCGGCACTCTGGTAAATGTTTGAGCTGAAGTTGGCCTTGACCAGTCCTTCGTATTTGTACAAGTCGTCGCCGTGTCCGTAAATCATCTTGATTGTTTAGTGTCTGGAAAAGTGTACCTTGATTGTCTATTCGGCGCCTTCCGCCAATATGCTGTAAACCTGTCGCATGTCTACATGTTGCCTTAAGAAGTCGGCAAGCATGTCGTACTGCCTGTCCTTGAACGCCTTGTAGTCGCTGATTGCGCCTTCGCTGCCGACGGCCTTGCCGCACGTGGCGAGCAGGAAGTCGACAAACGGCGGATTGTCGAGCACGCCGTGCATGTAAGTGCCCATGCAGTTGGCGCCGCAGACGCAGCCGTCGCTGTTGCCGTCTGCCTTTACGAAGAGCGGCTTGCAGGGCTTCAGGCCTGTGGGTGATGTAACTCCGTTGTGTATCTCGTAGCCGGTCATGTTGCCGCCGCGTCCCGAGGCAAAGGTGAAATCTGACTGCCGCAAGGTCTTTTCGGGCTCGAGGTGCGTGCTTACGGGCAGCAGTGACAGCCCTTCGGCAGAGCAGGCGGGGCCTTCTATGCCGTGAGGGTCGGCCACGGTGGCACCCATCATCTGGTAGCCGCCGCAAATGCCCAATACCGTTTTGCCGCAGTGGGCGGCTTCCGTTATGGCTTCGGCCATGCCGGTGGCGCGCAGGCGGGCAAGGTCTGAAAGCGTGTTCTTGCTGCCGGGCAGTATTATTATGTCGGCACTGTCAAGCTCGTGTGCGTCGTCGCTGTAGTAGAGGTTTACGCGTGCGTCGTGTTCCAGCATGTCGAAGTCGGTGAAGTTGCTGATGTGGCTGAGCTTGACTACCGCCACGTTGACCTTTGAGCCGGTCGTGGCGTGCTGTTTCTTGGCCGCCAGTTCCATGCTGTCTTCATCTTCGATGTGGATGTTGTCGAAGTAGGGCACCACGCCCAGCACGGGCACTCCGCAGATGTCTTCAAGTATCTTGCGGCCGTTGTCGAAGAGGGTGGCGTCGCCCCTGAACTTGTTTACTATTATTCCCTTGATCAGCCGGCGGTCTTCAGGCTGTTGCAGCATTACCGACCCGTAAGCCGAGGCGAACACTCCGCCGCGCTCTATATCGGCGACGAGTATGACGGCGGCACCGGCGTGGCGCGCCATGCTCATGTTGACGATGTCGGCGTCGCGCAGGTTAAGCTCGGCCACGCTGCCCGCTCCCTCGATGACGACGGGCGAGTGGGCGGCTGCCAGGCGGTCGAACGCATTGCAGGCCTCGGCGTGCAGCATGTCGCGGCGGCTGTCTTCGTAATAGTCGCGGGCGTGTACGTTTGTGACTGCCCTGCCGTTGAGCACAATCTGGCTTATGCTGTCGCCCAGCGGCTTCAGCAGTATGGGGTTCATGTCGGCGCACGGGGATATTCCGCAAGCCTCGGCCTGTACGGCTTGCGCGCGGCCTATCTCGAGTCCGTCAGGCGTTACAAACGAGTTGAGCGCCATGTTTTGCGCCTTGAACGGGGCGGGACTGTATCCGTCTTGCCTGAATATCCGGCAGAAGCCTGCTGCAAGAACGCTCTTGCCTACGTCGCTGCCTGTACCGGCGAACATCACGGGGCTGAGTCTTTTCATATGCTTAAGTTGCTGATTGGTCATAAGACTTGCAAAGGTAATATAAATTGGCAAGTCTGCAAAATGATAATACTTTTTGAAGTTTCAATCAGCTTTTATTTTCGACATGAATTAGTCGAGTCCATGTTGTCTTTTACTTATTTTTGCAGCAATTCTTAATAACAGGCAAGCTACGGGGCTTCGAAAAAGTATGCGGTTGAGGACTGTTAAAGTCTGCTATTTTGCCAAATATCTAATCTTTGTCAAGATACTGAATGGCATATTGAAGGATGAGGAAATAATATGGTCGTGTCCTTCATGATTGATAAAAGAAAAATTATTCTCACGTACTTCCTTGTTGTAGGCGAGCATGACACAATCATCGTACAATGAAATTTCGCCCATTGTCATTTGAATCTGAACGAACGGGATTTTTCCAATACTTTTTGCAACCGCTTGTTGGCTGAAGCCGACAAACGGGGCGTGGCTTTTAATGCGTTCTCGTCAGCATTAAGCACAAAATCCTCGGCCGTTGCACCTTCCAGAACAGGAATATTTTTTATCGTTATGGCCATAATCGTACATTTTTTATGCAAATGTACTGTTTTATTATTACACCGCAAAATAGTGTGCGGATTTTTACTATTTTAGTAAGCCTAAATCAATTAAAGGCTATCTCATTGTTTAGGAGAAAGGTTTGAAATCAGATTGATTGCTTCAACCTTTGTTTCATTCACCCTATCTGCATAGCCTTGCGTTGGGCTGATGCCCGTATGTTATGGCAATTTGCCTGTTTTTTCTAAAGATTTCACTGGTAAAAAATCAGGACAAAAGTTTTTTCTGAAATAGAAAATGGATTGTTTGTTTATGTTAATATTCTGCCGTTTGTCAGGTCGATTGTTAACATACATTTGCCTGGCAAGGTCATGCGGAGTGGCAAAAGGTGGCCTTTTGCAGTCCGGAATGTTGCTGATGATGAAGCAATTTGCGGTCTTTTGCGGTGTAAAAGGTTACCTTTGAGATCGTAATCCGATGGTTTCGGAGGGTTGTCTGTTGCGCTGTTTGCTTGTAAATGCTTGGCTGATAGGGCTTTATGCCTAAACTGCCTTTTTGTGACATTTCTTTAAATGTAAGCCGTTTTGCCGTGGGCGACGGCCTTCCTGACGCGTTAACCGGTTTGTATTGACGGCCTTTTTCGGTTTCGTCTTGTACATTCCCGGCGGCCATGTCGAGTGCCTTAAGAATGTTCCAGGCATCAGTTAAGGGGTGTTCGCACGGCTGCCTGAATATGCCACATTCGTGCTTGCCGTCCGGGCGCAGGCAGGCTGTCGGTGCAAGTCGCGGCGGCTGCTTAATGCTTAAAAACCAACTGTTTATTTGTGAAAACCGATTTTTTGCCGTATCTTTGCAAGGATGCAGTTTCAACCGTTTTAAAACGCGTTGTTTTAGCACGCCGTTTAGAGAGCTGCATAAAATCATTTTAGGATACATGGACAACGAAATAATTGACGACGAGATGATGGAGCTTGAGGCAGGCGCCCAGGCTGGAGGTGACGATTCCGGTTACAAGCCCGTAAACCGGTTTGACGCCTCTGCCGTACACCACCTCAGCGGAATGTACCAGAACTGGTTTCTCGACTATGCTTCATACGTCATCCTCGAGCGTGCCGTGCCACATATTGAGGACGGACTGAAGCCCGTGCAGCGACGAATACTGCACTCGATGAAGCGCATGGACGACGGACGCTACAACAAGGTGGCGAACATAGTGGGACACACCATGCAGTTCCACCCGCACGGCGACGCCTCCATAGGCGACGCGCTTGTGCAGCTGGGACAGAAGGACCTGCTGGTGGACACGCAGGGAAACTGGGGTAACATACTGACGGGCGACCGTGCGGCGGCGCCGCGATACATAGAGGCGCGACTGTCGAAGTTCGCACTTGACGTGGTGTTCAACCCGAAGACTACGGAGTGGCAGCTGAGCTATGACGGAAGGAACAAGGAGCCGATAACGCTTCCTGCCAAGTTCCCGTTGCTGCTGGCGCAAGGTGCCGAGGGCATTGCCGTGGGACTGTCGTCGAAAGTTCTTCCGCACAATTTCAACGAGATATGCGATGCCGCCGTGAGCTATCTGCACGGCGAGCCGTTCATCCTGTATCCTGACTTCCCCACTGGCGGAAGCATCGACGTAAGCAAGTATAACGACGGACAGCGCGGCGGAGTGCTGAAGGTGAGGGCAAAGATAGAGAAACTCGACAACAAGACACTCGTAATACGCGAGATACCTTACGGCAAGACTACTTCCACGCTTATCGACTCTATATTGAAGGCCATCGAGAAGGGAAAGATTAAGGCGCGCAAGGTGGACGACAACACGGCGGCGCAGGTGGAGATACTTGTACACCTGGCTCCGGGCGTGTCGTCGGACAAGACTCTCGACGCCCTGTACGCCTTCTCGGACTGCGAGATAAACATATCGCCCAACTGCTGCGTCATAGAAGACAACAAGCCGCAGTTCCTTTCGGTGTGCGACGTGCTGCGCTATTCGGTCGACCATACCATGGGGCTGCTGCGCCAGGAGCTTGAGATACGCAAGAACGAACTGCTGGAACAGCTGCACTTCGCCTCGCTCGAAAAGATATTCATCGAGGAGCGCATATACAAGGACCGCAAGTTCGAGCAGGCTCCCGACATGGATGCCGCCTGCGCGCACATCGACGACCGCCTGACGCCGTTCTACCCGCAGATGATACGCGAGGTGACAAAGGACGACATACTGCGCCTCATGGAGATAAAGATGGCGCGCATACTGAAGTTCAACAAGGACAAGGCCGACGAGCTGATGGCCAAGATAAAGGCCGAGATTGAGGACATTGACCGCAAGCTGGGCAACATGGTAGAGGTTACGGCAGACTGGTTCAGGTTCCTCAAGCAGAAGTACGGGGCAAACCATACGCGACTGACCGAGATAAAGAACTTCGACACGATAGAGGCGACCAAGGTGGTTGAGGCCAACGAGAAGCTCTACATAAACCGCAACGACGGCTTTATAGGCACTGCGCTGAAGAAGGACGAGTTTGTATGCAACTGCTCGGACATCGACGACATCATCATTTTCTACAAGGACGGCAAGTACAAGGTGGTGCGCGTGGCCGACAAGATATTCGTAGGCAAGAACATACTGCACGTGGCGGTGTTCAAGAAGAACGACAAGCGCACCATCTACAACGTCGTCTACCGCGACGGAAAGATGGGCAAGTATTACATGAAACGCTTCAACGTGACCAGCATACAGCGCGACCGCGAGTACGACCTCACTACGGGCGCGCCAGGTTCGCGCGTGGTTTACTTCACGGCTAACCCCAACGGCGAGGCAGAGGTGATAAAGGTTACGCTCGACCCGGCGCCACGATTGAAGAACATCTTCAAGGAGAAGGACTTCTCCGAGGTTGACATCAAGGGCCGCGGTGCAAGGGGCGTGGTGCTGACAAGGTTCAACGTACACCGCATATCACTGAAGAGCCACGGCCACAGCACGCTCGGAGGGCGCAAGGTGTGGTTCGACCCGGACGTTAAACGCCTCAATTATGACGACCACGGACGGCTGCTCGGCGAGTTCAACGAGGACGACAGCATACTGGTAGTGCTCGACAACGGCGACTTCTACCTGTCAAACTTCGACGTGAACAACCACTACGAGGACAACATAAAGATAATAGAGAAGTACGACGAGCACAAGGTGTGGACGGCGGTGCTCTACGATGCCGACCAGCAGGGCTATCCCTACCTCAAGCGTTTCATGCTTGAAGGCTCGAAGCGCAAGCAGAACTATCTGGGCGAAAACCCCGACACGCGCCTCGTATGCCTGACGGATGAGCCTTATCCGCGCTTCCGTATCACTTACGGAGGCGACGACGCATTCCGCGGTTCGACAGAAATCGACGCCGAAGACTTTGTCGGCGTAAAGGGCTTCAAGGCCAAGGGCAAGCGTCTCAGCACGTGGACCGTGGACAGCATAGAGCAGATTGAGTCGCTGAAGCGTGCCGGCGACGGTGCTGAAGACGGCGGACAAGAAGGTGAAGGGCAGCCCGACGAGCCTGAAGACGAGAATCTCGACCCCGACGCAGGCAAGAGCCGGCAGCAGGTGATTGACGAGATAACGGGACAGCTGCGCCTCTTCGGCGACGATGACCCGCAGGAATGACACTGCGCCTGTTTACCAGACTTATGGCGCAAAACACTCCCAAGCGCAATGATAGCAATACGTTCACTACTCATATCGCTGGCCGCGCTCATGCCTGCGGCGGCCATGGCGCAGCAGGCTGACACCCTGCACAGCGACAAGGTCGTAACCAACGCCCGCATGATAGGCGTTGGCCGTGCCTCGACGCTCGACACTTACCTGTCTCCCGAAGAATATTCGGGCATGGAGTTGCGTTACGTTTCGCACACCATACGCCGCCGTGAGGGGCGCAGGTTGTCGCACATGCTTGTGCACCAGGGCTCGTTCTCGTACCTTGACAACCGCGCTGGCAACGGCAACGAAATGTCGGGCATGTACACGTTCAGCTACGGCCTGCATTACAACTGGGACTTTCTAGGCGGCCGTCTCAATGTCATGGCAGGCGGAAAAGTCGATGCTTCGGTCGGATTCCTATACAACACGCGCAACGGCAACAATCCGGCGCAGGCGCGGGTGGGCATCGACATTGCCTCGTCGGCAGCCGCATCATACCGCTTCAGGTTATGGAACGTTCCGCTTGCGGCGCGCTACGAGGTGAGCGCACCACTTGTCGGACTTATGTTCAGCCCCAATTACGGACAGTCGTATTATGAGATATTCTCCCGAGGCGACTACGACCACAACATAGTTCCCACGACTTTCGTCAATGCGCCGTCGTTAAGCCAGATGCTTACCGTCGACATTACATTGGGGCGGACATCGCTGCGCCTTGGCTATCTTGGCGACTTCCGCCAGGCCAAGGTCAACAACCTGAAGTACCATACGTATTCAAACATGTTCGTTATCGGCTTTGTGCGCCGTTTCAAACTTACAAGCATAATCCCATGAGAAAGGCTGTTTACATGATTGTCGGTCTCGTTTTCACGCTGGCTTTCGCATCGTGCGTTGACGAGGAGGAGTTCAGCGACGATCCGCGCGGCAACTTCGAGGCGCTGTGGAAGATAATCGACGAGCATTATTGTTTCTTCGATTACAAGAACGAGGCTTACGGGCTGAACTGGAACGAGGTGTACGCCAAGTACTCCAAACAGGTGTCTGACGGCATGACGGACGACTGGCTGTTCGAGGTGTTGGGCAACATGCTCGGCGAACTGCGCGACGGACATGTCAACATGTATGCCCCGTTCGACAACGCCCGATACTGGAGCTGGAAGGAAGACTATCCCGCAAACTTCAGCGACTCACTCCTGCGCCGCTACCTCGGCACTGATTACAAGATAGCTTCGGGGCTTGAATACCGCAAGCTCGACGACAACATAGGCTATGTTTACTGTCCTTCGTTCGCCAACGGCATAGGCGACGGCAACCTTGACGAGGTGATGCTGTACCTCGCCCCGTGCAACGGCTTGATACTTGACATACGCGGCAACGGCGGCGGACAGCTTACTACGGCCGAGAAACTGGCAGGACGCTTCACTGACGAGACCATCCTTGTGGGTTACATGTGCCACAAGACGGGGCCCGGCCACAATGACTTCTCGAAGCCGGAGGAGCAGAAGCTGAAACCGTCGTCGGGCATAAGGTGGCACAAGAAGGTGGTTGTGCTGACCAACCGCGGCGTGTTCAGCGCGGCGAACGAGTTTGTAAAGTACATGAAGTGCTGCCCCAACGTTGTCGTGGTGGGCGACAAGACCGGCGGCGGAGCAGGCATGCCATTCAGCAGCGAGCTGCCCAACGGCTGGGCGGTGCGCTTCAGCGCGTGCCCGATGTACGACCGCGACATGCAGTGTACGGAGTTCGGCATAGAGCCAGACTATAACGTCCAGCTCGCCGACGGCGACTTCCGCAACGGTAAGGACACGCTGATTGAATACGCCCGGATGCTGATCAACTCGCAATAAGGCCGTTTGGACGCATGACGGCAGCCGCCGGAGCCGTGGCGGCAAGTGCCTTGTGCAGGCAATTAAACGCTTTTCACGATAAAAGGATACACACTGATTATGGACTCTATATCACTCACCGGCCTCTCGATAGGCTACCGCATCAAGGGCGGCGAAAAGATTGTGGCCGACGGCATAGACGTCTCGCTGCACGGCGGCGAACTGACATGCCTTATCGGTTCGAACGGAGCCGGCAAGTCGACACTGCTTAAGACGCTTGCCGGATTTCTGCCTAAGCTCGGCGGGCACGTGCATATAAAAGGCCGGGAAATATCAGAATACACGCAGAAGGAATTGTCGAGGCTTATCAGCGTCGTGCTGACCAGCCGCCTCGAAGTCTTGAACATTACGGTTGAAGAGGTCGTTGCGCTCGGACGTTCGCCTTATACCGGATTCTGGGGGACGCTCGGCGACGAAGACAAACGTATAGTAAGAGAGAGCATGGACCGCGTGGGCATATCACATCTGGCAGCGCGCACGGTGTCGACGCTGAGCGACGGCGAGCGGCAGAAGATGATGATAGCCAAGGCCCTGGCGCAACAGACGCCAGTAATCTTCCTCGACGAGCCTACTGCCTTCCTCGATTATACGAGCAAGGTGGAGACGATGCTGCTACTATCGCGCCTGAGCCACGACATGGGGAAGACCATCTTCATGTCGACTCACGACCTGGAGCTTGCCCTCCAGACGGCAGACATGTTGTGGCTGATGCCCGGCGACGGCAGTGTGGACACCGGTACGCCGCGGCAGCTGGCCGACAGCGGTGCCTTGTCAGCCTTCATAGAACGCTCCGGGATAACCTTCGACAAGGATACTTTGCGCATAACCGTTGCCGACAACGTAAGCCGTTGACGGACAACGCGTTACGACAGGCGTTGCAAAAGGTTGCCTTTCGCGTTGCAAAAGACCGCTTTTCGCATTGTAAAAGGCTACCTTTCACAATGTAAAAGGTAGCCTTTTGCATGAAGGGGCTTTTTAAGGCGTGTCACAGGTCGCCGTACCGCATAGCGTTAAACGCACCACATCGGGCTTTTTAACGTTGCGCATATTTGAATTGTAATAGTAAAATAATATTCGTAAGCATTAATTATATTATGGTTTTTACAGCAGAAAACATACTCTTAATCGGCTCCGTGCTGATTTTCTCAAGTATCATAATAAGCAAGACCGGATACCGTTTCGGCATACCCACTTTGTTGTTGTTCCTGCTTGTAGGCATGCTTTTCGGCAGCGACGGACTGGGACTGCAGTTCAACAGTGCCAGGGATGCGCAGTTCATAGGAATGATAGCCTTGAGCATAATACTGTTTTCCGGCGGCATGGATACAAAGTTCCAGGACATAAAACCCGTACTCAAGCCCGGCATCGTGCTGTCTACCGTGGGCGTGCTGCTTACCACTGTGCTTACCGGCGTGTTCATTTACTTCCTGTCGGGACTGACACATACCAACATTGAACTTACCATGATGGCTTCGTTGCTGCTGGCCGCGACGATGTCGTCTACTGATTCAGCGTCGGTGTTCAGCCTGCTCAGGTCGCAGAGGATGAACCTGAAGGAGAACCTGCGCCCGATGCTTGAGCTGGAAAGCGGCAGCAACGACCCCATGGCCTACATGCTGACGATTGTCCTGATACAGATTATTTCGAGCGGCAGCGAACTCAGTCTGGCAGTAGTGGGACGCGACCTCCTGGTGCAGTTCCTCATTGGTGGAAGCGTCGGCTACGCCTTCGGGCGTTTCGCCGTGTGGCTGGTCAACCGCATCAACCTGTCTAACAGTTCGTTGTATCCCATATTGTTGTTGAGCATTGTGTTCGCGACCTTCACCATAACCGACCTGCTGAAGGGCAACGGTTACCTGGCGGTATACATCGCCGGAGTTATCGTTGGAAACGTAAGGCTGGTTTACCGCAAGGAGATAAACACCTTCATGAACGGTCTGACGTGGCTGTTCCAGATCATAATGTTCTTGAGTCTCGGACTGCTTGTTAATCCGCACGAGATGCTCGACATAGCCGCCGTGGCCCTGCTTATCGGCCTGTTCATGATTGTCATAGCCCGTCCGGTAAGCGTGTTCGCCTGCCTGCTGCCGTTCCGCAACATCTCCAACAAGGCACGCTTGTTCGTCTCATGGGTCGGACTGCGCGGCGCCGTGCCCATAATCTTCGCCACCTATCCTGTCATTGCAGGCATCGATGGTTCGCAGCAGCTTTTCAACATAGTGTTCTTCATCACCCTGCTGTCGCTGGTGGTACAGGGAATGAGCATTTCCTCATTCGCCCGCTGGCTGCATCTTGACCTGCCAGAGGAGAAGGAAGGCAACGAGTTCGGCGTGGAACTGCCTGACGAGATAGACACGAAGCTGGAAGACATGACGCTGACTACCGAAATGCTTGCCGGCGGCAACCGTCTGAAGGACATGAACATACCTAAGGGTTCGCTTGTCATGCTGGTGAAGAGGGGCAACGAGTTCATAATACCCAACGGGCAGGTGGAGCTGCATGCCGGCGACAAACTTCTCTTCATATCGGAGAACAAGGACGGCAAAGAGGATTGAAACCGTGTGGCTTGATTGCACTTATGTAAAACTGGTTGTTTTTTCGGTAAATGAGGTACGCGCCTGCAAGATGTTTTATTGTAATTTTGCAGCGTGGAAACATTTAACCAATATAAATATAACAAAATGAAGAAACTTGTCATATTCGTTGTCGGGCTGCTTGTGTCTGCCGGCATGTGCGCCCAGTCAAAAGTTTATTTCACCAGGGATATTACTCCTGAAGCCCTTGTCCGCATTTACAAGGCGCTGGGCAAGGAGGCCAAGGGCCGTGTGGCAGTGAAGATAAGCACGGGCGAGGCCGGCGGCCACAACTATCTGAAGCCGGAGTTGATACGCAACCTTGTTGACGAGGTTGGCGGTACGATTGTCGAATGCAACACGGCTTACGCCGGAAGCAGGAACACCTCTGCGGCACATTGGAAGACCATACGCCAGCATGGTTTTGACAAGATTGCCAAGGTGGACATCATGGACGAGCACGGCGACATGCGCATACCGGTAAAGGACACCACGCACATAAAGTACGACATAGTAGGCGCCAGCCTTGCCAACTACGACTTCATGGTAAACCTTGCCCACTTCAAGGGCCACGCCATGGGCGGCTTCGGCGGAGTGCTGAAGAACCAGTCGATAGGCGTTGCGTCGTCGGCCGGCAAGACTTACATACACACGGCCGGCAAGGTGCAAAGTCCGGATGAGTTGTGGAACAACCTGCCTGCGCAGGATTATTTCCTCGAAAGCATGGCGGCAGCCGCACAGGCCGTGGCAGACTACTTCAAGGGCAACATTCTTTATATTAACGTCATGAACAACCTCAGTGTTGACTGCGACTGCGACAGCAGTCCCGACGAGCCTAAGCTCAAGGACATGGGCATAATGGCTTCGCTCGACCCCGTGGCTCTCGACAAGGCTTGCCTCGACATGGTGTTCAACCACAAGTCGACCGAAGGCGACGATGCCAAGCCGCTCATAGAGCGCATCAACCGGCAGCACGGTACGCACATAGTAGACTACGCCGAGAAGATAGGACTTGGCAGCACGGCCTATGTCGTAGTGGACATTGACAATAAGTAAAAACAGTACGTAACGGGGCGTGGCGGCTTGTCTGACTGACCGGAGCCGGCCATGCCTTGCCGTGTGTTTCAGGCAGCGGTTAAGTGCCGACGGTAATAACATTTTTTTAAATCTAAAGTTTTGATTATTAATGAAAAAACTTATTTTTGCAGTTGCTTTGTTGGTTGCCGCAACCGGAAAAACGCAGGCACAGACAGACTCTGTTGGGCATGTTCTCGACAATGTTGTAGTGACTGGTACGCGTAATACGGCCGACGTAAGGCACCTGCCGATGAACATATCGGTGGTAGGCCGTGAAAAACTGACAGAGAACCAGCGAAACAATGTGCTGCCGACACTGTCTGAACAAGTGCCCGGACTGTTCGTTACGGCACGTTCGATAATGGGCTATGCCGTGAGCGACGGTGCCGCCGGAGGCATAAGTCTGCGCGGCATAGGCAGCGGAGCCGGACGTGTAATGGTGCTTATTGACGGGCATCCGCAATACCAGGGCATCTTCGGCCATTCGATAAGCGACTCATACCAGTCAATGATTGCCGAGAAGGTTGAGGTTGTGCGTGGTCCGGCATCGATGCTTTACGGCTCCAACGCCATGGGCGGAGTGGTTAATATCGTGACACGCAAGATGCCTGGCAATGGTGTGAAGACCGACATAAGTCTCGGTGCAGGTTCTTACGGCACGTTCCAGGGAGAGTTTACCAACCGTGTAAGGAAGGGCGGTTTCTACAGTGTTCTTTCAGGCCAGTACGGCAGGAGCGACAATCATCGTCCGCACATGGGTTTCGAGCAGTATGGCGGATACCTTAAGCTGGGCTATGACTTCTCGCCGCACTGGACGGCTTACGCCGATGTCGACGTAACTCACTTCAACTCTTCATACCCCGGCAGTACTCACGAACCGCTGTCAGGTGCGCGCCAGTGGATTACGCGCGGCGTGGCAACGGCCGTGGTGGAGAACCATTATGGCAACACTTCAGGAGCTGTCAGCGTGTACCATAACTTTGGCAGGCATAAGATTAACGACGGATATGCCGCAGGAGAGGAACCGCAGGATAAACTTTTCCGCTCGGACGATGCTCTTACCGGCTTCTCCGCATACCAGAGTGCTACATTCTTCGCAGGCAACCGTGTGACGGTTGGTGTTGACTACCAGCATATTTACGGCAAGGCGTGGAACCGCGTGATTGCTACGGGCGAGGACCTTGACCCAATGGCTGACGCCCATGAGAACGAGATAGCAGGATACGTGGACTTCCGTCAGGATTTGTTCCGCTGGATGACTATTGACGCCGGAGTGCGCCTTGACCACCACTCGCAGAGCGGCACGGAATGGATACCGCAGGGCGGACTGGTGTTCCGCCTGGCCAAGGATGGCGAGCTGAAGGCCATGGTAGGCAAGGGCTTCCGCAATCCTACAATACGTGAAATGTACCTTTGGGGACCCGCTAATGACGCCCTGCAGCCCGAGCGCATGGTGAACTATGAGCTGTCATGGAAACAGCGCATGTCAGACGGTGCTTTCTCTTACGGCCTGAGCCTGTTCTATATCAGCGGCGACAACATGATTCAGACGGCAATGGTCGACAATAAGCCGATGAATGTGAACACGGGCGAGATAGAGAACTCCGGCTTCGAGGCCGAAGCTGCATGGCGTGTCGGCCGTTACCTCAGTCTGAACGCCAATTACAGCTATCTGCACATGCGCAACAAGGTGCTGGCTTCGCCTGAGCACAAGGCTTATCTTGGTGCCGGTTACAGGCGCGGCAGGTGGACGTTGGTCGGCGGATTGCAGTATGTCGGCGGACTATATACGCAAGTCGGTCAGGCAGAAACCAAGGAAGACTTCCTGCTGTTGAACGTGACCGCCTCGTGCCGTGTGTTGCCCTGGCTTGATGTTTGGGCAAAGGGCGAGAACCTCCTGGCACAGAAATATGAGATAAATTATGGCTACCCTATGCCGCGTGCGGTGTTCATGGGCGGCGTTAATATAAACATTTAATATTAAGTTATGGGAATAGGAATGCAAGAAATTCTTGTAATAGCGCTTATCGTGCTTCTACTTTTCGGTGGAAAGAAGATACCCGAGCTTATGAAGGGCTTGGGCAAGGGCGTTAAGAGTTTCAAGGATGGCATGAACGGAACGCTTGACGACAAGCAGGAAGATACAAGGAAGAAGGATGAATGACGGCGACGGGCTGACGTTTTGGGAACATCTTGACGTGCTCCGTGGCAGTCTTATACGCATGTTGGTTGCAACGGTGTCTGCAGGTGTTTTGGCGTTCGTGTTCAAGGACATGTTGTTTGGCGTCGTGCTGGCTCCTGCCGGTAGCGGTTTTTTGACATACCGCCTGCTCGGTTTCGAGCCTTTCACCTTGCATCTGATCAACACGGGCCTGACCGAGCAGTTCATGGTACACATGAAGGTGGCTATGCTGGCGGGCCTGTTGATTGCATCGCCATACATACTGTATGTCTTGTTCCGTTTCATATCGCCGGCACTTTATGACAACGAACGGCGTTATTCCGTTAGGATTACTGTTTCGGCGTACATTATGTTCATGGTGGGGATTGTGGTTGACTATTTTGTCATCTTCCCGCTTACGGTGCGCTTCCTCGGAACTTACCAGGTAAGCGCCGACGTATCCAACATGCTTACCATAAGCTCTTATGTGGACACGCTGGCAATGATGAGCCTCGTCTTCGGCATAGTGTTCGAGATGCCAGTGGTTAGTTGGCTGATGGCCCGTGCCGGACTGCTTCGTGCTGAGTGGATGAACCGTTACCGCCGTCATGCCGTTGTTGCTATTCTGGTAGTCGCGGCTGTCATAACGCCGACGTCTGACATGTTCACCCTGCTTGTGGTATCGTTACCGATATGGTTGCTCTACGAGGCTAGCGTCGTGGTGGTACGGATGACGGCTGCGAAAAGGCCGTTGGGAGAGGAGTATAAGAATGAAATGAATAATAATAAATATCAGTAGGATTATGCTTAGAAAAGTGAGGATGACCCTTGCCATTGTGGTATTCGTGCTGCTGACGTTAATATTTCTTGACGTTACCGGCTCGGTGCGCAGATGGTTCGGCTGGTTGGCCGAGATTCAGTTTTGGCCTGCCGTGCTAGCCCTTAACGTGGCAGTGGTGGCACTCTTGTTGCTGCTGACGCTTGTCTTTGGGCGTATTTACTGTTCAATAGTTTGCCCGTTGGGCGTGATGCAGGATATTGTGTCGCGCATCCGGGGCATGAGGAATAAAAACAGGTTCGGCTATTCGCCCGAGCGGCGCTGGCTGCGCTACGGCTTCCTTGTAGTATTCATTGTGTCGGCTGTAGCCGGTGTCAACGCCATTGTGTCGCTTCTGGCGCCTTACAGTGCCTACGGACGTATCGCTTCCAGTTTGATGAAGCCTGTCTACCAGGCCGGTAACAATGTGTTGGCAGCCATAGCCGAGCATTTTGACAGTTACGCTTTTTACAGTGTTGACGTATGGTTGAAGAGCGTGCCCGTGCTTGTCGTTGCCGTTGTTACACTTGTGGTTGTCGGCTTCCTTGCATGGCGCGGCGGCAGGACTTATTGCAATACTGTTTGTCCTGTGGGTACAATCCTTAGCTTTTTTGCCCGTTTCTCATGGCTTAAGGTACATATTGACGGCGGCAAGTGCGTAAGTTGCGGCCTTTGCTCGAAGAACTGCAAGGCGTCGGCCATTGATATAAAGAACGGCACGATAGACTATAGCCGCTGCGTGGTGTGCGGCGACTGCCTTGACAAGTGCCACAAGGAAGCCATGAGCTATGCCCACGCCAAGCCTGCCGCAAAGGGCTGTGCAGGCACGGATAGTGGCAAGGACGGCAATAGTGCTGCTGCCGACGAGGGACGCCGTTCGTTCCTGTTGGGCATGGCTATGGCAACTGCCGGTGCCGCATTGGGACAGGAGAAGAAAAAGGTTGACGGCGGACTGGCTGCGATAGAGGACAAGGTGGCGCCCAAGCGCCTTACACCTGTCACTCCTCCAGGATCGTTGTCAGCGCAGCACTTTGCGCAGCATTGCACTGCTTGCCAGCTCTGTGTGTCAAACTGTCCTAACGACGTGCTCCGTCCTTCGTCAGACTTGTCGACGTTCATGCAGCCCACCATGTCTTACGAACGTGGTTACTGCCGTCCCGAGTGTGCAAGGTGTGGCCAGGTTTGCCCGACTGGAGCCATTAAGCCTATAACCACGGCCGAGAAGTCGGCCACACAGATAGGCCACGCCGTATGGGTGCGCAAGAACTGCGTGCCGGTGACAGATGGTGTCGAGTGTGGTAACTGCGCGCGTCACTGTCCCACAGGAGCGATTACCATGGTGCCGATGAACCCTGCCGACGAGCATTCTCCCAAGATACCGGCTGTCAACGAGGCGCGGTGCATTGGCTGCGGTGCATGCGAACACTTGTGTCCTTCGCGTCCGTTCAGTGCCATATACGTTGAAGGCCACGAGGTACATCGTGAAGTGTGAGGCACCATGTACATGTATGAAGCAAAGAACTTTCAGTGAATCATTAACGACCGTAACAATGACAAAAGATATATCGAGACGCAGTTTCCTGAAGATGCTCGGTGGCGGAGCCGTTGCGTCGTCAGCGCTGCTTACAGCCTGCAAGTCTGACAGGCAGAACCCTGCAGCGACGCTTGAGCCGGAGAAGGGCAAGATGAGTTACAGGACAAATCCAAACACCGGCGACCGCGTGTCGCTCCTGGGCTATGGAATGATGCGCCTGCCCGACAAGAACGCAGGCAAAGACCCCTCTACCGGTACGGGCGAAATAGAGGTTGACCAGGACATGGTGAACCGCCTTGTAGACTATGCCATAGAGCACGGCGTGAACTATTTTGACACATCTCCTGCCTATACACAGGGCAAGTCAGAGCGTGCTACGGGCATAGCCCTGAAGCGCCATCCGCGTGACAAGTATTTTATTGCCACAAAGCTCTCCAATTTCAATCCTGAGACATGGACACGCAAGGCATCTATTGAAATGTTCGAGAACTCATTGAAGGAGCTGCAGACCGACTACGTGGACTACCTGCTGCTACACGCCATAGGGCAGGGTGACGACCCGCTGGCCACATTCAACGGCCGCTACATGGACAACGGAATCCTGGACTGGCTGGTAGAGCAGAAGCGCAAGGGGCGCATACGCAACCTCGGCTTCTCGTACCACGGCGACGTCAAGATATACGACCTCATGCTAAAGTGGCACGACGAGGGCCGTTACCATTGGGACTTCGTGCAGATAGAGCTCAACTACCTCGACTGGAACTACGCCGACGAGATAAACCCGCGCAACACCGATGCCGTGTATCTTTATGGGGAATTGAAAAAACGTGGAATTCCAGCCATAATAATGGAACCACTCCTTGGCGGACGTCTTGCCAACGTGCCTGACGACATAGCCGCCAAGATGAAACAGCGCCAGCCGCAGCGCAGCGTGGCCTCGTGGGCTTTCCGTTTCGCAGGAACTCCCGACGGCGTGCTGACCGTGCTCTCCGGCATGACCTACATGGAGCATTTGCGCGACAATCTCTGCACTTACTCGCCGCTTAAACCCGTCACTGCCGACGAGCAGAAATTCCTCATGCAGATAGCCGACGACATTTACAACCTCAAGACAATACCCTGCAACGACTGCAAGTACTGCATGCCCTGCCCGTACGGTATCGACATTCCCGGCGTACTGCTGCACTACAACCGCTGCATAAAGGAGGGTAACATGCCCAATAAGGGAGCGCAAGATCCCGACTACCGCCGTGCACGCCGTGCCTTCCTCATAGGCTACGACCGTTCAGTGCCACGCTTGCGCCAGGCTGCGCACTGCATTGGCTGCGGCCAGTGCGTGGAGCATTGCCCGCAGGGCATACGCATACCTAAGGAAATGCACCGTATTGACGAATTCGTAGAACAGCTTAAGCAGAATGGATAGCCTGATACAGATGCTTGCCGACGACGGCTGCCGCGGCGTGGCCCGTTCAGGTGACGGCCGCCTTGCCGTGTTTGCCCACAGCGGTGTGGCCGACATGTTTGCCCTTGTGACAGACAACCCGTCGTTTCTCGACGGTGCCTCGGTGGCCGACCGCGTCATTGGCCGTGGCGCCGCCCTGCTGCTCGTACTTGGGCGCGTGGCTCATGTTTACGCCAGGGTTATCAGCACAGGCGCCCTGGGCGTGCTGCGTGATGCCGGGGTAGACGTAAGTTACGGCACGCTCGTGCCCCACATCATCAACCGCGCCGGCACGGGCGTCTGTCCTGTCGAGCAACTCACGGCAGGAACAGACTTGCCTGAAGAGGCTTATGCCCTGATAAAACAGTTCATTGAGGAGCATGCCGCGCCGCGGCAGTGAGCCCCGGTGCATGATAACCACGATAAACAGAATTAACAATATAAACATCTTACAATAATGGAAACATCATCTTACGCAGCGGTAAGCCAGCTGGGCTGCCGCGAAAGCAAAACTTACATGGTTGCCGCACTCTTTGTTATCGGCAACATCGTGCTGCCACAGTTGTGCCACCTCATACCGCAGGGTGGACTCATCTGGCTGCCTATTTACTTCTTTACTCTTGTGGCTGCCTATAAGTACGGCCCTGTGGCAGGCCTGCTGACGGCAGTTGTTTCGCCGCTTGTCAACAGCGCGTTCTTCGGCATGCCGGCAGCGGCTTCCCTGCCTATAATACTTATCAAGTCGGTAGTGCTTGCCCTTGCCGCCTCGTTCATAGCCTCAAAGGTGCGTGGCGTACGCTTTTGGGCCGTGCTGCTTGCAGTAGTCGCTTATCAGGCAATAGGCTTTGTGGCCGAGTGGGGCATGACCGGTTCGCTCGTTGACGCCTTCCAGGACATACGCCTCGGCTGGCCCGGACTGCTTGTGCAGGCTGTCGGCGGCTTTGCCCTTATGCGTTATGTTAAGGTACTCAAGTAAGCAATTATTTGAATTTATATGAATATAAGACCGGCACGCATTTTGCGCAGCCGGTCTTTTTGCTTCATATTGTTGCCTTTCTCAGTTGTTGGCATGAGTCAGGCTGCTGCGCAGTTTTAATTATAAATACCGTTAATACCTGCCAGGTATGCACAAAAAGTCAGATATGTGCATGTTTTACTGATATTCTGTTGCCGTAATGATGGATTTGTTGCAGATTTTTTTTGATATAATAGAATTATTTTGTAAATTCGCAACATATATTTGATTACACATTTAAAACTAACACGACTATGAAACATTCATCATCAACATCTTCTTCAAACTGCAGTATAGGCTGGCGCAGCTATTTCTGGGTTACAATAGTTACAGGCTTAGCAGATGTTGTACTTTCTGCCATGTCGCCAGGTTTGGCCGCATCTTTGTTAGGTCTTGTTTCGGCCATCCTCATATTGGTTTACTACATGGTGACTTTTTCCGATTCAGATGTTGCCACAGGCATGTTCCGTCCATCCAGGCCGGGCAGTTTCAGGGCCCGTCTTTCAGCCATGCCGCGCGCATGCCGCTATGTTATGGATGTTTTATTAATTGTCATGCTTGGCAGCATGTTTGGCTACAATGATTCATTGGTATGGATTCTTGTGTTGGCAGCAGTCATTATAGAGGCTGCCGTATTCGTGCGTACAAGCAGACAAGCGCACAAGGCAAAAGCGTAGAGCATACTTTACGGAACGGTCGTTATTTTGAGTATATAACTGCTTTGTCGCAGTTTCTGATTTAAACTTCTGATTATTCATGCATAAAAGAGGCATGTACCTATAAGCCGTGGCAACATTCCGTGCTGCCACGGCGGCTTTTTTATAAAGAAGGCGATCAAGACGAATTGCCGGTTGACACGTCTTGTTATATCCAGTTGCTTAAGCCCTTATATTTTTGCGGTAATTGTCATTATGTATTGATATTCTGCTTGCCGTGAAGGTTAATTTTCTTACTTTTGCAAGCATGAAACGACTTTTGCCCATCGCATTCGCGCTTTTTTTCATGATTGTTTCGTGCAACAGGTACGCCAAATACGAAGCCATGCTGTACCCGATAGAAAGCATTTCAGCCAGCCGCCCCGACAGTGCCCTGCGCCTGTATGAGGCGTTGGCTCCGCAAATGGAAGGCGCGCCGGAGAGGGTGCGTATGTATTACGACATGATGATAACCAAGAACATGGTCAATTCAGGTGCGCAGTTTACTTCAGACAGCATGATACGCGCCGTTGCCGACTTCTACGACAGCCACGGCGAAGACAGCCACCGCATGCTGTCCCGGTGTCTGCTGGGCTGTGTCAACCTAAGGATGGGCAATACGCCTGAAGCCCTCTTCAACCTTGAGTCGGCAGCCGGCTGTGCCGACACTACCGCCGCCGACTGCGACTACCACCTGTTGGGGCAGGTCTACGCACTGCTGGCGCACACATATCTCGAGGCCATGCTGCCGCGCAACGTGCTTGAGGCGTCGCGTCTCTGCTACCGTTACGCCATGAAGGCAGGCGACACGCTCGTCGCCCTAAGCGGCTTCGACTACATGGCCAACGCCTACATCAGTCTCGGCATGCCCGACTCTGCCATCGCGATAACCGAGAAGTCGTCGCGCCGTTTCCGTGAGAGCGGTTACAGCGAGGCGTCGGCAATATCGACGGCAAAGCTCATCGAGATCTACATCGACCGCGACGAGCCTGAAAAGGCGTCGCGTTGCATGGCCGTGTTCGACCGTTACTCGCGTGTGCTCGACAAGAACGGCGACGCCAGTCCCGAGTACAAGGGCATCTACTACGTTAAAGGCATCTACTCAATCTATACCGGCCGGCCCGACTCCGCCGCCTACTGGCTGGGCAAGCTGCAGCGTGCCGACAGTCTGCCGCTAACCCTGCGACAGGCACTTGCCGACGGGCTGTGGCGTATGTATGACAAAATGGGCGAAACCGACTCCGTAATCAAGTACGCCAAGATAAGCAACGGGCTGATGGGCGACATCACGACAGACCTGATGAAGAAAAGTTGCTCGTCGGTCCAGGCGCAGTATGAACGCGGCAGGCTGCGCACCGAGGTGGCCGGCAAGACCATCGAAGCCGAGCGCGCCAAGACCACCGCACTTGCCGTAGCCCTCGTGCTGTTGGCCGTAGTGTCTGTATCGGTGCTGGTTATAAGGAAAAGGCGTGCCGAGTCACGCCTCCGTGAAGAACGCCACCGCCGCGACCTTGACACGCTGGAGAGGGCGCAGCGCGAGCTGCAACAGCTGCTTACGCTTACCGGCGAGGAGCGCGACGCCCTTGCGGCTGAGAAGCGCGAGGCAATAGAACGGCTGCAAGCCATGGAGACCATGCAGCGCCACGCTGACGAGGCAACAGTAGAAGAACGCCTGTCGGCAGCCCCGGCGGCGCGCCGCTTCAGGCAGATAGCCACGACTCCAACCGACTGTCCTACCGCCGGCGAGTGGCAGGCGCTGCGCTCGATGATTAACAGCGAGATACCCGGATTTTACTCTACGCTCAACAACGGGCACGTCCTCCGTCCTGACGAGTACGATGTCTGCATACTGCTGCGCCTGCATTTCAAGCCGTTGGAGATAAGCAACCTTACAGGCATATCGCAGAAAAATGTCTCGGCCATGCGCCGCCGCATGTTGCAGAAGGTTACAGGGCGCGACGGCAAGCCGCACGACTTTGACGACTTCATTTTGAGTATCGTGAAATGACAGTCCGCGCTTAACGCCCTTTGTTTCAGGCGTTTGCACCGGCATGTAGATTTTTGTAGAAAATATCGGTGCTGCTTGTTTTGCCCGTAAAACGGCAAATCGTTATCTTTGCCGGCGTATCTGAAACACTGTGCAACGATGAAAAATTTTCTGATAATCCTTTTGTTCCCGTTCTGCGCCCTGCCCGTGGCAGCGCAGACCGTTGCCGCCGACTCCGCACGCATCGACAGTCTGGTGCGCACCCTGCCCGAAGTGATGGTAAGCGGCGAGCGCCCCGTCGTCAGGGTGGAGGGTAGCGCCCTTGTCTACGACGTCGGCCGCATGCCCGGCAGCGCCACTGCCGACAACGCATACGAAGCGCTGAAGACCCTGCCTGGAGTCATCGAGACGGGCGGCAGCCTGACGCTGTCAGGCCAGGCGGTAACGCTGATACTCGACGGACGCGCCACAAGTCTGACGCAGGAGCAGCTCGCCCTGTTGTTGAAGAGCATGCCTAAGGACAGGCTGGAGAATGTAGAGGTGATGTATAACGCACCTGCGCGCTACCAGGTCGGCGGAGCCTGCATCAACATAAACCTGAAACACGAGACCGCCGGGCGGCAGACGCTTACGGGCGAGGCGTTCGCCGCATACGACCAGAGCCGCCGGGCGGCGTTCCAGGAGCGCGCCACCATAGTGTATGCCGGCAGGAAGCTGACAGCCGACCTTATGTATTCGCTCAACCATGGCCAGTCTTACTCAACCACGGCCATAACCTCGCACCACGGCCTCGCCGACGGTACGGTGCACTACATATCGTCGCTGCAGCGCACCGTGGCCGACGGCCACAACCACAGCCTGCGCCTCTCGCTTGGCTACAACTTCTCCGACAAGCACTGCCTTGCCCTTAGCTATTACGCCACATACGCCGATACCGAAAACCGCCAGGCCACCACAGGCTCGATAAACGCCACCAACCGTCTTGACTCGAGCCCGTTGATGCACAACCTCTCGCTCGACTACAGCCTGCCTTCCGGGACGAACATTGGGGCTGAATACACCTATTACCGCAATCCGCAGACGCAGACGCTTGGCAGCATACTGGCCGACCGCACGCTCGACTATGTGTCTGACAGCCGCCAGACGCTCGACATCTGGAAAGTGTATGCCCGCCAGACGCACGCACTGAAGGCAGGGTGGGGGCTGAACTACGGTGCGTACTTCACGTGGACGATCGACCACAGCCGCCAGACGTACCGCCCGACAGGCGAAGCCACAGGCACGCTGCCCGGCGACCAGGACACCCGCAGGCGTGAGAACACGCTCAACGCATACGCCGGATTCAGCAAGAATTTCAATAACAAGATAATCGTCGACGCATCCCTCGCCGCCCAACGTTACGACAACAGGGCGTGCCGCGAGTGGAGCCTGCTGCCCACGGTCAACCTTACTTACATCCCCGCGCAGGGGCATATACTCCAGTTCGGGCTCAGCAGCACGGCAGCCTATCCCGAGTATTGGTCGGTACAAGATTTTACGGCATACAGCAACGGCGGCTACGACGAGATAAAGGGCAACCCCGGGCTTAAGCCCTCGCGCGACTATACGGCAGGGCTTGTCTACGTGCTGCTCAACAAATACGTGTTCAGAGGCTGGTTCTCATATACCGGCGACCTGTTCATGCAGACCCTTTACCAACGCCCTGACCACTTGACCGAGACTTTCAGGTATGTCAACTTCGACTTCCAGCAGCAGGCCGGGCTTATGGCTTCAGCCCCACTGAAGGCAGGGCGGTGGTATACGGGCAACCTTACGGCCGTGGGCGTATGGATGCGCCACAAGGATTCCGATTTTTACGACATACCCTTCGACCGCAGCATTGCTTACGGCATGCTGACACTTAACAACGATTTCACCCTCGCCTCGAAGCCCGAGATAAAGCTCTCGCTCAACGGCTCGGCACGTACGCGCGCCATCCAGGGCAATTACGACCTGCCGGCGTCAGGTTCCGTCAGCGCGGCGTTGCAGGTAAGGTTCCTTAAGGACAAGCGCGCCACGCTCAAGCTCTATTGCAGCGACATATTCGAAACTTCACAGATAGACCCTTACATAGATTTTAAGGGGCAGCGTTTCAGCATGGACATGTCCAGCTTCCGCCACTTAGGCCTGTCGTTCAGCTACGCCTTCGGCAACTACAAGGAGAAGCAGCACAAGCAGGTAGACACGTCGAGGTTCAGGAAATAAGTATGCCCGACTTTGCATCGGCTCTAGTTTAACAATGCGTTGTAAAGTGGCATATTAATTGCATATATCTTTTTAAAAGGAGGTTATCATG
>OHQR01000470.1_pt1 | contig 28262 bp, 25 predicted proteins | sample 1578191 | NCBI WGS metagenome assembly OHQR01 (sample SAMEA3879577, study PRJEB24766) | human gut metagenome | biome: human-associated habitat; feature: feces | place: USA | collected 1985/1987 | reverse complement strand
CAGAACTCGGGGTCGATGTTGTATTTCTTCGCAATGGAGCGGGTCAGGCTGACCGCTATCTTCGCGGATTCCTTCATTACATCGCCAAGGCTGCCGGTGAATTCAGTCTTGCCGGTGCCGTCGAGTATCAGTACTTCAAGCGGCATAAGCACGCCGCCTACGGAGGTCCACGCCATGCCGTTCACAAGACCTACTTCGTCGTGAGCTTCGAGGTGCTCAGGCAGGTACTTCTTTACGCCGAGGAAATCTGTGATGTTCTCATCGGTGACCGTGACCTTCTTCTCGCCGGAAACCAGCTTCTTAGCGGCCTTGCGGCAGATATCCGCGATGGAGCGCTCCAGCTTTCTCACGCCGGCTTCGCGGGTGTAGAAGTCGATGATGGAGTACAGCGCCTTATCGTTGACCTTGAGGGTCGTCGATTTCTCGCCGTGCTTCTTGAGCTGCTTCGGGAGCAGGTGCTTTTTCGCAATGTTGAATTTTTCCTCGCGGGTGTAGCTTGAAAGCTCGATAACTTCCATTCGGTCGAGCAGCGGAGCCGGGATAGTATCCAGGCTGTTAGCGGTTGTGATGAACAGAACGTCGCTGAGGTCGAGCGGGATCTCAAGGAAGTGGTCGGTGAATGTGGTGTTCTGCTCGCTGTCGAGGACTTCAAGCATAGCGGAAGCAGGGTCGCCCTTGTAGTCGCTGCCCATCTTGTCGATTTCGTCGAGCAGCATTACGGGGTTCATGCTCTTTGCCTGCTTGAGCGCAGCCGCGATACGTCCGGGCATTGCGCCGATATAGGTCTTTCTGTGACCGCGGATCTCGGCTTCGTCGTGAACGCCGCCTAGAGAAATGCGTACGTAATTTCTGCCGAGCGCTTCAGCGATGGACTTGCCGATAGAGGTCTTGCCGACTCCGGGAGGGCCGTAAAGGCAGATGATCTGTCCCTTGACATCGGGAGCGAGCGCACGTACGGAGATAATTTCGGTGATACGCTCCTTGACCTTTTTCAGACCGTAGTGATCCTTGTCGAGCTGTTTCTGTACCTTTTCGATATCGAGCTTATCCTTTGTTTTGACGTTCCAGGGAAGCTCGAGCACAGTGTCGAGATAGCCGCGGATAACGCCCGCCTCCTGAGAGGAGTAGGACATCTTCACGAGTTTCTGCGCCTCGCCGATGAGCTTTTCAGTGATCTCGTCGGAGAGATTCAGCGCCCTGATCTTCTCTATGTAGCCGTCGGCTTCTTCCTGCGGGTTGTCGCCCTCGCCGAGCTGCTTGTAGATGGCGCGGAGCTGCTCGCGGAGGTAATATTCGCGCTGGTTCTTGTCGACCTGCTCCTTGACCTGCTCCTGAATGTCGATTTCAGTTTCGATTATTTCAATCTCGCTTTCGAGCATGGAGATAAGCATTTTCACGCGGCGCAGAAGTCCGTTGGTCTCAAGCAGAGCCTGCTTGTCCTCGACCTTGAGCACTACGTTGAAAACTACCTTTTCAAAAAGCTCTGCGCAGTTTTCCTCGCTCATTATTCCCTCGAACAGTTCGCGGGGCATTCTTGGGGATATCTGCGCGTACTCTGCAAAGGTGTTTTTCAGCGCGCGTACTGCGGCTGCTGCGGTGCTCTCGGAAAGCTCCATGCCGCGGACGGGCAGTTCCTTCACCTCAAACTGGAGGTACTCCTTGCCGGGAACGCTCTTTACGCGCTTTGCGCGTGTGAGACCCTCCACAAGCACTCTTGTGGAGCCGTCCGGAGTAGTAAGGAGCTGGCGCACCTCTGCGATAACGCCGACCTCGTAGATGTCAGAAAGTTCCGGCTCGGTCTGGGCCGCGTCCTTCTGGGCTACGAGGAAGATTCTTCCATTGCCCTCGGCCGCCGCCTTGACAGCGTTAACGGAGCGTTCCCTTCCGATGTCGAAGTGAAGCACCATAGCCGGGAATACAACAAGCCCCCTGAGGGAGATGGCAGGGATCAGCTCGTTGGCTGTTTTAGTTGTGTTGCTCATATATTTATGTCCCCTTTCTCTTGTTTCATTTTCGTATGAACACTATTATATAACATTTCGCGAAAAAATGCAAGCCCTTATTTGTGGCATTAAAATCCCACATTAATATGTAAGCAGAAAATGCTCGTTCGCCAACCTGGATATCTAAGGCAACACCGCACAAAGACCATTTATTGGATTTTGCACGTGTCTTGCTTGCATCTTTTCCGTCATCTTGCACAATTCGTCCTAGCAAGGCGTCAGCCTTGCGTCGTCCTCATTGTACAATCTGACGAAAAATCTGACTGCGCAATACACGCACAATCTTTGTGCGGTATTGCCCTAAAAATTCGTTTTTCTGGCAGCGTCAGCGATGGAATATAAGGCTGAAAATTCCATAAAGAACCGGCTGATGGAGAACGTATATCCATATGGTATACCTGCCGACCGCAGCGAGCCATTTGATGTGGGTCGGGTAGCAGAACTTCGGTAGCCTTCCCGCCTTTGCGATGATTCCGAAGTAGCTTCCCGCGAGGAACAGGAAGAACCAGGGCATCATCGGGAAGTAATCCGAGGAACTGAACGACGCGTTGTGAAGTCCCAGCGGGAACAGCACGCCGACATTGTAAGCTTCCATCGGGAGTTTTATGGCGAACAGATTCGGGATACCGATGTAACCCGGGGAGACCATGCCGTTTGCATAGGTCAGCCGGACGTTCATCGTGAGAATGAACAGCAGAACGCATACGCCTATGCCAACCCAGGAGGGGAGCAGGTCGAAAAGCTTCTGCCCGAGCCCGAACAGCATCATGCTGACGCCGAGGAAATGCAGGATACCGAACATGACGGTTCCGCTTGTGAAGAACGGCATGACGAAGGTCATTATCATGCCGATGAAGAAGCACTGCGCGCCGCGTTTGATATTGTTTGAGGAATAGCGGCAGACCGTACCGGAAATAAATATGAACAGTCCCGCAAAGATATCCCGTATCACATCGAACCAGCCGTCGAAGAAAATCGGAATATCCAGACCGAACAGGTATTTCAGGTCGTACATGGCGTGGTAGACCACCATGCAGATTATGGCAAATCCGCGGAGCTCGTCGAGGATACCGACCCTCGACGAGCCGGAACTTTTCTTTGTATTATCCATTTATGTATATCTCCGTTCTGATTATTTGTACAACATACATAACATTGTATCACATTTCAAGAAAAATTACAAGAAGAACTTGAACAGTTTTGCATTTTGTGATACAATAATAAAATGAAATTATGATGAAAATCGGCAGAATGTGAGGAAAACCGATGGAATACACCAATATAGGCGGCGTAAAGATAGAAAAGACCGCCGCGCTTGCTCCGATGGCGAGCGTAGCCGACAGGGCGTACCGTATCATGGCGAAGGAATACGGAGCCTGCTATGTTGTCGGCGAGATGGCAAGCTGCAAGGGCTTGTGCTACAACGACAGAAAGACCGCCGAGCTGCTTTCGGTCACTCCTGGGGAGCGCCCGATGGCGGTGCAGCTTTTCGGGAACGAGCCGGAGTTCGTGAAGGGCGCAGTGGAGATAGCCGAGCGTTTTCAGCCCAACATTATCGACATAAATTCCGGCTGCCCCATGCCGAAGATAGTTTCCGGCGGCGCGGGGAGCGCGCTCATGAAAACTCCTGAGCTTTTCGGCGATGTAGTAAGGGCTGCTGTGGAAGCCGCGCATGTCCCGGTGACGGTGAAGATACGCGCCGGCTGGGACGAAAACAGCATAAATGCGGTGGAGATTGCGAAAATCGCGGAGCAGAGCGGCGCGGCGGCGGTGGCAGTCCACGGCCGCACGAAAACTCAGCTCTACGCCGGGAAGGCTGACTGGGACGTGATCCGCGCCGTGAAGCAGTCGGTGAGCATTCCGGTCATCGGCAACGGCGACGTATCCACCCCGGAGCTTTGCAGGGAAATGTACGAATACACCGGCTGCGACCTTGTGATGGTCGGCAGGGGAAGCTACGGCAGACCCTGGCTGTTCCGGCAGATACGCGAGTACCTCGAAACCGGGAGCTATTCCCCAGAACCCACCGCCGGGGAAAAACTCGACATAATGCGCCGGCATATCCGGCTGATAGTCGAGGATAAGGGCGAGCGCGTCGGAATGAAGGAAGCGCGCCGACCGGCTTCCTGGTATCTTAAAGGCATGAAGGGCGCGGCGAAGTTCCGCGACATGTGCAGTGAGCTTACAACGCTTGACGAACTCGAGCGGCTTATAGAAAAAATAAAAGAGCAACAAGGAGAACATGAAAATGAAGATCTGTGAAGAAAAGATACCACCACTGATGGTGTTCCAGGAACTTTTCAATGAAAACGTGCTTTTCGCACGCGGAATTAACTGGCTCTATCCCGACAAGACCGAGGAACAGCGCCTGATGGGCTTCGCGAACATCAGTTCCGAGCTTCTGATGACCGGCAAGACCCTGGGAGAGTACCTCACCGACGCGGTCATGTATTCCAAGTCCCCGCTGTTTGCTGCTATAGTCAAGGAGCCGACCGAGGCGCGCAAAAAGGCGCTAGCCTACGATATCGCGCTTATCAAGAAGATCGTGAAGGAGTACACAGCCTCCGCGGTAAAGAAGGCGCTTGCAGATATCGCGGGCGCGACTGCCGACTACGCGGCGCTTCCTGAGTATGAGAGCGGAAAGTTCACTCTCACCGCCGACCGCCTGATAAAGTTCGCGCAGAAGAACGGCACCGGCGACTTTGCAAAGTACAAGGCGTTCACGTTCCGCGGCGGAAAGCTGATACCCGTCGAGCACATCGATCCCATCAGGCTGACCGACCTCAAGAATTACGAGCTTCAGCGCAATCAGGTCGTAGAGAACACCATAGCGTTCCTGAACGGACTCCCCGCGCAGAACGCGCTGCTTTACGGCGACCGCGGCTGCGGAAAGTCCTCCACGATCAAGGCTATACTCAACGAATATGAGCAGCTCCGCATGATAGAGCTTCCAAAGGCGGAGATCGCAGGTCTCGGCGACCTTTACGCAATGCTGAAGGATATCCCGATGCACTTCATAGTCACCATCGACGATCTTACCTTCACGCAGGACGACGAGCGGTTCGGAATACTCAAGGCAACGCTTGACGGAAGTCTTTCCGCACGCCCCGACAACATACTTATCTACGCCACCACCAACCGCCGCAAGCTCATCAAGGAGACCTACGCAGACCGCTCCGCGACCGACGTAAATAAGAGCGACGCGGTGGACGAGAGCATGTCCCTTGCGGATCGTTTCGGACTGTTCATCACGTTCACGCAGCCGAACCGCGAGATTTATTTCGACATCGTAAGACAGCTTGCAGAGGATATGGATATAGAGATCGACGACAGCGAGCTTACCCAGGCTGCGGAGCGCTTTGCACTCAAGCGCGGCGGACGTTCACCGCGTATCGCACGGCAGTTCGTGGACTGGCTCAACGCGCGCATTGAGCTCGGATTGGATTACTGAAATGAAGAAGTTTGCACGGATAATTCCTGCACTGCTTGCGGCCTCGATGCTCGCCGGGTGCAGCGGCGACAATTCCCCCGCGCCATCGGAGATAATCATTACCGGGGTGACTTCCGAGGCTGAAAACGCGGTGTTCCCGGTGAAACTCGCCGACGGAACGATGATAGACCACGCCCCGGAAAGCGCGGCGAGTCTTTCCCCGGCTGCGACCGAGATACTCGCGGAGCTGGGATATTCCGACCGGCTGACCGCTGTCTGCCGCTACTGCGACTTCCCGGAAGGTCTGACCTCACAGACCGCAGGCAGCAGCGAAAATCCCGATATTGATAAACTGACCGAGCTTCATCCGGAGGTGCTGTTCACGACCTCTCCGCTGGCGGAGCGCGAGGTCTACGCCCTCCAGACCGCCGGGATCACTATCGTGGAGCTTCCTGCGCCTAAATCCATCGATGACTACGGCGGGCTTTACGGCACGATAGCGGCGGTGTTCAGCGGCGAGGAGGCAGGCAAAGCCGCTTCCGGCAAGGCGGTTAGCGACCTTGAAAGCGCCGCCAGCAGCGTTGAGATGGGTACATTCATATATGTAACGCCAAAGCTTACAGCGGCGGGCGCAGATACCTTTGAAAGCGCGGTGCTGTCCCTTTGCGGGAGCAACCTCTGTGCGGCTTCCGGATACAGCGAGAGCGCCGATGACATCACCGGCACTCCCGAGTATATCGTTGCGGCAGACAGCCTGACTGAATCTGATATCGCCGGCAGCGAGCTTTTCGGAGGCTTTGTTTCCGACGGTGCAAAGGTGGTTTTCGTTCCTGCGCAGCGCTTCGAGCGTCCCTCCGGCAGGCTTGCGGAGATATTCACCTACATCGGCGAGACTGAGTAACCGCTGTCCTTCCAGAAATCCAACACATCACCGAGAATAGCTGAATTAGTTTCGGAAACGGCGTGGAGCAGATAAACCGCGCCGTTATGCGTTTTACCGGTGATTTTCTTGAATGCCGCATCCTTGTCGGGCTGGTTGTTTACGTCCCAGTCGGGGTAGGCGAAGCTCCATAGCACGGTGGTGTAGCCGAGATCCTTTGCGCAGGCGAGCACCCGCTCGGAGAATTCTCCCATAGGAGGCCGCATGACGTACATTTCGTAGCCAAACTCCTTTTTAACGTAGTCGTGTAGCAGCGACAGCTCGGAATACAGCTCGTCCGGCGAGCAGTCCGGGAGGGAAGGGTGGCTCCAGGTGTGATTTCCGACTGTGTGCCCCTCGGCGATCATGCGCCGGACAAGTTCCGGGTTGCGCTTGCAGTAGTCGTAGGTCACGAAGAACACCGCGCGGACGTTCTTCTCTTTCAGCGTATCGAGAATATCAGCGGTGCAGCCGTTCTCGTAGCCTTCGTCGAACGTGAGCCACAGCCGCTTTTCCTCGCTTCCGCCGATGAACTGACCGCCCATGCCGCCATACTGCTTCTGCGCCCTTATTGCACCGAGCGGCCGGTTATTGCTGTCGGTCTCGACGCCCATTCCGTACGCGACCTTGGTGTTGTCGAGGCTTTCGTACCGTGAGTATTCCGACAGCGGCGGAGCCGCAGCCACTGCCGCGGCAAGCACTATTGAATAAAAGCTATTCATTTTTATCCCACCTTATTTCATATTTCAGCTCCCGCCCGGCGAAAAAGTCGCCGAGACTCTGGAGGGTCGTTTCTGCAATGCTCCGGAGCGCTTCCCGCGTCAGGAACGCCTGGTGCGAGGTTATCAGCACGTTCGGCCGCGATACAAGCAGCGACAGCGTTTCGTCTGTGACTATCCGGTCGGAGTTGTCCTCGAAAAACAGCCCGGTCTCCTCCTCGTAGACGTCGAGAGCCGCGCCGCCTATCCGCTTTTCGTTGAGTGCGTTCAGCAGCGCTTCGCTGTCGATGAGCTTCCCTCGGGAGGTGTTGACGATGAGGGTATCCGGCTTCATCAGGGAAAGCGCATGCTCGTTTATGATGTAGCGCGTGTCCTCGGTCAGCGGGCAGTGCAGCGAGATGATGTCGGAGCGCCGGAACAGCTCCTCCCGGGAAACGTAGTCGATACCGCTGCCTTCAGCCGGGAACGGGTCGTTTGCGATGACTTCCATGCCGAACCCGCGGCAGATATCTATAAAGGTACGTCCGATCTTGCCGGTTCCGATAACTCCGGCGGTTTTTCCGTGGAGGTCGAACCCGATAAGCCCGTTAAGGCTGAAATTGAAGTCGCGTGTGCGAATGTACGCTTTGTGTAGTTTCCGGTTGAGCATGAGTATCATTCCCATCGCGTGCTCCGCGACCGCATAGGGAGAGTACGCGGGTACTCTCACGACCCGGAGCTTCCCGGCGGCTTCCTTCAGCGCGACATTGTTGTAGCCTGCGCACCTCATCGCGATCATCTCCACACCGATGTCCGCGAGGGAGCGCACAGTTGCGGCTCCGATGTCGTCGTTGACGAACGCGCAGACTGCGCGGCAGCCCTCGGCGAGCTTAACGGATTCCGGGCGGAGGCGGCTTTCAAAATAGACAAGCTCAAAATCCCTGTTCAGCTTGTCAAAGTATATCCGGTCGTAGGGTTTGGCGTCGAAAAAGGCGATTCGTTCCATTTTATTCTCTCCTTGCTGCGATTTTTCGAACTCTGCGAATATTGTTGCCGGAAGCGAGCAGAATATGCTTTTTAAGAATTTTGTAAGATTTATGTCGATTCTTTTGTAAGAAATTCATGTTATAATCAAATCATCAAAGGAAAAGGAGGCGGTCTGTTGGAAAGGTCAGACAAGCAGCGCGTACTTGTGGTCGACGACGACCGTGAGATAGTAGCGGCTATAGTCCGGCTGCTGGAGCGCGAGGGGATCGAAACGATAGCCGCATACAACGGCAGGGAAGCTGTGGAGCGGCTCACTGAAAACGAGATACACCTTATCATTATCGACATCATGATGCCGGAAATGGACGGTATCTCAGCGACGATAAAGATACGCACCGAGCGCAACATTCCGGTGATAATGCTGTCTGCAAAGACCGAGGAAAGCGACAAGATACTTGGCCTGTCGGTTGGCGCCGACGATTACGTCACAAAGCCGTTTTCGCCTGCGGAGCTTATCGCGAGGGTGAAGTCGCAGCTAAGGCGCTATATGACCCTGGGCGACTACGCGAACCGTTCCGGCGGCAGCGATGTTGCGCTTGGGGGTCTGCTGCTGCACCGCGAGCAGCGTCAGCTCGACGTAGACGGCGAGCCGGTGAAGCTCACGCCGAAGGAGTACCGCATAGTTGAGCTGCTGAAGTTGAACCCATTCAACGGAACTTCCTGTCAAATTTCATCATCAAAATCATCAATCAAGCCTGCCGACGAACTTATAGTAAACATCAAGTTTCTGAATACGCTCACCGTCAACATCTTCAGGTTCGTGAACCTCAATCCGCTCTATAAGCGTGTTCAGGAGTGCCTGCGTCAGTTCGTCAATGTCTGCGTATTGCTTGATTAAATCCACGAAATTCTCGGCATTTTCGCCGTATTCACGGTTCGCCTTAATAGTTTCATTCAGTTCGGCGATTTTGCTTTCCAATTCTGTCTGCTCGGTTTCGTAGGTTGCCGAAAGCGCATTGTAATTGCGTTCGCTCACCTTGCCGTTGACGTGTTCCTCGTAGAGTTTTGCGAAAAGTTTGTCGAGTTCCGCAAGCCGTTTGGCTGCCTTTTTTAGCTCACGTTCCGCCTGCCGAACGCTGTCTTTTTCGTCCTTTCCGAGCCGTTCTGCGATTGAAGAAATCATCTGCCTGTCATCATCAAGTGCCTCGTTCGCAAGCCGCCTGATGTCCTCTAAAACCGCATTGTAAAGGCTCAAAGCAGATATCCTGTGCTGCGTGCAGACGGCTTTTCCTTCCATACGATAGTTGTTGCACTGATAATCGTAATTCGCAATAATGTTGTCCGAGTTCCAAGTGCGGTTTGCCTTTGAAACGGAGAGCGCATAGCCGCAGTCGGCGCATTTCACCAGTCCCGAAAAGATGTTGTCATAAGGTCTGTCGGTTTTTCTCGCCTTTTTGCGGCTTGTAATCAAACGCTGCACAAGCTCCCATTCTTCGGGCGGAATTATCGGCTCGTGCATATTTTCTACCACAAATGTACCTGCATTTGCCGTAGGCTTCCGTTTGTGACTTTTCAGCGATATTGTCGGGCGTTTCTGCCCACGAACTGCGCCCTTGTAAACAGGGTTGCGAAGTATTTCCCGAACCGAACCCATTGACCATTTGTATGCGCTCTCGTCGGTGGTAATATACCTGTCATAGCACTCGAATTTTTCAGCGGCAGCAACCACGGGACGGGGGATTTTTTCAGCCGTAAGCCGCCTTGCAATCTGCACCATTCCCACGCCGTCCTTTGCCATTTGGAAAATGTACCGAACGGTCGGCGCAAAGCGTTCATCAATCAGCAAGTGATTTTTGTCGGCAGGGTCTTTCACATAGCCGTAAGGCGCTTTTACGCCGATAAACTTGCCCTGTTTCTGCCGTATCAACAATGATGATTTTATCTTTTTTGAGATGTCCTGTGCGTACATATCGTTGAGCAGATTTTTGAACGGCGTGATGTCCATTGTAGAGCCTTTTGCCGTGTCTACGCCGTCCGTAACGGCTATGTAACGAACGTTGTGTTCGGGGAAGTAAACCTCCGTGTAGCCGCCTGTTTCAAGGTAATTTCGCCCAAGTCGGGACAGGTCTTTTGTGATAACGCAGTTAATTTTCCCGTCCTCAATGTCCGAGAGCATACGCTGAAAACTCGGTCGGTTGCTGTTCGTTCCGCTCCAGCCGTCATCAACGTAGATTTCGCTGATTGCAAAGCCGTTTTCACGGCAGTAACGTGTGAGCATTTCTTTTTGGGTCTGAATTGACGAGCTTTCGCTGTCCGTTCCGTCGTCTTTGGATAAACGAAGATATAATGCTGTGTTGTATCGGGTCTGTCCGTTTGTCATTTTAACCTCCTTTAATGCACGGACAACCGATTTCGACTATCATCATTATACATCAATTATCCGTTTATTTCAAGTGCTTTTTGGGTGTAATTTCTCTTAATTTGCGGCATTGTTTGGCTTGTTTTCATTCTTGTTCAGTTTCTTTTCGATTTGGTCGGTGATTACTCGTTTTAAAACCTCGGAGGGTTTCTGAGAGCCGCTGTAATGCGGAATTACTACGATTTTGGTATTCTGTTTCTTCAAAATTAACCTCCTTATCTTCTGTGCATTTTGCGGTTTATTGTCGGTTTAATCGGCTGTTCGGGAGCGTTTTCTTTTTTCTGTTCTGCCTCGGTTCGCTCACGCTCGGCTTTTAGGAGATTGTCGATATAGTTTCCGTCAACAATTTCCTCATAAGTCCGAATTGTCGAATAGATTTTGGCATACTGAATTTTCAAATCAACACTCTCGTTCTCATCGGCGCAATTCTCAATCTGCTCCTGCAAACGCTCGGAAGCCTTGTAAAGCTCGCTTCGGCTGTTGATGTTGAACTCCGATAGCGTTCCCAAGCAGCTTGTCAGCCGTTCAATCGTGCAGTCATTTGTGAAACTGTACGGATACTGTGTGTCCTGCTTTGTGGGTGTAATGCGAAAATTCCGCACAAGTGATATATTTGTGTTAATTGCATAATAGAAAGGCTGTTGCAGTTCGCTTGCATATCGTTCTTGCATACGTTTGAACTCGTTGGGGATTTCGTTGCGTTCCTTTATTCTCTTTTTAAGAGCAGCCTCGGTGTAGTCCCCGCCCAAAGAACGCAGTCGCAAAAATCTTTGCGCATACGGCGGCTTAACTGCGGTGTACTTGTTCCGCTTGATTGCGTAGCCTTGCTTTTCCAGCAAGGATAACAATTCATCAAAGCTGTTCGCCGAGTAAATCAGCCTGTCAATATAGAATTTCAACCTATCACGCACCGTCTGATTGTTCATAGGCTTAAAAGCGGCGGCAGCTTTCAGCACGGATTTCTCGTAATAATCGGGAACATAAATCGTGGTGTCTTCTTCAACAAACGGGCAGTTAATGTTTGTGAGCTGTTCGATTATATACTGCCGCTTTTCATCATTGTAAATATCCACGGGCAGGAACTGCGCCATACTCCTGTTGCGATACTTTACCATTTCGCCGTTCGTTTCCGTAACCATTGTCCGCAGTCGGTCGTTCTGATTTATGATTTCGCCGACATCTTCATTAGATAAATTTTCGGGCGGTTGTGCTCTCAGCGCATTCACACGGGCGTTGGCAGCACCCAAAATATCTGCGTATCGCCTGTACTCCTCAACGGTTTTGTGGTCGTGGAATACACCGACAACTTTTCGTGCGATGTGGTGGTTATTCAGGACATCGGTCAGGGCATTTCGCTCGGAGTTTCCCCACAAAATAATTTCGGTTTCCCTCTTTCCGTTCGCCGAAAATCCCATTTGCTGAATTGCACGTTTCATTGAAACACGAGTTGACAGACCCTGCCTTTGTCCGTAGCACACGGGGACAAAATTAATGTGTAGATGTGGAGTTGCCTCGTCCAAGTGCATTACCGCATTGAAAACCTTGAGGTTCGGATTGCGTTTTTCAAAATCACGCATATATTCATCGAGCAGTTGTTTCGCCGTTTCCCAATTCTCCGAACCAACGCCGCAGTTCTCAGAATTGCCAAACATCACGATTATTTCTTGAAAGAGTTTCTCTTTTTTGCCGAGCCTGATGTGTTCGTAGTAGTCGGGAATTTTCCTGTCCGAGCGGGTTTGCCGAGAATTGTATTCGGCTAATGCCTCATCAAAAAGTTCGTGATAGAGTTCACGCAAATCACGGCGAACGTAAGTTATGTTGTCGGGAGTTCGGTTTTTATCCACGTTGTCCGAGAAGAAATTTCGGTTGTTATGTTCAACACAGCCGTTGTCCACTCGGAATGAAACCGATAAATGCTTGGGTGTTTCGCTCATAATAAATTCTCCTTTCTGCAACTTTCATTAGTGTGGTGTTCCTGTAATCATCACCATAATTATGGCTTTGTTTATATCCAATCATCTTCATTAAATTCACCTTTTCAAGTGTTTGCAAAACGGGTAAAACGCATTACCTATTTTGTCAATCTTCGATTTACAAAATAGTCTGCGTTAGGGGAAATATTCCCCTAAAACCCCTTATCATTGCCGCAATCATCATCTTTGTTTGCAGGGTATTGAAAACACTCCTGCAAAGAGTTTGAGCAGAATGCTCACGAACCGAAACGGTTTTGTTGATTGAAAATCGGCTGTGTAGTCGCTGTGTCAACTACGCACGTTTTCCGCTCCTGTCGGGTGCATAGTCGCTCTGACGAGTACGCACTTTTCAGTTTTTGTCAGGAGCATAGTCGTTTCGTTGAGTATGCTCTGTTTCTGCGTTGACGAGGTGCGTAGTCATTCAGTCGATTATTTTCTGTCGGGTATGTGTTCAACAATATCGCTGATTGAGCAGTAGAGAGCCGTGCAAAGTTTGTCGAGCGTTTTCGTGTCAACAGGCAGATTGTGCCGCAGTCGGTGTATCGTGCTACTGCTGATACCGTCGTGTTTAATCAGTTCGTATGTTGATGTGGTGTATCTGCTTTTAAGTGTTTTCCAAAAAGGCGCGTAGGAAATCATTGTTACTCCTTTCAAAGCTGAAAAAGAAAATGCACACGGCAGTGCTTAGCAAGCAACAATCAACCCCAACATTCTTTTTTCAGATATGCAACAAATGCGTTGTCCACTAATCCGATATTCTGCCGTGCGCCGCCTTTAGTCGTTCGCTGTTTCTGCCTGATGTTCGAGCTTTACCTGCTCTATTGCCGCAAAGAATTTTGCCTTTTGGCTGTCGGACATTTCCTTACGAAGATACCTGTTAACCGTAGGTTCTGATACTCCGAGTTTATCCGCGATTTCCCACAGGAACACGCCGCTTTCCTTTGCGGCTTTGCGAATATCTGTGTTCTTCTTAATCATTATTTCACCTCCCCATTATATGAAATATCCACTTGACAAATCATCATTATCGTGGTATTATGATAATAAAGATTGATTTCGTGGTTGTGATACTGATTATAGCATTTCGAAATCACGTTGTCAAGGCATTTGTGGGATATTTCTCGCAATTCCACAAATATAGTCTTTTTATATTCAAAAGAGGAGGAAATTTTGCGTTATGGAAAGCAAAAACACCTGTGTCGAGGTATTCGGGAAACGGCTAAAAGAATTACGAAAAGCAAACGGTTACACGATTGAACAGTTTGCCGAGGCAGTCGGGATTTCCAAAAGCACGGTAGGTTACTATGAGAATAATAACCGTATGCCTGATATTGAAATTCTCTCAAGGATTGCCGACGTGTTGAATGTATCGGCGGACTACCTTATCGGCAAGACGAACACGACCGCAACGAAAGGCAAAACTAAAACAGTCTGCGACTTCACAGGACTGTCCGACACCGCCGTTGAGTATTTATCCGAGCTTGTCAAGAACAGGGACTATGGCAAACTGTCCATAATCAATCATCTGTTCTCCGAACTCAAGCAGGACTATGCCTTCTACTGCCACGAGGAGAACGACGATGGCGAACTTGCGGAGAGTATTCTCGGAGCAGTTTTCCTGTACTTCGACAAGGTTGAACTTACTCAAGACGAATGGACGGAGATTATCCACACGGGCGATGAGAAGAAGGATGAGATACTCATTGCGGCGTATATGCAGTTTTTGCTTAATCAGGTTACCGAGAATACTAAGTCGAATGCGAAATATTATGATGAGCGCAATAAGCAGTACGAGTGATTGCAGAGTTGAAAAAGAAAATGCCCTCTCGGTGTTTGGGTGAACATTGGGAGGGCAAAATTCAGTTTCAGAGAGTATTTCTTGCAGTGCATACTAAACAGCTAAGGTAGTAGCACCGAGAGATATTATCGCTAGGACAATCTAATAATCAATAAATAGTGTAAAGCAATCACAACGATTTTGCTTGACATTTGACTCGTTGTGTGATAATATGGTATCAAAAAAACGCAAATTGAATGGAGTGATTATATGATTTCCGCCGCTTTGGCTGTTCTGGAAAGCGAGGAACAGCGCAACGAATTATCCGAGATTTATGAGAATAATATATCAAACTTTTATAACATTGCCTTTCAACAGCTCCATAACAAACATGACGCCGAGGACACAATACAGGAAGCATTTCTGGCTATCGCAAAAAATCCCGGACCATTCTTTGATGTTGCCGTGAATAAACGAATATCATACATAAATGTTATAATTAGAAATACCGCATACAAAATGCGGGACAAAAAACATAAGGTTTCCGAGAATGAAATTGTTCTTGATGATACAATCATTGATGAGCAAATATCGGTTGAAGATATGATGTTAAGCAACTATTCTTGTGACAAATTGTTGGAATTTATCGGAACTCTTCCCGAAGCAACAAAAGCTGCTGTTTACCTGAAAATGCACCTTGGCTTGAAGAACGGAGATATTGCCAAAACACTTGGAATATCACAAGACGCTGCAAAGAAAAGAGTGGCAAGGGGAATGAAACAAATCAGAGAGTATATGGAGGGTTTGAATGATGAATAAGTGTTATTCTATCGGCGATTTAATGTCTATGTACTATGAGAGAGAATTTGCTGCTGTTGAACAAATGCCCATTCCCAAGTTGTCTTCAAAGCATAACAGAAAAATGAAAAAAGCGTTCCGCATTTTTGCCGAAAACAGAATGTCAATAAATAATCAACCAATGAAAACCGTGACCGGCAGACAGATAAGTTTAAGAAAACGTATTATTTTGGCGGTAATTATTGTTGTTCTTCTGGCTTTTGTTACAGGTAGCGTTATTGTTTTCGTTTCAAGCGGATTTAGAGGTACGGTTTACAACGATAATACACGGATTTTTGCCTTCGATGTCGGAGGCAGTCCGTCTGTAATTGAAGAACAATATATGCTTTCAGTTGTGCCGGAAGGATTTGAATTGTGTGAGTATGAGGCAAATGATATCTATGTGTATTCTTTGTACAAAAACTCCGAAAATCAAACACTGGCTTTCCAGCAAACTGTAAAAAGCAAATTTCATCCACATATCAACACGGAAGGATATGATTTACAAGAAACGAAAGTTAATAGCTGCAATGCTATTTATATAGAATATATTAACGCATATGGAGTTAGTTCAACGGTAATTTGGGATAATGAGGATTACATACTTGAACTATTTGGCAATTTTGATAATAATGAGCTGCGAGATTTGGCTATTTCTAACGAAATTGATGGATTTTAAAACTTTTTTGTAAAAATATGTCCCCTTTTCACTTTAAAAAGGAACGTAGTATATAGAAGGATAAAAACTTCGAGTACTTGTGAAGGGGGGAATACCAATGCAGATAAGAAAAATGCTTGCCGCATTTAACATTTAAGTAAATTGGGTCTGGAACATTTCGATGAAGGTAGGGGTATACTGTGAAAAAAATATGTATTTTTTTAGCTTTCCTGGCATTTTTATCTGCTTTTTCTGCATGTTCATCAAGTATTCAAAACACAAGCACTGTAACAACTGGCGATGATGCGCTTGAGTTGATTGATGTTCAAAAAGATAAAGAAGACAATACTATCGTCTATATTGACTCTTGGCAGATACTAAATGAATATGATGCCTTTAGGGAGTATTTTTTTGGTGTATGGCACGAAGCTGACTCCGGTTTTGCTGAGAAGATTATCATTGATGATTCGGAAATGGATTTTCTTGTCAACAATCATGTCTTTTATTTCAACAACTTTTACAAGGTAAATGATACGACGTTTGCTTTTGATATACAAGGTAGCGCAGATAGAATGTTGTTTTGGATTGACACCGATGAGCCTAATAATATGTATTATACATCGTTAGCTGAAAACTGGTTGTATGCGTTTGACAACACCAAAAAAGTAGGTCTGTATGAAAAAGCCGATATTCAGCCAAATATGCCTAAAAATGGTTTTTGTAGCGTGTACTGTTTGCGTGAGATAGCACGCAATTACGGTATAAACTTTGACATGCTTGTTGATGTTGAATATCAAGTCACGCCTAATTCAGACAGGCTGCTTCATGATGCAAAATATCAGTTCTATCCTGTTTACCTCGTTGAAAAAACAGCAGAAAAATTGATTATAAAAACAAAGCTTGGAAATGTAGGTGCAGCAGCCAAAGAGGTTGACGTATCAATTATCCTTGAAAAAACAAATGGAGAATGGATACGTACAATAAAAGTTGCTGACTAATTATTTCTATGTGCAATTGATAATTAAATCAATCATATGCAAAATCGCCACAAATGTAAAAGCCTAATAGCTCAACGCATTAGTTCTGGATAATGGTATCTGGATTATTTTCGGATTTTACAGCAGTAGCGTGTATTGATATTCAATCCCATATCTATCATGGGTAAAAGGTAACTGAATATATAGCAACCCCGCCGCTTATGCGCTTGCATCTGCGGCGGGGTTATTGTTTGTCGAAATATCGGTTGTCCCTATGTTCCGTTAAGTAAGTCCAACAGATGTCGAACCCGGGAAGGGTGTTTTCCGCAGAGGAAATTTACGAGAGAGTATGGAACGAGACGGCGTATTCGGTAGAAAATACGATCATGGTGCATATCCGCAGGATACGCGAGAAGATCGAGATAAATCCGAACGAGCCGAGATATTTAAAGGTGGTGTGGGGAATTGGATACAAAATGGAGAAAATTCAGCCGCAGCGGGGGCTTTAAGGCAATCCTGCTGCTGATAGTGCTGGGCTGCGCGGCGGCTGTCGGCGCGATAACAGGATACATTCCGGAGAGCAATTATTTAAGGGACGGTCTGTTCGGCGATGTGCTTTCGCACAGCAGATTTACTGATTCTGAGACCTACGCAGGAGAGTTAAGCTCAATTGCGGATTCGGCCGCAGAGGAGTGCATAACTTTTTTAAGAGACGGTCAGCCGGACTATGTGAAGTATTACTATAAGGTCACAAACCGAAGCGTGACTGTAGAGTCCAGCATTCAGCCGTACTATACATATTACATTGACGACAGCGGATTCCTGGCTTCGGAAGATTCGCCTATCCCGGACTCCCTGTACGGGGCGACATATGACGTTCCCGACAACATAAAGGTTTCTTTTGGAATACCTCAGCGCCGGTTTGACTTTCTGAAAACCAACTGGGACATAACGCGCCACAACATGCTTGTGATAATCATTTCCGATGGAGTTCTGATGCTTGCAGGACTGGCAGCTCTTATCATGCTGTGCAGGACTTCCGGCGAAAAGGCTGATGGCACTGTGACGTTCCCGAAGTTTTTCAAGCTGTGGTTTGAACCGTCGGTATTACTGCTTTGCTGGTACACCTATGTTGCAATCGGATCCGCTGATACAGTTGCGAGGGATGTAATTTTCAGGTCGTATTACACGAGCGGCATTCTCGAAGTAGGTTTTCCGGGAACTGTAGAAAGCGTTATGGCGCTCGTCATGTACGGGCTTGGCGTAATGGCTTTCGGCGCAATACTGACCTACATTGCAGTAAGCGTTTGCATAAGGGCGAAGAACAAGAGCGTTGAAAAGGGATTCCTGATCTACTGGGTGTTCCATTTCATATGGAAGGCGCTCAAAGCGCTTGGCAGAGCGTTACTGACCGTATGCAGGACCGTCCGCGAGTTCTGCACCGGGGAGCTTTACAAAACCGACCGTGCAGCGAAGAAATTCGTCCTTCTTGATGTGACGTTCATCGGGATAACTCTCGTTGTTCTGGCGCTGTTCCTTGCTGCTGCGTCCAACAATGTTTGGGGACTTATGCTGTTCTGGTGCGTTGTTTGGTTTATCGCGCTTGGACTTTTCCTCTACGGACGATACCTTGTTACCCGCGACGAAGCCAAGCTTGAGCAGCAGATACGCGAGATAAGCCAGGGAAACTATTCCTACGACCCGCAGCTCAGCAAGAATTCACCGTACACAGCAAGCTGCGAGGTACTGAGCAAAGTCGCAGATGGCTACCGCCGCGGAATCGAGGAAAGCGTAAAGGCGGAGCGCACCAAAATAGAGCTTATTACGAATGTCTCCCACGACCTTAAAACTCCGCTGACCTCAATAATCAGCTACATCGACCTGCTGTCAAGGGAAAATCTCGAGCCGCAGGCAAGGGAGTACGTCGGGATACTGCAAAAGAAGTCTGAGCGGCTGAAGCACATCGTGTCGGACGTATTCGAGCTTGCCAAGACCACCAGCGGCGAAATAACGGTAGAGCATGAGCGCCTTGACCTGACCCGCCTCTCCAACCAGACCCTCGCCGAGATGGAGGACAAAATCAGCGCGGCAGGTCTGGTAGTCAAAACCGACATCTGCGAGCCTCCCGTGGAGGTCATAAGCGACGGAAAGCGGCTCTACCGCGTGATCCAGAACCTGATGGACAACGCGCTGAAATACTCGCTCAGGGGAACGCGCATATATTACACACTGAAAAAGGACGGCGGCACAGCCGAAATAACCATAAAGAACATAGCCGCCTACGAGATGGATTTCACCAAGGAAGAGATCCTGGAGCGGTTCTCAAGAGGCGACAAAGCGCGCTCCACCGAGGGAAGCGGACTTGGACTGTCCATCGCGCAGGGCTTTACGATAGCCTGCGGCGGTGCGTTCGATATTGACATTGACGGCGATATGTTCAAGGTGCGCATGACCTTCCCGCTGGCGGCTCCGGCTGAAATAACCGAAGAAAAGACGGCGGTGACGGCAGATGCATAAATCTCTGCTGTCTGAGCGGCGCGGGCTTGCGATATTCAGCGAAAAGGCGCTGATGATAGCCGCCGCGTTGATCTCGCTGCTTTTGCAGATCATCTCTTTCGTCACGACGTGGCAGGGCGCGGAGGCGTACTTTTCCTCCGCGTTTCCGCTGGCGCCGCTGCTTTTTGCGGTGGCGGTGCAGTCGGTGGTGTATTTCACCTCGAACTCGATACGAAGGAAGCCCGGCGCGGGAAAAATAATCGCGCTGGCGCTTGCACTGCTGTGTTCGAACTACTTCTCGTTCGTGGGAATATACAGCGCCGTTAATCCGCCGACGGTTTACCTTCAGCAGACATACAACGCCTATTCCGCAGAGCTGACTGCGGAGGCGGAGGAACTTGACTCCGCGCGAAAAGCGAGAAGCACCGGAGACATCGACGCCGCAGTAAACGCCGTTATCAGCCGATATTCCGAGCTGACCTCGCAGAAAGCGGCAATGGATAAGCTGACGGAGCAGCTTGCGAAGATAAGCGGCACTGGTGTGACCGCCGGAATGACCCCGCCGTCACGGTGGAACTACGCGACCTACGAGGACTACGCCGCGGCGTATCGGGCGTACATTGAGGGGATTTCCCAGGGAACGGCGGCCGCGGCTGGCACCGAGGCGCAGGCGCTCCTGAGCCGGTACGGCTTTACGAGCGACGCCGACGCTGCGGAGCGGTCTGCGGAGCTGACCGCCGAAATGTCGCTGATTGAGGGTGTGTTCGGCGCTTCCGGAAGCGGATTCTATTCCGCCGCCGAGCAGATCCGCGCTGAAATGCTCGCCGGCGGCAGAAATGCGGCGGAACGCGTGTTTTCGCTGTACGAAAAGCTGTCCGGGAATCGTCTGGAGTACACGGCGGATATCCCCGGCGTGACCCTCGGTCTGCCGGAGTATTCCGAACTTTCGGCGGGGAAAGCTCCGGCGGCTGTCCGGGAGCAGATGCTCGGGAAGATATCCTCCGCGTGCGATACCATCAACGCCGCAGGGGGCGATGTCAGCGCTGACAGCTTCCCGGTGGAGAACGTGTACACGCTTCCGCTGAGGGCTGTGTTCGTGGATTTCAGAACCGATGCGGCAGTTTCGATGGCGCTTGCGCTGCTGACCGATTACCTGTCGCTGGCGGCGGCGGTGAGCTACGTACAGAAGAAAAGCATTCTTGCTGCGCGTAATACGGCTCAGGCTGCGGCTTCCGACGAGTTTTTCTTTGAGCAGAACATAGCCGGAGCGCTCCGTCTGGGGGCGTTCGCGGAAGGAACCGAACTCCGGGAATCGGACGAAAAGCAGCTTTCCGAGCGCCTGGCGGAGTACGTCAGCAGGTTCACGGCGGCGGACTTCGCGGCGGAGCAGGGGTGCACTCTGCTGGCGCGCCGCGAGGACGTAAAGGATCACGAGCTGCTGACTGCGTTCCTGTGCCAGTGCGGCTACGCGAAGCTGCTGACCGCCGAGGAGGTCGGGACGCTTGGCGGCAAGGCTGATTCCGACTGCGTCCTGCTGCGGACGAAGTTCCTGATGTGGGTCAGCGAAAAGACTGCGGGAAAGGCGGTGTGACCGGTTGAATATTCCGATATTCCTTGCCGCCGGAATGGCGGCGGAGCTTGTTCTGGCGCTGATCAGACCGCTTCGCGGCGCGACCAGGGGACTGGTCTGCTGGAGCGTATCCGCAGTCGTGCTGTCGATGTGCTGCGCGGTGTACTTCATAAGCTCCGGCGACATCACGTTCGACCTTCCAAGCGCGATACGCGGCATAGGCGGCGCGGGCGTGCTGGTGCTGATTGCGGCTCTTATCGAACTTTTCTCCCCTTCCCGCCGGAGCCGACAAAAGCCGGAGCAGGATCCGCAGCGCTCGGAGCGCTCGCTGAACATCGTGCTGTCGGTTGCAGCGGGTATACTCTGCGCGGCTTCCCTGGCTCTGTCGCTTTTCGGGGAGCGCGACACTGCGGCGCTGCTTCTTGTGCCTCCGACTGCGGCGGCACTCCGGCAGACTCTGTGGTTCATGAAGTCCGCCGGAGCAGAACACCCTGCCACACAGCGCGAAAAACTCGCGGAGCGTATCTCCTGCGGCAAGTATAAATTATAACGTGACCGCCGCCGGAAAGAAGCGGCGGTTTTCCGTTTGTAGATATATACAATTATAGGCTGCCCGTTTTGTGAAGTTAGCTAAAATGCGGCTTTGCGTAACGTATGTTATACTAAAAATTAGCTTAAAACCTGCGGCTATTTCATAAAAATCTATTGATTTTTTGAGGAAAATGTGATAAAATAGTGATAACTGGTGTGGAGTTGTTCGTAGGCTCCTCCGGAATTAACTGCTATAAGGAGTGCCTGCATGTCTCCGAAATTAAGTGAGTTGATAACCCTGCTCAAAGGACACAGGGTGTTTATACAAACGCATAACTTTCCAGACCCTGACGCGATAGCCAGCGCATTTGGCCTGCAAGTTCTTCTGGAGCGTTTCAAGATACCTACGACGATATGCCATCACGGAAATGTCGAACGTACCGCGACTGCGAATATGGTCTCTGAATTCGGGATCAAAATGACCGAGGATACCGAACTTGAGGATATGACCAGCGACGATTATATAATCACGGTGGATTCTCAGAAGGGAAACGCGAATATACTCGATCTCGTGGGCAATGAAGTTGCCTGTATCGACCATCACCCGACTTTCTGCCCGGCTGATTACAAATACAAGGATATCCGCATAGTCGGAAGCTGTGCGACGCTTATCGCGGACTACTACATGTCCTACAAGATGGATATGCCGAAGGACGTCGCGACCGCGCTGCTGTACGGTCTGAAAATGGATACGGCGGATTTCACCCGCGGCGTTACAGAGCTTGACATTGATGTATACAAGTATCTGTTCCCGAGGGCGGACAATTCGCTGATACGCAAGTTCCAGTCGGGAGTTATACAGTACGACGAGCTGGAAGCGTTCGTTGATTCGATGAAGAACATCGACATTCTGAACGGCGTGGCATTCGCGTTCCTGAATTTCCAGTGCGCGGACGCATTCGTAGCTACTATATCCGATTTTATTCTGAATCTCGACGTTGTAACATTCGCAGTCGTGTATTCCCGCAAGGCGAAGGGCTTCAAATTCTCGGTTCGCTCCGAGCTTGACGAGCTGAACGCAGGGAAAATCGCGGAGCAAGCACTGAAAACAGTCGGGAGCGGCGGCGGTCACAGCTCCATGGCAGGCGGATTCGCCGAGGAGAGCAAGGTACTGGATATCAGCATTGACTTTAACCGCGTGATACAGAATCTGTTTCTTGACGTTATCGACCCTCTGCGTCCGAAAGCCGACGAGCCGGAGGAAGTCCCCGTTGAGGAAAGCCAGAACACGATAGATTTAGAACAGACAAAACCGCAGCTTTGACAAGAGCTGCGGCTTTTTTGTGCAAAGTGGTTGAAATTTTCCATGATTTGTGGTAAAATATAATCTGTAAAAATATATAAGCGGGAAACCGCGAAAGGACGATTCCAGAATGAATATAGCAGTTGTAGGACTTGGCCTTATCGGAGGCTCTGTTTGTAAGGCTCTGAAGGCTAATACTTTCCATCATATAATGGGAATGGATACCGACAAGGAAACCGTAAGAAAGGCTCTCGAGCAGGGCGCGATCGACGAGGAGATCGACGAGTCCAGATTAGGCGAGGCTAATCTTACCGTAGTTGCGCTCTATCCGGTTCCGACAGTGGAGTTCGTGAAGAAAAACGCCGACCGTTTCAAGAAAGGTTCGATAGTAATAGATGTCGGTGGCGTAAAGGGGTACGTAGTCAACGGCTGCACCCCGATACTGGACGAGAAGGGCGTGTACTTCCTCGGAACCCACCCGATGGCGGGTACTGAAAACTCCGGCTTCGATTATTCCAAGGCGGATATGTTCGTAAAGGCAAGCTATATTCTGACCCCGACCAAGAGCACTCCGCAGATAGCCATAGACCTCGTATCCACGCTGGGAAGCTGCATGGGATTCGGTCAGGTGGTTATCGCAACGCCCGAGCAGCACGATATCAATATCGCGTTCACTTCGCAGCTTGCCCACGTTGTTTCCAACGCCTACGTCAAGAGCCCCTCGCTGCTCCGCGCGGACGGATTCTCCGCAGGCAGCTTCCTTGACCTGACGAGAGTTGCAAAGCTGAACGAAGAAATGTGGTCGAGCCTGTTCCTGTGCAACAAGGACGCCCTGCTTTTTGAGATCAACACGATAATCGAGAAGCTGTCGGAGTACCGCGACGCGATGGTGAACGACGACAAGCCCACGCTGAAGGAGCTGCTGAAGGTCGGCAGGGAGCGCAAGGAAGAAAGCATGAAGTACTACGGTCAGGAGAAGGCGCTGAATGGCTGAGAAACAAAGCCCGGGCATTGCCTACGTCGTATCCCTGTGCGGAATAATGTGCGGACTGTCGCTCGCGCTGATGTTCTGCCTGGGAATGATACCCGGTTTCGAGTATGTCAGCCCGGCGGTCGCCGGGGTCCTGATATGGGTCGTGAGGGAACGCCTCGGCGTGCGGTACGGGCTGGTAAGCTACGCCGCAGTCGGGATACTTACCATGCTGTTCACCGCGAATTACGAGGCGAGCATGATGTATATTTTCCTGCTCGGCTACTATCCTATCGTGAGACAGTACCTCATGAAGCTGAAATATCCCGTGCTGCGCTGGGTCAGCAAGCTGGCTCTGTATGCCGCGGCGGCGATCGCATGCTATTTTGTGCTGATAAACATTTTCGGAATGTCGCAGCTTCTTGATGATATGGGCGAATTCGGACAGTACGGTCAGTGGGTGCTGCTCGGGCTGGGCGCAGTCGCGTTCGTGCTATACGACATTTTCCTCGGGCTGTACTACCCGTTCTATGAAAAGGTACTGAAACCCAAGATATCCAAACGAATGAAATAAAGGAGAATTTGATATGTCAGAAAGGATCCCACAGAGAAACGAGATACCAGCAGAGCACAAGTGGTCGATTGAGGATCTTTACGCCACCGACGCCGCATGGGAGCAGGATCTCAGCAAGGCGAAGGAATTCCCGGCGAAGATCGCTTCCTATAAGGGGCTTCTCTCCACAGATTCTGCAAAGCTGCTGGAATATCTGAAATACGACGACGATATGACCGTCATTCTGGAGAATATGATAAACTACGCTCAGCGCAAAAACGACGAGGACACCCGCGAAGCGAAGTACCAGGACATGGTAAGCCGTCTTGAGATGCTGTTCGTAGACATTTCCGGAGCGTCCGCGTTCGTAACTCCCGAGATACTCTCCATCAATGACGAAACCATGGAGCGCTTCTATAAGGAGCAGCCCGGCATGGAGCTTTACCGCCTGTGCATCGACAGAGTACGCCGCAGAAAGGCGCATATCCTCTCCGAAGCAGAGGAGCGCATAATTGCTCTGGCAGGCGACATGACGAATTCCCCAGACACGATATTCTCAATGCTGGACGACGCCGATATGAAGTTCCCGGACGCAGTCGATAAGGACGGAAACAAGCACCAGGTAACTCACGGCAGCTATATCCCGCTCATGCATTCCAACGACCGCGCGCTGAGAAAATCCGCATTCGAGAGCCTCTACGGCGTTTACGAGAACTTCAAGAATACCTCCGCAGCGGTGCTTGCTTCCCAGGTCAAGTGCCTGACGTTCAACGCAAGGGCGAGAAGATACGAAAGCACCCTTGAGGCAGCGCTCAGCGGCAACGAGGTACCGGTCGAGGTATACAAGCAGCTCATCGAGGCGGTTCACGAAAACATGGATTATATGTATAAGTACGTGAAGCTGCGCAAGAAGCTGCTCGGCGTTGACGAGCTGCACGCCTACGACCTCTATGCGCCTATCGTAAGCGACATTGAGGTCAAGATTCCGTTCGACCAGGCAAAGCAGGAGGTCTACGACTCCCTGGCGCCGATGGGCGAGGATTACCGCGCGATATTCCGCGAGGGAATCGAAAACCGCTGGATAGACATCTACGAAAACGAGGGCAAGCGCAGCGGAGCGTATTCCGCAGGCGCGAGGGTACACCCGTACGTCCTGCTGAACCACAAGGACACTCTTGACAGCGAGTTCACTCTGGCGCACGAGATGGGCCACGCTATTCATTCCTACCTTTCAAATAAAAATCAGCCCGTTGTTTACGCGGATTACGTGATTTTCGTAGCCGAGGTTGCTTCTACCTGCAACGAGAGCCTGCTTATGCAGCACCTTCTCAAGACCACCACGGATAAGAAGCGCCGCGCGTACCTCATCAATTATTTCCTCGAGCAGTTCCGTACAACGCTTTACCGTCAGACTATGTTCGCGGAGTTCGAACTGATGATAAACGAGAAGGTCGAAAACGGCGAGAGCCTTACCGCGGAAGCACTCTGCGACATGTACAGAAAGCTAAACCTGCTGTATTACGGCGAGGATATCGTTATCGACCATGAGCTTGACATGGAGTGGGCAAGGATACCGCACTTCTATTACAATTACTACGTTTACCAGTACGCCACAGGATTCTCTGCTGCGATCGCGCTCAGCCAGCGCATACTCAAGGAGGGCGAGTCCGCTGTCAAGGATTACATCGGATTCCTGAGCGGCGGCTGCTCGAAGGATCCTATATCGCTGCTGCGCGGCGCGGGAGTGGATATGACTTCCAAGAAACCGGTGACGGAAGCGCTCAAGCTGTTCGGCGAGCTGATCGACGAGATGGAAGATCTCATGCAGTGACGGAGGCGGTATGCAGGTAACTTCAAAAGAGGAGATTTTCAAGCCGTATCTCTGCCTGTTCAGCGGAAGCAAAGTTGTGTGCCTTGACAACAGGTTCTGCGTGGTGAGCTGCGAAGGCTCTCTGCTTGAGTCTGGCGAGTGCGTGCTGAAAAGCGTCCGCGAAACGGTGCCGGAACCTCTCGGCGTAGTGATGGATACCACGCTGTACAAAAACGAGCATTTCTATTGCCTGAGGCTCCACCCGATAAAGAACGGAATAGGTGAAACGATAGCGTATATCGGCGAGATCCTGGATTCCGGGTCGGTGCGCGGAATGATGGAGCGCACCGAGGCACCTTCTGACATACTGCCGCTTTATAACGCGGTGGAGATGAACTCCGCAGCGATCTGGAAGCACGCCGCGAATCTGCGCTACGGCATGGTCAAGGCGAAGGATTACACGCGCCTGACCGAGGTGCTCGGAATAGAAACGGCGATGTCGAATCTGTCGTCGGTGTGCGAGAATGCTTTCAACTACGCTGAAATGCTGTACCGCACCCAGCGCGAAACGGTCGTAGACGCAGGCGAGCTTTGCGAGAATCTCGCGAAACGCTGCAACGCTGCGCTCGCCAAGTGCGGAAGGCGCATAGAAGCGCTGATAGACCCGGGCAGTCTGTACATCTACGCCGACAGCCGCCGCGCCGTTGTCGCGCTGGTGAACGCAGTGCAGAACGCGCTGCTGTATTCCCCGAAGGAGACCGAGCCGATACTTACCGTGTGTTACCGTGAGTCCCGCGGCAGGAAGTTCGTAGAGATACGCGTCGTAAATGAAAGTTCCATGTTCAGCAGCAAGGATTTCAGCGGCAGCGTTGACGTAAATTTCAGCTACCAGCGGATGGGCTACGGAATTCCGATAATCAAGCGGTTTGTGCAGGTCAGCGGCGGGTGGTTCGACATGACGGAGGAAAACGGCAGAGTGACGGTGACGATATCGCTTCCGGCGGCTCATTACGGCTCAGGCGCGGAGCTTCCGCTGAGGAAACCGTCCGCTGCTCAGTACGATACTGGTATCCCGGATTTCACAGAGATAATGATGCGCGAGGTCGTGCAGTTCTTCGGCGAGAGCGCCGAAAGCGCGGAGTAAATTCACAGCTGATATTCAGTGTATTTTCACAGCGCTGTCATATTTTCTGTGTATAATCAAACTAGTTTGTAAGGCGGCGTCTGAAAATGGCGCCTGCTTTTAGCAGAAAAATTTATTGTGAAAAGAAACGGTTAGAATCAATACTTGACAGGAGATGGATCTATGTACAGAATTCTTGTTGTTGACGATGAGGAGAATATCCGCGAGGTGATCAAGGAGTACGCCGAGTTCGAGGGTCATCAGGTATCCGAGGCGTGCGATGGAATGCAGGCTATCGAGATGGTGAAGAACAACGATTACGACATCATCATAATGGACGTAATGATGCCGCGCCTTGACGGCTATTCCGCATGCAAGGAGATCCGCAAGATCAAGCAGATCCCGGTACTTATGCTGTCCGCCCGCGGCGAGGAGTACGACAAGCTGTTCGGATTTGAGATAGGCATTGACGACTATGTTGTAAAGCCGTTCTCTCCGAAGGAGGTCATGGCGCGCGTTAACGCGATAGTTAAGCGCAATCAGGGGGCTAAGCAGGCGCCCGAAACCGTGAAGTTCGGCGGGCTGGAGATAAACTTTACGTCCCGCGACGTATACATCGACGGAGTGAAGGCGAACCTCACCCCGAAGGAGTACGACCTTCTGTTCTATCTCGTGCGCAATAAGAACATCGCGCTCACAAGAAACAAGCTCCTCGAGGAAGTCTGGGGCTACGATTTCTTCGGAGACGACCGCACCATTGACACCCACATCAAAATGCTCAGAAACAACCTCGGTCCGTATCGCAACTATATTGTAACGCTCAGGGGAATGGGCTACAAGTTCGAGGCTGACTGATGAAATTCCGCAGGAGCATTAAATTTAATGTCTGGGCGCGCTTCGAAGCTATAGTCATTGCAATGCTGGCGTTCACCTATGTGTTCCTGATAGTGCTGTTTCCGTCGTTCTACGAGTGGATGAAAACTTATGAGATTGCCGAGTCTATGGCGTACATCAAAACTAGCTGGAGCCTCGGAGATTCCGACAATTTCGGCACTGTAGTGACCAACATTGCACGCAAGAATAAAATGTACATCGAGGTCTCAACGCCATACCGCATCGGTTACGTTGACTATCTCGGCGGAAGCCAGTCGCTGTCTCAGCTGTCGAAAACGCAGTACCAGCAGGCGGCGCTTGATTCGGACACCGGCGTATACTACGACCAGATAAG
>OHQR01000466.1_pt1 | contig 28326 bp, 27 predicted proteins | sample 1578191 | NCBI WGS metagenome assembly OHQR01 (sample SAMEA3879577, study PRJEB24766) | human gut metagenome | biome: human-associated habitat; feature: feces | place: USA | collected 1985/1987 | reverse complement strand
AGTTTTAGCCTTGCCTCGGCCCACCCGGCGTTTCCTGTTCCTGGCGCAGGGCGTTGCGGTAGGCGATATATGCGCTGACGCGGCCGGTCTGCTGGAAGGCTTCCCAAAGGGCGCGGGCGTTGTTGGGCGTGCTGCGTTTGTCCATAGCGATGCTCCTTTGCGGTGTGATACGGCTCTAGTATCCCCACATGCGTGGCGGGAGCATGAACGGAAAATCTTTCCCCTGGAGGCGCAATGGCATTAATTACCGTAAACGGCATCGTGACGCGGTACGCGAATTACCGTGACAACGACCGCATCCTGACGCTTTTTACGCGGGAACGCGGCCTGCTTTCCGCTGCCGCGCGGGGCTGCCGCCGCCCGAAAAGCCCCCTTTTGCCCGCGAGCGAGCTGTTCGTTTCCGGGGAGTTCGTGCTGTTCCTGAACCGGGAAAAATATACCTTGGAAGCCTGCGACGTGCGGGAGCCTTATTATCCGCTGCGGGAGGATGTTGAACGCTTCTCCGCGGGCGCGTATATGCTTTCGCTCGTAAACGAAGGCGTGGCGGCGGAACAGCCGAATGAAGCGCTGCTTTCGCTCCTGTTGTATGCGCTGAGCTTCACGGCGTATTCCGACTGCGCACCGCTCGACCTGGCGCTTTGCTTTGCGGTGCGCTGCCTGTATATGCTTGGGTACAGCCCGGCGGTCACCCGCTGCGCCGCCTGCGGGTGCGATCTGCGCGCAGAGCGTGAGCTGCATTTTTCTGCCGCAGCGGGCGGTGCGCTCTGCTCTGCCTGCGCGCGGGGCTTCCAGGCGGACGCTATGCCTGTTTCCGCGCTTTCGCTGGAGGCGGTGCGGCGCATGCTGATGCTTTCGGATCAGGAGATGGGGAAGGTGCGCCTGCCGGAGCGCGTGCGCGAGGAGCTCAAACCTGCTGTAAACGGCTATGCGGAGCATGTGCTGGAGCGCCGCTTCAAGGCGTTCTCCTGCCTCTGAAGCGGCGGCTTATGGCTTCCCCATACAGCAAGGGCATCGCCATAAGTTGAAACTATAATTAAATGCTGCATCATAATAACTTTCCCGCAGGATTTCCTGCATCGAAGCACACAAATTCATTGCTTAATTTCTGGAAAAAGGATATAATATCGGATAGGCGCGGAATTTTGCCGGAACCTATGGCTTATGCGCCGGCTTCCGCCTGCTGAACATCGTCCAATTTGATTATATTATATGGAGGTAAATAAAATCGATGGCACACAAGTACGTATACCTTTTCAGCGAAGGTAATGCCACCATGCGGAATCTCCTCGGCGGAAAAGGCGCGAACCTGGCCGAGATGACCGGCCTTGGCATGCCGGTCCCGCAGGGCTTCACGATCACGACGGAAGCCTGCACCAAATATTATGAAGACGGCGAGAAGATCAACGACGAGATCATGGAGCAGATCTATGAATACATCGGCAAGCTGGAGGAGATCACCGGCAAGAAGTTCGGCGATCATGAAAACCCGCTGCTCGTTTCCGTCCGCTCCGGCGCCCGCGCTTCCATGCCGGGCATGATGGACACGATCCTTAACCTCGGCCTCAACGAAGAGGTTGTGGACGTAATCGCAAAGAAATCCAACAACCCCCGCTGGGCTTGGGACTGCTACCGCCGCTTCATCCAGATGTATTCCGACGTCGTCATGGAAGTTGGCAAGAAGTACTTTGAGCAGCTCATCGACAAAATGAAGGAAGAACGCGGCATCACGCAGGACGTGGATCTTACCGCGGATGATCTCCACGAGCTTGCCGAGCAGTTCAAGGCTGAATATAAGGCCAAGATCGGCGAGGAGTTCCCGACTGACCCGAAGGAGCAGCTCATGGGCGCAATCAAGGCCGTGTTCCGCAGCTGGGACAACCCCCGCGCCAACGTTTATCGCCGCGATAACGACATCCCGTATTCCTGGGGTACCGCCGTTAACGTGCAGATGATGGCTTTCGGCAACATGGGCGACGATTGCGGCACCGGCGTTGCGTTCACCCGCAACCCCGCGACCGGCGAAAAGGAGCTCATGGGCGAATTCCTGACTAACGCGCAGGGCGAGGACGTCGTGGCCGGCGTCCGCACGCCGATGCCCATTTCCCAGATGGCGGAGAAGTTCCCCGCCGCGTTCAAGCAGTTCCAGGAGGTTTGCGCCATCCTCGAAAACCACTACCGCGACATGCAGGACATGGAGTTTACCGTTGAAAACAACAAGCTCTACATGCTGCAGACCCGCAACGGCAAGCGCACCGCGCAGGCTGCTCTTAAGATCGCTTGCGATCTCGTGGATGAAGGCATGATCTCCGAAGAGGAAGCCGTCAACATGATCGACCCGCGCAACCTCGATACGCTGCTGCACCCGCAGTTTGACGCCAAGGCGCTCAAGGCCGCGAAGCCCATCGGCAAGGCGCTGCCCGCTTCCCCGGGCGCTGCCTGCGGCAAGATCGTTTACACCGCCGAGGATGCGAAGGCTTGGGCCGCGCGCGGCGAAAAGGTCGTGCTCGTCCGCCTGGAGACCTCCCCGGAAGACATCGAAGGCATGAAGGCCGCGCAGGGCATCCTGACCGTCCGCGGCGGCATGACCTCCCATGCGGCGGTCGTTGCCCGCGGCATGGGCAAATGCTGCGTATCGGGCTGCTCCGCCATCAACATGGACGAGGAGAACAAGCAGTTTACGCTTTCCGGCAAGACCTATCACGAGGGTGACTGGCTGAGCATTGACGGCTCCACCGGCAACATCTATGACGGCGCTGTCCCCACGGTGGACGCATCCATTGGCGGCGAGTTCGGCCGCATCATGGCATGGGCGGACAAGTACCGCCGCCTGCAGGTCCGCACCAACGCAGATACCCCGCACGACGCCGCCAAGGCGCGCGAGCTGGGCGCGGAGGGCATCGGCCTCTGCCGCACCGAGCACATGTTCTTCGAGGGCGACCGCATTGCGGCCATCCGTGAGATGATTTGCTCCGACACCGTCGAAGAGCGCGAAGCCGCGCTTGCGAAGCTCCTGCCCATGCAGCAGAGTGACTTTGAGGGCATCTACGAGGCCATGGAAGGCTGCCCGGTTACGATCCGCTTCCTGGATCCACCGCTGCATGAATTCGTCCCCACCGAGGAAGCGGACATCGAGCTTCTTGCGAAGACGCAGGGCAAGACCGTCGAACAGATCAAGGCGATCATCGCCGCGCTGCACGAGTTCAACCCGATGATGGGCCACCGCGGCTGCCGTCTGGCCGTCACCTTCCCGGAAATCGCTGCCATGCAGACCCGCGCCGTCATCCGCGCGGCCATCAACGTGCAGGCCAAGCATCCGGATTGGACCATGGTTCCTGAGATCATGATCCCGCTCGTGGGCGAAGTCAAGGAGCTTAAGTATGTGAAGGACGTTGTCGTCAAGACTGCGGACGAAGAGCTTGCAAACGCGGGCGTGCAGATGAAGTACAAGGTCGGCACGATGATCGAGATCCCGCGCGCCGCGCTCACGGCCGATCAGATCGCCACCGAAGCGGAGTTCTTCTCCTTCGGCACCAACGACCTCACGCAGATGACCTTCGGCTTCAGCCGCGACGACGCCGGCAAGTTCCTCGGCGCTTATTACGACAAGAAGATCTACGAGAACGACCCGTTCGCCAAGCTCGACCAGGTTGGCGTGGGCAAGCTCGTGAAGATGGCGGCTGAGCTTGGCCGTCAGGCCCGCCCGGACATCCACCTTGGCATCTGCGGCGAGCACGGCGGCGATCCGTCCTCCGTCGAGTTCTGCCACAACGTTGGCCTGGATTACGTTTCCTGCAGCCCGTTCCGCGTGCCGATCGCGCGCCTTGCGGCTGCCCAGGCGAACATCCGCAACAAGAAATAAACAAAACGGAATTACGCTCCGGAAAAAGCCGGCGCTGCGAACCCGCAGCGCCGGCGCTTTTTCTGTTGCGTTAACGGAAAGCTGATGAAACAGCGGGGCAGGAGAAAATGAAAAGGCCGGCTTCTAAGATACAAGTACAGGGCTCAAAGGCAGGCTGTAGAGGCGCGGGAAACGGAAATAGGTTCTTCGCGCTTTTTGAAAGATTTCTTGTTTTTTCACAAAATTGACATATCCCGGAAAAGGAATTTTCCTGTTTATGCAGAAAAAAATAAGAATAAATACAGGAGGATTTCGGATGGAAGACAGAATCCAAAGCGGCAGCCTGCGCGCGTATGCGGAGGAACTGGAAGCGCAGAACCTTTCCCCATACGCGATGCATTCCAAGGACACGCGTGGCCGGGAATACCCCATGGAAAAATGCCCCATCCGCACGGAATTCGTGCGCGACCGGGACCGGATCATCCACTGCAAATCCTTCCGGCGCTTAAAGCATAAAACGCAGGTGTTCCTCTCTCCGGTGGGCGACCATTACCGCACACGCCTCACGCATACGCTGGAGGTCAGCCAGATTGCCCGCACGATTGCGCGTGGCCTCAGGCTTAACGAGGACTTGACCGAGGCCATCGCCCTGGGGCACGACTTGGGCCATACCCCTTTCGGCCACGCGGGCGAAAGCGCGCTGAACCACCTCGTACCCGGAGGGTTTGAGCACAACGTGCAGAGCCTGCGCGTGGTGGAAAAGCTCGAAAACGGGACGGGCTTGAACCTGACCTTCGAGGTGCGCGACGGCATCCTGAACCACAAGAAAAGCGGAAAGCCCTGTACGCTGGAAGGCGCCGTGGTGAGCATTGCGGATCGCATCGCTTATATTAACCACGACATTGACGACGCCATCCGCGCGGGCGTTCTGCGTGAGGAAGATCTGCCGAAAAGCTGTGTGGCCGTACTCGGCAATTCGCATGGCCACCGCATCAACACCATGATCACGGACGTGATCGCACAGAGCTATGGCGAACCGTTGGTGCGCATGTCGGAACAGGTCGGCGTGGAGTTTGACGCATTGCGCACGTTCATGTTTGACCATGTGTACCGCGACAGCGACGCAAAGCAGGAGGAAGGGAAGGCGCGCCATGTGGTCGAACAGCTTTTCCGGTACTATCTTGCGCATATGGAAGAATTGCCTGCGGAATTCACGCGGCATGTTGCGGCGGACGGCAGGGAGCGCGTGGCCGCGGATTACATTGCCTGCATGACGGACCGCTATGCGGTTACGGATTACGAGCGCAAATTTGTGCCGAAGGAATGGATGCAGGTTTGAGGCGGACGGCTGGGAAAGAACGGAAATTTCATTTAAGTTGCAGGAATCGCTGGTTTTGCGGCGAATAACGAGCATGCGGATCGTTTCCGGACAAATAATAGAAAGGAGTGACGCCATATGCCGATGTTCCCCGAAACATGGATGGATGAGCTCCTTCAAAAGACGGACCTAGCATCGCTGGTTTCCGAATATGTGCCGCTCTCTCAAAAGAGCGGCCGCCTCTGGGGCTGCTGCCCGTTCCATAACGAAAAAACGCCGTCCTTTTCCGTCCAGCCGGACAAGCAGATGTACTATTGCTTCGGCTGCCACGCGGGCGGCGGCGCGATTCAGTTTGTGCGGGAGATCGAGCGGCTTTCCTTTGTGGATGCGGTGAAGTTCCTGGCGCAGCGCGCGGGCATGGAACTGCCGGACGAGGTGGACGACGACCGCCTGCGGCGCGAGCGCGCTTATAAGGACAGGCTGTATACCGCCTGCAAGGAAGCGGCGCTGTTTTACCACAAGCAGCTTTTGAGCCCTGCTGGAAAGGCTGCGCAGGCTTACCTTGCCAAACGCGGGGTGGACGGTAAACTTGCGACACGTTTTGGCCTCGGGTTTGCACTTGAGACCTGGGACGGCCTGACCAACTACCTTGCGGGGAAGGGCTACACCAAAGAGGAGCTGATCGACGCGGGGCTCGCCATCCGCGGCAAGCGGAAAGACGGCTGCTACGACGCGTATCGCAACCGCGTAATTTTCCCCATCATCGCCACGAGCGGCCGGGTGATCGGCTTCGGCGCGCGCACGATGAAAAAGGATGAGCAGCCCAAATATATCAACACCGGTGATACGCCGATCTACAACAAGCGCAGCAACCTCTACGCGCTGAACATGCAGAAGGGCAAACGCCCGGTTGACCTTGTGATGGTGGAGGGCTACATGGATGTCATCAGCCTCCATGCGGCGGGGATCGACAACGCGGTAGCCTCGCTTGGCACGGCGCTTACCCAGCAGCAGGCGCGGCTGATGAAACGCTATGTTGAGCGCGTATATATTTCTTATGACGGCGACGCGGCGGGGCAGAACGCCACACTGCGCGGCCTCGACATCCTTGCGGCCGAGGGGCTGGACGTGAAGGTCATCACCATCCCCGGCGATATGGATCCGGATGATTACGTCCGCCGCAACGGGAAGGACGCGTTCCTGAAACTCAAGGACGAGGCGAGCACGCTCAACGGCTTTAAGCTTTCGCACATTGCGACGCAGTTTGACCTGCGTACGGCGGATGGACGCGAGGCCTACGCCAAGCGCGCCTGCGCGTTTGTGGGCGCGCTGCAGCCTGTGGAGCGTGAGCGCTATGCGCCCGTGATTGCCCGCAACACGGGGCTTTCTCTCGAAGCGGTGCAGGCGCAGTGCGGCCTTGCGAAGCCTGCGGAGGCGAATAGCGCTGCCAAAAACCGGAATACTAGGAATAAAATTCGTGAGGCGAAAGATACCGAACCCGATCGAATTGAGCGGACGCTGCTCGCCTGTATGCAGACCTCCCGGGAGAACGCGGCGTATGCAGCGGAACGGATGGCGGCCGAGGAAGTATCCTTTATGGTGAAAGGGTTCGCCGCATACGCGGACACGCTGCTTGTAGCTTACCTTGCGGACGAAGCGCCGGACTTCACGCGCCTTGCCGCGGAGCTTCCGCAGGAACAGGCGGAAGCGGCGGCGCTGCTGGCGTTGGAACCCACGCCGGAGGGCGACATAAAAACGCTCATTGACGATTGCGTGAGCAAACTGCGCTATAAGCGCCTCAATGCGCGGCTCAAAGAGCTTGCGGACCAAATGACCGCGGGCGGAGGGAACCGGCCGGCGCTCCTGCGGGAACACGCGGAGCTGATGAAGAAACTCAAAGAGTTTAAATAGACCAAGATTAGCACAGTAAGGAGTGGGATGCGTTGGAAGCGAATAAACCTCACACGAACACAAATAAGATCGAGGAATTGATCGAACGCGGCAAGGCAAAAGGGATTTTGACCTATCAGGAGGTGATGGATACCCTGTCTGAGCTCGAACTCAATTCCGAGCAGATCGAGCGGCTGTACGACCGCTTCGAGGCGCTCAATATTGACGTGGTGGAGGAAATCGAAGTCGCGGAGGACATCGGGGAAGAAATCGCGGAGATCGAGACGGGCGTCCCGGGCGCGGAAGGCGTTGCCATCGACGATCCCGTGCGCATGTATTTAAAAGAGATCGGCAAAGTGCCGCTTTTGAGCGCAAACGAGGAGATCGAAATCGCCAAGCGCATGGCGGATGGAGACCAGGAAGCGAAGCGCCAGCTTGCGGAGGCGAACCTGCGCCTTGTGGTTTCGGTCGCCAAGCGCTATGTGGGCCGCGGCATGCTGTTCCTCGACCTGATCCAGGAAGGGAATCTCGGCCTCATCAAAGCCGTGGAGAAGTTCGATTACCGCAAGGGTTATAAGTTCTCTACCTATGCGACCTGGTGGATCCGCCAGGCCATCACGCGCGCGATTGCGGACCAGGCGCGCACCATCCGCATCCCGGTACACATGGTGGAGACCATCAACAAGCTCATCCGCGTGAACCGCCAGCTTTTGCAGGAATATGGACGGGAGCCCCGGCCGGATGAAATTGCGGCGGAAATGGGCATCTCCGAAGAAAAGGTGCGCGAGATCATCAAGGTCGCGCAGGAGCCGGTTTCACTTGAAACGCCGATCGGCGAGGAGGAGGACAGCCACTTGGGCGACTTCATCCCGGACGACGACGCGCCCGCGCCTGCGGAGGTGGCTGCTTTTACGCTGCTCAAAGAGCAGTTGATGGAGGTGCTCGATACGCTCACCCCGCGCGAGGAAAAGGTGCTTCGCTTGCGCTTTGGCCTGGATGACGGCAAGGCGCGCACGCTGGAGGAGGTCGGAAAGGAGTTCAACGTCACGCGCGAGCGCATCCGGCAGATCGAAGCGAAAGCGCTGCGCAAGCTCCGGCATCCTTCCCGCAGCAAGAAGCTCAAGGATTTCCTGGAATAAGAACACAGGCGCGCTGCACAACGGGGGCCTCAGGCTCCAATTTCGCGTTGCGCCGCGTTTACAATTTGTTTAAAGCGTGCGGGGCACGGATGTGCTATATTAAACCCAAGCAGATACACGCTGGAGGGAAACCATGAGAAAGGCAACCGCATACATGCTCGCCTTCCTGATGCTCGCAGTAACGCTTATCCCAGGCGTTACGAGCGGCGCGACGGACAACAGCTGGGCGCGCATCCTTTTGAGCACCGGCAGACGCCAGACGCTGACGCTCAACGCCATGGGCAGCTATTTCATTTACGAAAATGGCAAGACCTTCTGGGGCGGCACGCTCACGGTGAAGATCAATGACGCCGGCCTGCTGGAGGTCACGCATTCCATGCAGGGACTGCTGTATACCGGCGAACGCTTCGTGCTCGCGCGGGAATATGTTTCGCCGACGGCGGGCGCGGTCGTGTTCACGGACTGTGATTCTGATGTGCGCGGCAACGCCTATCTTGGGCATTTTCATTTCACGGTGGAAACTTCCTCCAGCGGAGCGTATATTCAGGTGGTTAACGAGGTGCCGCTGGATCAATATCTTTACGGCGTAATCGGCCATGAGATGAGCAATAGCTTCCCGCTGGAGGCGCTCAAGGCGCAGGCCGTTGCCGCGGCTTCACTTGCGGTAACAAAGATTAACACGGGAAGCGAGTACCACTTCTCGGATTCATCATCCAGCATGCAAGTTTACAGCGGATACGACCCTTATGACATGAACGTCATCGCTGCGGTCGATGCTACGGTGGGCCGCGGCGAAATTTTGACGGTGAATGGCAAGCTGCTGCGGGCGTTTTACTGCTCCAGCAACGGTGGTGAAACGAGTCTGCCGGAATATGAGTGGGGAGATCCCGTGGATGGTACGACAATTACGGAAACCGGCTACGAGGTTTCACTCGACCCATATGAATTAAGGAACCCTTCCACCACGAGCCAAGGAGAACACGAGACGATTTCCATCCCCTATGGCGCGGTGAGCGCGGAAAACATCGGCACGGCGCTTTATAATTTTCTTTGCGCTCAGGCGGACGCGGCGCTCGGCACGTCCGGCGTAGCGGTCACATATATTCATTCCGTTTCGCTGCATACGCCGCCCACGAAGAACGGAAAGATCTGGACGGAATTCACCCGCAACATGACGCAATGCACCATCGTGTATGACGCGGCTGCAAACGGCGCGGCCTATACGCAGCAAAGCATGACGTTTGAACCCAAGCTGCTTAAGGATGCGGGGGTGTTCACGAGCGGCCGGAGTCTGCGTATTTACTGGGCTGAGGATGTGACGGACGTAAACGGGAACGCGGCAGGATGCATCATCCACCGTGGACGTTGGGGCGCGGGCATTGGCCTTTCCCAGCGCGGTGCGCAGCAGATGGCAAACGAGGGAATGGGCTACAGGGATATTCTTTCGTTTTATTATCCAAACGCCATAATTGAAAACATTACCCTCAACCCGCCACTCGACCCGCTGCCGCCCGGCGCGGATCCCGTGGTGTATGCCCGGGGCTACATCAACGCAGATGGCGTGAGCCTGCGCGAAGGCCCTTCTACCTATTACGCGAGGCTGGCGACGCTTAATTCGGGCACTTCCGTGGACATTTACGGCGAGCTCGGCGCGTGGGACTACGTGATGGTTTACGTGGAAGGCCAGCCGGTCGGCTTTGTTCACTCTACCTATGTGACGATCACCGAGCGGATCGAGCAGCCGGTGTTGCCGCTGCCGGATACGGAGTACGACGGCTCCCAGGCGATCGCCCGCGGGAAAGTCGTCAATGTTAATGAGGGTGTGAATTTCCGGGAAGAAGCTACAAGCAGCTCCAAGAAAATTGCGGTGCTGCCGCTCGGCACAACGTTTGACATCTATGCCCGCTCAGGCGCGTGGTATTATGTTTATGTCGGCATAGACGCAAGCGGAAAGGCCGTGAACCGCTACGGCTATCTTTACGGACACTATGTCGGGATTACGGAGTATATCACGCCGGACCCGGTGGACGTCCGTGACATTGACGGCGATGGGGCGATTACTGTGCGCGACGCGCTTGCGGTCGCCAAGCACGCCGCAGGGATGAAGCTGCTCTCATACTCCCAACAGCAGGCGGCCGACATCGACCATGACAGCAACATCACCATTGCGGACGCTGTGCGCGTATGCGCGGCGCTGCGAAGCAGCGGGACGGAGCCATAAACGAAAAACACGGCGCGGACGGAAAGCAAAGCCCGCGCCGCCGCAAATGGGAACGCCGTGTTCTGCACCTGGCTCCGGGAGGACAACTATATAGAAGCGTGGGTGTATGAGATTGAGACGGGGAGGATGTCCGAGCCCTTCCCTGTACACAATACCGCGATCTATTTCATGGAAAACAAGGCTTATACGGTAAATCTCGGGGACCGTTTTCAGCTGGAGCAGATTGTGCTTTCCCCGGGATGGTTCCATACCGAATGGCTGATCGGAGAGGGATGGCGCAATACCGCATAAAACTTTGGGTAAATTTAATGCGGATGCGATAAATCCCTTGTTTGAATGCATGCGGATGTGGTAATATAATACACAGTATTGTGTATCATGGCGTTGCTGTGTGCGCGCGGCATGGTAAAATCATACAAACGCAATAAAAAACCACTTTGGAGGATTATTACCTATGGCAATGATTATGGCGGGCGATTTCAGAAAGGGCGTTACGGTTGAGATCGATGGCAACGTATGGTCCATTGCGGATTTCCAGCATGTGAAGCCTGGCAAGGGCGCGGCCTTTGTGCGCACGCGGCTTAAGAACGTCATGACCGGCGCGGTGCTGGAGCGCACCTTCAGCCCGACGGACAAGTACCCCACCGCGCACATCGAAACCAAGGAGATGCAGTATCTCTACAACGATGGCGAGCTTTACTACTTCATGGATACGGAGACCTACGAGCAGCTCCCGCTCAACCATGAGCAGGTGGAGGACGCGATTGACTTTATCGTGGAAAATGAGAACGTGACCATCCGCTTCTTCAAGGGCACTCCGTTCTCCGTGGCGGCGCCCAACTTCGTGGAACTGACCGTTACCGAGACCGAGCCCGGCTTCCGCGGCGACACCGCAACCGGCACCACCAAGCCCGCTACGCTTGAAACCGGCTTCAAGATCAACGTTCCTCTGTTCGTCAACGAGGGCGACCGTATCCGTGTGGATACCCGTACCGGCGAATATATGGAGCGCGTTTGACAAAACCTAACAACATAACATAGCGGAGGTTTACCTATGGGATACATGAAAGAAAAGGTCGCTTATCTGCGCGGCCTTGCGGACGGCATGGAGATCGGCGGCGACGCGCAGGGCAAGCTGCTGCTCGCAATGATCGAAACCATGGACGAGATGGCCGGCACCATCGATGAAAACGAAGAAGCAATCATCGACCTGGACGAGTGCATCGACGACATCTGCGACGAGCTTTCCGACATCGACGAATGCCTCGACGCGCTTATCGACGATGACGATGCATGCGACTGCGATTGCTGCGGCGACGATTTCGAGGATGACTTTGTTGAGGTGGAATGCCCGCATTGCGGCGAAACCGTCTATTTCGATCAGGATATGCTGGAATCGGATGAAGAGCTGATCTGCCCCAACTGCAACGAGCCTGTCATTCCCAAGGCTGAGGACGATGAGTAAGCAGGCCGCAAACAAACTTTAATTTCCAATAACATGAACAAATTGCCGCCGGGAGATTCGGCGGCTTTTGTGTGCTGCCACTCTATCTTGGCGCTGCGGGCAACGCACAACCCCGGGCGAACAACGCGCCCGGGGTACGCTTGAAGATCCCCGCCTTTTTACTTCCCAGCCTGCGCGACTGCGGCCTCCGCAAAACTGTTGTCAACCAGCTCCGCGAATTCCACACGTTCGCTCAGCTCGCCCGCGCTCTCCATAATATCTTGGAGGCGTATAAACGAGTCTTCTGTCATAACCGGCGTCTGCGTCCAGGAATCGGTCGCCCGGTAGCTCTGCGCGACTGTGGAAAGCGTTTCGATGGAAGAATCGGGGAAGAAAGGCTGCATCGCCTCGGCGATCTCCGCATCGCTTGCGGATTGCACCCAGAGCTGCGCGCGGTACAACGCCCGCACGAACGCCTCGACGAATGCAGGATCCTCTTCAATAGTATCCGGCGCGACCATGAACGCGGTATACGGCACCTCGCCGGATTCCAAGCCTACATTTGCGACGACATACCCCTTACCAGCGGCTTCAAATTCGGAGGCTGTCGGCTCGAAAAGCGTGACAAAGTCGCCCGTACCGCTTTCGAACGCGCCGCCCATCAGGTTAAACTGGATGTTGTTGATAACCTCCACATCCACGCCGGGTGTGAGCCCATGCTGTTTAAGGACATATTCCAGCGTCATGAATGGCATACCACCAGGGCGGCCACCGATAATGGATTTCCCTTTTAGGGATTCCCAATCAAACGCATCATATGCTTCGCGGCCGACAAGGAAGGAACCATCCCGCTTGGTGAGCTGCGCGACGATCATCGGATGCTCTTCCTTGCCGCCTGCGACTACGTAAACGCCTGTTTCCGGCCCCATCAGGGCGACGTCTGCCTCGCCGGCGAGCAGCGCAGTCATGCTTTTATCGCTGCCGCCGCCAGTGACGATTTCAACCTCCATGCCCTCCTCTTCAAAAAAGCCAAGGGAGACCGCAACATAGAGCGGCGCATAGAACACGGAACGGGTAACCTCGTTGAGCGTGACATGGCGAAGCTCGCTCTGCTTATCGCAGCCGCAGAGCAAAAACGCGGCGCTCAAAAGCAGGCACAGCGCAAAGGAAATGAGTTTCTTCATAGCAACCTCCTAAATTTTTGGGCTGCTCCATCCTATTCAGGCCGGCATAATTTGGGAACAAGTATGCTCCAAAAACAAAAAACGGGGGGAGCCCCCGCTTAAAACGCGGACCATCGCGTTATGATTTCCCCTTTCGGATGCATGGAAGCACCTGCACACGCGCATAATGCACGAGCGCTATGAGCGCGAGCACGATCGCAATGCCAAGCACAATGACGTCCAACATGCCGATCTGCGGAAAAAAACGCTTGGCCAGCGTGAGTGCGACGCTCGCGTTGAAAAAGCCGGAAGCGAACTTGCCATACCAATCGGAATAGACGACCACTTTTTTGCGAAACAGGACCGCGCCGCCGATGATCATGATGAGTTCCTTTGCAAGGACGATCACGATCATATAAAGCGGGAGCCAGCCGCGCGTCAGGAAGCACACGAGCGCTGTGAGCAGCATCAGCTTGTCCGCAAGCGGGTCAAGCACTTTCCCGATGTTGGAGATCCAGTTGTTGCGCCGCGCCAGGAAGCCATCCAGCAGGTCGGTCAAAAAAGCGGTAACATAGGTGATGAGGCAGGCAAGATACTGTGCCTTGGCAAAAAAATATACAAATACGCCGACCATCAGGATGCGCAGCGCGGAGAGTATGTTGGGAATATGCCGCATGCAAAACCTCGCTTAAATTCATGTAATCAATACTAATGCAATCAATTATACCATAAATCGCGCAAATCACAAAATGAATTTGCAGTGGGGGCGGAGGGCAGTATCATTCGCTGTGACTGATCATGAGACGTGGTAGATTAACCTACCTAATACAATGTGACTGGCGGCTCATTTGTGGCAGGACGGAAGAGGCACGACAGCTCAGAGTGCTTGTTTACCTCCGATTGCCATCAGCCGGACAAACTGGATTTTTCAAGCCATATTGGCACAATGTTAATTCTCGTTGCTTGCACTGATAAGCGGTCAACAACTATAATTGTTTTAGAGGGCAGCCAAAGAAAGGATGGCATAAATATGATAAATGAAAATATTAAAAAACACCGTAAGAAAAAAGGAATAAGTCAAGAAGAAATGGCGGTGAAACTCAATGTCGTAAGACAAACTGTTTCAAAATGGGAAAATGGCTTATCTGTTCCAGATGCAGATGTTTTAATTCACATAGCAGAACTTCTTGAAGTATCTGTGAGTCAACTACTCGGTATAGAGATAAACAGCGATGCCAATACAGATTTGTCTGAAGAATTAGCAAAGCTGAACGAGCAGCTCGCCGAAAAAAAGCAGATGGAAAAGCTGCTATTACAAGCAAATAAGAAAAGAGGTGTGATTTTATTGCTTTCTTTTTTGGCTATGCTGATCGCCTTGATCGCCAAAAATGAGATTATATCCATTCTTTTGGTTAGTCTTTGCGTATTAGTTGCAGCCGTTGTCTTATACCGCAACCTTGCCCTATTGACGAGTGCCACTACCAACAATATGAAAATCGGTGTTCTGCGGATTACTACCCTTTTTGATATAGGAGTTCTGATTATCGGAATACTCGTGTCCCTTTTAACCGCTTTTGATGTGATTACATTCACGGAAAACGGAGAAAAAATGTTGGCCATGCTGCTTATTTCCTGCGTGATTTTGTTTGCCGGCATTATATCCCAAAAGCTCCCATTCAGCAGGCATACAGGGCTTCGTTTGCCGTGGACGGTGCAGGACGAAGAAACATGGAACATTGCTCATAGAATAATAGGCTATATTTCTCTGCCCGTTGTACTTTTGTATTTAGCTTGTGTATGGACTATCCACAATTTTGAAGCTGTAACGCTCTGTATTATGCTCATTTGGATTGGAGTGCCGGGAGTACTTTCGTACTTATTCTTTCATAAAAAAGCAAACGGGCGGTAGTGGATAATGAAAAAAGGAATGGATACTTTGCCCGATCTGTGGGAACAAGACAAGATTACAACTACGGGAAGATACAGAACTGAAAAACTTTCCTCTCTACTGTCCGAAATATGTCAAAAATACAATGCAAAACACATTTGACACGGTAAATCCTCTTGATGTAAAGGGCTTTTGATAGAAATATCGGCTATCTGGCTGTAGAATGCCTTTAGGTCAAGAGCAGAAAATCTTAAAATCAGAGGAGGTGAAACAAGTGGAAATTAGTACGCAAATAAAGAAGTATCGTAATACTATGAAATTGTCTCAAGAAGAATTGGCTGAAAAGATATATGTGACAAGACAAACCATTTCAAATTGGGAAAATGGGAAAAGTTATCCCGACATTCATAGCCTGCTGCTTCTCGGTTCATTATTTAATGTCTCTCTTGACCAACTAATCAAAGGAGATATTGAAATTATGAAAAAGGAAATCAACAAGGAAGATGTTGCAAGATTTAATAAGGTCAGTAAGCAATTTGCCGTATTATTTGTTGCAAGCCTTATTGCGTTCATTCCCCTTGCGGTCTTTGTGAAAATCTATGGGGTAGTTATTTGGGCAATTCAATATTTGGTAGTTCTTGGACTTGCTTTTAAGGTGGAGAAATTAAAAAAGAGTAACGACATTCACACCTATAAGGAAATTGTAGCTTTCAGCGAGGGAAAACGCTTAGATGAAATTCAGGAACAGCGAGAAATCGGCAAAAGACCGTATCAGACAGCACTTAAGGTTTTGGCAGGTGCGGCTGTAGGAATTGCTATTGCAGCGATTGCAGATATAATAATTGGGCTGCTAAAATGAAGACAGAATGGATACACTGTCCTGTTTGCGGTGGCAAAACAAGATTGCAGATACGGAACGATACAGTTTTGAAAAACTTCCCCCTCTACTGCCCGAAATGCAAGCGGGAAACGCTGATAGAAGCGGAGAACTTGAAAGTAACCGTTATAAAGAAACAGGAAACCTAATCTCTATATGTACGCCGCCGTGTATGGATAACACCATAGCGGCGGTTTTTCTTCACCTATCGGCTGTCTCTGTCAAAGGATTTCTTTCGTACCTTTTGCTCCTGCAACTGTCAGAGCCTGTTTCTAATGGGGAGGCACAGACGGTCTGCTCTTTTCCTTAAACTGACTCTCCCATTCGGCAAGGTCACGGTTGTACTTGTCAACTACGGCCTCCGCTTTGCGGTAGGTCGCCATGAATGCCTGCACATCGGGATAACCATCCTCCCAGAGAGTATTGGACAAGGGAGATTACACTTATGAAAATCAGATGCGTATGGGAACATAACGGCAATGATAGCATTTTGTATGCGGACAATTTCATCGGAGTCTTTAAAGAAGAATGGTCTTTGAGAAAAGTGCTAAGGCGTTTTATTTAGCATGACAGAATCCACGCAAAGGCTATATATAGAATGGCAATAAAAACATTTGGCTCTGATGCGGTACGAAATGTGTTCCGATTTGATATATAAATCAAACAACAAAATTGAATATAATAAATTATGAGGAATTCACTTGCTACTTTTGTGCGCTGCATGTATCATAATAATTAGAGTAGACGCTTAAGCGGACTTGCATTCAAGCAAGAGAATTTGCCATACAAGCAAAGAGCGTCGATAGATCTGCTTGCGCGGCACCGTTTAATCTTGAACGGATGTTGAGGCATTTGGAAAGTTCGCTGCTCAGCAGAACTTACACAAAATACAAAACCGTTGAAGTCACAAGAAAACTGTATCATACCATCATAGTTTGTAATTTCGGGGCTGACCAATTCCAGCCAACTGCATGACAAACAGAAATTCCCGGCATGGATAGCCAGAGCTGCAATGGCGGAAAGAAGCTGCACATCGGAAAGGAACCGGCAAGGAACAACGTGGGACTGATTGCTGAAAGGCGAGAATCTGGAAAAAGAGGGGGATGAGCATCTGCTGCAAACAGACGGCGGGATTAGGAGGACAAGAAGTGCGGCCGGGCGGAAGAACACAGCCGGTTCATATGGCCGGATCGCCGAGGACACGGGGGTTATGCGGTTCCCTTCTTAAAACCGTAAATTCACTATATTAGGAGGAGAATTATGAAAAAGCGTCTGGTTCTTTCATTGGCCTTTTTGATGGCGCTGAGCGTCCTGTCAGCTGCATCTGCAAGCGTCGGTAATATAGACATTGTAGACATAGAGCTGATCGGAAAGATGGATGTGATCCATACCGCGCTTTCAACGGCTGCGACAGATAATGCCAGCAGCATTGGCTCCACGAATGGCGGCTTTTATGGCGGCCTCTACTATGAGAATGGCAAGATCGTGCTTTTGACCACAGAGCGGGGCAGCCAGTCCGCGACGCTTGCCGCCTATCGCAGCGACAAGGACATAATCATTCGGCAATGCGATTATACCTATGCAGAGATCGAACAGGCGTGGAAGACAGTTGCGAACCATGCCGATGAAATACCGAATTTTGTGTCGGTAGGCATTGCACCGAAAAAGAACCGTGTCATCCTTGCAGTTGAAGACGAATCGAAGTTCTGCCCGGAACAGTTTGCTTGGTTCCCGGGCAGCATTGTAGAGGTGGTTCAATCTGAACCGATTGCGCCGACTGCCAGCATTGGATGCGGGAACACGATGAAAAATGCCACTCGAGGAAACTACCCCAACGTCTCTGTGCCATCCACAGACCCGGGTAACTTGGGAGCAGCGGAAGCGACCGATACAGTCAATGTGCGCAGTGGACCCGGTACGAGTTACGCCATACTGGGGCAGTTGTATAGAGGGCAAACTGTGGCAACCTGGGCAGTAGAAGGCGATTGGGTGAAGATCACTTATAAAATAGAGTCTCAGCCTGGTTATGTGCATATAAGCTATTTAAAGTGGGAGGAGGGCGAAGGCCCACAGTCCGCAGCGGACAGCCCTCTGCTCCCGCAGACCGGCGGCGAAGCTGCGCCGTTCGGGTTGCTGCTGGTGTTGGCGGCTGCCCTGGCTGGCGCGGCTGCGGTCCAAATAGTCAGGGCTCATTGCAAAATGAAATAGGGCAGGGGTGGCATAATTGAAGCAGCACCAGCGGGAAGCTGGAGGTTTGCAGAGGAGCATGCTGCGCTGGGCAAGGGGTGCCTGAAAACTCAGATCGGGCTTATTGAAGAGAGTGAATCGCCAATAAGCCCTGATTGCCTGAACAGCAAGTGAAAACAAAGATGCAGCGCGCGGCCGCGCGGATAGGCGGCTGCACGGCATGTGTATAGAGAAGCGGAACGATGCGGTAAGGAACCGTAAGCGCTTTGGGATGGATCAACAGCCTGCCCAGCAAATCTTCAATACATTAATACATCGTTTCACCGCCGGGCTTACATTGCAATTTGGAAGAAATACGATCTGCCGCAATCAATTTACATTTGATTGTTTTTAACGCGTTGACAGCATGCGGCAGGAAGGATAAAATAGATAAGTCAGTTTAGAATGGGGCGTCGAATGACCAGGCCCCTTTACAAAGGAGAAAGAGAATGCAAAACAAACGCAACGGCATGCGCGCCGTCCTGTTCACCTTGGCACTCGTGTTGGCTTTCGCCGCATTTGCCGGCTGTAACGCCACGGAAACCGATCCCGTTGTCGGGAAGGTTGGCGATATGGAGATCCGGTTCCAGACGTACTATAATGTTTATATCCAGAATATGTTCCGGGATATGTACCAAACCGGCACCTATGATGTATCCACGGCGGAGGCATTTCGCGCGTACCAGGACAAGATATTCGACACTATTATCGACAGCCTGCTGCCCATCTATGTTGCAAAGCAGGAGGGCGTAACGCTGACCGATGAGGAGGAGGCGCAGGTGCAGGAGGATCTGCAGAAGCAGATCGACAGCCTTTATGCCGGTTATGCAAGCAAGGTGGATCAGTCGATCACTGACGAAGCCGAGATCCGCGCTGCGGAAGAAAAGCTGCTGCTGGCAGATCTCAAAGCGAACGGGCTGACTTATAACAGCTATGTGAAGCAGCTGGAAGCGAGCCTGCGCGACGCAGCGATCGGTGAAAAATACATCAAGAGCCTGTTCGTGGAAGTGACGGTAAGCGATGATGAGATTCAGGCTCATTATGATAAGCAGCTCGCCTACTATCAGGAGCGCTATGCGGAGGATGCGGCAAACTATTATGATGATTATTCCGCTTATCTTGCAAACGGCGGCCTGCAGCCCCTCGTCGTGCCGGAGGGCTACAACTACTATAAGCATATCCTTGTAATGAAAGCGAAGGAAGGCGAGGAGAAGGACGTTGATGCCATCGTGGCCGAGATTTATAAGAAGATCGAAGCGGGCGAGGATTTTGATGCGCTGATCGAAGAATACGGCGAGGATCCAGGCATGAAGAACGAACCCTATAAGACGGAAGGCTACATCCTGAGCGAGGCGAACGCTTCCGACTATTACGAGGAGTTTGCGACGGCGGCGCTTGCGCTTGAAAACGAGGGCGACATTACTGCCGAGGCGATCGAGTCCACCGCCGGCAAGCATATCATTAAGAAGCTCGGGCCCGTGGAAGCGAAGACGGTTTCGCTTGACGAGGTGAAGGATACCGTCCGCGAGCTCGTGCAGAAGGAGAAGGAAGACGCGCTGTACAAAGAACACCTTGCCCAGTGGAAGGAAGAGGTCAAGATCGTTAAGCATTATAACCGCGTCGCCGGCGTAAAATAAGCCATGGGCGGAAAGCCGTTGACCGCAGGGATCTACCGCGCGTTTGATCCGGACACGGGGCAATCGTTCGTTGGGTTTACCTACAACTATGAAGGAACCCGTAAACGGCTGCGTTTTGAGTTGACGCTCAACGCTTGCTCCTACAAGCCGCTGCAGGCATTTTGGAACGAGCGGGGCGGGCTTATGATAGAACTCCTGGAGGCATATGTTCCGGACCCGGCGATGTCCGAATTGGAAGCGGACGCGCATTTGCGCGCGAAGCTGTTTTCCTGGCAGGAGCGGCTCGGCACAGGCACGCGGCTGCTGCAAACGCAAATTTGACACAGATAGAAAAAGGGCGGGGATTCCCGCCCTTCAGCTTGTCGAAAGAGGCTCTCTAGGTTTGTCAAGGGCCGCGGCCCTTGACTTTTGATCGCGAGCAGCGACCTGTGCGGTGCGAGCGAAAAGCCTTGCGCCGCAAGGCTTTCTTTACACGGAGCGCTGGCCGCGCCATGGGCGCAAGCGCGATGTGTATCCCTCGATCAAGTGGCTCCGCCACTTGATCGACAGCCTAAAGGGCGGGATTCCCGCCCTTTTCGCATGCCGGTAAGTTTTTCTATAGCGCCCGGTCGTCTGTTTCCGAAAGCGTTTTCAGGATGGGCGCGATCGCGCGCGCAACGCTTCCCTCCGCAAAGGGGTTAGAGAGGTTTGCGAGCTTAAGCAGCGCAAGATAGGGCTGGCTCCCGCCAGCGCAGCAAAGCCGGTAATAATCCGCCCAGGCAGCCGCGTGGTCTTCCTGCATCTTGCCGTAGAACTCGAACGCGCCCATGGAAGCGAGCGTATAATCGATATAGTAGAACGGGTAGAGGAAGATGTGCAGCTTCTGCATCCAGAAGCCGCCTTTTTCCATAAAGGCATTCCCGTCGTAGCTGCGGTCCGGCAGGTATTTCTTCTCCAGTTCCTTCCAGGCGGCCGTGCGCTCTGCGGGCGTAAGATCCGGGTTGGCGTACACGATGTGCTGATATTCATCCACACACGCGCCGTATGGGATGAACTGAAGTGCGTCCGCCATATGCGAGAACCTGTATTTGGGGGCCTGCGCGCCAAAGAACAGCTCCATCCACGGATACGCGAAGAACTCCATGGACATGGAATGGATCTCATCTACCTCGCTGGTGCTGAAATAGTACTCCGGGAGTTCCTGATTGCGGCTTGCGCAGAACGCTTCGAACGCATGGCCGGCCTCATGTGTCAGCACGTCCACATCCGCGGAGGTGCCGTTGAAGTTGGAGAAGATGAACGGGGAGTCATAATCCGGGATGAATGTGCAATAGCCACCGACTGCCTTGTTTGGCTTTGTATCGAGTTCCAGCAGCTCATGCTCGACCATGAAGTCGAAGAATTCCCCTGTTTCTTTGGAGAGCGCGCGGTACATCTTCTGCGCGCAGCCAACCATGAAGTCCCGATCCCCCACGGGCACAGCATTGCCGTCGGTAAAAGCATAGCTTTCGTCGTAATAGTGCAGCTTTTCCACGCCGATGCGCTCCGCCTGCCGGCGGCGCAGCTCCACGCAGGCAGGGACGATATGCTCCACCACCTGCGCGCGGAAACGCGCTACGTCCTCCGCGTCGTAATCCGTGCGGCCCATGTTCAGGTAGCCAAGCGGAGTGAAGGTATCATAGCCCATGGCCTTTGCCATTTTGTGCCGCAGGTGGACGAGCTTATCGTATATTTCGTCCAGCTTCGCTTCGTTTTCAACGAAAAATCCCGCCCAGGCTTCAAATGCGGCCTTGCGCACATCGCGGTCCGGGGATTCCATGTATTTAAGCAATCCGTAATTGTTGCAGACCTCGCCGTTAAACTCGACCTTGCAGCTTGCCGCAAGCGCCTGATACTCGCTGCACAGACGGTTTTCCTCCTGCATGAAGGGGACGAGCGCAGGCGACATCCGCTTGACGTTGAGCTCGGCGTTTGTGAACATCTGCTGCCCATAGCGTTCCGCAAGCTGCGCGCGGAACGGGGTTTCGGTGAGCGCTTTAGCGAATTCGAGCGAAAGCGCGGAGATCACGGGAGAAGCCTCATCGAAAAACTCCTGCTCCGCCTTATAAAACGGATCCTCTGTGTTGAGCGTGAAGCGGATTTCCGCGAGCGTGCTCATCGTCATCAAGCGTTTGGAAAAGGCGGATTCTTCCTTAACGACGGCCATGGCTTCCTCGAACGTTTTTGCATTGCGCATCGCTGCGGTCAGCTTGGCGATCGTCTCCCGCACTGCGTCGAGATCCGGACGTTCATATTTATAATCGTTGAATTTGCATGTCATTTGCAACGTTCCTCCGTTCGTTCGTTTTGCAATGCAAGGTCGTCCGCAGCAAGGAGCGTATCTACGCCGGCTTTGACCGCGCGCATTACGCCGCCCGCTTCAAACGGATCGGAAAGGTTTGCGAGTTTGAGCAGCGCCCGGTAAGGCAGGCTCCCACCCGCGCGGCAGAGGCGCAGGTAATCCTCCCAGGCGGCGGCGCGGTCCTCCTGCATCTTGCCGTAAAATTCGAACGCGCCCATGGATGCCAGCGCATAGTCAAGGTAATAGAAAGGCCTTGCATAAATGTGCTGCTGCTTTTGCCAGAAGCCGCCCGCTTCCATGAACGCGTCTCCATCGTAATCCCGATGCGGCAGATATTTCGCTTCGAGCGCATGCCAAGCCTCCTTGCGCTCCGCGGGGGAGAGGGCGGGATTTGCGTATACGATATGCTGGAATTCGTCTACACATACGCCATAGGGAATGAACGTGAGCGATTCAAGCAGATGGGAATACCGGTACTTGTCCGCGTTCTTGCCAAAGAAAAGCTCCATCCAGGGGTGTGTGAAGAACTCCATGGACATGGAATGGATCTCACAGGCTTCCAGCGTGGGGCTTGCGTAGGCGAGAAGCGGCTGCGCCGCGCCGGCGCAACGGCCCGCAAAGGCATGCCCCGCCTCGTGCGTCAGTACATCCACATCCGCAGAGGTGCCGTTGAAGTTGGAGAAGATGAACGGCGCCTGATAGGCTGGGAGGGAGGTACAGTAGCCGCCCACACGCTTGTTGGGCTTTGTGAGCAGATCCATGAGCTCATATTGAACCATGAAGTCGAAAAATTCGCCCGTTTCCTTGGAAAGCTCGCGGTACATCCGCTGCGCGGCGGACACCATGAACGCAAGGTCGCCCTCGGGCGTGGCGTTGCCGTCCGCGAACTGATAGGTTTCATCGTAAATCTTGAGGGAAGGGACGCCAATGCGCGCGGCATGGCGGTGGTGCAGTTCCGTGCAGACCGGCACGAGCTCCTCTGCGACCTGGGCGCGGAAGCGCGCGACGTCCGCAGGTTCATAGGTGCGGCCCATACGCAGGTAGCCAAGGGGCGTGAAATCGTCATATCCCATGAGCTGGCCCATGCGGTTGCGCAGGACAACGAGCTGGTCATACAGTGTGTCAAGCTGTTCCGCGTTTGCGCCGAGGAAATCCGATACGGCAGCGGCCGCGGCCTTGCGGACAGCCCGATCCGGGGACTGCTGGAAACGCCGTAGGCCGGAGAGGTTCACCGTCTCGCCCATGAACTGCACGCGGCAGGAGGCGAGCAGCTTCTGATATTCCCGCACGAGGCGGTTTTCCTCGATCGTGCTTTCGATGAGCACGGGAGAAAGGCGCTTTGCCTCGCGCTCCGTCAGCGCAAGCAGCTGCGGGCCATACTTCCGGCCGATCTCCGCACGGAACGGGGAGGCGAGCAGCGCTTCGTCATAAGCGAGGGTATAGGGCGTGTTTTTCGGCGTCTCGGTATCGAAAAACACTTTCTCCGCCTCATAGAAGCGGTCCGAGGTGTCGATCGTGTTGCGGATGCTCGCAAGGTTTGCCATCGTAGCAAATTCGCGCAGCGCCGCGTCGTGCGCGCGCAGCACCGCATCCGTGTCCTCAAAGGAGCTTGCCGCTTTGAGCCGTTCTGCGTCTTGGGCAAGCCCGCTGCGCATGGCTTGAATGTCCGGCCTGCAATATTGCAGTTCGCTGAATTTCTGCATAGTTCCTCCTTATATTCCGTTTGTAAATAATGTGTTAACGGGAAGGTTTTCCTGCTATCATCATAGCAAAGATGGATGCATCCCGGCAAGAGATATGCTATAATCGAAAATAATATATTTCAAAATACTGGAAGATATGGCAGGAAACGCGGAAGATGACAAAGAAGCTCTATTACGACCCGGAGCGCACCGCCTGCGAGGCGGCAGTTTTGGCCTGCGAAGCAGTGGGGGACGGATATGATATTTTGCTGGATGCGACGGTGATCTATCCGGAGGGCGGCGGCCAGCTTTCCGATACGGGGCATATCGGGGAAGCGCGGGTCTCCCATGCGCGCGAAGCGGATGGAAAAATCTGGCACCTTGCGGACCGGCCCCTTCCTGTAGGCGCGGCCGTGCGGGTGGCGTTCGACCCGGAGTCAAGGCTGGACCATACGCAGCAGCATACGGGCGAACATATCCTTTCCGGCCTTGCGAAGACGCTGTTCGGCGCTTCCAACGTGGGCTTTCATATGGCGGAGGACTATGCGACGATCGACCTCGACCTGCCCCTGGATGAAGCGCAGCTGGCCCGGCTGGAAACGGAGGCCAACCGCGCTGTGCAGCGCGATGTGCCGACCGTGACGCGCATCGTAAATGAGTCGGAGCTGGATGAGATCCCGCTGCGCAAGCGCGCCAAAGGGCTTGCGGGGGAGGAGATCCGCATCGTCTGGTGCGGCGGTGTGGATTCCTGCACCTGCTGCGGCACGCACTGCGCGCGCAGCGGCGCGGTCGGGATGATCCGCATCACCGCGCACATGAACTATAAGGGCGGCACGCGGCTCTGGTTTGCCTGCGGCATGCGCGCCGTTGCGGACGCGCAGGAAAACGCCTGCCTGGCGGACAAGCTCGCCCGGCGATTCAGCACAAAACCGGAGAACGTGTTGGAGGCCGTTACAAAGCAGGGGGACGAGCTTGCGGCGCTCAAACGCACGCTGCGCATGCGCACGGACGCGTTGCTTGCGTACCAGGCGGCTGAACTTTTGCAGGCCGCGGAGACGGTACGCGGCGTAAAATGCATCGTCCACGCGGAGGACGGGCTCAGCGCGCAGGAGCTCAAACAGCTTGCGGAGAAGCTCTGCGCGCAGCAGCAAGCCATAGCAGTGCTGTTCTCCCGCATCGGGGAAACGGTATATTACCAGCTTTGGCGTGCGGCGGGCGTTTCGCTCAGCATGCGGGAGGTCTGCGCCGCGCTCAATGCCATCACCGGCGGGAAAGGCGGCGGGCGGGACGACGCGGCTCAGGGCAGCGCGAAGGCACAGCCCGGCTTTGCGGAGCTGCTCGCCCAGTTTGAAGGATACTTGAAACAGCGGATGAAAGGATCGTAAGCGTGCGGATGAAACGGTATTTGGCGGCTGTTACCGCCTGCATTGCGCTGTTTGCCTGCGGCTGTGCGCAGCCGCAGGGGTCGACGCACGCCCCGGTGGAGCTTACGCCTGCCGTGGCGGAGCTGTCTCCTCGGCTGGAACCGCCGCCTGCGATGAATGAATGCACGGTGGAATGCGAGGACACCGTTAATTTGCGCGACGGCGCGTCCTCGCGCGCAACGCTTCTTGAGACGCTGCCTTCCGGCACGCGCGTGCGCGTAATCGAGTTTAAGGAACGCTACGCATACGTCGAGGTACTCGCAAGCGGGCGGAAGGGCTACCTGATCGCGGGCTACTTAAAGCCGGAGAAGGATGTCCTCGGGCTCAAAATTGTCTCCGTAACGGATACCTATACATACGAACGGATGCGGGAGGATATGCGCGCGCTCGAGGCGGCTTATGGCGACGCCGTAACATTGGAGATCGCCGGGGAAAGCGCGCTTGGCGTGGAAATTCCGGTGTTGGTGCTGGGCGATCCTGCCGCGCCGCACCATGTATTCGTCCAGGCAGCGATCCACGCGCGCGAGCACATGACGGCCCTGCTTGCAATGGCGCTTTCCGAGGCGTGGCTCAAGGCTGGCGCGAGCGCGGAGGTCTGTTTCCACGTAATGCCCATGTCCAACCCAGACGGCGTGAAGGTCAGTCAGGAAGCGGTTTACGACGACCATACGCGCGCAATGCAGGCAAGCGATTTCGCTGCGGGGCTGACCAAAGCGGATGGGGAAGAATACCTGCGAAAATGGAAAGCAAACTACAACGGCGTGGACATCAACCGCAATTTCGACGCGCTTTGGGAGCATGTGAATACTGCGCCCGTCCCTTCAGCGGAAGGCTACCGGGGTGGGGCGCCCGAAAGCGAGCCGGAAACCCGAGCGCTCATCGCCTATACGAAACAGTACGAGTTTGATGCGACCATCAGCTACCATGCGACGGGCAGCGCGATCTATTGGCAGTTTGGCCCCGCCACGGAGGCGGATAAGGCGGCGCATGCGCTGGCGAAGGTGATCGGAGAGCTTTCCGGTTACTCGGTGGAGTTTGACGACGGGACCTCCTTCGGAGGTTACAAGGATTGGGCAAGCAGCAAATGCGGCATCCCGTCGCTCACCATCGAGATCGGGACGCGCTCTGCGCCGCTGCCGGAGACGGATTTTTACAACATCTGGATCCGCAACCGCTTCGTGTTCAAAACCGTGGCGGAATGGGTGAAAAACGCTTGACAAAGCGACCGCACGTCTCTATAATATAAATGTTGCAAAGCAGAAGCCCCGCTTCTCACCCGCCGGCACAGGGCCAGGCGCGGTTCATGGAACAACACAAAGGCCGCAATGCGGTGGGCTGGGTTGTTATGTCCATAGTGGGTGCTCTGCACCCACTATTTTATTTTTACGGAGGTGTCCACCATAGCCAGCCAAGAACTCTTGATCAACGAGGAAATCCGGGACAGGGAAGTCCGCCTGATCGATGAAAAAGGAAACCAGCAAGGCGTTGTGACGCTCGATGTGGCGATGCGCATGGCCGAAGAGGCAGACCTCGACCTGGTCAAAATTGCGCCGCAGGCTGTGCCGCCCGTGTGCAAGATCATGGATTACGGCAAGTACCGTTTCGAGCAGGGCAAACGCGAGAAGGAACAAAGGAAGAACCAAAAGGTGATCGAGATCAAGGAGATTCGCCTTTCGGCAACCATCGACCAGCACGATATGGAGGTCAAGGCAAAGGCTTGCGCCAAATTCCTGAGCGACGGAAACAAGGTCAAGGTTTCAATCCGCTTCAGGGGCCGCCAGGCCAGGCACGGCGACATTGGGCTGGACGTGATGAACGCGTTTTTTGAGATGGTCAAGGACAATGCTGCGATCGACCGCCCTGCCAAGCAGGAGGGACGCAATATGTTCATGATACTTACACCCAAAGCAAACTAAACTATTTTTCCAAGAGGAGGAAATACCCCATGCCAAAGATCAAGACCCACAGGGGTGCTGCCAAGAGATTCAGCCTTACGAAAAACGGCAAGATCAAACGGGGCAAGGCTTACAAGAGCCATATCCTGACCAAGAAGACCACCAAGCGCCTGCGCGGCCTGCGCCAGACCGGCTACATCGCCGAGTGCGAAGCGAAGAAGGTCCGCGAGCTCATCCCGTATAAGTAAGGAGGAACACCAACTATGGCAAGGATCAAAAGGGCGGTAAACGCCGTTAAGAAACGTCGCAAGGTATTCAAGCTCGCAAAGGGCTATTATGGAGCGAAGAGCAAGCAGTATCGTGCCGCTTCCCAGCAGGTCATGAAGTCCATGGCTTATGCCTATGTGGGCCGCAAGCTCAAGAAGCGTGAATACCGCAAGCTGTGGATTGCGCGTATCAACGCGGGTGCGCGCATTTGCGGCACCACCTATAGCCGCATGATTAATGGCCTCAAGCTGGCCGGCGTCGATGTGAACCGCAAGGTTCTCGCGGATCTCGCCGTGAACGACATGAACGCGTTCCGTGAGCTTGTCAACGTCGCCAACGAGGCGCGCGCATAAAGACGAACGCAAGGGCGCAACCTCAAAAGGCTGCGCCTTTTTCATACCTTGGATTCTTAGGGAGGGCAAGGCCAATGGTCATCGAAAGTGCGCGCAACGAAACGGTTAAGCGGGCGCGGGCACTCGCGCAGCGCAAGGGCAGGCTCGAGCAGGGCGTGCATTTCATCGAGGGCGAAAAGCTGGTGCGGGAGGCCGTGGTCTCCGGCGCGCAGTTTGTGGATGCCTTCATTGAAGAAGGGCATGACCTGATGGCCGCCGTGCTTTCCGGCAGCGGTGCGAGCGTGCATGTGGTGCGCCGCAGCGTGATGGAAAGCCTGACGCAGACCGGCACGCCGCAATGGGTCTGCGCAACGGTAAAAACGCCGGAACAGCCCATTCCGGAATACTATCCTGCCGGGCTGATCGTCGCGCTCGACTGCGTGCAGGATCCCGGCAATCTCGGCACGATCCTGCGTACGGCGGACGCGATGGGCGCCTCTGGCCTGCTGCTGGGCGAAGGCTGTGCAGATCCTTACGCGCCAAAGCCGTTGCGCGCTGCGATGGGCTCCATTTACCACATCCCGGTTTGGCAGGGCGATCTTACATGCGAAATCGGCCGCCTGGCTGAACAGGGCTTTACATGCGTCTGCGGCCACCTCAAGGGCGGGGACATGCTGCCCGAACCCGGCGAAAAATGCGTGCTCGTGATCGGCAACGAGGGCAACGGCGTTTCGGATGCCATCGCCGCCCGGTGCGAAAAATACC
>OHQR01000439.1_pt1 | contig 29280 bp, 28 predicted proteins | sample 1578191 | NCBI WGS metagenome assembly OHQR01 (sample SAMEA3879577, study PRJEB24766) | human gut metagenome | biome: human-associated habitat; feature: feces | place: USA | collected 1985/1987 | reverse complement strand
AGTCCTATTCCAGATAAGAATAAAAATATTTCTACTCCACACATTCCTATCCAAGCTATTTTGTCAATAAAACTCCAGACTATATTTCCTAATATACCTTTCAAAGGAGTTATTTGAAACAACTTATAGTTTTCACACCAGTGAAATACAACTATTAAAATAATAGAAAATCCCATTAATATTGATCTATTTTTTGAAAATGTATCCCAATTCATTTTATCTCCATCATGTATTAATCACTATTAATTGTATTTAAAATATTTTTATTTCCGTAAATAAATTCTAAAATAATATAAGCAATATTTTCACTAGCATCTCCATTTTCGTATAGGCCTGTTTTTTTAACAAACTTCTTCCATTTAGATAAATATTTACCATAATCAAATTGATATATATTTGAAATTAACTCATCATTATTTCGTGCATAAGGAAATGGTAATTCTTCCATTTCGTAATATACGCCTCTATCTTTTTTAAAATATTCAAAATCTTTTGCATAAGTAAAACACGGAATCTCTCTTAACCCAGCATCAAATATGCAACTTGAATAATCTGATATAAATGCGTCAGCACTTAAAATCAATTCTTGCATATCGGGGTACATATTTGCATTAATTACATGTTCTCCACAGAATTCATTAGCTTTTTTGCGATTTATTAAAAAGGGATGATGTTTTACTAAAATACTCCATTCTTTACCAGTTTTTTCTTTTAATGCTATATACAATTTTTCATAATCAATATCATATAATGTACTATCAAACCCCTTAAATCTATTTTTATCTCTAAATGTTGGAGCATACACTATTATTTTCCTATTATTATCAATACCATAATATTGTTTTACTTTACTTTGTACATCAAATGCTCCTTTAATTAAAATATCATTTTTAGGATAACCACATTTCCATATTTTACCTTTATACCCAAATGCACTTCTATAAATATTAGTCAAATGTGTAGAATTAGATATAAAAATATCAGTTATTTTACACATATTTTCAATTTCATCCATTAATTTTTTTATTTTCCTAAATTTAGGCACATCTCCGTCTATCTTTTTTATTCCAAGTCCGCCATGCCAAGTTTCTATAACTAATTGATTTTTCCTTTTTATTAAATATTTATTAATCCTATGAGTATCTATCCATACTTTAGCTGTATAATATTCATAAAATTTTCTAATTCCTTTATCTTCAACAACCTTTATTCCTTTTGGAACTTTATAACTAGAGTTTACATTCTTTAACCATATTATTTTAATTTTAGAATCTTTTTTTAAAATGCTTTCTGCAATAAATTGAGGATTATCACCGAATTTTCTCCCTTCAAATGTACGTATAACAATTTTATTTTCCAAAGGAAATATCCTCAATCCATAATAAAGCAAATTGGATATAAATATTTTAATTTTATCTAATAAAAATTTCTTTATATTCATTGTTCACTCCATAATATATAATTGTGCATCTTCTTTAACTTGTAGAATGGCTCTCATTGTATAAAAATCATCAGGTGTTGTAATTTTTATATTTTCATATGGACCTTCTATCATATGCATTTTATAGCCATATGCTTGCATCATTGTACAAGAATCAATATAATCTCTTTCATTATTTGCTATAGCTTTCCTATCTACTTCCAAAATATCTTTTAACCAAAAACATTGTGGAGCTTTTGCTACTCTTGAATAGCTTCTATCAATAACTTGTTTAATACTATTATCTGGTAAAATTTCAACTATTGTTTCTTTTACAATAGCACTAGTAATTGAAGATCCATGTTTTTTTACACACTCAATATTTTCTGATAATAGATTACTATTTATTAATGGTCGTACTCCGTCATGAATAAGTACTATACATTCTTCGCCTTTTGCTATTTTTTCAGCAGCTACTAAGCCGTTAAAAATTGATAATTGTCCTGTTTCACCTCCTTCAACGATTTTTTTTACTTTAGTTAATTTATAATATTCTAATATTTGACTTAAATAATTTATCCAATTTTTCACACAAACAACAATAATAGCATCTATTTCACTATTATTTTGAAAATGTTCCAAAGTATGTACAATTATAGGTTTATTATATACACTCAAAAATTGTTTTGGTTTATCTTTACTATGCATCCTAGCTCCGATTCCGCCTGCAAAAATAATTCCTATATTCATCTTATAACCTTCCTTCTATAAATTTACAAATAATAAACTTTCATATTATGGTTATTTCTTTCTTCTATGGCTGGAATTTTCATATAGTCACCATATAACCCTCTTAAATAATTGTCCCAACAAGAAAATGTTGGAAACTCGTATCCTTCAAATTCAACCATTACACTTCTTTCAAATTCATCTTTAGGCATTCTTTCACCAATACCATATAATCCCCATACTATATTACCAACAAACCTACTCTCCTCATATGAGTATTTTTTTGCTATACCAGTTATTTTATTTACCAATTTATTAGCTCCATAAAATTTAGCAGTTGGTATTAAAATGTATTTTAGGTATTTTTTTAAAATACTTTTTCCTTTTCCTGGCTTTGCCTTTGTTAAAATTAAAATTTTTCTGTAAAAAGCAACTATATTATAAATTTTTGTTACTAACTCAATATCCTCTGGTAATCCATCTACTGGAAAAATATCTATCCACAATCCAAGTTGCTGTTTGTTATGATTAAATTCAGACTTTATTATTGTTTTTTTATCGTAAACTTTACAAAATGGAATAGACATATTACCCAATAAACTTGAATATACCTCTAATTCTTTCTTATTATTTTGAAAACCATATACAAATTTTTCATAGTCCTTTCTTGGCATACAAATATCAATATCATCATCCCAAGGTATAAATCCTTTGTGCCGAATAGCACCTAAAAGTGTTCCACCAGCCAAATAATACTTTATGTTATTATTTTCGCAAAAATATTTTATTTGTAATAAAATATTCAATTCTCGTTGTTTTAACTCATTTTTATTAAGTTCTAACATATTTCATTAATCTCTTTAATTTAATACAATTTTTAGTACCTAAAATAAAGCAAAAACATCTTTGCAATATAATCTTTATTTTTCCAAAAAAATTAAGCCAACTGCCATTAAAATGATGTATTGTATAACTATTTTTAGTTATACAAGTTTTTCCAGTTAAATAACTCTTACAACACAAATAATCAAAAGGTAATAAAACATAGTTATTTCCAAATATCTGATATATATTATTTAGCTGAATATTATAATCATCTTTTAACTTTTGTGTTATAAATTGAACATTAGTTGATAAATCATATTTGTTTCTATCACTAATGAAATGTCTATTTTGATAATCATTCAATAATATTTTTATAAATTCATTTTTAATTTCTGCTCCAAATATACCTGTCTGTATTCTATTTTCCTCTTCAAACCCTGCAAACCAATTATATCTAAGTAAATCATCTAATGGCTTTATTACTTCAATATCCGTATCCATATAAATACCACCGTATTCATATAAAACTTTTAATCTTGCATAATCACTTACAAAAGCCCATTTTTTGGCTTTATATGCTTCTTGGCAATATTGGTTTTGAGTTATATCAAAATTTTTTTCATTCCATTCTATAATTTCATAATCCGGACAATATTTTTTCCATGTATTTATATATTTTTTTGCAGTTTCTGGTAATGGATTTCCCCCAAACCAACAATAATGTATTTTTTTCGGTATCATTAAAAATATTGCCCACCTTAATTAATTTTTATTCTTAAAATTTTTGCATAAAATAAAGTACGTATTTTATTAGGTATTATTCTTACCGCCGCTCTTATTATTATGTTGCTTATATATTTTTTACAACTTATAAAATTAATTTCTTTCAAATATTTTTGAAATCTTAAGTCCTGCTTTAAATACTGCCATCCCCCACGCCTTGCAAACATATCTTTATCTGCTCTTACGTTTACAAGGTATTCTGGTATATTGGCTGTTATATATCCTTTTTGCAGCATTCTTATCCATAGGTCATAATCTTCAAACCACAAAAAAGCTCTATAGTTTCCACTATCTATAACTGCCTGCTTTTTATAGATAACAGTCATATGTCTAAATGGGTTTCTTCTTTTAGCAAATTTTGTTATTTCCAAATGGTTACATGGCAGCTGAGTTATAGTATCAGGTTTCTTTTCATCCTTACTAAATTCTGTTATCCATGTTCCTAACAGCGTTGTCTCAGGATGTTTTTTTATATACTTAAACTGCTTCTCAAACCTGTCCGGTTTAGATATATCATCACTATCCATACGGGCTATGTATTCATATTTACAAGCTTTTACTCCGTCTCTCAGCGCTAAGCCAAGCCCTCTGTTTTTCTTGAATGTTAATATTTTAAAAAGTTTAGGATGTTGTCTTTGAAAATCTTCTATACATTCGTCAAGTTCTTTTGTTAAAATCCCGTCTTTTACTATTACTACTTCTGTTGGCTTTAATGTTTGGTTAATTACGCTTTGCAGTGCTTGTTTTAGGTATTCTGCTTTTTCTTTTTTATATACGGAGATAAGTACGGAAAATTGTATGGCCATTTTAAGCTGCTGCTGTTCAGTTATGTTATCTCCTTCAATATGCTCCTTTGCACTGTGCAACAATTTTCATCGTCCTCCATAACAACATTAAGTCGAGCCATACACTCCAATTACGCACATACCAACTGTCCAACTGTACTCTTTGCTTGTAATCTGTGTCACTTCTACCACTGACCTGCCACATGCCAGTGATACCCGGTTTTACCATTAAGTAGTCGTTGATGTATTCTCCGTACCTTATCATTTCGTCTTTGATGATTGGCCTAGGCCCTACAAGGCTCATTTCGCCTTTTAGTACGTTGAATATCTGCGGCAGTTCGTCTAAACTGGTCTTTCTAAGAAATGTCCCGCTTTTGGTTATGCGCGGGTCGTTCTTTAATTTAAAGTCTTTTTCCCATTCTGCTTTTGCTTTAGGATCTGTTTTTAGTAATTGCTCTAATTTCTCTTTGGCATCTACACACATGCTGCGGAATTTGTAGCAGTTAAATTCTTTACCACCTTTCCCTATACGCCTATGCTTAAAAATTACCGGCCCCGGTGAGTCTTTATATATCCATAAGGCTATCACTATCAGTATTGGGCTTATTGCTATCGTGCCAGTTATGGTTAGCACGTAGTCAAAGATTGTTTTTATCCATCTGTTTACCGGTCTTGCAAGGTTGTTTTTTAAGCGCAGCAACATCAGCTTTTCGTTAAACAGACTTTCTGCTTCTATGCCGCCCATTGGCACGCCTACAAGGTTTGGTATTACACCCATACTTTTTACTAAAGGCTGTACTTTGTAGATTAATTTTGTTAGTTTACCTTGTTCCAAACCGGGAGCAGCTATAAATACATGGTTGATTTTATACTTTGCTATTACTTGTTCTGCGTCGCTGAATTTCCCTAAGACAGGGTAGTTTTCTAATATTCCCTTTTCTACTTTGTTGTCTTCAAGCAGACCTATTATTTTATAGCCCATGCCGGCGTCGTTTTTGATGCCTTGTACAAGTAGTTCTGCTGTTTTACCTGCGCCTATGATGAGTACGGGTATTTGCAGCAGCTGGTATTTTTCAAGTATCTTTTTCACTATGTAGCGGAAGATGACAAGCAGTATAAAGCTTAATAGCCAGAATACTGCGATGAACATTCTGCTGGTTGAGCCTGCTATGCGCGCTATATAGAGTAATATGATAATGCTTGTAACAGCGTAGCAGCTAGTGATAAAGAGTTTTTGGATTATCTGCCAGAACTGAGCGCGACGGTTATAGAGCTGTTCGACGTTTAAGAAAATAAGGTAAAGTAAGGGGAATACTACCCAGAAGTTGAGCCAAGAGATATGCAGGCTGTGATTACCGGTATAGAAGTTACGGAAGTTAAAGGCAAGTTCTTCTGCACATACTATGGCAATGTAATCAACACAAATTAATACAAAGGGTAGAATGATATTGGTATACTTATTTATTTTTTGCAGATTTTCTGCCACGTTTTCTCACCCTGGGCTTTAATTTTATCTAAATTAAAAATTTATAATATAATTGTACCACACCTTTACCCCCCCGCAAGACATTTTCGTTAGAGTAATTCTAACTTTTACTGGTCTTGGTGAAACTTTATCCCTGCCGATAGGTTTGCGCGGCGGCGTAGTTTTACGGTAAACCGCACTGCCGGTGATGCGTAAAAGCATACTGCAAATAAAAATTACAATTAAAAAGCAATAGGAATATGCTGAAAAGCTGGTAGCAAAAACTATGGCGGCTATCTATTACCGCTTTATTTCATGCGCGAACAGATAAAATCGTGTTCGCGAACGAAGAAGCCATAGCATTTTTGCAAAGCTTTAAAGTATATTCCTATTGCTTTTACTTGCATAAAAAAATACCATCACAACTGTGATGGCATTATTAGATGATAATATTATAATTTATTCTTACTCTATTCCTATTTTCCCAAGCCTTCTCTTGCCACAATTTTATCCAAAATTTCTGCGCCCTTAAAAACTACTTTATCGCACTGAATTTCAGGCTCAAAATACTTGGGTTTTACTTCGCAGCAATCGTAACTGCCTGTTTCGGCTTTAAAAGTATCAACAAATTCTTTGCAAAGTTCTCTTACCTTACAGCCTTCCTCTTTACCGTTGCGTTTTACATACAGTGTGCTAAGCACCATGCATGCACCGGTAACCACGCCGCAGGCAGCACCTGCGCCCATACCGCCGCCAAAGCCTGCCGCAATTTTAAGTGCCTGCGGCGGCAGCTGCATATTATAAGCCCAGTTTGCTCCATAAAGAATTTTTTCAGCACAATTAAGGTTCATTGCCTTGCCGTAACCTTTTTGCAATAATTCAAGCAGCATTGTTATCCCTCCTATAACTCAAAATCCACTGCTTCACCTTTTTCTAAAGATGCCGGAACATCTATTAAACGCTGGTTGCGCGAACCGCGGTACGGAAAATCCAAATCGCGCTGCGCGAGAATAAACGGCCCGTCTACCAGTACGTTAATTTCCTTAAGCACCGGCAGATTTTTTACTTCGTTATACACATAACCGGTGTAGCACCATACGTTCAGCCCCGGTTTGAGCTTTTTTATTGCCTGCAAAAATTCCAGCACGCCATCTGCCTGCGCCAGCGGGTCGCCGCCGCTTAAGGTTATGCCACGGTGTAAAGGCGTCAGGCGCTTTATAACGTCCTGCGCCAAATCCTCCGGCGTATATTCCGTGCCGCCTTCAAACGGCAGCGTGGATGGGTTATGGCAGCCTTCGCAGTGGCGCGGGCAGCCCTGGAAGAACACTACCGCACGTATGCCCGGCCCGTCTACGATAGATTCATTTAAAATACCTGCAACCCTCAGCATAGCCTGCCTCCTTATTCCGTGCAGCAATTAGCGCGCTGGCGAATCTGCGTAAGCTTCTTTTCGCATACCGGGCAGTAATCGGTATCAATAATACCGGTATAACCGCAGTCCTCGCAGTAATCAATTGGGAAGTTAATGCCTACATAGCCGCAGTCGCATGCCAGCATATGGCGCAGAACATCTTCAACGGCCTGTAAATTATGCACTGGCGAAGATTCAAACTCTACATAGCTGATATGCCCGCCATTGGTAAATTTATGGTACGGCCCTTCAACGCGCATCTTATCAAACGCGCTGATTGGATAACCAACCGGTACATGGAAGGAATTTGTATAGTACGCTTTATCGGTCACGCCTGGAATAATGCCGTACTCCTTGCGGTCGATGCGGATAAAGCGTCCGGAAAGCCCTTCTGCCGGCGTTGCAATAAGACTGAAATTCAAATCATATTTATCGCAATACTCATCTACGCGCTTACGCATATAACCGATAATTTCCTGCCCCAGCTTCTGCGCTTCTTCGCTCTCGCCCTGATGTTTGCCAATCAGCGAAGTAAGCGTTTCGGCAAGACCGATAAAACCAATGGCAAGCGTACCGTTTTTAATTGCAGGCTCAATGCGGTCATCCTTTTTAAGTTTATCGCTGCCCATGTAAAGCCCCTGGCCCATCAAAAACGGCAGGTCGCGCACACGCAGGTTGCACTGCACACGGTAACGGTGATAAAGCTGCTCCGCCACAAGGTTCATCATATCGTCAAGCATCTGATAGAACTTGTCTATATTGCGTTCTGCCTTAATGGCAAGGCGCGGAAGGTTAATTGTTGTAAACGAAAGGTTGCCGCGCCCGGTGGTAATCTCCTCGCCATGGCGGTTGGCAATAACGCGCGTGCGGCATCCCATATAAGCCACCTGTCCGCCGTAATCGCGGTTGTAAGTGGTATCCATAAAGCTGAAAGTCGGGTTCAGGCGCTTTGCAGCAACGCTTATTGCCTGCTGGAACAAATCATAGTTCGGGTCGCCGGGGTCTAAATTAACGCCGCGTTTAACGCGGAAAATAACATTCGGGAAAATCGGGTTCTCGCCGCGTCCAAGGCCGTTGCCGTAAGCCTTTAACAAATTGCGCGTAACTTTACGCCCGTTTTCACTGGTATCAAGCCCTAGGTTAAGGCTGCTGAACGGCACCTGAGCACCGGCGCGCGAATGCATGCTGTTTAAATTATAAACCAGCGCTTCCATCGCCTGAAAAACTTCGTTTTCTTCCGCACCTTCTACAAAATCGGCCATATCGGTATCAAAAAAGCCGAAAGACTGGCCGCCAAACATATCGTTCTGGTTGCTTTGCAGTACAATAGCAGCCAGCGCAGCCGCAGAACCCGGGCGTTTCGGCGGACGGATATAGCCATGCCCGTTATTAAAGCCTTCATGCAGCAGCCTGCCAAGCGGAATGTTCAGGCAATTTAAGGTTTTGCCGTAAAAATCAAGGTCATGAATATGAATATCGCCGCGTTTATGCGCCGCCGCTATTTCTTCCGGAATAACACGGTTCAAATAATATTCGCGGCTGGCAGCCGATGCAATTTGCAGCATTTTTGCCGAAGGCGAATTAGAGATATTAGCGTTGTCACGGTCGGTTTCCTTTAAAATTTCTGCCACGGTATCCATAAGTTCGCTGCGCGCATTGCGGATATCAGTACGTTTGGCACGGTACAAAATATAAGATTTTGCAGTTTTGGCGTGGCCTTTTTTAATTAAAACCTTTTCAACAATGTCCTGAACATGCTCAACATCAACAATTTCCTTGTTTTCTGCTTTCAGGCATTTTAATACGCACAGTGTAATTTCCACTGCCATTTCGCGGTCTGCACCGCCCACAGCCTGTGCCGCTGCAAAAATAGCATCCGTTATTTTGCTGTCATCAAACGCTACAATACGCCCATCGCGTTTACGAATTTTCATGCTCGGCGTCACTCCGTTCCTTATTTTCGTTGTTATTAATAATACGCTGCAATTCCTGCATAAAATTGTTCACATCGGCAAACTGCCTGTAAACAGAAGCAAAACGTACGTAAGCAATCTGGTCTGTTTTTTCCAGATGGTTCATAACAAGCTCGCCAATAACTTCGCTGCGCACCTCCGATTCGCCGCGCATACGCAGTTCGCGCTCAATATGGTCTGCCATTTCCTTAATTTTTTCGTAAGAAATCGGGCGTTTTTCAAAAGCCTTAATCAAGCCGTTCAAAAGTTTTTTCGATTCAAACAGCTCGCGGCGCCCGTCTTTTTTATTTACAACCAAAGGTGTTTCTTCGTATTTTTCGTAAGTAGTAAACCTGCGGCCGCAATCGGGGCATTCACGCCTGCGGCGGATAGAAGCGCCGTCATCAACCGAACGGGAATCTACAACTCTGCTGTCATTATAATTACAAAATGGGCATCTCATACATTCACTTCCTTGTATTTGTTGGATAAGCACTTATATTATAACATAACGCCAACTTAAAAGAAACAAGATATTGTGTATATTTAAAATCGCAAGCAATTTTTACCCCAAAATATAGAAAGCCTCTGCTAACATAAGCAGAGGCTTTAAATGCAGTATTAAGTTAAAATCAGCCGCGAATCCAGGGCGGAATCTCCGTATCGGAAGAATGTTTGTGAATAATTCCGCTGCCGCCCATATGCGGTTTATTGTTATTGCTGTCGCTATCGTGCTGCTGCTGATAACCGCCGCCCGGACGTACAATAGAAGGCTTGCCGCCATGCGTCGGCATTTCCTTGTTAAAGCCGGTAGCAATAACGGTAACACGGATTTCGTCTTTGAGAGTTTCGTCGATAACCGCACCAAAGATAATGTTGGCTTCGGGATCAACGGCTTCTGTAATAATATTGGATGCTTCGGTAACATCAAACAGCGACAGTTCTGCGCCGCCGGTAATGTTAAACAGCACGCCGCGCGCACCTTCGATAGATGCTTCCAGAAGCGGGCTCTTAATGGCAGCTTCGGCAGCAGCGCGTGCGCCGTCGTCACCTTTTGCCATGCCAATACCCATCAATGCAGAACCTGCGTTAGACATAACCGTTTTAATATCGGCAAAGTCCAGGTTAACAAGGCCCGGAACCGCAATCAAATCGGAAATGCCCTGAACGCCCTGACGCAGAACATCATCGGCAATGCGGAAAGCTTCCAGCATGGAAGTTCTTCTGTCGATAACCTGCAGCAAACGGTCATTAGGAATGGTAATTAAAGTATCAACTTTTTCTTTGATATTTATAATGCCGCTTTCAGCCTGATTCATACGGCGTTTGCCTTCAAAAGAAAACGGTTTGGTAACAACGCCTACGGTAAGTGCACCAACTTCGCGCGCACATTCGGCAACAATAGGTGCTGCGCCGGTACCTGTGCCGCCGCCCATGCCTGCGGTAACAAATACCATATCTGCGCCCTTCAGCGCGTCTAAAATCTGGTCGCGGCTTTCTTCGGCTGCTTTTTCGCCGATTTCCGGGTTAGCACCCGCGCCAAGACCTTTGGTCAGCTTTTCGCCGATTTGGATGCGTGTAGGTGCTTTGGAAAGCAAAAGTGCCTGCGCATCGCAGTTTACCGCAATAAATTCCACACCCTTCACGCCTGCGGAAATCATTCTGTTAACGGCATTGTTGCCGCCGCCGCCAACACCGATTACCTTGATATTGGCAAGATTGTCCATGCCTTTTTCTTCAAACTCTTCAAACATTATTTATATTCCCCCTTAATAAGTTGGGTAAATTCCATCACATAGATATCAAAATAATATTCAACATATAACGGTATTTTTCCTGCTGCATTAAAAAATTATTTTATTTTTTAAGAAACAGATGGCGGATGGCAGCAAGATTGTTAAAAATGCGCATCCCAAAAATCAAAATAGCGACAAGGTACAAATCTATGCCCAGCAAAATACCAGAATAGCACAAAAACGCTGCCAAAACAGCATTGGTAAAAAAGCCTGTAATAAATACGGTATTATCATATTTGCCTTCCATGCTGGAGCGCATACCGCCAAAAACAGTATCAAGCGCTGCCATCAGCGATACGGAAAGCAAACGGGCATATTCAAACGGCAGATACAGGGGAAAATACCATCCGGCTGCAAATCCGATTACAATACCGGCGAGTGCATAGAGCATATTATTTACCCTCCTTTGCCGTTTCGTGGTGTTCTTCTTCGGCTGCCTGAGCATATTCAAAAGTGCGGCGGCCTTTAAAAGCAGGTATTTTTACAACCTCCGGCATGGTAAGCTCTGCCTGAATACCCCAGAACTTAAAGGTATCAAGCACGCCGCCCCTTAATTTAAGGGCACTGGCAAGATTTGAAGGATTGCCAATGGCAAGTATTACATAAGGCGGTGCGCTGCGGTTGTTATTTACCGAAAGCGTAGGCCCTGCGCAGCGTATTTCACTGGTTGAAACAAGCCTTTCGCCGTTAATGGAAATTGCTTCTGCACCGGCAGCGCGCAGTTCGTTAATTACGCGCAGCAGGTCATCGTCATGAATAATATACAAATTAGGGTTTTCGCCAACCTGCGCCGTTACCTTGCTGTCATCAAGAATTAACTGGATACCCTTGCCTTCCAGCGGAACCTCACCGGCAAATTCCTTCAAACGTTCCAGTTCGTTTTCCAAAACCTTGTCGCTGCTGTTATTGGCCTGCAATTTTTCAATTTCCTTAGCCAAATCGTCGCGCTGCTGTTCCACGACACGCAGGCGCTCTGTTAATTCTTCCGCACGCTGGACATTAATGGTTTTCTGCCGTTCGGTAGTTTTTATCTGAGTTGCCAGCATAAAGCCCAAAACGGCAAAAACCAGTACAAGCATTATTTTGGCATGTTTATTTGCTAACATAAATTTTCAAATTCCTTTCAAAAATATCAGGCTTTCTGCCTTAACTTAATATAAGGCTTTGCGAAGGTTAAGTCAATATATTCAGCTCTAATATTTTTTGTTTTTATATCATTGAAAACCGTAATAAAAATATCCAGCTTATCAGAAATGTTATCTGCATTACCCAAAAGAATCGGATAACCGTAGCGCAGGTTAAACTTAACATTATTGCTGCCGTCAACAGCAATTTCGGAGATAGAATCGGTTACTTCCTTGTCGAGTTTGCTTAAAAAACCTAAAATTTCAAGCACGTTTTTTTCTTTAATCGTGTCGCCAAAAAATATATTGCCGGTTACAACGCCGGAAAGCACCGGTGCATCGGCTTCTTTAATGCCGTCGCTGACGCTCATTACAACACCGTTGTAATCTACCTGCGCATAACCTTTATACGAGCAGGCAATGTACAGCGCCGGTATACGTTCCTTTACGCGCACCACCAGCACGCCCGGCCAGAAATATTCTGTTTCCGCCTTTTCAAAACGCACGTCATTGGCAACGGCTTTTTCTATTGCCGAAGGCGAAACAACAAATAAATTAACCGGTTCCTGCGTGCCGCACATACTTAAAAGCTCGCTCTGCGTAAGCTGCGATGTACCTTCAATAACAATGCTGCCAAAGGCCGTTCCTGGGGAAGTAGCCCATCTCCATGCCCCGGCAAGCGCGCCTATTATAACGGCTGCAATAAAAAACAGGCGCAAAAGGCGTAACCGCCGCTTTTTACGGTTTGCTTTTAAACGTTCGCGTGTCGATTGCACCTTTAACACCTCTTAAAAATATTCTTGGTTACTAAGTAAATTATTTATTATTAACTGATGCGGACTGTAAAATAATATTGCACAATTCGGGGAAAGAAATTCCTGCCGCAGCAGCCGCTTTTGGAACAAGGCTGGTTGCAGTCATGCCGGGCACGGTATTAATTTCAAGCACATAGCCGTTGCCTGCTTCATCAAGCATAACATCGGCACGGGCAACGCCGCTGCATCCCAAAACTTCATAAGCCTGTTTGCTTATTTCCTGCACTTTTTTGGTTGTTTCTTCATCCAAATCTGCCGGGCAGATATACTCCGTTGCGCCTTTTGTATATTTGGAATGATAATCATACGTCCCGGAATGCGGGGCAATGTGAATAACCGGCAGGGCAACCACTTCACCGTCTTTCTGCATCATGGAAACGGTAAGTTCCTTGCCGCCGATAAATTCTTCCACCAGAATATCGCGGGAATATTTAAAAGCGTTTGCAAGCGCTTCATCAAGCTGATTTTCTTCTTTAACAATTTCAACACCGATACTGGAACCCTGACTTGCAGGTTTAATAACTACCGGCAGGCTGAAACGCTGCATAATTTTTTCTTTTATGCCGCTTTCCTTTTTATTAACAATCAGGCAGGCCGGGGTGGAAATGCCTGCGTCGCGCAGCATGCGTTTGGTAATAACCTTGTCCATGCAGGATACGCTGGCAATCATGCCGCTGCCGGTATAAGGCATCTCGCGTATTTCCAGCAAAGTCTGCAAACGTCCGTCTTCGCCGTAAAGGCCGTGCACAGCGTTAAAAACAACTTCTGCTTTGCTTTCGGCAAGCTGTTTGCCGAAATTGCGCGGGTCAAGGTCAATTTCAACAACATTGGTATAACCATATTCCCTCAGCGCATTGGCAATGGCTGCACCGGTATTTAAAGAAACCTCATGTTCTGCGGAAGGCCCGCCCATTACAACTGCAACTACCTGATTTTTGTTAAACATTTTCATTGCTCCTTTGCAAATCTGCTACTAATGCTTCGCCAACTTTATATACATCACCTGCGCCGATAGTCATAACCAAATCACCGGTGCGGGCATTTGCCGCAAGATAACTTTCTATATCCGCCATTGACGGCACATACTCAACATCAACACCCGAAGTTTTCTTAATGCCTTCGGCAAGCTTTTGGCTGTTCACGCCTTCAATGGGGTCTTCGCTGGCCGCGTAAATATCGGTTACTATAAGTTTATCGCAGCCTTTAAAGCAGGCGCAGAACTCATTGAACAAAAGCTGGGTGCGCGTATAGCGGTGCGGCTGGAAAACGCAGATTAAACGCTGCGGCTTCGTTTGCAGCGCCGCTTTTAAGGTTACGCCTATTTCCGTGGGATGATGCGCATAATCATCAACAACCCATACGCCGTTAACGCGCCCTTTGGTTTCAAAACGGCGGTGTGCACCGGTAAATTCCTTCAGTGCTTTTAAAATGCTGTCCGTTTTTATGCCCATTTCAACAGCGCAAACAAGCGCGCCCAACGAATTAAGCACATTGTGCCTGCCGGGAACGATCAGCTGAACTTCCGCAAACAGGCTGCCGTTTTTATAAACTTTATAATCCGTGCCGCCGGTATGGTAAACAATATCTTTGGCAACGTAATCAGCCTTTTCATCATCAATGCCGTAGCTGATAACACGGGTTTCGGTTTCCTGCGCCAGACGGCGGAGCTTGGGGTTATCCATGCACAGCACTGCCACACCACCCGGTTTTACGCTGCCCACAAACTGCTTAAAGGCAGCATAAATATTTTCTTCGCTGCCGTAATGGTCCATATGGTCGTTTTCAATATTGGTTACAAGCGCATACAGCGGATAAAACTTCAAAAACGAACCGTCGCTTTCATCCGCCTCGGCAATTACATAACGGCCTTTGCCGCTGCGTGCATTGCCGCCGAGGCTTGTTACTTCACCGCCGATAACAATGGTAGGGTCTATGCCGCTCTGCGCTGCTATGCAGCTTAACATTGCGCTGGTTGTAGTTTTGCCGTGCGCACCTGCCACAGCAACTCCGTCGGCATGGTTAAGCAGCTCTGCCAATACATCCGACCTGTGCATAACTTTTATGCCCTGCTCTTTGGCTGCCACCAGCTCACAATTATCCGGATGAATGGCAGACGAAATAACAACCGCATCCGCACCATTTACCTGCCCGGAAGCATGCCCCTGATAAACAACAGCTCCCAGCGCTTTCAGCTTCTCGCAGATGCCGCCGGCGTTTTTATCCGAACCGGATACATGAAAGCCGCGTTCACAAAGCACATGTGCCAAAGCACTCATTCCGGCGCCGCCAATACCAATAAAATGAATATTGTGTATTCCCGAAAGCATTTAAAATCCTCCCTGCTCAATTTTTTACAAGCTGCAGCGCCTGCTGTGCAATTTCCTTCGCCGCACCGGGCCTGCCCAGGCTTTTGGCAGCTTTTTTCATTTTCTGCAAATCTTCGCTGCGTATTAATAAATGCTCTATTTCTTCAAGCAGTTTCTCGCCTGTAAGTTCTTTATCCAAAATAACTTTGGCCGCACCGGCAGCCTCTACCGCACGGGCGTTAAACTCCTGATGATTGGCAGTTGCATAAGGGTACGGAATTAAAACCGAAGGCACGCCCTTTGCCGTAAGTTCCGCAAGGCCTATCGCCCCTGCGCGGAACACAGCCAAATCTGCCGCCGCCAGTGCCATTGGCATATCATGCAGATACGGCTTAACAACTATATTATCTTCAACAGAGCCTTTTTTGTTAAGCTCCTTAATATATTCCTCGTAATTGGCTTCGCCGGTGGCGTGCAGTACCTGCACATCATGCCTGCCGCTCAGCGCCTGTTCAACATAAAGCATGGCATTGTTAATACTTTGTGCGCCGCGGCTGCCGCCGGATACCAGAATGGTTTGTTTTTCCTGGTCAAGCCCGAAAAATTTTATCGCTTCACTGCGTTTATTAGAAAGAATTTCACTGCGGATGGGGTTGCCGGTATATATTTTACGCGATTTGCCCGTAAAATATTTTTCAGCCTCACGGTAACCCAAAAACACTTTTTTTACAAAGCGTGCCAAAATTTTATTGGTAACTCCCGGCATGGCATTCTGCTCCTGAATTGCTGTCGGAATGCCGCGCAGAGCCGCCAAAAACACCACCGGCCCGCATACATAGCCGCCGGTGCCTATAACAAGGTCCGGCTTTATTTCGCTGATAAGGCTGTTTGCGCCAATCAGCCCTGTAAACAGTTTGCCGAAGGAACGCAGCGTGTCAAAACTCAGGCTGCGTTTAAAACCGGCTATTTCAATATAGCGCAGCGGATAACCGTAGCGTGGAATAATATTTTTTTCAAGCCCCTGCTGCGTGCCTACAAAAATAATCTGCGCATCAGGGCGAAGTTTTTTTATTTGGTCGGCAATGGTAAGCGCCGGATAAATATGCCCGCCTGTACCGCCGCCGGAAAGTATAACCTTCACTTTATTTTTCCTCCGCAGCCGAAAGTTCCGCAACTATCTGTTTAAAGCAGCGCCCGCGCTCCGGGAAGCCTGTAAACATATCAAATGATGCGCACGCCGGAGATAAAAGCACCGTCTGCGGTTTAACAGCCGTTTTATGCGCCAGCTCCACAGCTTCCTTCATGGAAGTTACCATGCGTATATCGCTGACGCCTGCTTTTTCAGCCGCTTCTTTAAAACGCTCTGCAGCTTCGCCAAGCAAAATCAGCGTATCAACCTTTGTTTTTACAAGCTGCATCATTTCTTCGAGCGGGGTCAGTTTATCGCGCCCGCCGGCAATTAAAATCAAATGTCCGTCAAACGCTTCCAGCGCCTTAATGGTAGAATCGGTATTGGTTGCTTTGGAATCATTATAATAACGTACGCCGTTAATTGTCGCCGTATATTCAATGCGGTGTTCAACACCCTTAAAGTTTTTCAGCACTTCTGCAATATTACAGGGTTCAACGCCTGCAAAAAACGCCGCGCCAATAGCAGCCAGCACGTTTTCTTCGTTATGCCCGCCAAAAATCTGCAAATCTTTCCTGTTGCAGATAACTTCTCTGGTATCATTCCAGGCAATAACAAAATCGCCGTTCTGCATATAAATGCCCTGCGGCAAAACTTCCCTGCGGCTGAACCAGCACAACCTACCCGGCACAAGCCCGCCCCAGCTTTTAACAATGGGGTCATCAAAATTAAGCAGTGTTACGTCTTCCGGATGCTGGTTTTTAAAAATATTGCATTTGGCCGCACCATAAGCCTCCATTGTATGGTGGCGAGTTAAATGGTCGGGCGTTAAATTTAAAATAACGGCAATTTCTGCGCGGAAGTTCTGCACAGTTTCCAGCTGAAAACTGGAAAGCTCAGCCGCCAGCCACGAATTTTCGGGCATAGTTTCAACTTCCTTGGTAAGCGCCATGCCGATGTTGCCGCCAACCTTTGTTACGCAGGGCAGCGTTGCCAGCATTTCGCCTATCAAAATAGTGGTTGTTGTTTTACCGTTGGTGCCGGTAATGCCCACAATATGCCCGTTATAATTGCGGTAAGCAAGTTCCGCCTCGCCGGTTACATTAATGCCGCGGTTCAGCGCTTCCTGCACCAGAGGGTTTTCCATGCTGATGCCAGGTGAAAGGATTACTTCTTCCACATCGTCCAGCAGCCCTTCTTTTTTGCCTATTACAATTTGCCCGCCGCTTTTGGCAAGCAGTTCTTTTAAATCTGCATCAACCTCATGCCCGGCATCATTATAAAGCAGCACACGTTTGCCCTGGCGTGCCAGAATATCCGCAGCGCCGCAGCCGCTGATGCCTATGCCATAAACAAGTACAGCCTTACTCAAAATTAAAATCCTCCGTTTCCGTTAAGCCACAGCAAAACACCCGCAATGCACAGCAGGCAGCTTGCGGCAAAAAAACGTTTTACAATTTTGGTTTCTTTCCATCCGCCAAGTTCAAAATGATGATGTATCGGCGTCATGCGGAAAATACGCCTGCCGCCCGTAAGGCGGAAATAAGTAACCTGCATTATTACAGATGTTGCTTCCATAACGTAAATGCCGCCGAGAATTACAAGCAAAAGTTCTGTATGCGTAAGCAGCGCCAGCGCCGCAACACCGCCGCCTATTGCCAGCGAACCTGTATCGCCCATAAACACTTTGGCCGGATGGTGGTTAAACAGCAAAAAGCCGAGGCACGCACCGGTAATGGCCAGCGCAAATACGCTTAAATCGGCATGGCCGGTGTTATAAGCAATAAACGCATAAGCAACCGTTACAGGCAGCGTAACGCTTGCCGCAAGCCCATCAAGCCCGTCGGTAAGGTTTACGGCGTTAGTTGTGCCCACAAGCAGCAAAAATACCAGCACGTAATATAACCAGCCTAACGGAAGCATATATTCCGTACCGGGTATGGCTATGCTTAAATCAGACTGCACATGGGTTTCAATATAATAAACATACGCCCCTGCCAGTACAAACTGCATAAAAAACTTCTGGGCAGCAGTAAGGCCAAGGTTGCGTTTCATTACAACTTTAATATAATCGTCAATAAAACCAATCAGCGCATGGCCGAAGGTTAAAAGCAGCGCAATGCACAACGCAGGTGTAAAATTGCACCATACGGTAACGGCAACCAGAATTGCCAGCAGCATCATAATGCCGCCCATGGTAGGCGTGCCGCTTTTTTTCATGTGTTCTTTCGGGCCGCATTCGCGGATGCTCTGCCCAAAATTCAGTTTATGCAAAACCGAAATAAAGCTCGGCCCGGTTACAGCACAGATAATAAACGCCGTAGCCAGTGCACCAAGAAGATTAATTGTCATTTATACAACACTCCGGATTTTATTTTTTCAGAACAAGGTCAATCAAGCCATCAACCTGCATGGAATGAGAGCCTTTGAGTAAAATTATATCATCATTGCGTAAAATGCCGCTTAAAATTTTAGCCGCTTCCGCACGGTCATGGCAAATAAAGGTTTTTACGCCTTTTTCCTGCGCTGCGCGTCCAGTATGTACTGCTTCCGTGCCGTAGGTAATAAGCACGTCAACGCCTTCGGCAGCGGCCATTTCGCCAACTTCCTTATGTGCCTGCACGGAAAGCGCGCCAAGCTCCAGCATATCTGCCAGCACGGCAACCGCCCTGCCGCCTTTGGCATCTTTTACGGCATGCAGTGTTTTTAAAGCGCTTGCCATAGATGCAGGGCTGGCATTATAGGCATCATTAATAACCGTTACGCTGCCAAACTGCATAAATTCCTGGCGTTTACCGGTAAGGCGCACATCTTTTAAAGCATTTTTTATCTGCAACAGCGGAACATTAAATGCAACTGCCACAGCAATGGCTGCCAGCGCGTTATAAACATTATGTTCACCCAAAAGCGGAAGCACGATATGTTCTTTTTCGCCTGCTGCGGCACAAACGCAGTCAAACTCGCTGCCTTCTGCCGTAAGTTTAATATTCTGCGCATATACGCCGGCTTCTTCCGTACAGCCGTAGCTTATAACTTTGGCTGCGGTTTTATCTGCCATAAGACGCACAAAAGCATCGTCGTTATTAAGCACCGCAAACTGCTGCGCCGTTAAATTTTCAACAATTTCGCTTTTGGCTCTGGCAATATTTTCCATGCTGCCCAAAAGCTCCATATGTGTTTCGCCAACATTTGTTACAACGGCAGCGTTGGGGCTTGCCAGCTTGCACAGGGCGCGTATCTGCCCCAGGCCGCGCATGCCCATTTCCACAACGGCAACTTCCGTGTCGCTTTTTATATTCAGCAATGTTTTCGGAAGCCCTATTTCATTATTAAAATTGGCCTCCGTTTTAACAACATTATACTTGCAAGCAAGACAGGCTGCAATTAAATCTTTGGTTGATGTTTTACCGTTGGAACCGGTTACCGCAACAACCTTTAAATTTTTCTGCTTATCACGCCAGGCTTTGGCTATAAGCTGATATGCTTTTAAAGTGTCATCTGTTTTTATAACAACGGCATCCTGCGGCAAACCTTCAACATCATGGCTTACAAGTACGCCCGCCGCCCCAAGTGCCAGTGCTTTGGCGCAATAGTTATGGCCGTCAAAATTTTCGCCGCTTAACGCTACAAACAGTTCTCCGCTTTTAATGGTGCGGCTGTCCGTATTAATGCCGGTAAATTCAACATTCTGCAAACTGCGGCAGCTTCCTCCAGTTGCCGCCAGTATTTCCTGCAAATCAAACATCATATCACCTTTTGTTCTGCCAGTATTCCTGCACTACTTCACGGTCATCAAAATGAATGGTTTCATGACCGATTATCTGATAATTTTCATGCCCTTTGCCGGCAATTAAAACAACATCATCAGCGGCGGCATGTGCAAGGGCATAGTTAATTGCTTCGCGCCTGTCGCTTAAACGCACACTGGTTTTGCCTGCCGGAATTTCCTTAAGAGCGGTTTCAATTTCATCAATAATAAGTTCCGGGTCTTCGGTACGCGGGTTATCGGAAGTTACAACAACATTATCCGCAAGTTCCAGCGCAATGCGTCCCATAATCGGGCGTTTTTTGTTGTCGCGGTCACCGCCGCAGCCAAATACAACCCAAAGTTTGCCGCGAGTAATGCCGCGCGCAGTTTTCAGCACGTTTTCCAAACCGTCCGGGGTATGGGCGTAATCCACAATTACGGTGTAGGGCTGCCCGGCTTCAACAAGCTGAAAACGTCCCGGCACGCCGTCAAAGCCGTCAAGCACGTCCATAATAATTTGCGGGTCAATCTTTTCGGCAAGCATTGCGCCCACGGCGGACATTACATTATATACGTTAAATTCACCCGTAATTTTAAGCACCAAATCCATCTCGCAGGCAGGTGTATGCAGCTTTAATGCCATTTGTTTGGCCTGCACGTCAAAACTGATGGGATAAATATCGTAATCCTTGCTTTCGCCGTAAGTAATTACCGGCACTTTTGTGCGTGCGGCAATAATTTTACTGCTGGGGTCATCCATATTAAGCACGGCAGTTTTGCCTTCCTTGGTGCCGCCTGCCAGATGTTCAAACAAAAGGCTTTTGGCATCACGGTAATTTTCAAAAGTTTTATGAAAATCCAGATGGTCCTGCGTGATATTGGTTAAAACAGCAGTATCGTATTCAATACCGGCAACACGCTTTAAAGCCAAAGCATGGCTCGAAACTTCCATTACCACATAATCGCATCCGCACTGCTGCATTTTATACAGAGTTTTCTGCAAATCAACAACATCCGGCGTTGTATTATGCGAAACTGTTTCTTCATCTTCAATCATAATATTAATGGTGCCAATCATACCAACCTTATATCCTGCCCTGCGCAGAATAAGCCTGATAATATTGGTGGTAGTTGTTTTGCCGTTAGTTCCGGTAACGCCAATCATGCGCATTTTTTTGCCGGGATAGTCAAAAAAATAAGGGGTCACTAACTCCATGGCCCTTCTGGTATCGTTTACCTTAATCAGCGTCATGCCTTCCGGGCATACAGCATCATCTTCAACAATGGCTGCCACAGCGCCCTTTTCATGCGCCTGCGGCAAAAATTTATGCCCATCAACGGTTGCGCCTTTCAGGCAGATGAATAAACTTCCCGGCACAACAACGCGGGAATCGGCAGTTATATCAGTAATGGTTTTGCCTGCCGCGCCGGTAACTTCTGCGTCCGGCAGCAGCTTCAGCAAATCCTGTAAATTCTTTTCCATCCGGATACCTCCAAAAGTGAAACGGCAGCCTTAATACACTCAGGCTGCCTCCCATAAAATTTTATATTATTATACCATATCTTGCTTAAGAAGGCTATGTTTTTTACTTTGCATAAGCATAACCATCATAAGCAATTTTACCTTTGTCTGCTTTAACATAAATATTGTTGCGCGCTACCTGCATGCCAAGCTGCTTTTCTGCAATAGAGGTAATTCTTTCAGGCCCCTTAAGCTGCTCAACAACAATGCGTTCCTCGCTGTTTTCCAGCATCAAAGCCGCTTCCTGCTGTTTTAAGGCTACAAGTTCATTGCTTTTGGAAATAAGGCATTCGCTGCGTACAACGCATGCAAAATAAGTAGCCAGCAAAATTCCTGCCACCACAGCAATACGGCGGCGCATAAGTTTTAAATTGCGCTGTTTGGGCCTTTTTACATACGCTGTCTGCCGTACAGTATTTTCTTGTTGTTCTTCCAATTCCCATGCATATTCATCATACTTTCTGGCTAACATAGCGTTTTCCTCCATCAATATTTATCAGCATTTCTCAGCAAACCTAAGCCTTGCACTGCGCGCACGCGGATTTTCTTCAATTTCCTCCGCCGATGGCACAATATTCCCCACTTTTTTCAGCTGCGGTTTTCTGCCGCACACACATACCGGAAACTGCGGCGGGCAAATGCAGCCTTTGGCAAGCGCCGCAAATGTTTGTTTAACAATTCTGTCTTCCAGTGAATGAAAGGTTATTACGCCTATTCTTCCGCCTTTTTTTAGCCTTGCCACAGCATTTTCCATGGTTTTTTGCAGTATGCCGAGTTCATTGTTAACTTCAATCCTCAGTGCCTGAAAAGTTCTTTTCGCCGGATGCGGCCCATCCATTCTGGCACCTTTGGGTATAGCTTTTTTTATAATTTCCACCAGTTCAAAAGTGGTGGAAATATGTTTGTTTTTGCGCTCTGCCGCAATAAACGAAGCTATGCGTTTGCTCCAGCGTTCCTCACCGTAGCGGTGAATAATATCAGCAAGCTCGCTTTCGGAATAATTATTTACAATATATTCCGCGCCCAGCTTAGCGCTTTTATCCATGCGCATATCAAGCGGCCCGTCGTGCATATACGAAAAACCGCGTTCCGGCGTATCCAGCTGATAGCTTGAAACACCAAGGTCAAAAAAGATACCGTCAATCTGCTCTATATTAAGGCTGTCAAGCACGTTATCAAAATCTTTAAAATTGCTTTTTACGGTGGCTATGTGGCATTGGCACGGAGCCAGGCGTTTTTTAGATGCGGCAATGGCATCTTCGTCCTGGTCAATGCCTATAAGCATTCCATCTTCGTTAAGCTGCGAAGCAAACCCGAAGGAATGACCGGCGCCGCCCATAGTGCAGTCCACATAAACGCCGTCTTTATTTGTTATAAGCCATTTAACGCTTTCATCAAGCAAAATGCTTTTATGCTTAAATTCGTTTGCTGCCATTTTAAATACCTATATCCATATCGGCAAGCTGCGCTGCCACAGCGTCGGCATCTTCGGCATTAACTGCGTTATATTCCTGCCAGCGGGCTGCATCCCAAATTTCAGCCCTGCTGCCTACGCCAACAATTACTGCGTTTTTCTCAAGCCCGGCAAAAGTACGCAGGCTTGCCGGAAGCAGTACACGCCCCTGCTTGTCACATTCTACTTCGGCTGCGCCGCTGAAGAAAAACCTGCTGAAAGTACGGGCATTTTTATTCGTCATCGGCAAAGCGTTAAGTTTAAGTTCCAGCTTATGCCATTCATCTTTATCATATACAAACAGGCAGCCATCCAGCCCTTTGCTGATGATAAAACTGCCGCCGAGGGTTTCACGGAGCTTTGCGGGCATGAAAAGGCGGCCTTTTACGTCAATAGTATGCTGATATTCACCCATTAACATAGCGGCACTTTCCTCCCCTTTTCCCCACTTTACACCATTATACCCCACTTTAAGTTAAAAAACAATATTATTATGCATATTAATGCACTTTTTTGTAAATTAACCAGCTGGCAAAAATATTTTTAAGCAAGTTACCCTAAAGCAACTTTTATTTTTGCCAAACTGTGGTATAATAAAAAAGCCGAAAGGCAAAAAGTAAATAATTTAGCATTTATGCTTTAAGGAGGATTATTAAATATGCTTACCAAAGATACCGGCATTATTGATGCCGTTCAAAACCATCCTGAAATTTTAGAAGTTTTTGCAGAATACGGCCTCGGCTGCGTTGGCTGCATGGCCTCCCATTTTGAAAGCATCGGCCAGGGCGCTGCTGCCCACGGCATTGATGTTGACGCTTTCATTGCCGACTGCAACAAAGCTATTGAAGCTGCAAAAAAATAAAACCGCAGCTTAACACAGCGGTTTAAAATTTAAAACTGTTTTAAGGGCTTAGCCCGGCATGTGCCGGATTAAGCCTTTTTATTTTGCTTTCATCTGTTTAACAATCAGTGATACAGAAGGCTGCGTTATGCTGAACAGGTTCGCCAGAAAGACCTGCGTTAAATGTTCTTCATTATATAAACGCCATATCTCCCTGTTGCGTTCTTCCCTGCCGCTGAAAGGCTTTAACTCTACCTCTCTTGCTTCTATGCAGAACCCCCTGTCGGCAAGCACTACTACCTTGCGCCTGCCTTCGCTATCCGTTATTTTAAGTTCCAGCGTCCTGCCTCCGTTTTCATCACGCTGGTTGATGTTATAGTATTCTATTTCATCTTCTCCTGCCGCTTTTTTCAGCATCGTCTGGTTAAACGGTATTTCTTTTATTTCCACCATATCACCTCGTATGTATTGATATGTTTTTTACTGCGCAGCAGGGCTTTTTCCTGCTGCTTTATTTTTACTTTGCGTTTTTGCGCTGAAGTATTTTTAGTGCCATTGTGTAGGCGTTGCGCATGGTTGCGTTATTGCGTGCGTCTACCGGCGTCATGTCTGCCCCAAGGTCTGCGCATACTTTTCCTTCGCTGTCTACTATGTAGTTCGCTCCTATTATGTATTCATTGCCGAAGGTGTTAAATAAATACAGCGTTATGGCTGATGCTGCCCCTGCCATGTCTTTTCCCTGCCTTAAGCTTGCAAGAAAGGTCTGGTCTGTATATTTTTCTTCGGCAAAGAAGGCAAGGTAGTATTTACCGTCTTTTTTTACGGTGTTTACACTTTCGCTGTCTATATAAAGCACTCCTACATCTGTTTTACCTGCTTCAAGCAGGCTCTGCGCCAGCGTTGGCAGCGGCAGCATGCACAGTGCCGCCGCTGTAAGGCAGGTTGCCATTAGTCCTTTTAGTTTGCCCATGGTGTTTTACCGTTTATTTCTGTTCTGCGTTCTGCTGCATGGGGCTTAAGGCAAAGTCTGTCATTTTGTTTTCTTTGTTGAAGGCAAAGGTGATGCTTACGAGTTTTTCTTTGCTGAAAGAGCCTATGTAGGTTACGTAGTCTACGTTGTCATAACGCTGGAAGGAGTAGAATTTGCTTTCTTTTAATCTGCCGAAGCGTTCTTGTACCTGTTTTTTAAGTACGTCATAGGCTTGTTCTGTTACTTTGGCTTTTAAGGTGTCGTCAAAGCCGCTCGCAAACCGGTTGTAGGCAGGTGCTTCCAGAGTAAAAGCTGCTACAAAATTTTCTGCCGCGCGCTGTTCTTTGTTAAGGTCGCCGCCGTCTGCTGCAAAGCCTATGGCTGCTATGGCAAGAGTAAAAATTGCGGTTAGGATTAAGATGAGTTTTTTCATGGTTCTTCCTTCTTTCTTTGTTTAGTATAAATAAAAGTTTGGCTATATATAGTTTAATATGCAGTTAGTTATAGTAATAAAGGCGGGTTTGTACCCGCCTTTATTAACTTTAGAACTCGTTTGCTGTTTATGCTGTTTTAAACAGTTACTTTGTTAAGCTGTTCTTATTTGGCTGCTTCTGCCTGTGCTGCACGTTCTGCTGCAAGTTTGGCATGGCGTTCCTGCTGTGCTTTAATTTTTGCTTCTTTGGCAGCTTTTTTCATTGCTTCAGCTTTAGCCAGTTTTGCTTTTGCAGCTTTTTCTTTTTCAGCTGCCAGCACTTTTTCCGGAGATTTGCGGCCAAATTTCCAGGTTGCGCCGATACCGCCCATTACTTCATCACCGGAGGTGGATACGGACAGGCTCAGCATGAAGTCTTTATTCGGATAGTGGAACATACCGAGAGCTACGCCAGTTTCGCTTCTGTATTGGCCTACGCCTACTGCGATTTCAGTCGGAGCTGCAGGGTCATAGCCCATAGTACGCAGGTTAGCGATTGCTGCGCTCATTGCACCAACTTTGTCAACGCGGTCTTCTACTTTGGAGATGCGGTTATCCAGACGGTTAACTTCTGCACGACGGATATCTGCTTCAGCGTTGATGCCGCCTACTACAGTGCCATCATAGTTACCATTAGCTTGAAGTTCTCTGTCGATGTTTTCAACATAACCAACATCGGACAATGCAATATCCTTGCCGTCTTTATCAGTAATTACTACATTACCAGCGGAAACATTTGTATTCACACCATTTGCATTGCCAACAATCATGCCGTCAGCGTTAATATTGGTGCCATTGTCGCCGCCAAGATTGATATTGCCGTCAGTAATAGTGGTGTTGTCACCAACGGTTACTTGAGAATCAAACTCGCCATCATCGGCTTTGATGTTGTCGGTTGTAACGGTATCTTCAGTAATGGTAGTGCCACCACCAACAGTAATGCCAGTGTTATCCATATCAACGTTACCAATGGTGCCGGTGCCTGCAGTGATGTCATTGGTGTTAATACCATCGCTATCGATAGTGGTGTTTTCTCCAATAATTACATCATCAAAAGTACCAGTGCCAGTAGTAATGCCCTCGCCAGTAATAGTAGTACCGTCGCCAACAGTTACTTTACCATCAACATCTACATCACCAGTAAAGTTGCCGTTGACAGTATTAATACCGGTACCATCGATAGTGGTATCTCCAGTAGTAATGTTACCGCCGTTGATAGTGGTAGAACCATTTTCACCGCCATTAACAGTTACATTGCCGCCGTCAATAGTGGTTTTGTTGTCACTACCTTTATCACCAACAACGATTTCGCCTGCATTGATTTCGCCGCCAACGGTTACATCACCATTAATGCCGGTGTGTCCTTCATCAGTAGCAGGTACATCAATAATATTATTGCCTTCACCTGCATCAGTTCCACCTTCGCCAGTGCCAGTACCAGTGCCAGCACCAGGTTTAATGTTTTGAGTTTTATATTCAAGATCGTCTAAGCGATCATCAACTTTGTCGTGCCATTCAGAGAAGTTTACGCCATTAATTGTGTTAGTCTGAATCGCGCCGCCTTTGATAATGGTCTGATCGCCCTCTGCACCAACAAAAGTTGCTCCGCCTGCAGTGAAGCTTGTGCTTAAGCCACCAGCAGCAGTAATTTCCATGCCAGCTACGCCTAAGCTTGTACCAAAGCCATCAGCATCTTTAATGCTCATGCCAGTAGCGTCAAAGCTGGTTACACCTTCAATAGTAGTAACATCGTCTTCACGGTCAATGCCGGCAATAGTTTTGCCTACATCTTTGCCGTCCAGCAATAAGCTTTCAGCAGTTATTGCGCCGTCTTCGATAATGGTCTGATCGCCCTCTGCACCAACAGTGATTTTGCCACTTTCTACAATGGTATCACCCATAGTCATAGCGGTTTCTGTAAATTCAGCACCATTTTCAATAGTAGTGGTACCATTGCCAGGATCACCAGCACTAGCAGGATCACGTTCAATACCGCCAACTTTGTCAGGCAGGTTTGCGTCTTTCAAATCTTCAGCATATGCTTCCAGATCTTTAATAGCTTGGCCAACTTCTCTGTCGCCTAAGCTGCCTAAGTTCAGGCTGCCTTTAACTACAGTATTGCCAGTAGCTGCATCAACATTGAAATTGCCATGACCGATATTCAAATTGCCATTAATTTCAGTATTACCATCTGTATCTACTTTGAAATCACCAACACCAACATCCAACTTGCCGTTAAGTTTAGTATCTCCATTATTAACAGTTAAGCCGCCATTAAGTACGGATTCACCTCCGCTAACAGATAAACCACCATTAGTAACTGCGAAGTTGCCATCAACAGATGCACCACCAGCTACAGATAAGCCATTCATAACTGTTACCTTATCAGTAAAAGTAGCTTTACCACCAACAGTCAGTACACCTGCATCAGTTAACTGGAATGTGCCGTTAGCAGCTTTGATGCCGTTAGCAACTTCCAAGCTGTTAACTTTAGCTGCGCCTTTAACAGTCAGGCTGTCAACAGTGGTATCGCCTGCGGTCAAACCAGCAAGAGTAGTATCGCCGGTTACTTCTAAGGTACCGCCAACAGTAGCATTGTTAGTAACGCCTAAGCTGTCAACAGTGGTTGCACCTGCTGTCAAACCTGCAAGAGTAGTATCGCCGGTTACTTCTAAAGTACCGCCAACAGTAGCATTGTTAGTAACGCCTAAGCTGTCAACTGTGGTTGCACCTGCTGTCAAACCTGCAAGAGTAGTGTCGCCATTAACAGTCAAGCCGCCATTAAGGCTAGCAAGACCAGTAGCTGTCAAAGTACCATCTACTACAGTGTTACCATTAGTTGAATCTATGCTAGTACCACCTACAGTCAAGACGCCTCCGGTAACGGTTAATTGTGTAAATTCACCGCCAGCAGCTTTAACTATACCGTCCGCTAATTCTACACCATTGATGGAAACTTTGTCTTCAGCTTGTAATCCAGCACCAGTACCACCTGTTACATTGATACCAATAATCTGGCCTGCCGCCATTACCGGACTAGCATAAATACCGGTCATTACACTTGCGCATAATGCCATTGCCAAAATTTTGCTTTTTTTACTTTTAGCCATCCTTATCACCTTTCCCGTTGTTATTTAAAAGCGCGCGCCTTTAAATACCTTTTCTCTGTAAGCCGTCCGGGAATGTTACCGCGGCGTTTCATTCCGCGGGCGGTTTGCAGGCTTTAAGTTACAAGGCAGACCTCTCCGCCTTTATACAGAAATTATACCACATTCTTTCCCCCCGGTAAGACCTTACTTTAACTTTGTGTCTTTCTTTTACGTATCTTGCCAACTGGTAACCAGGTTTATGTTAATCCTCTCTTTTTTATTTTTACAAATTTTTTCAACAAACTCTTTACAAACAGCCAGGCCTTCGGTTATAATCTTGCTTACGCCGCTTTTTGGGTGCGCACCGCTTAAACGGCTTATTATTTTTACAGGGGGTTTATTTTTTGACGAATTATTTAAACAGAAAAATATCTTTATTTACTAACGCGGTGCCTGAAACGCCAAAGCCTAAATCTGCCGTGCCGGAAATGGATATTATTCCTAAAACCGTGCGCCACAAAACTTTTACTACTTTGGCAACAGAAACCAAAAATTTAATTACTGCCGCCCAAAACGGTGATAAAAAAGCTTTGGAACAGCTTTGCATATCTTTTGAACCTTTGTTCCGCAGTGAAATGCGCCGCG
>OHQR01000437.1_pt1 | contig 29506 bp, 29 predicted proteins | sample 1578191 | NCBI WGS metagenome assembly OHQR01 (sample SAMEA3879577, study PRJEB24766) | human gut metagenome | biome: human-associated habitat; feature: feces | place: USA | collected 1985/1987 | reverse complement strand
GCAGCCGCAGGTTTACCATTATCCATGCAGCATAATTTTTGTACGCCTATAGGCACACAAAATTTTCGCTTCAGCTATTTTTGTTTAATAGAAAAGCACAATACTGTTTACACAATAATAATTGTATGCTAAGATAAGAATATGAGGTGATGCACGATGGTTCTGCGCAAAAGTTATTTGGATAAGATCATTCCTTTTATCGATCAGGATCTGATCAAAGTTCTGGTTGGAATCCGGCGCTGTGGAAAAACAGTCCTTCTCGGTCAGATCAAGGACGTGCTCCTCCGGCGCAACATTCCCGCACAGAACATTATTCAGGCCAATTTTGAGTCCATGCGCTTCCGCAACACCCGTACTGCAGAAACGCTTTACGACTACATCGCAAAAAAAGCGGAAGGCTGCACCGGCAAAATTTATATTCTTCTGGATGAGATTCAGGAGGTGGAGCGCTGGCAGATTGCAATCAATTCTCTTCGTGTCGATTTCGATTGTGATATTTACCTGACCGGCTCCAATTCCAAGCTGCTTTCCGGCGAATTGGCAACCTATCTTTCCGGACGATACATCCAGATTCAGGTTTTCCCCTTTTCGCTGGCCGAAGCAAAACAGCAATGCATTGAAAACGGAACCTATACTTCGGATGAAAAGCTCTTCGCAGACTATTTGAAGTACGGCGGTTTTCCGCAGCGTTTCTTCCTCCCTGACGATCATTCAATCACCACCTATCTGGACGATCTTTACGAGGCTATCATTGTCCGTGACATCATGCTGCGCCACAATATTCGCGAACAGACCGCATTACGTAATGTCCTTGCATTCCTGCTGGACAATATCGGCAATCCGTTTTCTGCCCGTAATATCAGTGGACGCATGGTTTCGGAAGGAATCAAGACAACCACTGCTACCGTACTGAACTACGTTGATTATTTCAAGGAAGCCTTTATCCTTCTGAATGCAAGCCGCTATGATATCAAAGGAAAAGCACTCCTGTCCAGCACAGAAAAGTACTATGCAGTCGATCTTGGCCTGCGGAACGTTATCAAGAAAAGCGAAAAACTTGACAGCAACAAGCTGTATGAGAACATCGTATATCTGGAAATGCGGAGCCGTGGCTATGAAGTTCAGGTCGGCAAGCTGGACGACACCGAAATTGATTTTATCTGCTACCGTGGAGATGAAAAGCTCTATATTCAGGTTGCTTACCTGATCACTCCCGCCGATGAAGAACGGGAGTTCGGTAATCTTGAGCGGCTGCACGACAACTATCCTAAGTATGTTATCAGTGGTGATTTGATGAATTTAAGCCGAAACGGAATCATTCATCGAAACATCATTGATTTTCTGCTCAATCCGTAATTTTCACATCATGGGGCACAACAGTTGACGCTGTTGTGCCCTTTTTCTTTATCAGAATTGGAGGCATTCTTATGGAAAATCCATTCGTAAAATTATTTGCTATCGACTTCAAAGATCATCTGGAAGTCAAAAAGTCCGGCAACACGGAACTGAAATATGTAAGCTGGGCGTATGCATGGGCAGAGGTGAAGAAGCTGTATCCTTCCGCCAGTTATGAAGTTAAAAAGTTCAACGGCCTGCCCTATGTCTATGACCCCATAACCGGCTTCATGGTGTACACCTCGGTCACAATTGAGGGCGTTTCGCACGAAATGTGGCTGCCTGTACTGGATGGCGCAAACAAAGCCATGAAAGCTGTGCCTTACACCTATACCACCCCGAAATGGGACTACAATCCTCAGACCCGCCGCCGTGAAAAGGTCGGCATGGAAGAGCGCACCGTAGAAGCAGCATCCATGTTCGATGTGAACAAGGCTATCATGCGGTGCTTAGTGAAGAACCTTGCTATGTTTGGTCTGGGCCTGTACGTTTATGCCGGAGAGGATTTACCGGAGGATGCCGCACCGCAGCCGGAGATAGAGCCGCAAAAGCAGCCGAAACCGAAATCCACCAGCCAAAAGCCGGAACAGCCGCCTGTGCCCTGCATCTGCGCCCGCTGCAACCAGCCTATCAAGAGGGTCAAGCTGAAAGATGGCTCCATCATGCAGGCGGCAGAGTTTGCAGCCACCCATGAGGGAATGTGCGCTGACTGCTATAAAGCCACCAGATTGAACGTAGCATGATAAAACTGCTCTATTTCGATGTCACTTGATTCTTGTATGATTCTATATTTCATGGTACACTTACAGTAGTGAGTTCTGAAAGCTCTCCTCTGTGAGCGGAAAGGAGCATTGCATGAAAGATTTGCAGTTTCCTGTTGGAATCTCGAATTTTGAAAAGATTCGAGAAGGCGGGTATTATTATATCGACAAGACCAATCTGATTTCTGAACTTCTTAGCGGTGGTATCGCTGAAGTAACATTGATCACTCGTCCTCGCCGTTTCGGAAAATCACTTGGTATGAGCACTCTCGCAAATTTTCTGGACATCCGCAAAGACAGCAAGCAACTGTTTGAGGGATTGGCGATCTCCAAAAATACAGAGCTTTGCAAAAAATGGATGAACCAGTGTCCTGTAGTATTTTTCTCTTTCAAGGATACGGACGGTCTGACCTTTGAAAGTGCCTATGGAATGCTGTGCATGAAGCTGGCATTTGCATTTCAGGATTATCAGTTTCTTTTGGATGACGATGCTATTTCTGACGATGACAAAAGCATCTTTAAGCGGATTCTGGGACGCACTGCATCAATGGATGAAACAAAAAGCTGCTTTTTGCTATTGACCCGGATGCTGGAAATCCATTTCAAAAAGTCGGCGGTCGTCATTCTGGATGAGTATGATGTTCCCATTGCAAAAGCCAGCAGCAACGGATATTATTCGCAGATGCTGGACGTGATGCGGGCTATGATGAGCACCACGCTCAAAGACAATACTTCGCTCGACTTTGCTGTTGTTACCGGCTGTCTGAAAATTGCCAAAGAAAGCATCTTTACCGGGACGAACAATTTTGTTTCGGATACGATTCTTTCTCCCCGGTTGAGCGAATCCTTTGGGTTTACACAGGCAGATGTAGATCAAATGCTGAAAGATGCTGATCTTGAATCGCAGTCTGCTGAAATCAAGACATGGTACGACGGTTATCATTTTGGCGATGCAGACATTTATTGTCCGTGGGATGTGATCAGTTATCTGCGAGATTTCCAGTATGGTGTAGCACAGAAGCCGAAAAGCTATTGGAAAAACACCAGCGATAATGCTATTATCCGTTCTTTTATCGACTATGCAGGTGACAGTATCACCACGAAGCTCGAAACTCTGATGGCTGGTGACTCTATTGTTCAGCATATTGAAGAAAACCTGACCTACGATTATCTGCACTCCTCTGAGGAAAATCTTTGGAGTGTGCTGTATCTGACAGGCTATCTGACCAAGGTGCGGGATAAGGATCTGACAGATTCGCTGCCGGATGGCTGCTCTGCGCTGATGATTCCCAATGCAGAGATTCGGGAAATTTTTGAAACCACTGTAAGCAAATGGTTTGACGACAGTGCAAAGGCATGGAACCGCAGCCCGTTGTTTGATGCAGTCTGGAGCGGAAACAACGAAGCTCTGACAAAAGAGATGACCAAGCTGCTGCGTATGACCATCAGCTACCACGACTACCGGGAGGATTTTTACCACGCTTTCCTTGCAGGCATCTTTACTGGTGCTGGCTATGTGGTAGAATCTAACAAAGAGCATGGCGAGGGGCGCAGCGATGTCATTGTAAAAGATATCCGCAATGGCCGTGTGGCAATTTTTGAAGCCAAGTATGCCAAAACTCTGGATGCTCTGCCGGATGCCTGCGATACTGCCATTCAGCAAATCAATGACCGGATGTATGCAGCGGACTTCCGGGATGACTATGATGACATCCTATGTTATGGCATCGCATTCTTCAAAAAACGTTGCATGGTAAGAAAAAAATAAAAACTGTACTGGAGGCCCACGCAATATGTGCGATGTGCTTGATAAAGTGGAAAACCGTGGCATTGCAAAGGGAAAAGCCGAAGGGGAAGATACGCTGGCTTTGCTGATGAAGAAGCTGTTCGATCAGAACCGTATTGAAGATGCAAAGCGGGCTTCTGAAGACGAAGCATACCGTGACAAGCTTATGAAAGAGCTTGGCATCAACTAAACTGTATATGACTTAGGGAGAGTGTCTTCGGATGCTCTCCCTTTACTTTTGCAGGACAGTCCGCGTGGATTGTCCTGTTTTTATTTGGAGGCACACAATGAAAGAAGAAAAAATCAAAGTCCTTGCGCTTCTGCCAATGGAGCTGCCAAAGGAGATTGATCTGGACAACACCCTTGAAGCCATGCAGAAATTTGTAGGCGGGCTGATCGAATGCATCACCTTAAGGGACACCGGTTCAGAGGTCACACTGGTCTGCAATGATGAAGGCAAGCTGCTTGGCCTGCCGCTCAATCGTCCGCTGTGGGATGGAGCCGATGTTCTTGCCGGGCCGGGATTTCTGGCCGGATGTGACAACGAAGGGAATCTGACTTCCCTGCCGCAGAGTGCAATGGATTTCTACAAAGAGAAATTCAGAGCTTTTATCATTGAAATCTAAGGAGGACAGATTATGACCTTTCATGCAATGACCGAACACTACGAGGAGATTACGGTTTGCGGAAAGCCTGCGCAGTTCACCAGCATCCGCATCAGGAGAGATACCATCCCGAACGGCTTGTACGCTTACGATGTCCGGCACGATGATGAGTGCCGGGGCATTCCTTGTGAGATTGCACCCTTTGTGATGGTCAACCACTGGGGCACCATTATCCTTGCGGAACCGCTGGACCTGCCGGACGATGGGCGGCGATATATTGACGAGGACACCGACTGGAACTACGCTCCTTTGGATGGCGAGGACACCGCCAATCACAAACCGTGCACTACCATTTCTGATTTTATGACTGCCTATGCCCACTAAAACTGTATTAAAAATACCGTATATTCTGTTTTGTATTAAAATCAGCCGTTTTCAGGCCATTTCAAGGTGCAAAACACAGTCTTAAAAATGTCGCTCGTTATCTTTGAGCCAGAAAGGAGACGCATGAACATCTATGGCTATTGCCGAATCTCTACGGCAAAGCAGAGCATTGACCGTCAGATCCGCAACATCAAGGCCGAGTACCCGACTGCCCATATCGTGCAGGAAGCCTACACTGGCACATCCATTTTTCGCCCGGAATGGCTGAAGCTTTACCGGGTTCTGAAATCCGGGGATATGGTGGTATTCGATTCAGTATCCCGGATGTCCAGAAATGCAGAAGAAGGTTTTACTCTGTACGAAGACCTTTACCACAAGGGCATCCGGCTGGTGTTCTTGAAAGAACACCACATCGACACCGAGACCTACAAAAAAGCCCTGTCCGGCAGCATTGCCATGACAGGGACAAATGTGGACTTCATCTTAAAGGGCATCAACGAGTATCTGATGGCCTTGGCAAAGGAGCAGATCAAACTGGCCTTTGAGCAATCCGAAAAAGAAGTTGCCGATCTGCACCAGCGCACCCGTGAGGGACTTTTGACGGCCCGGCTGAACGGCAAGCAGGTTGGTCGCAAAAAGGGTGTTGGCTTTGAAACGAAGAAAGCCAGAGAAGCCAAGCAGATCATCCGCACCCATTGCAAGACCTTTGGCGGCACACTTGACGATGCCGAGTGCATGAAGCTCACCGGTCTTGCCCGGAATACCTATTATAGGTATAAGCGTCAGATTCGAGCTGAACTGATTGCAGAGCAGGATTTGCCGAAAGGAGCAAGTATCTTTTATGAACCACCAAAATTATTCTGAGCTGGAGAACCGGCTCGCCCCGGAGGAACAGCAGGAGTTTTTGGAACTTCTGGCTCAGCTTTCCCCGGAGCAGCGTGAAGCACTGAAAGAAGTGCTCAAGTCCTTTACCTAAAAATAATCCGGGGCAGCCCCCAAAAGCCGTCCCGGATTATTTTTTGCAGGTTTCTTTAGTTCACAGACAAGGAGCTGCCGATTTTGTTTCCGTTTGCATCGGTTTCCTTGAGCTTTACATTGCTGGATGCTACAAACGAGGAGGGATCACCAATATCATTAAGGCCAGAATTATTTCTGGAAGAAACAGCCATATAGTTGTGCTTTTTGCCAAATAGAGAATCGTATGGTTCCGTGTTGATAAGTTTACTATTTACTGATGCGCAGTTTGTAAAGGTGCAGTCTGCAACACGCGCTCTTGCAAACTTGAATTTATCAACGCTTGTGACCTGTGCACAAATCACATATGCGTGTTCATCACTTTTGGGGGTACGGTTACTCTTTCGCGAAATGCAGATACCATTAAATATGCACCGATTAACTTCGCTCCAGCGTCCAGCATTGGCAAATTTTGTATCTACTGTTGAAAAGACAATCATTGACCTGAAATAGTAGGTGAATCCATCTTCGACCAGTCGAATGTTTGAAAATTCACAATCCTCAACTTTTATTTCAGCATTATAATCAGATGTAATAAGTGTCTCACCTTTACAGTCTACAAATTGGCAATTGGAAACCACCGCCTGTCCAAACAGTCTCTGACATGCCCAAGCACAATTATGGAAACGACATTCTTTGACTTCATAACCACATGTGTCAACTGCATAGCTACATCCATCAAATACACAATTGGTAACAGTATCCATACCGCTAATACAATTTCCCATATTGGTAAATGTGCAGTTTGAAACCGTTCCCATGGCATCTTTATTATACCTAAACAGTTTAGAAGAAGGGCCTTTAATTGCCAGAAGTTCTTCTTGTTCTTCTGATTTTCCAATCATTCTATGTTCTTTTTGCTCTTCAGGATGAGCGAAATCGAACTTTTCTTTTCCTACAAAGACGTCATTGTCTATCAAAATCTCGGCTGGTTCATTATCAGACTCGTTATGTAGATATAAAAGCTCGTCTTGTCTATCCAGACCGCTTTTTGAGTACTTCTTTGCGAAGGAAGGCGTGTGCGAGAGAAATCTGCTGTTGCGAATTTTTGCGGAGGTTTTTACCTTAATATCCATCAAAGGATAATATAGTCCCTGCGTTAAGTTGTTATTGAAATCCAGTATATCAAACTTTCCCTTGATAAAATCAAGATTATCAACGAAAGTGCTATTTGTTATCGTACAAGTGCCCAAGCCTTTGGAATTCTCTATCGACTGAATAAAGAAGCCCTTTTCACGGTCTCCATGGCAAATCACAGTTGACGATTCGATCTGGAGCGATGCTTCATCTCCCAAGAAAATTCGGCTGACTTCATCTTCATTGTAATGGATGGTACAGTTGATGAACTTGAATGTGCCTTTGCAGTTTACAATAGCAGAAGAGAAGTGGATTTCCTTATTTTTATAGATAGTTTCACCATCGTTCTGAATCGAACCGGAAAGCACCAACTTTTCACGGGGCACATTCGTGTCAATGGCTTCTTCTCCATTTTCTTCGGCCTGTGCTTCAGATGCTCCCTCTGCGGCCTTCGGCTCCGGCAGTTCCACTTCAAACGGGGTTTCTTCGGTGATTTCAATGGGTGCAGTGATATAGCGGTCAATGCAGCCGTCCACACCACGCAGACGATAGGTGTCCACGGTTTGCTGCTTCAAGGATTTGATGGTCTTGCGGCCAAGGTCAAACAGGTCGATGAAGTCTTCCTGTTCATCCTGTTCCATCGACTCCGCAGTATGGTCGTACAGATACATATAGGTGATAACGCAGCTCAGGATTTTCCGCTTTGCGTTATCTTCCAAATCATCCAGAGCATCTTCCAGATTCGCCACCTGTGCATCGGCATTCAGATAGTTCAGCAGTTCGTTGGCATACAAACGCTGCTCGTTGGAGGGCATTGCATACAGCTTGGATGCTTCGTTCAGACAGCCGGACAGAATATTCCGCTGCTGGCTGTTCAAATCCTTCAGATTTTCGTTTTCCTTGATGCCATAGCTCTTGTCTTCCAGCAGATAAAGCCGCTCCTGAAGATAAGCACTGTTCTGAGCCAGTGCCCGGATGTCGCTTTGGGACTGCATGACCATCCCGGCGATATTGGCATCCTGATCGGCCAGACGAACCAGAATTTCAATCAGGATTCCCTGTGCCTGTGCCAAAGAAGTGATCTGCTCTGCCATGCGGATATTGTTTTTTCTGGGACAGACCACCATATTGAAAATACGATGGAACCACTTCTCGTTTTTCAGTTCCTCAAACTGTGCATCGGATTTGGTCGTCAACTGCTGCACCGCAGACTGCAAATCCTGAAAATCACAAGAACTGCCGTAATAATTCGGTTGTAAGCTGCATTGTTCCTTTGTCATAAAAATCACCTTTTCTTTCTGTTGAAATCATCCAGAAGCGTTTGGGTCTCTTCATGGAGGGTCTGCGCTTGAGAAATTGCCTGATTTGTATAAGCAGAACTGTACGCAATGCGTGCAGTTCCGTATTCCAGCCGTTGTGTCATTTTTCGCACTTCGTAGGCGGACATTGTAAGTGCGTTATGGAAGCCTTCGTCACAGAGCCGCTCCAAGCCTTGGGTTGCAATAAAGGAACCTATCCAAGCACCCAGCAACGGAATCGGGATCAGTTCTTGTCCGATTGCAGCACCAACGGCACTTACAGCAGCGTTCAGTGCAGCCATCTGGCAGCTTTCCTTGAACTCTTCATCGGAAATTGCCCCGGTGCTCTTACGATATGCCAGCTCAGATACCGAGAATGCCAGCGAAACGCCTGCGGCCGCAGGGCCAGCCGAAATGCTTGTAAAGTTAGTGATGCTGTAAATCGCAAAGCCACTGATACCGCCCTCTGCGGCTGCTTTTGCCGTATCTATGCCAATGTCTTTCCAGTCATCCACCGTAAATTCGTTGATTTTCTTGCCCTCTTTGCACTTGCTGTAAATACCAACCGCCAACTGGAATCCACCCGAAATAAAAGCGGCCTCCGCAGCAGCTTTTCCAGCCTTTTGCAAGGATGGTGCTGCTTCCTGCTGTGCTTGTTCTCGTTTCTTATCGCTGCGTTCATCCGCACGCTGTTTCTGGTTGTCGGCTGTCTGGTTTAACTGGTCGGATTTCTTATCCAGCGTTTCCATGATTTTGCCACGCTGGACTGCTGCATAATCTACATTGCCAGACCGAACAACATCAAAGAACGAACGCCCTGTCTGTTCTTCGATTTCGCGTATCTTTTCTTTAATGGCTCGGATGGATTTTGCGCTCAGGCCATCGGTATCCCCAGACAGCACCTTTTTAATCTGTTCATACTGATCTTTCGGGATAACATAATAGCTGCCATCCTGACCAAAGTTGATGTCCTTATATTTTTCAAGATGCTCAAGCACGTGGCTTAGAGAATTGTTCGTACCATTGATGTATTTGGACTGTACTGCAACACCATTGACCCGATAATCTTCTGGAGCAGTGCGTCCAACACCGTCTTTAGTCGCGTCTGCTCTACGGTTGTGCATGATTTGATCTGCATTATGGAAATTGATGTCAACTTGCTCTGCATACTCACCGTGTTTTGTTGTGGGATTTCCTAAGACATGGTTGGAGTCATTTACAAAGTCACGGACATTATCAACACATTCCAGAGCTTTTTTCAAATTGGCATCGATTTTTGCTTTAGTCGCCGCATTCTGAGTGTCGATTTTATGCATCTTCCGCATCAGCTCTAAAGCGTTCTGGCGGTTCTGCTCTGACACCATAGAGCCTACGCCCTGTGTCCGGGCATTTCGCATTTGGTCTTCATGTACGAACTGTTCATCCATTTGTTTTACCTCCCATCTGTTCATACTGTGCATCCATTCGTCCAATTTCCTGCTTTATCTCTTGCTCCAGCGTTTCCGGCGCAGTCACCTTGACCTTACTGCCCTGACTGAGCAGCCACATTTTCACGCCGGTGCCAAAGACTTCGGCTTCAATAGAGCAAACACCCTCTTTTTCATCTACGACTTTTGCCATCGGGAACTTGTCCAGCACAGCTTCCACCGATGGGCCATAGTAGTTGAAGCTGATTTTCTGCGGTTCACCGCCGAACATGAACTGAGTGCGGTTCTTATATTCACCCTCTTTGAAGCGGTCTTTATAAAGAACAGAGAACTTTTCTCCTGTTTCCTTGATGGAATGTATCCTATCAAGCCGGTAAATGGTGGGATAAGGATCGTTCTTTTTGTGGAAAGCCTCTCTGGTGGAGTGATCTGTGATAACACCCATGAGATAGAAATAATACTCTGAGAACATCAACCCAACCGGCTCAACAGTCCGTTTTACGATCTGACGGTCTTTCAACTTTTGATATTCGATTTCCAGCACCAACTGATTTCGGACGGCCTGTGCCGCCATCCACAGATTGTCCGGGTCAACGGCTGCATGAGCCGGGTCGTGATAGTTGAACAGCTCATTGCTGATAAACCACTCAATGTCGGCTTTTTCTTTCTGCGACACACAAAGGTTCAGGATGATTTGCAACTGCTTCTCGACCTGCTCTTTGGTAAAAGCTCGGCTTTCCAGCAGAATCTTGCACAGGGCCAGAACCTCACCTTTGGAAAGCTGCTCAATCTCCTGTGTGACCAGACGGTAGCCGTTTTCCTTTTTGTCGTATTCGATCTTCCGTACGATGCCTTCCTTGGCACACTGTTCGGAAAGAAAATCCCGGATACTGTCAATGTCTCTCTGAATAGAGCGGACGTTCACATGGTACTGCTCTGCGGCTTGTTGCTTATTGATGAGCTTACCGGAAAGGAAATCCTGATAAAGTTCCAACACACGGGTCGTTTTTAAGGTATCTGCTGTCATTGGCTTGTCCTCCTCTTTGGTTCAGCCTCATTATAACAACCGTGGTGGACAGGCATTGTCTATCTTCTTTTTTGTCTATCAAAAAGTTTTTGGTTCTAAAATCTGTGCGAGATTTCTAAAAAGGGTTTGGTTGCTACGATATATACTATTGAAAGTATACGACTAATGCAATTAACGGTCAAGCCTTGGAACAATAAAATCGTAAGTAATCACTACGATTTGTACAAGGAGGTTAACCCATGGAACGAGAGAAGCCTACATTTGATATTTTAGGGCGCATTGAGCAGGAGCGCCTTGCCCGTAGCTGGTCTGAGTATGCCCTCGCAGAGAATTCAGGTCTGACCCAATCCACCATCTCAACATGGAGAAGAAGAAATCTTCAGCCGAATGTTGCTTCTATCGAGAAAATCTGTGCAGGCTTCGGCATTACCCTCTCTCAGTTCTTTCAGGAGGAGGACTCAGTTTATCTGACGAAGGAGCAAAAGAAGCTTCTTGATCTCTGGGCTAAGCTCTCTCCTGCTCAAAGAGAAGCAGTCACTAAAATGCTGTGTGCTTTCCTATATATAGAGGAAGAACCCTGAGTTTCAACTGCATATTGCCAGATAAAAGCGGCCAAGCCTCAAAAAGCTTGACCGCTTTATCCTTTTGAATAATAGGGTTTAGGTACAGGATTCCCGGATTTTTGCCAGATCACTGTTCAATAGAGTTTCATGTTCCAGAAGTTCTTTCTGGACAGCAAGTAGGAAATCTCTGTTATCATGGAGGATTTTGTAAGCTCTGCGGTATAACGCTTCCATCTTAGCTGCTTTTATGGCTTCGCTACTGAAAAGTCTTGTCTCTGACATTCTATTATTCGCCGATTCGACCTCTGAGAAACCAGCACCTGCGAGGGATGTCATCCAAAGATCAAGCAGACGATTGGCATTCTGAATGTCACCACTTGCATTTACATCCATCACTCCATAAATTAAAGACACACCTGCTTTTCCTGCCAAAGTCTTCGTTATATCGTTCAGAAGTTCTTCTTCGTTTTTCAAGTAAGTAGAACAGCCATTCTCGAAGCCACCAATGCAGCTCTGATTCCCACGAATGGTAACGATGCCGATGCTGTCAGGATTCAGAATCTCTCCTACAACTGCGTGAGCTGCTTCATGTAATGCAATCTTCTGCAACTCTATGGAGTCAGTTTCTTTATCTGCCTTTTGGAGTTTATAAACTACCTGAAGCAAGGCATCTGTTACATCATCTTTGTAAATATGCTCGTGTCCTTGGTAGGTGCTATTCAATGCAGCAAGGTTCATTACTGTTTCAAGGGTAGCACAACTCACCTTGGGCATAGCTTTGACGATATCTGAAATCAAAACATCCTCTGCTAAATCCTTGTCCTGGAGATAATAGCTGACAATCTTCTCAGCAGTCTTTCCAGTTGGAGGTTCGATGTAGAGCGTGTAGTCGAATCTGCCGGGCCTCAGCAGCGATGGAGGCATATACTTTGTGTCATTCGTCGTAGCAATTACAAAAAGATCTGTGCTCTTTGCGTCATCAATACAGGCTTGCAGACAAGCCCATTCCGGCGCATAGGGAGAATTGGATTCTACATAGAGGTTCAAATCCTCTAGGAGTAGTATACTAGGTGCGGCTTCCTTTGCAGCCGAGAAAGCAGCCCTCAATTCATCCAAAAAACTGTTTTCCTGACTGGTTTTCCGAAAGACATAAGACTTGCGACCTGATTCTTTTATAAAGACGGTTGCCAGCAAACTTTTACCAAGGCCGGGATCGGATTCCATCAGAAGTCCCCTGGGGATAGAAGCTCCTTTGCTTTTATAGAGTTCTGGCCTTTTCAGAGTATCCAGTATCTGGCGTAGGATGTTTTTAGTAGATTCATATCCGATGATTTTTTCGTCAAATCTGTCCATTGTAGACTTCCTCTCTATTACTTTGTTTTAATTCTTCTGTTCTGCTTTATCTGCTCCTTTGCAGTTAAAGGAGCATTGCCATATTTGATGCAATCATCTCCATATAATGCGGCTTCTCGGTCTTGTTGAAGCCTAGGATTTCTTTGAAGTTTCTCTTCAAAATGAAACACCCACTCTTGAATGATTTTCTCAAGTTCTCTCAGTTCTACAATATAACCAGAATAGAACAAGTTTAGTGTTGTAAAGGACACTGTGCAAATAACGAAATGAATATGCACACAATATGTATCGGCATGAATTCCGTAGGCAGCAATAAAGCCTTTAGCTGCATAAAAACTCGCTATAGATTGTGCCAAGGGAATCAAATCCTGCGGTAAAATACAATCACTCGCCTGAAATGAAACAATCCTATGCCTTACCAGCTGTGGAGTATCTTTGTGTCTTCTTTGAATTATAAAAAGCATCAACCGATAAACCATATCCGGATTATTTATATCAGGAATCATAGCAGGCAAACACCCTGTCAAATCATCTGTTATAATGTTTGCTCTTCTGCTATCATCTGCCGTTTTATTCAGCCTAAAAACATACTGAAGAAGACTATATAAATCTTCTAATGATTCATATTTATTTTTGACGAGTTCTATATGCCACATATTTTTGAACCTCCTCTTTAATACCTTCTATATCGTTATTACTTGCATGAGCTCCAATAGTTGAAATCAAATTATCAACAAAAGTCTCGTCAACTCCTGTAAAATAGATAGCACTTTTAAGAATTTCAGTTGTATTTTTGCCAGTCTGTTCTTTTTTCTTTTTTAAAAGATCAAGTTCAAGTTCGGTCACTCTTATAGTTATTGTCATAGTCATCAATTCCTTTCTTCAAAACGTTTACGGGCCTGCGGCCCCCTCTAGCAAGAACGGTAAAATGTATGTACAACACACATCTTATCCCTTTCTTGGGCAATCAATGATTTAGCTATTTGATTGCTTATCTTAATGTTAGCTGTGTTAATAAAAATTAAATTTCACCCTCTTTCCTCTCCACGCATTATTCAGCATTAACATCAAGATTATTTGTATGTACATCTTGTTATCAAGCATTATTTTCAAGCAACAGAAAACCCACATGGAGCATTTTCCATGTGGGCATTTTTCGTATTACCATCCAGCAGCTTTCATATGAGCTTCCTGCACAATATATTCTTGTACTGCTCTCTTTGGAATTTTCCATACTCTTCCAATTCGCATCGCCTTGATTTTTCCTGTCTTCAAAAGTTTATAGGTGGTGTTCATACCGCAGTTCAGCATATCGGCAACTTCTTCCGGGGTTATCAGGGTGTCGTAATAATCAAACATAACGGCCAATCCTCCTTTGATGGGTTACTATACTGTTGCCGAATGTCAAATCATACCAGATACAAAGAAAGGGCAACCACTTGCGTGATTGCCCTCTTTTGCGCCTAAAGTGTCATTATGTAAGTACTGTTCCTACAGTTTATAAAAAATTCTCTTTCAATTCAGCCTAATTGACCATCTTTTTCGGCCAATCGTATTCTAAATTTTTTTGAAGTGTCGGAAACAGTTCATAAATTGTACTTTTCAAAGCTATCTCTAGCAATTTTATCTTTATTGGTAAGCACTGTTCTTTTTTCTATTCCAAGTTCAAAATTCATCAACCCTCCCAAATTCAATTTGCCCAGTCGAACCTTTAGCACTGTCCTTTCGGCCCATAGATCACACATCACTTCAGCTTTATCCATAACCTGACATAATGTTATCAGTGTCATTTGATTTGCTGAAATCTTTTTAGTTCGTCCATCCACTTTCATTCCACAAGCGGTTAATACACTTTTCATTATATTAGGAGATTGTTTTCCTGATATAACAAGTGTAAATTTATCATCCGAAAATATCTCAACCCTAAAATCACTTAATGAGAACCCTTTCTCCCCATTTTTAAATGCCAAGATATCTTTTTGAAAAAAATCGCCCTCATTCTTTTGGTTTTCTTCAAAAATCTCCCTTAATCGACTCACTTCATTTTCTCTTGCCACTTTTATTGCGTTGAACTCTTTTATCTCATCTAAAATGCCATCAGATGTCATCACTGAAAAATATATTTCCAGCTTTTTTTCTTTGCTTTCAGGAACCTTGTATTTTATTTTTCCGCATTTCTTACTTTCATTGCATTCGGCTACTTTGGGAAATTCTGGACGAATATATGGAACGCCTTCCGTTTCAATGCTACATAAATATTGATTTTCCTTATTATGCTTTTCACAGTAAAAAAGAATGTTCATAACAGCCCAAATATGTTCGCCAATATTTGGTGCGTTAAGATCAAGTTTTATTTTATTTTTTTCGTCAAATGCTGCCTCATAATATTCCTTATATCTACTTTCCACATAATTACATACAATCTCATAGGCCATCAAAACTTTATCTTTTTGTGAAATTTCCTTCTGCTTCTTTTGCAGGACACTACCTGCGTATTCAACAACATAAATCATCATGCTTTTTAATGTAGCGCAGTAAATATTCCGAAAGCCGATGCACTGTCCCTCGTTGCCAAATTTGAACTTCCGCACATAAAACCCTATCGGAACAATCGTTCTCCCCAATAAATCAATTTCTGTTCCATCTCCATCTTCTAATGCAGAAATACTTTTGGCATGAAAAACACACTCATACGCAAGCTCTAACATTATCTTTTCCGCTTTATCTGTATCTTCGACTTTTCTCATTGAAACTTCTGTGATTTCTCTGCATAAAGTTTCATATATCTTTTTTATACTTCTTCTTTCATTAGCGTTTATTTTCTTAAAATTTGCCACATTTTTTTCTTTTTCTTCCAGTTTTAGAATATTCCAACTTATACTATTTGTTCTCTTCTTTCGCTTTGAATCCGATTTACAGTCATCACCATTTTCTTGTGCCGAATTTGCCTCCATTTCAACTATTGTTTTTATGAGTGATTTTAAAACTTTCTTTTTATGTGTGCTTTGTGGCAATTGGATTGGCAACCTCAAGTTTTGCTCATAGTCATCCTTACTTTTTTGAACATTTTTAGCAATCTTTTTTATTTTATTTGATACTGTTCTTTTCATCCTCTCATAACATTCAAACGTTTCTGCCTCTTCACCACTTTCCATATCAAGCCACCGTTGTAATTTTAAATCATACTCGTCTTCAATAATTTCATCTGCCAAAAGGTATGTTAATGAAAACAAGACAATTGCGATCATATTAGAATATACGGCTTGCACGATGTTGTCTTTATCGCTGCAATATGCTTCAAATAAATTTTTAGGCCACACTGCTTCCAATATCTGTTCAACTACTTCAACTTGCCTTTTTTCTTCGGTTTCTGGTGTTTCCTCCCCAATGATATCCAGCAGTAAATCGAACTGCTGGACATTTTTTGAAAAATCAATTCCCGTACGCCTCTCAATGCTATTTTTACTTTCTTGGAGTTCGTCTACAGTTTTATAGAGAGCCAGATTGTCAATGCCATTCATACCGCTTAATTTTCCTTTCTAAAGCCGCTGTTATAGATTTGAGACATCATTAAAGATTGTTAATTGCCTATCAATTCTAAGCAATACTGTTTTTACATATTTACACCCACTCAATGTAAATTCACCCCATTTGTCCCAGTTGTCAATGTGTTATTCTATTTACAGAAGAAAGCCTTCAGCCTCTTCTTCTCCGTTCTTTGACAACCAAATAGCGAGCAGTAGCGCCCCGTAAGTGACCGGACAAACTGCCCGCAGTCCGCCATTCATCCTATATGAAAGGAGCCTCGCTATGAATTCCTTAAATAATAGCGGCATGATTTCCGCCATTCAAAAACCTGATGGAAGCCCCTACGATGATTCAGCTACACCCACTCCGCCACAAAAAAGAATCGTTCGTTCCAAATCACAAACTATTACGCCACAGCAGTTCCCACCTAACTATATACCATCTGCATCTTTGAACCAACCGCAGCCATCGTTCTCGCCTTACTCCCAACAATCTGTCATGCAGGCTCAACCCAGTGCTGCTTTTCAAAACAATCCTGTTGAAGCCAAAATTCAAAAGCTGCAAGAGGAATGGGAGAGCGATGTCCAGAAAGCTTTCAGAAAACAGCGACTTCGATTTGATAACTGTGCTTTAGTTGAGGACTTTCAGGGTTGTTTAACTTACCAGTGCAGCAATGGGGAAAATACTATTGTAAAACCATTTAGCCCTTGCCGAAATCTACGAGCGCAAAAAATCATAGAACATGACACAAAAAAAGAATCCATCAAATATACGTTCGATACTCCTACAGGAGAACACAAAAGCGTCATAGTCGATGCTGCTTGCAGTGCCCTGCACCGTTACAATTTGCTACGCGACAACGGATTTATTGTCATCGCACATCTTCTTCCTACCGTTTGTGGCGAGCTGATTGCCCGGTATACCGCAGCTACACGCGATTCCATTCCACCACAGATAAAATACTCTCCCGGATGGTATTTTTCTGAAAAGCACTGGGGATTTCAAGAGAGTGAATGGGTTGACCTTAATACTGTGCTACTGAGCTTCACGATTTCACCCACACCCGATGTGATAATGTACCAGCTTGTATCACTATACGCAATCCTTCAAGGGCGATTGCCCTCTAAGATGTGGATTCGTCGCCCATTCTGCATACTGACCCATAAGTATCAATGTACAGATTTGAGCATTGATAAAACGCCCCTCATCTTTAAGAAAGAGCTAGAAAACTTACGTAACCGCCCCATTGTATGGATTCGTGCCGAAGACACAAGCTTCAATGAATCTGCCAATGCTTACAGTCGTGATAAGAATTATCAAGCACTTCTGGATTCCATGCAAAGCAGTCAAAAACATCCGCTGTACATAGTTGTCTCCGCTGATCTTACCCCACGGCAACGAACCTTTTGTTTGCCAATACAAGATTTTATCGAGCCTTGTACTGGGGCTGGGTCTATCAATTCTGTGGGATGCCTAATAAAGTCGATTCTGAATAATGCGAATGCCTTCAATTCAGAAGTGGAACAATCTTTTATTGAAGCTTCCAATAAATATGGTGAAGATTGTTCTGTGCAACAGGAAATCGCAACGTTATCTGCAATAGTGTCCATTATAAAGTGGCACTACTCTATACAGATACCGCCTCAACCTTTTCCGATTCGTTGTGACGATAGCCTTGAGACATACGCCTGCTACTGGGATAAGCTCGACACTGGCAGCATCCTTGCACCTTTCCGGAATGCACTCTATGCCGCTCGGCGAAGCAATATGATTTATTTTCGTCCACTTGAAGATGTCGATAGCAGCTTTGACTGCCAGAGAGAGATTCTCTATGATGATACCTATTATTATACATCGACTGCCCTTTTGAAAAAAATCATCAAAGTACATCTCTCGTCCTACATGCCGTCCGATGTGCTCAATCGTCTGAAAACTACCGGCGTGCTTTCTGGATCAGTCCCAAAAACTCTCACCCTTGCACCAAACGAACCGAAAGATTTTCGCTTTCGGACACTTCTAAGAAGCAACCTGCATCAACCCGGAAGTCGTGACCTTGCTGAAATCTAAAAATAAAAAGGAGTTTGATTATTATGCCTATGCTCTCAGAGACCTATATGGGAAAGTACTACGAAGGAGATCAAGTATTTTCTGCTTGGACAAGAAGTATTCCAGGACAGGATAACGACTCTTATGTCATCCTCGGTGAATCTGGCTATGGAAAGAGTGTTGCTGCCCAAAGTATCATGTTGCAAAAGGCTTATCAGGGACATCGCATCCTCGACCTCAACATTCATAACACCTCTTCATCCGAGCACATCTTTCCAATTTTCAGAAAGGCATTTGAACAACTGTCCTCACGAACTGATGTATACATCACGCCAATTTCAACAACGCTCTTCAATCCACTACGCTATGCGGATGGAACTACGGAATCATCAGCAGATTTGAGTTATACGCTTTCCAATATTATAACCAAGTATATCAAATTGAGCCGCACGGAAACAGCTGCTTTTTCCGATAGTTTGGAATATGTAATCTCAAACCTCGACGATAATCCGGATATCTTTCCAGCAATTCTTAAAACCCTTGACGAATTTGACACGAAAGCATCAAGAAGTGCATCTGCTCATCTTGCACCGCTCCTGCGGCACAATGTCTTCCGAAATCAACCGATTAAACGCCATTCTGGAATCGAAATTATCAACCTAAGCAAATTTCCACCCCTCTTCCAGAAAGTGATTGCTGACTTGCTTCTGTTCGATGAATTTCGCACTGCATCGCAGGGAGGGCAGCCACCGCGCTACATCCACATCGACGAGATGCAGAACCTCTCCATCGACAAGGACTGCTATCTTGGCAAAATCTTGACAGAGGGTAGAAAATATGCTCTAAACGTAATCCTTGCCAGTCAGAGTATTCGTGAGTTCAATGCATCCGAAAGAACGATGCTCTGCCAGGCGAACCACAAGCTTTTCTTTCACCCGGCACTTTTGGAGGTGAAGTACTATGCCGAGCTTCTCTCTTCTCCACAGCATCGGGCTGAGATTTCTGACCTTTTACGAAATTTGAATGTTGGGCAGTGCGTTTTTCAAGGACCTATCTATATTGGAGAAGACACTAAGCCAACTCGTGCTCCTATTTGTGTGAACGTCAGCCATCTGGAAGATATTGCATCGGCTCCGTTATCGAAATCGAATAGCTAAATTGCCAGCATTCAAAGACGAAAATTTATAGCCAAGTATTCTTATAGTATAAGTAAAGCTTTAATTGCTTCGCTTGTCAATCATTTTTAAGGAGGAAACACCTATGAAAAACAACGATACCAACAATGACTTCATCAGTCTTACTGCTGCCGTTCGCCGTGCCAAAAGTGAAGGGCTGAATCTGAGCTATGCCGGCCTGCGGAGGTTTGTCGCCGAAGGATTCATTCCACACGTGCCCAATGGTAGCCATATTTTAGTATACTATCCAAACGTAGCCAATCTGATAAAGAACGGTGTGACTGCCGAACAAAGTCGAGCATATCAGCTTTCCCGTAGTCGAAGCTAATCCAACAGTCCGCCCTCGGTATCCTAGATGCCGAGGGCATTTTTTGAAGCAAATTTAGATCAATTGGAGGTTCAAATCTATGTTCTGTGAAAATTGCGGTCATCAAATCTCCGATACCGCCAAATTCTGCTCTGCCTGCGGTCATCCCGTTGGCACAGCACCATCCCCCGATGTAGGAGCACCGCCTACTGTTCCAGCCAAGCGAGAATCGCCCCGGCTGAAAGCATCGTCTGGTAATGGAAGCATCTCTAGAATGTCCGGGATACGCCGTAAGCCGTGGCTGCTCCGTATGCCAATCCCTGACCCTCACACAGGTATTACAGTTGTAAAAACTGTCGGCACTTATGTCACCCGTGAAGAAGCCGAAGCGGTTCGTGCTGAAATGATGAAACGCCCTGCTACACCATATCAAGATTCCACCTTAGCAAAAATTCACGAGGTTTTTCTGGAATCTCGCGAGTACAAAGGCCGTTCTGATAAGGCCCGTGAACTGTATGATCTGGCATGGAAGTATCTAAAACCGCTCTGGTATTATAAAATCGCCGCCCTTTATGCACAGGACTTCCAGAACATTCTTGATAAGATGGCCGACGATGGCCTGTCTCAAAGCATGTTGGAAAAAGAGCGCACTCTTATCAGTAAGCTGTATCGCACTGCCATTGGCTGGCGTGTCGTGGATGCTAACCTTGCATCTGTTCTGAAAATCGAGGGGCGCAAATCCCCGGAACGTGAAATCTTCACGGATGAACAGGTAACGCTGATTCTGAGCCAGAAGAACACTCCCACGGGGCAGATGGTAATTGCTCTTCTGGCCTGTGGAGTTCGTATCTATGAGCTGCTGCACTTCAAACACGAAGATTTTCACCGCACGGAATCCGGCGCTTATCTGATTGGCGGCTGCAAGACCGAAGCTGGACGCAACCGCATCATTCCCATTCTTGACTTCGGCATCCCGATTTTTGAACATGCGTATGCCACCTCTGTGGAAAACAGCCCACTTTTTCCAAATGGCAAAGGAGGTTTTTGGAACGAAAAGAACTGGCGCAACCGCAAGTTCTATCCGTTCTTGGAGGAAATTGGCATTCAGCCGAATCCTTATGACGAGAACGGCAAGCGTAAACCGGAGTTTTCCGGGAAGCTCGCCACTTATACACCCTACACCACCCGGCATACATACGCCAGCCTCTGTGATCGTGCAGGTGTCAACAAGGATATCCTGAAACGTGCTGTTGGGCACACACCCAAATCCAAAACGCTGGATGAAGTCTATCTCCATCCGAAAGCCAACCAGATGATTGAAGCCTTTGACTCGGCCAATCAACTGGTCAAAGATGAAGTTCTGGCTCTGTCAGAAGAATAACCCCTACATACCAGAAAAACCGTCAACGCATGAGAGAGAAATCTCTCACGTTTTGACGGTTTTCTTTTTTACCCTAAAAGCACTCTTGCTCTGCGCTGTACCTCTTTTTCGATCATCTTCAAGCGATTTGGCGGCAGATTATAACGTGTCGCTCTGCGGTCAAAATGGAAATCCAGCAGCTTATGGAGCATTGCACGGTGACGAGTTTTCATTGCACTCTTTGCAGCTGCAAAGAAATCATCGTATGCAAGCGGAAGCAGTGCATGGGCATACTCATCAAATACTTTCTGATCGTCCCAAAGATCCGTTCCGCCCAGACTGAACAGCGAGTTTCCGTGGTCAAACAGCGGTGCAGGTGCGGCAATCGTGTTGGTCTTATTATCTACCAGCACACCAAAGTTTCCATAGTGGCGGTCAGTGTTGCAGATGATTGCATCAAAGACCAGCATATCTTCCAGTGCATCCACAAAGTTCTGACCTAACGTCTGATAATACGCAAAAATTGCTTTTATTCCACCTTTGGACACAAGCTGTCCGATGGGAATATAAGAATACTCTTTGCTGGTGAACAGCTCACACTTGGAACAAAGCGTCTTTTTCAGGTCTTTCGTCAGGGTGTAGCGAATCGCATTCACGCCCATCACCTGTGCAACTTGATAAGCATACAGTTCCGAGTACGGTTCAAATCCAAAATTGCTGAACCCTGACGTGCCACCTTTATAAAGATAGATTTTTCCGTTTTGTCTGCGCCAGCATTTTGGCAGCATCCCGTTGGTCGAGAACTCCGGGCAGGACGCAAGCGAAGTTCGTATGCTGCTGCCATATCCTGTAAAGGCGATTGCTGCCAGCACCTGACTGAATCGGTTATCGTAAAGATTTACTTTTTCAAAGGTGTCACCGGAGCCCTCTGCATCTACCCAAAAGCAATCATTGAGTGAAAGACCTTTATTGGCTGCAATAATTCCAAGCGGTCGATTCAAAGAAAGCCCCACCTTAGAGAGCAGAGCATCTACATACGCTCGGTTCTTCGGAATTGTGCGATGCCGCAGCCAGCGTTCTACACCATCTTCTGATACAGTCAGATTCAAAGGTAGAAAAGAACGGTTTTCTTCGTAGACCTTTATAATATGGAGGTCAGTATCTGCACTGTCCATGTTTGCTTCAAAGGTAAGCAGTGGCAAATCAAAATGCCTGATGGTGTAGCGCACAGCGATTTCTCCTTTCATCCATGATCTTTTTCTTTATTATACGGCATCAGAATCCGAATGAAAAGCGCCACCGTCATTCTGCACAAAATTCAAGGATAAAATTTTATACCCAAAAATCTGCAAAAATCGGGTTTCTGAGGTCATTTTGCCGTTCCTCTCCGAATTTTGCTACAGATCTGCTACAAACTTGCTACAAACGACTGAAAAGGGGGCCTCCTACACGTTTCATTATCAATATGCAAAAGTGAATCCGTTTCACTTTTGTATATCAAAAAACACGTAGATACAAGAAAAAGCCGCTTACCTTTTCAGGTAAACGGCCTTACGTTTGGTGGAGCATTGTCCACAGCACTCGAACCCAACACTTCCTCACGGGTGACCGTCTTGGCATCGTCCGTGAAGTTGAAGTTGAGTACGACCCGGTCATCAAAGACGTAGACCGAGTTGACAAAGGTATCAATGATCTGCCGCTGGTGTTCCGTGCTGCCCACGTCACCCTTGCGGAATTTTTCAAGCCAGAACCGAATCCACTCACGGGTCAGGACGGGCTTTTTCAGCTCTTCTTCCAGAATGCTGGTGTTCAGGGCTTCTTTCCGGGCTTCCAGCTCGTCCAACCGCTGCTTGGTGGTCGGGGTCAGGATGCCCTGTTCAATGGCTTCCAGAAGGTTTGCGAGTCGTTTCTCCGTATCCCGGAGTTGCTCTTTCAGAACAGGCAGCCGGGTGTTCTCCTGCTGCTGGGCTTCCATGACCAAATCTATCAGCCGTTCGATGATTTCATCGCTGAAAATCACCTTAATGGCAGTGTCCACCACGAACCGTTCCAGCGGCTCCTTGCGGATGGCTTTCAGGTCGCAATGCGCCTTGCCGTGGCGTTTGGCGTTGCCGCACTTGTAGTAATAGTAGGTGTTTCCCATGTGGCTGGTGCCGCTTTCGCCACCCATCAGGGTGCCGCACTTGCCACAGAACAGCTTGGTGGTCAGCAGATATCTCACATCCTCTTTTGCAGGCCGACCATGGGCGATCCTGTTCTGCTCAAAACGCTGCTGCACCCGGTCAAACAGGTCCTGGTCAACAATGGCCGGAATGCCGCCCGGCGTCACAATGTCCTTGTAGCGGTATTCGCCGATGTAGCGGCGGTTGCGGAAGATCTGGAAGAAGCTGTTCTTCACGAACGGCTTCCCGGTGCGGGTACGCAGGCCGCGCTCGTTCAGGGATGCTGCGATCTTCTCAGCCGGTTCGCCGTCGGCGTACCGGGTGAAGATCTCCTGCACGATGGGAGCCGTTTCCGGGTCGATATGGTACAGCCTGTCCTCCTTGCCAATGGTGAAGCCCAGCGGAACCACACCGCCGTTATACTTGCACTGAAGGGCATTTTCGCGCTCACCGCGCGCCACTTTCAGGGCGAGCTCGGCGGAATAGTATTCCGCCATGCCGATCAGCATACTCTCCACCATAATGCCTTCAGGCCCCTGCGAGATGGGTTCCATAGCAGACACCAGATGGACACCGTTCTTTTCCAGCTGATACTTGTAGTTCACGGCATCGAACCGATTCCGGGCAAAGCGGTCGAGCTTCCAGACCAGAACCACATCGAAGATTTTCTTCGCGCTGTCCTTTATCATCCTCTGGAAGTCCGGGCGGTCATCCGTTTTGGCAGAGCAGGCACGGTCGATATAGGTGCCGACCACGGTGATACCGTTCTTCTCGGCGTAGTCCTTGCAGTCGCGCAGCTGCCCTTCAATGGACGCTTCACGCTGGTTGTCCGAGGAATAGCGGGCATAGATCACGGCGGTCATGGCAGGCACCTCCCATTTATACATCATTGAACGGTGGAGCGTTCTTTCAAAATGTAGTTTCGTATAATATATATACCATGTTTTACAACGGTTTGCAATGGGAAAATCAGCGAACAGCATTTAATTCTTTTCATAAATCAGATGCCCACCGACCTATGGTTTTCGCCATAAGCTGGTGGGCATCTGTTGTTCTGGCTTATAATTCACTGATGGTTGCAGTAATGGGCTGCATGAGGATTCGCCTGACCGGGTTATATACTGCCAGCACCACAGCCGCCAGCACGACTACGACAATCACGGCAAGACAGCCCCACGGCATCTGCCACGCTGCACCGAAATAATGGGTGATGAGCAGGATATACAGCTTCCGATTCAGCACAAGACCCAGCGCAATGCCCACCACAAGACCGGACACCGCATAGGTGCCAGCTTCGGCAGAGATCATGCGTTTCAGCTGTGCATCATCCATCCCGATGGCACGCAGGATGCCATACTGCTTCATTCGTGCCGACACGCTCATGGAAATGCTGTTGACGATGTTCAGAATGGTGATTCCTGCAATCACGATGAGAAACGCATAGACCACCAGATGGAACGCCCAGTAGGTGCTTTGTATCATCCGATTTCCTTCGATTCGGTTGGAAAAAACAACCTGCTTGTTTAACGTGTCGCTCAGCAGGGTGTACACTTGTGCAATGGCTGCGTCTGCTGTGGTATCTTTTAGTTGAATATCGATCACCGCATAGCGGTTTTGCCCGGTCAGCTGATGGAAGGTTTCTTCGGTGCAGATAACAATCGGGGAATCGGTACTACTGAACGGGCTGTCGTTCAATACACCCACGACTGTGAGCTTTGCATCCTCCAGCTGAATGGTATCACCCACGGTCAGGAAGTTGCTTTTGTCGAATACCGTCAGCACAGGGTATGTGCCATCCTCCGGCTCCTGCGGAAGGGTTCCGCCAATCAGGTCTTTTTTCGCCCAGCCAAACTGTATCGTATCGTATGAAATCAGGTCGATGGACCCCTGTTTTCCCTGATATTCCGCCGGGAGCGGGCAATACATCCGCCCGAATGCGTGTTTGACTTCCGGCAGAGCTTCCAGCTGCTCCACCAGCACCGGGTCAAGGACATTTTGCCCGGATGTTTCAGCCACCGATAAGTCCGGTGTGTAGGGCTGCAACGGATTCAGCGCAAATCCAACCCATCGAAGCAAAACCGAAAAGCTCAAAAACAGGAGAATGCTTAACGCAAAGGAACCTGTCATCAGAAGCAAGTTCTTTTTGGACGAGGTTGCATGGCTCACGCCCAAAGAAAGCTCTGCACGACTTCCAAACAACCGAGCATGACACGGAGAATCCACTGCATTTTCCACCGCATTCCCAGTTGCTGCTGTGATCGGAGAAGCTTTTGCCGCCCGCCGTGCCGGAGAAGATGCCGCGAACCAAACCGTGATAAGTCCCAGCGCGGAACCACAGATAATACCGACCGGGCTGATGCCAAGCACTGGTAAAGAGCTGAACTCCTCGCCGATAAATCCACGCAGAAAGGAACACAATCCCCATGTGGAAACGATTCCCAGCACACATCCTGCTGGAACAGCAGTTTTACACCAGAAAAGAGCTTCCAGCCGGACAAGCATCCGAACCTGATTTTTTCCTGCCCCAAGACAACGCAGCATTCCATAATAGCTGGTACGCTGCGCTACATTGCTGTTGATGCTGCCTGTGATCATAAAAATTCCGGCAAGGACGACCATGCCAGCCAACACAGCCGCTACCGCATATAAGCCTACAATATAATCGTTGTTGCTGCTTGCGTTCAACGCCATCAGGTAAGTATTTTCGGAGATTTTTTCTTCTGAAATTCCGTACTTGTTTTCGATGTTCACAATGGACTGCCGCAAATTGGTACGTGGCTTGAACTGGATGAAATACTGTGTTTCAAAGGATTCTTCTACCTGTGCGGCAATCTGAGAAAATGTACTGCGGTTCATCACCAGCACAACAGCATCATACTGGTTCGCATCGGAGGTATCCTCATTGAAACCTGCGACAGTAAGCGAAATGGTCTGTCCATCCGGGAGCGTCAGCGGAATCGCTGTACCGACCGTAACATCCAGCCGATCCCGGATGTTTGCTGTCACGAGCACTTCGCCATCCGCCGGGGCAGTGCTGCACTGCATTCCCGGAAAGATTTGAAGGATTGCATCATCTGCTCCTACCAGTGCGGCACGTTTATCTCCGGCAAAATAGTTTTCCGTAAGGGAAGCGTTGATGTCGCTATATGCCGAAAATGCAGCAACATCCTCCTGTGCGGCAAGCTCTGCGGCTGTTTCAGGAGAGATGTCCTTTACCATGATATGCCAGTTTCCGTTTTTGTTCAGCTGGTTTGAGGTTTCCATCCGAATCGCCATATCTGCCATACTGAACACCGCCGTGACCAGAAACACCGCAAGGACGATGCACAAAATCGTCATGCGGTTCTGCCGTCTGCGTACCTTGGCAGAAATCGGGATCAGGCTCAGATAGCTTTTCATTTCTGTGCTGCTCATTCCCGGCACCTCCCAAAATCGGTCAGGCAGCCGTCCGATACCTGCAACACCCGGTCTGCCGTCTGCGCAATGCTGCGGTTGTGGGTGATCATCAGGATGGTCTGCTCGTATTTCCGGGATGTTTCTTTTAGCAGAGCAATGACCTCGCTGGTGTTCTGGGTGTCCAGATTGCCGGTCGGCTCATCCGCCAAAATCAGGGAAGGGCGGGTCATCAGGGCGCGGCCGATGGCTACCCGTTGCTGCTGCCCACCGGAAAGCTGGCTTGGCAGATGCTTCCGACGGTCTTTCAGATTCAGCACGGTCAGCAGTTCTTCCAGATATGCCCTGTCCGGCTTTTGGTAGTCCAGCAGCACCGGGAACAGGATGTTCTGTTCTACGGTCAGTTCCGGGATGAGGTTGAATGCCTGAAAGATAAAACCGATATTGCGGCGGCGGAAGATCGTCCGCTCCCGGTCTTTCATGGCAAAAACATCCTTGCCATCAATCAGCACCTTGCCGGAAGTCGGCGTATCCAGTCCGCCAATCAGGTTGAGCAGGGTGCTTTTGCCGGAGCCGGATTCGCCAACGACCGCCACATATTCGCCTTTCGGCACTGAAAAGCTAACATCTTTCAGCGCATGGACAGCGGTTTCTCCGCTGCCGTAGGTCTTGCAGAGATGGTTGACTTCTAATAGTTCCATAGTGTATCCCTCACTTTGCAGGTTCCTTCGATTCAGACGGATGATCTCTGTCTGTGCAGAAAAGGATAACACGTCAACCTTACTGCAAGCCTACACGCAGCCTACAATTTTGTAGGAATCGGAAAATTCAGAGTAAAGGTCGTGCCCTTTCCCAGCTCGCTGTCTACTTCAATGGTGCCGTGATGGGCTTCCACAACGGCTTTTGCCAGCGGCAGACCCAGCCCGATGCCCTGTGTATCCTGTGAAAAGCGGCTGCGATAAAACCGTTTGAAGATATGGTACAAATCTTCTGGGTGGATGCCGCTGCCGTTGTCGCGCACTTTGATTTGAACCATGGACGGCAGTGCATTCCACTCTACCTGAATCGTATCTCCGCTCTTTGTGTGGTCAAGGGCATTCTTTACAAGATTGTCCACAGCTTCCTGCATCCAGTCACGGTCGCACCAAAGTGTAACCGCCTCTGAGCCGGACAGAACAAGCTTTTTCTGTTCCTGCTTGGCACGATAGTGATACTGCCGCGCGATGTCCTGCACCATTTCAGCAACATTTTCGTTTTTCTTCTCCAAGACGACCGAACCGGCATCCAGCCGGGTGATTTTGAGCAGATTCTGCACCAGCGTTTCGATGCGGTCCAACTCCTGTTCGGACAGGTCTGCAAACTCTTTGACCTCCGACGGCGAAACAGCTTCGTCCTGAAGCAGACCGTTGTAGATATTCAACGCCGCCAGCGGTGTTTTGAGCTGGTGCGAAATATCTGCAATGGTATTTTTCAAAAAACGCTTCTCCCGCTGCTCGTTGTCTGCGTGTGCGCTCAGAACTGCCGCCAATGCATTAACGGAGTGAAACAGACGGTAAAATTCTCCCTCCCGGTCGCAGTCCAGTCGTGCATCCGGGTTGCCATCCAGACAGCTTTGGATTTGCTGGACTGCCTGTTCCAGAAGCGCGCTCTGCCTTTGGAAATAGCGAAAAAGCACGCCCCAGAGACAGCCGCCCAGCAGAAGAAAAACCAACAGTAACCCGAAAGAGAATGCGTGCGTCGTATGCCATACGATGCCCTGCGTGAGCGCCAATGCCACCGCCCAGACCGCCAGCACGGCTTGGAACAAATTTCGGATCTCCCGGTTTGCGAATACTTTCATACGGCACCTTTACCCATTCCATTTATAGCCCATGCCGCGGACAGTCAACAGCATCTGCGGTTTGCCGGGGTCGTCCTCAATCTTCATCCGCAGCCGCCGGATGTACACTGTTAAGGCACTGCTGTCAATGTAATCCCCATCGCAGTCCCACAGTGCATCCAGAATTTGTTCCTTGGATAGCACGGCATTCGGATGCTGCATAAAGAAGCAGAGCAGCTTGTACTCTGCGCCGGTCAGTTCCAGCAAGATTCCGTTTTTGTATGCCTGCCCCTGCAACAGCCGGACGGTGATGCCGCCCGATTCCAGTACGGGTTCTCCTGCGCTGGACGCATTTGCACGGCGAAGCAGTGCATTGACCCGCGACAACAGGACACCCAGCTTGAACGGCTTGGTCAGGTAATCATCCCCGCCCAGTTCCAGTCCCATGATGATATTCATTTCCTCATCCGAAGCGGTCAGGAACAGAATCGGCACGTTGGATGTGCGCCGCACCTTCTGGCAGAAATCGAAGCCAGAGCCATCCGGCAGGGAAACATCCAGCACCAGCAGGTCATATTTTCTGTCTGACCACAGCACCTCGGCTTCTGCCAGCGTCCGGGCTGTATCCAGTGCAAAGCCCTGTTTCTTGAATGCAAAGGTCAGCCCACTGATCAGGCTCAGATCATCTTCCAAAAGGAACAGTTTTCTCATGATTCCCTCTCTTTTCCGCGTTTTGTGTGTCCTACAGGTTCAAAAGCATTATAAGTTTTTTCTGCGAACATTACAATGCGCGAAACGGAAATTGTTTCTTGCCGTGTGTTAAACATAAGTCCTACTATCACTTCTTTACTGCAATAAAATTTACAAAATCATCTTGACGTGCTCTGCAATCCGAGATACTCTTTATCGCAAATCCCACCGAGCTTGTCAGGGCGAAGCCCCTCCATCTGCTGTCGCAGACCGCGCTGCCGCTTAAAAGCCCCACTGGGGCTTTCATTGCTGCGCAAACGCGGTCTTGTAGAAAAG
>OHQR01000425.1_pt1 | contig 30106 bp, 29 predicted proteins | sample 1578191 | NCBI WGS metagenome assembly OHQR01 (sample SAMEA3879577, study PRJEB24766) | human gut metagenome | biome: human-associated habitat; feature: feces | place: USA | collected 1985/1987 | reverse complement strand
ATAACCTCTTACTGCAATTGCCTCATCTAAACATTCAGCATTAATATGACCGCAGTTTGCCAGTGCTGTACGAGTTTGTTTTGCATAAAAATTGATATCTTCATCTCTGTGAATTTTTTCATGAGTTTTGGGATCAGTATATAAAAGTCTTTCAACAGGAACACCTTTTTTTATATGACTTTCATAAATTTCTTCAACATCTTCAAGATGAACTTTTACATAAGTTACATGCTTATCCGGGATACTTACAAGCACCCCCTGTTCACAAAAACCATGGCAGCCTGTCGGAATAATAGTCATCTTATCGTAATCTGTTAAAACTGAAACATCAGCACCAAGTTCTTTAAATTTTTCAATAATTTGCAACGAACCGTTTGCAACACAACCTGTTCCGGCACAAACAAGAACCCTTAGCCCCTGGCTCTTTAACTCTTCCTGAGCCTTCAACTGTTCCTGTTTTATATCAACATTTAACATTGTATTTTCCATAATTATCTTTCTCCATTCAAAAGAGTATCTAAAATAACCTTAATAGCATCAGAGGTCATCTGAGGATATACTTTCCCGTTAATTACGCACACAGGAGCAAGCCCGCAAGCCCCAAGACAACTTACTGTTTCTAATGAGAATAAGCCGTCCTCGGTTGTCATTTGACCGTCTTTCAAATTAAGTTTAGCCTTAATAGCATTCAATACAGGCATTGACCCTCTAACATGGCATGCTGTACCATCGCAAACCTTGATTTCATATTTACCTTTCGGATCAAGTGAAAATTGGGCATAAAACGTTGCTACACCATAAACCGTAGCCGGGGAAAGCCCTTCCATTTTTGTACCGATGTAAATCAACGCATTTTCAGGTAAATATCTATACTCTTCCTGAACTTTTTGTAAAATCGCAATCAAGTTAGACTTCTTCCAGCCGCATTCCTGCATAATTGAATCTAACTTGGCAGTGTCGATTTTATGAGAACTTTCTACACTCATTCTCGCACTCCTATATAAAATTGTATTAACCCACAACTGCCCTGTACACTTTTATTAAGACCAAAGCAATTAATACCTATACAATAGCATAGAAACAAACCGCAATGCAAGTTTTTTATAAAAAATACACATAAACAGAGGATTTTATTTAAGATTTCTTATTTGCAGTATAAATATAAGATACAACCATAAGAATTATACCCAGCGCCAAAAACGCAATCAATTTGTACAATGCATCAACTTTTGCAAGGTCAAATATAAATATACGCACAATACTCATAATAAAAATTATAATACCGGAATTTATCAAACAGCGTTTAGATGCCATTATCCCCCAAACAGTAACAACACCGGAATACAATACCCAGCCTAAAGATATAGCAAAACCAAATCCGCTGTAGAGATTTGATATCCCAGCGCTTTCACTATGACAAAGCAAAAATCCTAAAAATACAGCTAAGTAACTGTAAAAATCATGTTTTGTCCACTTAGCCATAACAACAGAATAAGCAATAGCAACAGCGTAAGCCGCAACACGCATATTTAACAAAACACTATACCCATCAGGATAATCATATGATCCAAAGACCAGCATCAACACAGAAACAGGCAATGCAATATAACTTGCAATATTAAATATTACGGAACCGCCAGCTGAATATATTTTCTTTAACTGAAGAGAATACATAAACCCTAAAATTGTGTAAATCATATATTTATTAAAATGTATAATTGCCGACCCTGCTCCTGTTTTCGTCATAAGTGAGTTAACTTCACCTATAAGATAAATATAAACAAGCGACAACGCACTAAAACGTAATAAATCATAAGTTTTAACATCTTCATTTTTCATAACAGCCGCAGACCAAAACATTGAAAATACCGGAACTGAAAAAATCAAAGTTCGCATATTCAATATAGGCATATATTGAGCCATTAACAAATTTTCGCCTTTATATGAAGCTAAAAGGACAGCCATAATTGCAGTGAAATAATATGCTGTAACTGCATTCTTTAAATGAGAAAATTTGAATTTATAAACCAGCACTGTAACAACAAACGGTACTACAGACCAGGTTATAACACTTTGAATATCGTTCATTATAAACAATACAAACAACCAAATGTTAGCTAAAACACAATGTTCATAATGTTTGTACAGTGTATTTTTTGAAATTCTGGAAACCAACGCAATCAGAGAATAAATGAAAGCCTGCATAACAAACATCCAACCTAAAGCGGCTTGAGAATTATAAAACATTAACAATGAAAACAGTGTCAATACCGCATAATTTATCCAAATCAACGAGTTATCAACCCTGCTTGATTTATTTCTAAAAATATCATAGATAACATAAGCGCCCCACAAGAATAGCGGAATACCAACCCCAATATCTGCCGAGAAATTAAATACCATAAATATAAACATTGTAATTAACAAGTTAAATATATTTATAACATTACTGCTTTTATTTTTCAGGGTATAAATCAATGAAAGTACGTTCAAAAAGATTACAAATCCTAAAGCAGTATTAGCATCAGCTCCTGAAAATGCCGGAGTTAAATACCCGCCAATAAGCCCTAAAACAAGCATTGATACGGTCTTCATTTTATCCGCAAGATAATACGCAGATATCAATAACATAACACCTATAGTTATCACCGCATGGGTTGCTAAAAGATGAAACATAGAATATCCGCAGAATGTTGTAATAAATAAAACTGCAAATCCTGTACCCAATAAGACTTCTGAATAATTTTTCAACTTATCTTTTTTATGCATAAATAATGCTCCAAAAGCTATGCCAAATCCGGCAAGATATCCAAGTAAAAGCTTCATAGACGGAGTTAATATAATAAACGGAGATATTAATTTTATAAAAATTACAGCAGCAATAATTATAGCCAAAGCTCCGATTTTATTAAATAAGTTACCCAAAAATACACTTTGCAAATCATCGCCCTGAGATTTATGAGATCTTGCCGAATCAGCCGATGAAGCTACTTCAGGCATAACGGCTTTATCCTCCGGCACTGATTTTATATCCAAACTTTCAGAAACCGCAGGCTTTTCTAAATTTTCTGCCTCAGGTAACCCTACGGGCTTAGTATCAACAAATTTTTCTATCTGTTGAACTTTTTCAACATTTTTCGCATCATTACCGGAAAGAGAGGAACTCTTCCTGCACAAGTAATCCACAGAATGTGATATTTTATCAAGTTTTTGCTGGATTACAATCACCCAAACAAAAAGCCCCAATATTAATATAAAATTCAACATAAAATAATACTCCCTATTTTCTATAGAGTATCATGTTATATTTTCTAAGGGCAAAATATTTAACTTAACGTTACAAAAGAATTATTCAGATCTTCGAATATTATTAACTATATCATCAATACGTCTGAATACCTGACGTAAAAAACTATCTTCAAATGAGGATTCAGCTCGTCTTGAATACTGGAGTCCATCTGAAGGAATCTCACACATTATGTATCTATCCTTTTTAAAATTATGAGTTTTATCTGTTCTTGCAGATGCCAGACCCCAATCAGATTTTTTTGTTTTCAAGTCTGTTACTATAATTTCAAGCTTTGATGCAAAGTCGTTTTCGATAACCGGAGATACAAATTCATCATTATCAAGAGCATGTCTTGCATCCCAAATATCGATTTTTACATTCTTGCTTTTTGCATAATTTTCAAGAACTCCATGAGCAGCTTTTAATTGTTTGTAAGAATCACCGTATGTGGTTTCACTATGAATTGATACAAACTCCTTTGGCTGATTTTTTCTAAAAACATTTGATATAACTTTTCCGATTTTCATAATATTACTCCTGACTTTATTACACTAAACCCTGAAAAAAAATTTTTTGCTATATCTGTTTATCACAAAACTTTTCAACCGGACACTCTTTGCAATTCGGCTTTATCGGTTTACAAACATTTTGACCATGGGTAACAAGCAGCGTATTTATCGGAATCCAAAACTCTACAGGAAGTTTTTCTCTTAGTGCAAATTCCGTTTCTTCAGGATTTTTTGTTTTAATATATCCAAGACGATTAAAAATTCTATGCACATGAACATCAACACAAATCGCCGGAACTCCAAATCCTAAAGTCATTACAAGGTTGGCAGTTTTTCTGCCGACACCTTTGAATTTACATAATTCATCTATGCTATCCGGAACTTTACCGTTATATTTTTCGACAATTTCTCTTGATAATTCAATAATCTGCCCTGCTTTATTTTTATAGAACCCGACAGGATAAATTGCTTTTTCTAAATCTTCAACATCAACCTTCATCATCTGTTCAGGAGACGTCGCTAATTCAAGCATTCTTAATGTTGCGGGATAAGTTGTTTTATCATTTGTCCTAAGACTTAAAATACACGCAATCAGAACAAGATACGGATCTTTAAACGAATCCATCAACTTTACAAAATCACTCTGCGGCTGTTTTGCTTCTTCTAAAACCCTAACAACTGATGAAATATCTTCCATTATTTTAATAATCCTTCAACATCAATAACTGTTTTAAGCTTCAGCGCATAAATATTATCCCTGTCAAATCTTGCAAGTTTTACAGCATCTTTTTCGGTTGTAATAATACTGCCTGAAATATCAACAATATCAATAGGCGCATATTGATGATGATCATCAAATGTTACGGTATTCACAACCTGATAGCCTGTCAAAAAATCATAAAACTGCTGCGGCTGCCCGATTGCACACATTGCAGTAACCGCTAAACCTTCCATTAAACGCTGGCCTGTTTTTATATTATATACATAATCCGGCTCGGTACAGCAAATACTTGTAGGTATTTTTAAACGTTTTTGCATAATTTTTGCAACCCGCTGCGCAGTTTCATGTTTTGTGCTTTTACTTACAATAACAAACTTATCAATACGTTCAAGCGCTTCAGGACCTTCTCTTAACGGACCTGCCGGCAGCAAGTTCTCATTTCCAAACCCTTTAACACTATCCATTAACACAATATCCAAATCTCTATGCAGTTTTCTGTGCTGAAACCCGTCATCCAGAATAATTACATTAATTCCAAATTTTTCAACAGCATATTTTGATGCCAAATACCTATCCTTACAGGTAAATACATAACAGCCCGGAGTATTTTCCGCAAGCCAAAAAGGTTCATCACCTGACTGGACCGCATCAAAATATATCGAAACTCCATCAGAAATCATATTAATTTTACGATTACTCAATCTGCCGCCATAACCTCTTGAAACAATAGCAACTTTTTGCCCGTTAGCTATCAGGTATTTCGCAATCTCGGAAACAACAGGAGTCTTTCCAACCCCGCCGGTTGTCATATTGCCGACAGATATAACATAAGCTTTAACCCGTTTAGGTTTTATAAGTTTTTTATCATAAAAGAAATTTTTTGCTCTGCTTGCAAACGCATAAAAATATGAACAGATCTTTAAAAAATCAAATAAAATTCCCTGAGGATCTCTTTGATAATGTATTTGTGTAATTTTTGTTTTTAAATTCAGCATATTAGAATAATAACCTAAACAATAAGAATCTCTTATTCAACTTATCAGAGAATTTTCTCAAATTAGATGTAGTAACAACCGTATCACTAACGATTTGCTGCAGATCAGAAGCCTGACCCGGATTTGCCGGATTAACCTTATTTACGGTATCAAGAGTTGTTGCAACTTCAGACATCGCAGCATTCACATTAGTTATAGCAGTAGCAATCTGATTTTTCAATTTATCATCTTTAGTTATAGAATTTACGCTTTCACTGATTTCTGAAAGGTTTTCAGCAATAATTTTCAAATTTTTACCGGTTTCTTCTGCATCAGCCGCATCCATAACTTTATTCAAATTACGAGCAAGCGTATCAACAGACTCAGAAGTTGATAACATCGTTTTCTTAAACTGCGGATCACCTATAATATTATTAACATTAGCTGACAATTTTGAAAAATCATCAGTGGCCTGTTTTGTCATAGTTAACAGTAATTGAATATCTTCTTGTGATGAATCCAAAATAGTATCAATTTTACCCAAAGTAACATTTGATCTTGCTGTCAAGGCATCAAGATTTGCAATTGTAGCTTTCAAATCGGAAATAGTTTCATCAGTTAAAATTTCGTTAACTTTACGATTAGTTTCGGTTAAAGTTTCTGCTGCTTTATATTGCCAATCCATAAAGTCAGATAATCTCATCGGTTCAATTATGGTATATGGGGAATCCTGTTTAGGCAATGCAAGCGGCATATCATCAAGCGGAGTCAATCTAAGCTTATGCATCGCGCCATCTTTAACATCTGTACCTTTTAAAAACTCCGGCAAAATTAACCCCGGAAGATTAATATAATAGCTTACTTTAAAAGCGTACTGAGTTTTAATATTATCTTTAAAATTATAAGGGATTGAATCTTTTGAAATAACATCAACAGACTTTATAACCCCAACATTGTGATATTTATCACTCAATTTCATTTCTACAGGATCATTTTTATGCAATAAAGAACGATCTTTCATTGGTATATAAATAACCATGGTTTTTGGCGGAGTAATTTCCAAGAACAGCTCTCCGATTAGCCCTGATTGCTGAATCGAAAACGAAGAAGCCTTCGGAATCTGAACATTTGGATCGGTTATAACGAACTTAACATTTACAAAACTGTCCTCACCTTCAACAACAGGTGTAATCTCTTCAACCTGACCAACCTTGAGCCCCATAATTTGAACCCCGGCACCCGGTCTTAATCCGTTAACATCTTTAAACTGGATTTCAATTCTTTTTGCAGAAGAAAATGCACGTCCTTTAACCTTCAAAACTGTTCCGACTAAAAGAATCAATGCTACTAATGTTAATAATCCAACTTTAAATGATGATGAAAATTTCATTATATACCTACCCTTAAAAAATTAAGCATATAAGTATTTTAACAGAAACAAAAAAAATCTGTAAAGTTTTTAAACTTTTTGCAGGTTTTAGAAATTAAAAATACACTACCTGGTTGATTTTTCAGAAAAACACTACATAAAACTTAATAAATAACGTATAATTTAAACAGGTTATATTGACTTATAAAAAAATATAATTAAAAAGAGAAAAAAGGTAGAAAACACATTACAGAAGGAGACTGTATAATATGGGCATGGCAGCTTCACAGGCAAGATGGATTTCCCTGGCCGCAAGAAAGACAAACGTTGAATATGAAGGACAACAAATAAACCAGGCAAGAACAGCACTTGCCAATCAAAGTTCAGAACTGTGGAACCAGCTTTACAATATGGATGTCCCAACAGCTCCAAGTACTTCTGATTATACTAAAACGCAGTACACATTTGATAGCGGAGATGTAACTCAAACTATCTCAGAAATTCAAGATGCTCAATATACTGACGAAAACGGAATTCAGTACAATTCATACATAACCTATCACACAAAGGTTTCAGAATTTAAAGGTATCAGAAACACAAACTCCAATCCCCAGGTTCAATACATAGTTCCAACCGAAGGCGACCCTTACTACATGGTTGGTACCAAAAAGCTATCCTGCCTAAACACTGTTGACAGGACAGATACAAGCAAAACCGGCACATGGGGCACATATAGTGCACAATTAGACCAAATAGCTACAGATTGGCCGGATACACAAATTGCTAAAGATTGGTTAAACTACAAAAACAACGGAGATGTATCCGCACTTGATAACATATATATGTGGACGGATAACAGCAGCCAGGTAAATTTCGTATCAAAAACATCAAGCATAAATGACAGTTTGGAAGCCAGCATACAAGACTCCACCTTAGCACTTCATTCATACTATGCTGATTACCAAACAACAAATAAAGAATTATCAAAATACGGTATCATAGAGTATGATGCAAGCGGAAGGGCAACTTCCCTGCAATTGGAAGGCTCAAGCGTAGTATATAGCTTAGATGCTGCAAGTGTAACGGATAACAATGCCTACACAGATGCAATGAACCAATACAACTATGAACAACAGGTTTATGAGAAAAAAGTTCAAGATATCAACGCAAAAACAGAACAAATTCAAACAGAAGACAGAACCCTTGAATTAAGATTAAAAGCGCTTGATACCGAACAGAACGCACTACAAACAGAAATGGATGCCGTTCACAAAATTATTTCTAAAAACATCGAAAGCACCTTCAAAACATTTGAAAGCTAGTAAATTAATAATAAAAACACAAATAACGAGGTTAAAATGTCTTATAAAAATGATAGTAACTTAGTAATAGCAAACAGATTCGGTGATGCAAGCTCAAAAGCAAAAGCCCAAATGTGGGAAACATATGACCGATTGAGAGACTTAACAGTATCAGGAAGCGGAACAGGTACAGGCTTTGAAGCTGCGGGCGGTCTGCTATAGAACCTGGCAAGCTTGATTGCTCCGTCATCGTTTGCAACTATTTTTGGAAGTTCCGAAACAATGAATATCCCCGGGACATCTTACTACTCAAAAACAAACACCGGTTCATCATACGGTGTAGATTCGCTTTATAACTACTCAGGATTTCCTAGCGGAGCAGCTTCAATAGGTTCAATTTACGGACTATCCACAGGCGGAGCCTCATCTATTTTGAACGGCTGGGGCACTGATAACGGCTATGCAACCGGATACGCGTCTAGTGTCAGCGGACTTGCAGATATTACAAGCGCTGCAGCCTACGGTATCGGTACAGGTTCCGGGCTTGGAAAAATAGCTTCAAATATTGTTATGCCATTTGCCAGCTGTATTTCCGGGTTTGGCGGGATTTTAACAGCCGTTTCTCCATACCTGGGAGTATATGGTGCAGGGACAACAGTTCTTGGTAACTTAATGCAAGGAACATCATCTGCAGCCCTTGCAGCTTATCAAAATGTTACCGGTAATATTACAGCAAACGCGGACACAATACTCTCAACAAAAGTGCGAAATATTGAAACCGTATGTAAAATGCTTGATACCCAAGGTGATGTTGCGAAGAAAATGCTTAAAGAAGGTATCGACAGCGACAGCAAAGCTATACAAAACTTATAACAGGTCAACCCTGAAAATTAAAAAAGGCGATAATAAATTATCGTCTTTTTTATTGAAAATATTAAAGTTTTTACAAATTATGCCGATAATTTATGTATAATATAAATAATAGACCAACATTAAGAAATGTTACAGAAATATAAAAAAAATATCAATTATAAAACACGTAATGTTTTTAAATATATGTAGGTCTAAAGTGTAAGGATCAATATGTTTCGAGAAACTCTAGAACTATACATCAGAAGAATCTTAGACTTCCTGATATACACAAAGAACTATTTTATAAGAAAAAACCCGATACAATCAGCGGTTAATTCAATAGTAGAAGGAATAAAAGATTTTCTGACAGTGAAAAAGAAATTAAGAATGGCACAGTACCGGCTGAACTATCACAGACACCAGCTCAATAAAATGGAACAGCTGATAGCCGAAAACAGCCAGCATAATTTCTTGAAAGGTGCAAACCTCGATCAAAAAAGGTAAAGGCGGAAAGTAAAATGGGTTTATTAATCGGAATAATCAGAAAAAGATACCTGATGCTTCAGAAATCAAACGCTGAATGGAAATTACAATTAATAACCCAAGCAAAAATGACCGCTCAAAACTCAACAAACAACCTTTTGCAAGTTGGAACAGATTACGAAGCAGACAGCCTTATCGCAAAAAAATTACAACAACGACAATATAAATTAAAATTATTAGAAGAGAAATTAGACAGACAAAAAGCAGCTCTTGAACTGCAAATCCAAGAATGTGCAGATGAAATCAAATCTTGTGATTCAATGATTCAAGCAAGTATTCAAAATTCATTCTCTTATAACATCAGATAACAGGTTATCTAGTTTGAATGAATAAATTAATAATATCATTCATCACTGCAGATTGTCTTTGGAACTGTTGAGCTTTAGCCTCTAGAACAGTAATCTGCTTGCGGTATTCTACAATATTGCTTTGACATTCTTTTGAATTATTTAAAAAAGTTTCCTGAACAGCTTTGGCTTCTTGCAAGACTGCACCCATGGATATTCCTAAGGCTTCCATTGTCTGCTTAATAATAAGCGCACCTGTTTGCTTTGAAACACCTGACGGTAATTTTGCAATAAGCTGCTTTAAAACTGCAACATTAGGCGGATAATCAAAATCATCTTGAGCCACAAATGCTGTAGCACCAAGATTTTGAACTAAACTTTGATTAAATGCGTTATCAATAAATGATTGAGGAGCGGCTTGAGTTGCAGCTTGAAATTGCAACTGAGACTGAATTTTCATCTGCATTTCAGATGGCTGTTCATAGACAGGTTCTTGATACTCAGGAGTATATAAATTACCTGTATCTTGGACTTCTTCAACAGAATTTTCAGCTTCAGCCGGAGCAGATTCAACTTCATCCATAATATCAGGTTCTGAGTCATTAACAAACACTTCCCCCTCAGAATGTTCTGCGGTCTGCATTTTTAAAGCCTCAACAATCTTTTTACCTACTCCGTCATTCATGTTATTTATAGCCATCTTTTCCTCATAAATTATTGTTATAAACATTTTAATTATATAAAAGACATGCTAATTTATCAAGAAAATTTTACTAATCTCGGTCAAATGGTTTAAGATTTATTAACTTGATAGCAGTCATGGTTTATGCTACCATCAAAAACGTAAGCGAGGGATATTATGAAAACTATTGAAATAAGTAATTTTACACAACTTCCGTATGGAGAAAACATTCACCAATCTGCAGCAATTTCGCCTGTTGAAAACGCTATAGAATACGAGATTTTAACAGATAATGATACGCTTGAATATATTGATTATTTGAATTTGTCAAAAGTTTTAGAAATTTTAGCTGAATTTTTTGACGTCAACACGGCAGCTATTTCAAAAGAAAACAAATTATGCGCAGCAGCACTTGGCAGCTCTGTAGAAAACGCTTTTGAAAAACTCGCAGATTGCGATCCACTGTCAATTACCGGGGGGACAATAGGATTTTCAAAAGAAGTAACCGAGGATTGTGCCAAAATTCTAACCTCAATGAAAATACGAAACATTATAGCTCCAAAATATACAAAAGGAGCCATAGACCAGCTTCAAAAATCAAGTATAAATGTATTACAAATAAAAAGCCCGTTACAGGAGCTATTGGGGTTTAATGCCAAAGATATAAAACTTACTCCTTTTGGTTACCTGATACAAGAAAGAAACAACTGCAAACTTACTAAATCTAACTTTAAAATTGCAGGAAAAACTAAACCAACCCAACAGCAAGCCGAAGACGCAATTTTTGCATGGAAGATTTCAAAATACACCCAAAGCAAATCTGCAATTATAGCAAAAGACCTTGCAACAAAAGCTATAATCCAAGGACATACTAACGGGGTTGAGAGTGCAGAAATTGCAATGGATTACGCTTGCGAAGCTTCAAAAGATGCAGTAATGGCAGTTGACGGAGTTATTGAAAACGAAGAAACCATCAATGCTGCAATTCAAGGAAGAATCGGGTTAATTATAGAAGCCGGTGACGGCGCTAATTCAAGCAAAATTGCAAAACTTGCAGACAAATACAATATTGCAATAATAACAACAGGGATACGAAATAATAAATACTAATAAAACTGAGGTGGGATATGGAAATAAAACCATGGGATGAATATTTTTTGGACCTGGCAAAAACTTGCGCAACACGTTCCAATTGTATAAGAGCACAAGTTGGCGCCGTAATAGTAGGTGAAGATAAAAAAATTAAAGCAACCGGCTACAACGGAACCCCGTCAAAGGTTGAATCATGTGCTGAACGCGGAGAATGCTACAGAATAAAAAATAATATTCCATCAGGCACACAATACGAAACCTGCCGTTCTATCCATGCAGAACAAAATGCCATAATTCAAGCCGGACAAGACAGATGCAAAGATGCAACGATATACATTTGGGGACACAATTTTATTTGTATTCTTTGTAAAAGGTTTATTGTGCAGGCAGGAATAAAAAATTGTGTGCTTAAAAAAGATGAAAGTTCACCAATTATAAGAGTTTCAGTTGAAGACCTAAGAAAAGAACTTGAAGCTGTAAGATAAAAAATGAAGGGTTAAAATATGTTATCTAGAAAACTTATTATATCGGCATTATTATGCCTGTTTGTAAATACAACGACGGTAATGCCTGCACTGGCATCAATAAATGAAACAAAAACATCATTACCGGAAGTAGTTTCAACTTCTGACACAGGCGTTTTTGTAAACATGGAAGATGCTATAATTTCACCAAAACTTGAAAAAGAAATAAAAGCGGAAATTACAAAAATATACGGTGCAGAAAATACAGATAAAATTTATGCAAAAATAACAGAAATTGCAAGAAAAGCAAAAGCTGAACGTCCTGAAAACTTAAAACAAGAGGATTTAAACAGGGCTAACGATTGGTACAAAGATGAAATAATCTATATGTTCTATGTAGACCAGTTTGGTACAGTGACTCCGGAAAAACCTAATCAGTTCAAAGACACAATCAATATGCTTGATTATTTAAAAAAACTTGGAGTTACTACAATTTATATGCTTCCATTTGCGGACTCTCCAATGGAAGATGCAGGATTTGATGTTAAAAATCCTCAAAATGTAAGAAAAGATTTGGGCGGGAAACCTCAATTTGAAAAATTCATAAAAGAAGCTAAAGAAAAGGGCTTCAATATAAAAGCTGACCTTGTGCTAAACCACTTTTCCGACCAACACGAGTGGTTTCAGGAAGCCCTAAAGGGTGATACTGAAAAACTTGATTATTTTGTAACAAGAGAAACCATGCCGGAATATAACAAATACCTTGATGAAAAACTCGGAACAGTTGTTGAATACAAGGAAGATAACGGACAAATAAGCAAACGCCGCTTAATCTTCCCTGAGATCACCGACAACAACTACAGAAAAGTAACTATTGAAGGCAAGGATTATTATGTTTATCACACGTTTTATCCGTTCCAACTTGATATAAACTGGGAAAACCCTGAGGTACTATACTATAGTTTAGAAACACTTAATTACTGGGCAAATTTAGGAGTTGATATTTTCAGACTTGATGCCATCCCTTACTTGATAAAAGAACCGGGAACAAATGCGGAAAACCTTCCAAAAACCCACTCAATTATAAAACTATTAAGCATGTATCTTCAAGCAGTTGCGCCAAGAACAGTATTTCAGGCAGAAGCATGCCAGCTTCCAAAAGATGTAATTCCATATTTCGGAACAGAGCGTAAGGTTGAAACAATAGTCGACGGAACCCAAAGAGAATTTAAAAGAACTGATGAAGTTCAAATAGCATACAACTTCCCATACATGCCTGCACTTTGGGCCAGTTTCATAACCGAAGACAGCAAATATTTTAAAGAAGCGGTAAAACAAACTCCAAGCATTCCGGAAAGTGCAAGCTGGGCAACATTTTTACGGGTTCATGACGAATTAACACTTGAAATGGTAACCCCTGAAATGCGCGAATTAATCTACCAAGCTTTAGAATCAAAAGGTGCACCATTCAGAAAGGGATTTGGAGTTTCAGGCAGAATGGCGAATTTCCTTGATGAAGATCACGACCATATTGAAATGGCATTTTCAGTATTGCTATCAATGCCGGGAATTCCTATAATATACTACGGCGATGAAATAGGAGCTAAAAATAATTTTGATAATGCTAAAAAATCAGCAGATCTAAGAAAGAAAAAACAATTCAAAAGTAAAATCAAATTGCTTTCATTCTTTGACAGCCGCGATATAAATAGAGGAACCCTGACTAAACAATCTTTCTATGATGCCACAGGAACAACAAAAACCTATAGCGGTAAAATTTTCCATAAAGTTCAAAAAATGATTGAGTTAAGAAAAGAAATTCCTGCACTAAGACGCGGCACCTTAACCATATTAAAGACCGAAAAACCTTATATCTTTGCTTATATAAGAAGCTACAAAGGTGAAAGATATTTAATTGTAAACAACTTGTCAAATAAAAGATTCACTGCTGAGGTTGAACTGCCTGCGGAAATTTTATTAAAAGCCATTAAAAACAAACAGCACGTATATTTAAAAAATATTCTAACAGATGAAGAATACAAGTTAAAAGTATCTCTAACCGATAAAAAGACAAGACTTTTAATGTACCCGTACGCAGTAGTTTGGCTTAAATTACCATAAACTTCTACATATAAAACAACACAAAAAACCTCCAACTTCAATCAAACAAGAATTTGGAGGTTTTTATTATCGAATAATTATTTACAAATATTTAATCCGGCTGATATCTTTTTCCAAACAAATTGTTGAAAAACTCCCAAATACGTAGTAATGAGCATTACCAAAACAAAATAAACATAAGTGGTCTGTACAGGATTAAATATAGAATAAATTTTATCTCCCTTATCACTTAGCGGAGTTCCTGTTATATGGAACAGTATAAGTGTTATCATATACATTACAAACAAATGATTTGCCATAATATGATAAGTAACTTTTCCCATCTGCTGCAGCAATTTTACATCTTTAAGATACAGGTAAAGAAGTTTTACAGTTAACAGACAAACCCAAATCCCTGTTAAAGATGTTAAAACCGGTACAATAATCTGCTGATCAAATCTTCCCCAAACTAAAACATAACTTAACCCAATCCCATGAACTGGATCAAAATCCCTGTTAAACAGCCACAAGATTGACTGAAAAACTATAACTCCGCCCAGCCATTTTGGAGTAAAAATATTATAGTTATCTTTAATATATTTCACATAAAAATGACCTATATAAATAAAGAACAATGAAAATGCTGTTCTCATAGCAACAAGCGCCAGCGGAGTATGCGGAACACTTTTCCAAACAGGAATTGCCGTAATTCCTAACAAAGTAAAAAATGCAAGATAAACATATTTATTCTGAACAGGTCTTAGCACTCTCATTAAAAATAAAAACACAAGCAATGTTATAAACAATTGCGGCACAAACCATAGCGGCGCGCATAAATACAACTGGTGACCATTTAAAAACGGAGTTATAAAAAAGTTTTTAACAGTTAACGGCTCCCCGAAAAATTCGCCTATAACAGGCACAAGTGCCAGCGTTATAAGAACATACACCGCTTCATAGCAAAAATACGGAACCAGCAGGGACTTTATTCTTCTAACAAAATAAACCACAACATCATCTAAATATTTATCCTTAAACAACATACCCGAAATAAAGAAAAATAACGCAAGCTGAAAAGAATACGGCGGAAACATTCCAAATATAGAAAACTCCAAGTGTCCTGAAACAACAAGCATAATTGCCAGAGCCTTTAATAATGTAACCTCGCCAGAAAATATTTTATCCATTTTAACCTCCGCATCTGAAACACCATGATTATATAATAAAAAGACAATAATTATTGAAAAATAAAAAAAATTTATTAAATATAAACTATAAACAACCGTCCTGTCATTACGGTACTCCTTTTGATTGATTTTTATGTTAACTAGTTGAAAAAAAGGGGGATTATAAGGTAATATAAAATAGAGAGGTAGTATTATGCAAAGCAATTTTCCACAATATGATTTAGCTTCTAGAATCCAGCACACAAAATTTGACACCGGAATCGGCTCAAAAATGCCAAGTATGCGAATGGACAGAGTTGAATCACCGGAAAGCCCTAATTTTAAGCAGGTATTTACCGGATTAATGGAAGACTTGAATACGGAAATGAATGCACCGGATAACTTATTAAAAGATGTTATGTCAGGGAACAAAAATGTAGATATTCATGATGTAATGACAGCGATGTCAAAATCAGAAATCACAATCAGCGTAGCCACCCAAATGGTTGGTAAAGTTATTAATGCTTACGATAGAATATCTCAAATTTCAGTATAATATATTGCATAATAATAAATATATTCAGACAGCGGGACAGAGATGGATTTTAACAAGATATTAGAAAATAAACCTTTATTGTATGGAATAATCGGCGGGGTTGTTCTTATAATTGCAGTTGTTATTATTGGTTCTATTATGGCTTCAAATGGCAGCAATAAGGGAAATAACCAAGCTACAGTAGGCGGAGAACCATTAAAAACAAACGTAGATTTATTAACAACAGACAATCTTGGAAAAGCTCTTGAAATACAAGCATTATTGGCTAAACAAGGAATCACTGCAGAAAGACAACTTGATGGTACAAAATCAAAACTTATTTTAAACGCTAAAAACTGCTCAACTTTAACTAAAAAATGTACAATTACAGACCGCGACAACGCACTTATCGCAATTGTGCAAAGCGGTTTGGTTGACCAGAATGTAGGTCTTGAAATATTTGATAAAGGTGATTTTACATCAACTAAAGAAGATAAAAGAATCAGACTTGCACGAGCAATGAACGGGGAACTAGCCAGACTTATCAAAAAAATTCCTCCTATTCAAAATGCAACAGTATTTATATCTATCCCGGAAACTGGCAACTATTTTGAAACTCCAAAACCTAAAACAGCAACAGTCCAAATCGTGCTGCCTTCCGGTGAAAAATTAGACCAACTAAAAGTTAAGGCTGTTACAAATCTGCTTTTAGGCAGTGTTACCGGATTAGAAGCTCAAAATATAGCAATCACAGACACTAACGGAAATGTTTACCATAGTGTAATGAATGCTGAAGATGAAATGTTGCAAAGACTTGAAGAAAATGATAAATACATGCAGCAAAAGATTTCAAAACAGCTAGACAGATTAGTAGGTCCCGGGAATTACGTAGCCACAGTAAGCACATTCCTAAGACAAGCTCCGGTTGAAAGATTTTCTATAGAATATGATCCGACAAGAAAAGCTTCTGTTTCAGAGCAATCATTTAGAGAAGGTTTGGGTGATCAAACAAAAGACCAATCACAAGGTATCAATGCAGTAAGCACATACCTTCCAAACGGCTTACCTTCAGGCGGAACAGATTCAAGCCAGAACAGGAACTATTCAAGACAAGCTACCGAAACCCAATACGGTGTAACTAAAACTCAAACAAATGAATACATAAAACCGGGTGTAGTTGAAGATATTTCAATCGCTGTAACAATCGATAGAAACAATTGGTCTGCAGCAAACATGCCGGAAGAAGAATTAAAAGAACTTATTGCAAGAGCAGCAAGCCCGAAAGTTACGGCAGAAAATGTATCAATCGCATATTCAAGTTCAACAGACCCATACTTAACACCTGAAAAACAACAAAATCTGCCAAAAGTTGATGAATCAGGCAACCCTTGGTGGCTTGCAATATTACTATCAGGTATTGGTTTGGTTATTATATTCAAAGCTATATCTTCAAAAGTTAAACGAATTAGGGAAGAAAACGAAATTGAAGTTGAAAACCTAAGACAAAAAGCACTTGAACAAGAAAGACAACTTAACGATATAAATTCAAGAGCAAGCCAATTAACTCAAAGACAATCAGAACTTGCTCAAGACTTAATCAATCAACAGCAAAGAGCAGCGATTCCGCAGTTTGATGAAAGTCTGCTTATAGATTCACTTGACAGTATTTCAAACGAAATTTCAGAAGACTCTGCAGACAAGATAAAAAGCTGGATTGAAGAAGGTTCTGCAAAGGAAGGTTAGAAGATGGCAACCAAAGATTTTGATTACGAAAGTTTTGCCCAAAACTTAGCGGCACAAGCCCAAGAACTTGTTCCGCCGGATTTTGATGACAACCAAAAACAATACGTAATAAATACTTTAGGAAACTTTTCACTTCTATCCGGTAAAACATTAGCAGAAGATCCGGAGCTGAATTTTAACGCAGAACAAGCGGTTACAATAACCCAAATTATTGCAGAATGGTCATTTCATAAATCTGTTGACCTTATCAGATCAGGAATACCACAGCAATATTGGGATCCTGTTATGCAAAAAATTGCATATACCATTTTTGAAATTGCAAAACAAACGTTTTCTCAAGGGTTGCCGAACGATAAAATATTAGAACTGATAGAACATCATGTTAAAAAAAGCTACCTTGAAGCAATAACAGAATTAAAAAACAAAGGTGCTATTGATGAAGGATTGATGGAATACGCAGCCTCACAATCCAACATGGATAAAATGGCACAAGAAGCACAGCAAAGTGCTCAAGGCGGTGGAGTTCAATCGTATGATAATATACAAGGCGCACCGGCAGGTCCTATAGAGTTCCCGAAAGTTGATTCTAAAGTTTTAAAACTTGCAACGGTTGCAATGCTGTTTAACAAGATGAATCAGGATAAAGTTCAAACAATATTAAACAAATTTGACCCGGAAGATGCTCAAGCTGTAATAAAATACATGCGAATACCTAATCTGGCTGAACGGGTAGGAGCGGCAAACGCTTTAAGATGCTTGCAGGAAATCAAAACAAATCTTCCGAGAAACACAGAACTTACTCCAAACAGAGTTGTTCTAAAATTAAGAAACTTCACATCAAGATACACAAGTAAAGAAATAGATACAATATTAATAAGAGAGCGCATGGGGGTAAAACGTCTTGTATTCAACGCTATGGAAGGCAAATACTATGATAAAATGCCGCCAAAAGTTGCAAGCATTGTTGCCACACACCTATCCGGTAGTGTATAATATTGTTAAATCATGATTATTAAAAAGAAACATAAAAAAACAGCACAGGGAGCAGAGGTAAACCAGGATTCTGTCCTGGAACAGGAAACAGTCGAATCAACAAGTCTAGATTCAGATGATGAAGAAAAGGATATCGACCTTTTTAACCTGGACAACATCGACTTTAAACAGCGTCAAGAACGCCGAAAAGGGGACAGAAGACGCGGATTTAGACGAATTGATGACAGAAACCTTATCTCAAGAGCCAGAGAAGAAGCCGGAGCAATAAAAGAAGCTGCGGCAAAAGAAGGTTATCAGGCAGGTTTGCAAGCCGCAAAAGATGATATTGCGACTGTTAAAGATGCTCTTGAAGTGTTTTTTAACGCAAAACAAGAGGTTTATAATGATATAGCTCCTGATATTTTAGAAATAAGTCTTGATATCGCTAAAAAAATCATTAAAAAAGAAACTATTGAACACCCTGAAGTTATTCTTGAAAATATAAAAGAAATAATGAAAGGGCTTTCAAAAGAAGAAACAAAAATAACATTGAAGGTTAATCCATCACAAGTTCCAATGCTAAAGCAGGAGGTGCCTGAAGTTTCGAATTCATTAGGACTCGAGGCAAAAATTATTATTATTCCCGATGAATCAGTAATGGAGGGCGGCTGTATCTTAACAACAACAAACGGAGTTATTGATGCAACAATCGAATCACAGCTTGGAATAATCAGTGAGGTATTGAAGGAAATTTAATGGCAGCACCGGAAGGAAGTAATAACAATTTAATAAGCGAATTTTTTATGGCAGTCTTTGTACTGTTCCTTTTGGTTATCTTGCTTGTAGAGCTTCCTAACTGGGTTATTAATGTTTGTATTTGTTTAAATATTACACTTGGAATCGTACTTTTAATGTTCGGTTTGTTCGTGCAAAAAACATTGGAATTATCATCATTTCCTTCAATTATTCTTGTAGGAACAATGTTTCGCCTGTGTTTATCAATCGCATCGACACGTTTGATTCTGGCAAAAGGGGAAGCCGGAGAAGTTATTCACGCATTCGGAACTTTCGTTACAGGCGGCAACATGATTGTCGGCGGGGTAATCTTCTTGATTATTACAATCGTACAGTTTATGGTAATCACCAAAGGTGCTGAACGTATCGCTGAGGTTTCGGCACGTTTCGCGTTAGATGCTATGCCCGGTAAACAGATGACAATCGATGCTGACTTCAACGCCGGTTTGATTTCTCCTGAAGAGGCTACAAAAAAACGTGAAGATTTATCCAGAGAATCAAGTTTGATGGGTTCTATGGACGGTGCGATGAAGTTCGTAAAAGGGGATACAATTGCGGGTATTATTATCGTATTAATTAACATTATCGGCGGATTATGTGTCGGCTGCTTGATGAATCAGATGCAAGTCGGTGATGCAGTTTCTAAATATACGGTATTAACAATCGGTGACGGTTTGGCATCACAGGTTCCGTCACTTTTAATGTCAATTGCTGCCGGTATATTTATGCCCCGAGCTTCTGCTGCCAGCCCTTCATTAGGTGCTGATGTTACTGCTCAAATTACGAGTAAACCGTTTGCACTGTTTTATGCAGCAGGTTTCTTATTTATACTTGGACTTACCGGTCATACTCCGTTTTGGCAAGGTACAGGTCTTCCACCTTTACCGTTTTTTATATTTTCTATAGCGATATTTGTTGCAGGTTTTCAGGTACTTATCAATGCCGATGTTCAATCCCAATTAGGACAGCTTGAAAATGTACGTCAAAACATGCAGGATCTTGTTAACCCTAACAGAATGTATGAGCGTTTAGGGGTAGATATTTTAAGTCTGCAAGTCGGCTCTAATTTGCTTGTAATCGCAGACCCTGATCAAGAAGGTCAATTGCTTGCAAAAATTGCAGCTCTTCGTCAAAGAGTTACAGATGAACTTGGATATATTTTACCAAACATAAGAATTATGGACTCATCAGCACTTGATGCTAATGAATATATGATATCTATCCGCGGAAACCCTGTAGCTACAGGTTATGTTTATCCGGGGAAATTTATGGTAATTGCAGATCAATGGGATTCGATGAAAAAAGAAGTTCCGGAAGATGCAATTATCGGGATTGACCCGACATACCAAACCCAAGCTTATTGGATTGAACCGGACGATGCTAAATCTGCAAGACTTGTAACAGCAGTTGATGCAACTGATGTTATTGTTACTCACCTTCAAGAATGTGTAAGAAAACATGTAGATGAGGTTATGACAAAAACTGACGTTCTTAAACTTATGGAACTTGTCCGCTCTCAAGACCCGACACTTGTTAATGACCTTGTACCTACAATTATTTCAACAAGTGATCTTAGAAAGATTTTTGTTAACTTAATCAGAGAAAAAGTTTCAATAAAAGATATTATATTTGTATTTGAACGGCTTTGCGATTACGCAAGATTTTCAAAAGAACCGGATATTCTATCAGAACGTCTGAGAGCAGCTCTTGGCAGACAAATATGTCTTGCTAACGTTCAAGATGATAAAGTATTGTATGCTCTGACCCTATCTCCTGAGTGGGAAAAAACACTTGACGATTCTTGTCAGAGAACAGAGTTAGGTACAATGTTCCTGCTAAACCCTGTCCAGGTACAAGAGCTTATCGAAACAACAGCTACAACACTTCTGCGCGCTCACCAGACCTGCGGACGCCAACCGGTTGTACTTTGTTCACCTAGAATAAGACTGCCGCTTTATCAGCTGTTAGAACGTCATATCCCAACAGTTGTTGTAATATCATATTCTGAACTTATAACAGATATCAAAGTTGAGGCAATAGATACAGTCGGAGATGCGTATATCACAGATTAGGGGTAAAAAAATTCCCCCTCTCTCGGGGATAGGTTGAGAATAAATGAAACAAATACTATTATTTTTAATAAAAATTTATCAAGGGTTTTCAAAATTAACACCATCAGTATGCAGATTTTATCCGACCTGTTCAGAATATACAAAACAGGCAATCGTAAAATACGGAGTAATAAAAGGCGGTTGGCTCGGAATAAAGAGAATCTGCCGCTGTCACCCGGGCAACCCGGGCGGATATGATCCTGTACCATAAGTTTACAGTTGCGCAATAAATTCAACAACTTCTTTTAACGAATAAATATTTTGCTGAACAAAAAAATTCTTATTAGTTTGTTCTTTTACATAAGACAAAGTTTTACCGTCCAAAAAGTCTTCAGAATAAGGTCTTAACATAACTGACGGTATGACAATAATATCAGACTCAATATCTTTAACCGTTCTAATCAAATCATAGGTTGTAATAAGCCCCGCAACAGTGATATCCTGCCCCCAATATTCAGATTTTACAGGGTGAATTTCAACTGTTAAATCTTTAATTTTATTTAGTTTTTTTGCCACCTCAGACAGCATATCTTTAGCTGCATAAGAACAAGCAAAAACAAGTTTAAACGGCTTTGAAACACTTTTCGGAAGCTTTTGAGCTTTAAAATCATCCAGAGTCAAGCGCAAAGCACCAACACCGTCACTTAGCTGAGAATAATTTCCATAATATTTTCCAGGCGGGATAGGCATATCCGCAAGCAGGAAAAACTCATCAGAGCAGCAAACCCGCTTGTATTTGGAAGAAATTTCAATAACCTCCTGCGCACATTTTTTATCAACACGTTTTAACTCACCATCTGCCCTAAATTGAGTAACCCCAACCGGCACAATAGCAACAGACAAAACCGTATTTTTTAATTTAGCCAAATCGGCAAGGGTTCTGTCTAATTCAACCCCGTCATTTATCCCCGGACAAAGTACAATCTGCGCGTGAAACGGGATTTTATTTTTTCTAAACCAGTCCAAATTTTCAAGTGCCTTACCAGCATTTGGATTTCTGAGCATCTTAACCCTCAATTCAGGATTAGTTGTATGCACAGAAATATAAAACGGGCCAAGGTGCATACGCTTTATTCGTTCTCTATCAGAATCTTTCAAATTTGTTAAGGTAATATATGTACCCTGCAAATAAGACAATCTATAATCATCATCTTTAATATATAGAGTATCGCGAAGCCCTTTTGGCTGCTGATCAACAAAACAAAAAATACAGTGATTTAAACATGGCTTAATCCTGTCAAACACAGCACTTTCAAAAACAATCCCCAGGTCATCATCATAATCTTTTTCGATTTCAATTTCTTCAATCTCACCACTCGTTTTTTTTATTTCAATAGTTATGAGTTCAGACTTCATATAAAAATTATAATCAATCATATCAAGCATTTTACAGCCATCAACTGAAAGAAGCTCATCACCTTTTGCAATTTCAAGTTCTTCCGCTATTGAATTTTCGATAACACTATTAACTATTGCCGGCATTATTTTTTTCCAGTCCTTCTACCATAGAAATAAAATTATTATACTCACAAACCGCATTATCAAGCACAATTCGCTGATTAGGAGTCAGCGGAGTATATTCATCTTCAAGGATTTTTTCTGCATTAACCTTATGTAAAAGCGCATTTGACTTAATATCAAAATAAACTTCTTCAGCGGCGTCACTATCCAAAACCGAAATACAAGATAATTTTATACGCGCATCAGATAAAAATTGAAGCGGATTTTGAGTCATCGGTGCAAGCAAAAGCCTACGCAAATATTTCTCACCATCTTTTGTTATAGAATAAAATACAGACAATTTGCCTCCATCTGACATTATTCTTGAAGAGGTTATGCAGCCTTGCTTTTCAAGCCTGACCAATGCGGGTTTTATAGCCCCGAAACTCGGGTTTGTATAAGCTAAAAAATTCTCTTTTATACGCTTGCTTACCGAATACATAGTAAGGTCATGATTTAACAATACATATAAAATAATCAGTTCTGTCATATATTTAGAATAACATTAATTATACAAATTAACAAATAGCAAAAATTTTTATGTCTAAACTTTATAAAAATATTATGACAGGGATTTTAATTTCACAGGTATCATTACCTTACAAAACAGTCAAGGGTTCTTTTTCGCAACGACAGAACAGATCAATACAACTTGTTGATAAACTATATCGAAACCTGATTCCGCAATTTAAAAACGGAAAGCTACCGTTTGAAAAAATTCAAGAAACAATTGACTCAACCCTTAAAAAGAAAATAAAAATAAATGTAAAAAAGACATATTCTAATGAGTTTGATGGATTCAGCGACATAGTGTATTCACCTATTTCCGGATGCATTACAGCTACAACCCTTGAATTATCACCTATAAAAAATAAAATAGAATATAAAGATTTAATCACAATAGTCCACGAATTTCAGCATATCACAGACCAGCTATTCCACCCCAAATATCTTGCCCGAAACCAAGTAATGTCCAACTCCGGAATGTACACGAATAAATATAACAAATTATATGAGAATTTTATCTATGCACAAGAAAACCCAACCGGCAAAAAAGATAAACAATATATTCTAAAAAAACTTGAGCATAAGCTCAATAAATTTTTGAGAAAAATGAGTGTTGAGGATAAAATAAATTACCTGCAAGATTCTATATATACTTTGAAGCAGGAAGAACAAGCATACTATACACAAGCAAAATATGCAAAAATTATGAACAAAAAACATCTTCCAATAAACCCGCAAGATTTAATTAAGCCTAACAATAGCTTTATGTTCCATGAGAAAATCGTACTAATGAAAAAAATGGCATTTGATATAATAAAAGCCGAGCGAAAGCACCACGCACTAAAACTTAAACAACAAAATTAAGAAATATTACAACTAATTATTAAAAAGAGCAATTAATTATATTCACATTATTTTAGGTTTAAAATAATAAAAGAAAGGAAGTAGGAATATGGTAGAAGCAACAGCACCTTTAAAACCGTTTACAACAATCCAATATCAAACAAAAGACGGTGAAAAAATTTCAGCAACAAAAAACAACGGAGTAGTTACGCTTGTCGGAGATAAAAACGGCACAAGACAGATGCCTTTGGACGATTTTATGAAAAATGAACTTCCAAATGCCGTTCCTCTTGAAAAAACGCCAGAAAAAGATACCGTTGAGATTTCAAAACCTGCAGACACAGATAAAAAAGCCGGCTACGCTTTAAAACCTGAAACAGCAGCAGATTTAGGAATTCCTCCTGAAATCAAAGCCGAACAAGACAAAAGAATCGCAGAAATTCTAAAAGAAAAAGGCAAAATCGATCCTACTAAAGACAAAGTCTTCTACAACGCACAAACAGGAGAACTTGATACAATCAAACCGGGACTAATTATGGAAAATAAACCTCAAGCAGCTCAAAAAATTGATGTTGTAGCATAAAATTTATAATAAAAAAGGCGCCAGGAAAAATTTTCCTGGCGCCTTTTTTATACTTAGGGCCTGCATAACTGTTTATAAAGCTCAGCTATAGCTGTTCCTGCCACAATCGGCTGAAAAGTGGCATATTTATTGTAATCCCCTGAGACAAAATTATCATTATATCCATAAGAATCAATTACCCCAATTTTATATGATTTTTTACCGCAATCAAGAGTATATTGACTCAAAGTATATTGTATTTTTTTTCCGTTAACCGGTTCATATTGACCTTTATTGTAAGTTTTTAATAAAAAGGTAAACCCATAAATATCCTCAGCCCCGACAATTCCATCACTATCAATAAAGCTATCCGGAACAACCTGCCTCCAACTCGTTTCCTCGTCAATTTGAGCAAATGCCACAGAAGCAGCTAATAGTATTACAAGTAATATAATAAATCTCTTCATAAAACCTTCTTAGTTTTATTATACTTATTTAACATGAAATATCACTTTTTTTGAAAAATTAAATACATATAATTATCAATATTTTGAAGCCCTAAAAAGTTAAAATCATATGTTAAATAATATCTTATATCATAAAGGTACTTTTTCAGCATCACCTCTAAACAATTATCTTTTATATCTTGAATACTTGATATAGATTTTTTCAGCTCAGGAAGAGTAACCAAAGATGAAGAATCTGAAGCATACAGTGCAAGCAGAACATAGCGACCGCTCTCAACCTGATCTATTACATTTTTTTTAAAATATTCATAATGATTTTGTGAAAATCCGCTATCTGCAAATATTGCATCATAAATAACACGATATTTCGCTTCTTTATCCATAAACTTCATCTGCTCTTCATCGTAATATTTAGAATTATAGGGATTTCTAACTTCTTTATGGAAATCAAAATTAAATACTCTTGGCGACCCCTCAGCTCTGAAATAGTAAGGAGCATCAGCCCCAAACGGCATAAGAATAATATCCTCCGAAGTTAACCCAAATTTTACAGCCTCAGTTTTAACAGACTTGAAAGCCAGCCCCTTAACTCCATACGAAAACTCCGAATATTGAATACATGAAAATATTGAACATGCAGCAAAAAATATTAAAAAGCCTTTAAAATGTATTGATGAAATCCTCTTTGACAATCCAATCATCGCAAGGATTAACATTGGCAAAAACAAATACAAAATATAGCGAACGGTAAGGACATTCACCTGCATATAAGAACAAACAATAAATAAGCAAAAGTTCATAAAAATTAATGCATACAATGATTTTATAAAACCTTCTGAATATTTAAACCCTTGAACCAAACCGTAAACAAAATACACGCAAGGAACTATAACAAGCATTGTAAATGAAAAACTAATAACATAAGGCTCCATTGACGGCCAATAAATATTATTAACCAAATTTGAGCCGAAGAAATTCCTAAGAATATCAATAATATTAAAGAAATGAAGTTCACCTTCATGCCTTATCACAAATAAACTACGCATTCTTGCATAATAAAACACCAGACAGAAATACGGTATCAACAATAATAATTCAGTCCCGCAGGCTTTTATATATTTACTAAATAAGTCCTTTCTTTGCCTGAACAGATAACTTCCATAGCAAACAAATAAAGAAATATTATACAAAATGCCGCCAACAAGAGTATATGGAAGCAAGACATTTGCAATAATCAGTTTTACCAAGGAGTTAGTATCCGCTTTGTCATTAAAATCAATCAAATAATTAATCGAAAGCATAACAAGAAATACCGCAGCCGGATACATTCTAACCTCAGTCGAAAAATAAACCATCAACGGACTTACAGAAGCAAGAATAAGCCCCCATACCGCCATTTTTTGTGAGGCGAGTTTTTTTACAGCGGTATAAACAAGCGGCAGTGCTGCAATCCCAAACATTAAAGATAATGATTTTAAAGCAATTTCACCATCTCCAAAAACCTTTATCCAAAAATGCAATAAGAAGAAATACAACGGAGTGTGCTGCAAATCCAACTGCAAAAGATTATCAATAATCCCCATAGGAAAAGCCTGAATTGCCGTAAACCAAGAACAAGCTTCATCATACCACAGCGGAGTACTAATATATAAAAGTCTTAAAGCCACAGCAACAACAGCTAATACAACAAAACCAACAACAGCCAAAATCTTCTTCTTATCCATAATCCCCCCATAACAAGATTTTACCATAAAAACAAATTTTATCTTCCTGGCAAATATTTTTATGTTTGAATATTAGTAAAATATGCATATTAGATTACAAAACAATATATATTCCAGCACCCAAGTATTTCAGCCTACAATAAAATCATCCCGTAACCTGTTTGAAATATATAGAATGATGAAACTCTACTCTATAGAACGCGGAGACAGATTTCCAACCTATGAAGCAATAATGAACAGCCTTAATTCTATCCTTTCAAACTGCAAAATAAGATTTATTAAAAATGAAGCCGGAAAAATACTTGCAGCCTACACATACAGACTGCGCAAAAACAAATTAGAAGAAAAAAGCCTTTTTATAGATGCACTTGTAAGAAACCGTCAAAACGCGGAGAGCAAAACTCTTATGCCAAAAATTTATCAAGATATAAAAAAACTTGCAGAAAAAAAGCAAGCTAAAGAATTAACCCTTTATTCCGTAAGCAAAGATAAAGCCCTGCGTGCAAATTATGAAAAACTCGGATTTAAAAAAGATGAAAAAGTATGGATTACCGGCGGATACATAATGCGGGTAAGAACAACAGATTTCTTAGGTAAATAAAAAAGAGAATAACAAAAGTCATTCTCTTTTTTATGGGGCAGGTAATAGATTTTAATTCGAACCGATTACTAAATGAAATTAATAAATTTTATGAGTTGAAGCAATTACTGAAATAAAATAACTTGTTTTTGTTATAATTACAATAATCAATAACTATTACAATGTAACTTTAAGGTAGCTGTATGAATTTAAGAAACTTTACATTAACAAGCATTAAAAAAATTCAAGATGCACAACAAAAAGGGAAGTTGATTGTTTTTGTTGGAGCTGGAGTTTCACAAAATTCAAATTTGCCAAGTTGGAATGATTTAGTTAATCAGCTTGCTCAAGACTTAGGGATTGAAAAAAAGATAATACCAAAAGAACTAGAAGAAACTTTAACGGAAGAACAAATAGAAATTCTTAAAAAACAAAAAATTCATTATAATACAGACGAGTGTTTAAAAATACCGCAATACTACTTTAATGAATTTGGTGAAGAAGAATATAATAATAAATTGCATAATATTTTTTCTAGCAATTTAGAACCTAATCCTATTGACTATTTAATTGTAGAGCTAGATCCTAAGCACATTATAACTACAAATTATGATAATTTGTTAGAAAAAACGGCTGAAAGTATTGTCCAAACACCATATTCTAAAGTTTCTTGTGATAAGGAACTCGCTATTGCTCTAAATAATAATCTTATAATTAAAATGCATGGTGAGCTTGATAAAATTGTATTAAAAGAACGAGATTATGATACATATTCTAATAATTTTAAACTAATTGAAACATTTGTAAAAGGTTTAATTGCAACGAATACAATCCTTTTTGTAGGTTTTTCAGCAGAAGATGCAAATGTTAGAAAACTATTTCAATGGATACATGATATATTAGGTAATTCATGCCAGCCAGCATATTTATTAAACACTGATGAATATAAAAACGAAAATAAATCAAAGGAAGAAAAAAGAGTAAAGTTTGAATATTTAAAAGAAATGGGGATTTTTTCGCTTTACTATGATGAAATTCAAGATGATATCAATCAATTTGTATCAGATGAGATTTTAGTTGATTATAATAAAAAATATAAGCTTAAAGCGTTAGAAAAAGGACATGGTGAAAGATTATTTAAGTTACTATACTTTATACAAAAAAAGAATGTTTCTAACAATAATTCCGAATATATAGAAAACTGTTATCGTAAATTAAAATATTTAGAGTGTTTAAATTATATTCCAAATAATATTTTAGCTAAAGTTTTTGGGTGTAATCCAAAAGTATTTATGCAATATGGTCTATATGGTTTAAAACCATATCTTATAAAAAGTTTAAATGAACTAAAATTAAAAATAGCGTTAATAGACGAAAATCTTTCCAATGATAAATACTTGGAATTATTATACGATAACTCTTACCTTGAGGATGATATAAAAAAACAAATATATGATATTTATAATAAATATCGTTCAGCTGAAAAAGATCCCGTAATTGAAAATAAATTGCAAAATGTAATAAATGAATTGAGGATATTATATAAAATATCAAAAGATGAAAAATCTAAAATCGAGTATATTTGGTCTAAAATATATTCCACAAAGCCAATTCCATCAAATAATGAAGAATTTAAAGATATTCTATTATACAATTCTGATGGTATAAACAATGAGCTTAAAAATATAGATATTGATTATTCTGAAGATACTGTTAATGTTTTCAAAAAAGCTTACTGGTTGATTAAATTAGGAAAATATAAAAATGCTTATTATGAATTTGAAAAAATCTCCTATGAAGCGAATAAAAATAAAAATTTTATTTTATATGTAATATCAAGCTTTAATCAATATTATCTGGGAAGACTTATAAATAATAGATATTATTTCAAGTCAGATGATAAAGATATTGAAAATATAAAAGATCAATATTTAAAAATTAATATTGAAGATTTAATTGAACGATTTATCCCTACTGAAATTAAAGATGTTATCAAATATATAACCAGCTTTGATATTTTTAAAGAAGTTTATAGTAATGTTGCTGATTGTTATGATAAGATATCAACCACATATCAACATATAAAGAATGGGGGAAGTTCTTCTAATTCATATATACATGATTTATATGGATACTTAAATGAAATTTTTGCGTATAGCAATTACAATTTTTATATTTTTGAATACTATGAAGAATACAAAAAGATTTTTAGAAAAGCTCTCGATAGTATTTTTATAAGTTACTTAACCAATTTAGAAGTAGAAAAAAATAAAGAAAAACTAATGTGGGGTACAAATGCTGTTCCATGTTTTGATTATTTTGATTTTTATATGCTAATCGAAACTTGTAAAGAAAAAGATATAGAGAAAAATTTAAAGGATATCCCATCTAGTTTTAAACTAGACGAAATAGAAGTTG
>OHQR01000422.1_pt1 | contig 30231 bp, 24 predicted proteins | sample 1578191 | NCBI WGS metagenome assembly OHQR01 (sample SAMEA3879577, study PRJEB24766) | human gut metagenome | biome: human-associated habitat; feature: feces | place: USA | collected 1985/1987 | reverse complement strand
TTTCAAAACGGCTTGCGAGGCCAACCGTGTCCATGAGCTGATCCACTCGTTTGTAAATCTCCGCGTTGCCGCGGCAGAGCTTACATACCCGGATGGGTTCTGCAATGATGTCTCTCACGGTCATGCGGGGATTCAGGGACGAGAAGGGGTCCTGGAAAATAATCTGCATTTCGCGGCGCATGGCAGCCATTTGCCGTTCGCTGTAGCCTGCGATATTCTGCCCGTTGTAGAGCACTTCACCGCTTGTGGGCTCGATGAGCTGAAGGATGGTTCGCCCAAGGGTAGATTTTCCGCAGCCACTTTCGCCGACTACGCCAAGGGTGCTGCCTGCCTCAATGGAGAGATTCACACCGTCTACGGCATGGAGCATTCCCTTTGGGGTCTTAAAATACTTTTTTAATTCCCGTGTTTCGATCAGCGGTGTGCTCATTGGGCGGCTCCTCCTTTTTCTTTTGCAGCCATAAGGTGGCAACAAATGAGGTGGCTTCCTTCCTGTACGGCAGGCGGCATTTCGGTGCGGCAGATATCCATGCAGTCGGGGCAGCGGTCATGGAATTTACAGCCTGAAGGCAGGGCGGTGGGGTCAGGCATTAAACCGTCGATGGGGGACAGGCGGCGGGTTTTTCGGGTGAGGTCGGGGATAGAGCCGAACAGCCCTTTGGTATAAGGGTGCTTTTTCTCCCCGTTGAAGATATCTTCCGCAGTGCCGCATTCAACGATCTCGCCTGCATACATGATGGCGACCTTGTCGCAGGTTTGGGCGACGACGCCGAGATCGTGGGTGATGAGGATCATGGAAGTGTTGAGTTTTTCTTTAAGCTCGTTCATCATATCCAGGACCTGAGCTTGTATGGTCACGTCAAGGGCAGTGGTAGGCTCGTCCGCAAGGAGCAGCTTCGGTTCGCAGGCAAGGGCGATGGCGATTACAATGCGCTGTTTCATCCCACCGGAAAACTGATGCGGATAGTCGCTCTTGCGCCCGGCAGGGATGCCCACCATCTCAAGGATATTGTCCACGCCGGTGGCAAGGTCAGCGCGGCTGATGTCAGGGCGGTGGAGATACAGCACCTCGCCGATCTGATCGCCCACGGTGATGGTCGGGTTGAGGCTCGTCATAGGATCCTGGAAGATCATTGATACTGTGCTGCCACGGAGCAGGCGCATGTCTGCCGCCGTTGCTGCAAGCACATCAGTGCCGTCCAGCGTGATGCTGCCTCCGGTTACTTTGCCGATCTTTTCCGGAAGGAGGCCCATAATGCTGAGGGCTGTGGTAGTCTTGCCGGCACCGGTCTCACCGACAAGCCCCAATGTCTCGCCGGAGAAAAGTTCCAGGTTGACACCGTTTACGGCATACACGGTGCTTTCATCCGTCGTGTAAACAACGCGGAGATCCTGTATCTTCAAAATTGGTTCAGCCATAGCAGTTCCTCCTTAGTTTTTCAGGCGGGGATCCAGCGCATCCCGGAGTCCATCGCCGATCAAGTTCAGGGACATGACCGCAAGGGCGATCGCTGCGCCGGGGATCAGGATCAGGTGGGGATAATAGCGCATCATCGTCTTGCCTTCGGAAAGCATGGAACCCCATTCCGGCGTGGGTGGGGAGATGCCGAGGCCGACGAAACTCAACGAGGAGATCCCGAGGATGGTGCGGGCGATGTTCAGCGTCGCCTGAACGATGATGGGGCCCATGGCATTGGGCAGAATATGACGCAGAATGATGCGGCCGCCGCGCGTTCCGCAGGCGCGGGCTGCTTCGATGTAATCCTGCCCCTTTACTGTAAGGATCGCGGAGCGCACCACGCGCGCAAATGCGGGAATTTGCGAGATCGCTGTTGCCAGCAACAGGTTGAACATACCTTGGCCAAGCGCCGCCACGATAGAGATGGCAAGGAGCGTGCTCGGAATTGCCAGAAACACATCCATAATGCGCATGAGCAGGTTGTCCACCTTGCCGCCGTAGTAACCGGCGGCTGCGCCGATGAGAGAGCCTACGACAAGGGAAAGCACCATGGTGAGCAGGCCGACGGAGAGGGAGATGCGCGCGCCAAACATCATGCGCATCAGGATGTCGCGGCCATACTGATCCGTGCCGAAAAGATGTGCTGCGCTGGGTGTTTGCAGTTTGTTGGGCATGTCCATGGTGATCGCTTTTTCATAGTCGCCGAAAATGCTGACATAAACGGCCATCAGGATCATCATCAGGAAAATGACAAGCCCCAGCATTGCAAGTTTATTTTTCCGGAAGCGGAACCAGATCATTGAAAGCTGGCTGCGCTTGCGGCGGGTAACCGTTCCTGTGGTTTCCATTCTTCTCGCCTCCTATCCTTTCGTGTATTGCGTCTTGACCCGCGGATCGATATAGGTATAAAGAATGTCCACGAGAAGGTTCATAAGGCCCGCGACAATGGCCACAAAAATAATGGATGCCATAACGACTGGCGTATCCTTCTGGCGGACTGCGGTCACCATGTGGGAACCAAGGCCGGGGATCGCAAAAACAGCTTCAATCATAACTGTTCCGCCGAGCTGATGGGCAAAGTTCATGCCGATGACCGTAACGATAGGCAGCAGCGCATTGCGCAGGCAATGACGGAATACAATGCGGGACTCGCTTGCACCTTTGGCCCGGGCAGTGCGGACATAGTCCTGGCGGATGACTTCAAGCATGGTGGAACGTGTCATACGGATGAAAGTCGCCATGGTGACGGAGGCCACAGCCAGCGAAGGCAATACGAAATGCTTCCAGCTGGAAATGCCGGTGGCGGGCAGAATATTCATTTTCAAAGCAAAGAGCAGGATCAGCAGCATACCGACGAAGAAGCCTGGCATAGCGGTAAGCAGCATTGCGCCGACCGTGCTGATGGTATCGATAATGCTGTATTGTTTAACAGCTGATAAAATGCCGACAGGAAGGCCGATGAATACTGCGATCAGGATGCCGAAAAATGCGACTTTGAACGTGGTGGGAAAACGGTCAAAGATCTCATCAAAGACCGGTTGGCGGTTGCGGTATGAGGTGCCGAAATCACCCCGCACGGCATCCGCAACATAGCGAACAAAGCGTACGAGAAAAGGATCGTCCAAGCCAAGCTCGGTGCGAAGTTTGGCGACTTCCTCAGCGGGAGCTTCCTCGCCCAGGATAAGCTTCGCGGGATCGCCCGGCGTAAAGTTCATGATAGCGAAAATGATGAAGGTGATGCCAAGGATCACGGGGATCATCATCAACAAGCGTTTTAAAATGTAGCGCAGCATGGAATCCTCCTATTAAAGCAGGGGCTTGCTCAGAAGCGGGATCGGGTATTACGGTATCTGAGCCACAGCATGCAGATTTCAATAAGCTGCGGGGCGCACTGTTCAGCGTACGCCCGCGCAGGTTCGGGCAGATCCCGAGGATGCTGGTTCGGTATTATTCGGCCCAGCTGTAATCAAAGACGTAGTGGCATTCGCCAATGTTGGCCTGTACGCCGTTCAGAGAGCTGTTGGCAGCAATGCAGACATTATCCGTCATCAGCGGGATGAACGGAACATCGTCCCGGACGTATTCGCTGATCCGATAGTAAAGCTCTTTACGTTCCTTATCATCGCTGGAAGAGCGGGCCTTGTCAAGCAGCGCATCCACTTCAGGGTTGTTATATCGGATGTAGTTGGTGCCGCCGATGTTGCTGCTGTGTATGCGGCCGTAGAGGACGTAGTCCGCATCCGGGTATCCTGCGGTAAACATGAACAGAGTGATGTCATAGTTGGCATCGGTCGTAACATCGGAAAGGAATGCGGCGCGCTCCATGAGCTCAAACTCCAGATTGACGCCGATTTGGCGCAGCTGCGCCTGGACGATCTCGGCAGGGCGGGTATAGGTGGAGCTCTGATTCAGCTTGATGGTGACGGTGAGGCCATCCGCGTAGCCGGCTTCCGCGAGGAGCTGCTTCGCCTTTTCAAGATCATATTCATGGTTCTTGAATTCGGGGTCAAAACCAAATACGCTGGGGACGATGGGCATTTCGACCGGCATGCCAAAGCCGTTGAGCGCGCCGTCCACGATCTCTTCGCGATTGATGGCGTAGCTGATTGCTTCGCGGACGCGTTTGTCGGAGAAGATCTCGCTTTCGTTATTAAATGCGATGACCCACATGTATACGGAGCCGTTTCCGGGAATAAAAGATACGTTCTCAAGGGATTCAAGATGTTCCCGGTCTGCAAGGTCGGGGGAATAGAGAACGTCAACTTCGTTGTTCTCAAGGGCAATAGCGGCGGTATTGCGGTCGGTCATGATCATGAAGGTCAGGTCTTTAATCTTGGGGGTGCCGCGCCAATACTCTTCAAATCCTTCGAGAACGATCTTCTCACCGCTGCTCCACTCTACGAATTTATACGCACCGGTGCCTACGGGGGCTTTTGCAAAACCGTCATCGCCCAGCTCTTCCACAGCGCGTTTGCTCACAATGCCGAGGCAAGGCACGGAGAGGCATTGGAGCGCGGGGCCGAAGGCCTGCTTCATGCAGAGTTTTACATGGGTGTCATCCACTACTTCTGCATGGTCCATGGTGCCGCTGTAGCTGGTGGTGAAGGAGGAAGCGATAGCGCGGTTCAGGGAAAACGCAACATCTTCTGCCGTCATGGTATCGCCGTTGTGGAATTTGACACCTTCGCGGATTTTGAAGGTGATCTCCGTATTGTCTGCGGAGAATTCCCAGCTCTCGGCAAGGCCGGGAACAAGGCCCTCACCGGGCTGATTACGCACCAGCGTTTCGTATACCTGGTAATGGATGATGGAGGTGACCGTGTCGCGAGCCATGTGGCAGTCCATACTTACGATGTCAGCGTTGATACTGAAGATCAGCGTGTCCTTAGCTCCATCGCCATTCGTGCCAGCCTGTTCACCGCAGCCGGCAAACATGCTTGCCAGCATCAGCATGACAAGGGCAAGAGAAAGTACTTTGCTTCGTTTCTTCATGGTTTTGTCTCCTTGCTTTTTGTTATAATATTGCTATACAGCAAAATGTTATTGTTCGGAATATCGTCCTGCCTCAAACAGGGTTGCAACAGTGAATTTGATGCCGTTTATATAGTTTTGCAGGAGGATATTTTCCCGGGCAGAGTGGTGCCCGGAATCCAGCGCTGCAACGCCGCAGGCGCAGATGATGGGGAGCTCAGGCCGTACGGTGCGCAGCAAGTATGCCGGGCCGCTGCCAAGCTGGGTGATGGAAGGGGTGAGAGGCTTTTCATATACTGCTGCCGCTGCTTGGGTGAGGACATTACGCCAGGGATTGTCCACCGGGGTGCGCACGGGGAAGCCGGCTGAATCCGCTGTGATCTCCACGTCGGAAAAACCGTTTTGATCCAGGTGCCGGCGGAGCTTTTGAAGGATGTCTTCCGCATTTTGCCGGGGTACCAGAATGACGGAGAACCGGGCCGATGCCGTGCTGGGGATGATGTGGCGGAAGCCCTTCCAGGGTTCGCCGGATTCGATGCCGTTGATGTTGAGGGAGGGTTGGAGGAAGATTTTTTTCTTTAATTCCAGCCCATGCAGACCGAGAATGAAATTTGGTATCTCCTTACAGGCCAGCATGCCCGCTTCATCATAAGGATAGTTTTGAAGTACATCGAGGTCGGCCTGTGTAGCAGGGAGCACATCGTCGTAAAATCCATCGATGAGCACTTGCTCATGTATGTCTTTCAAAGATGCCAATGCCCAGACCAAACGCCATGCGGCATTGGGCAGTTCAGCTCCCATACGGCCGTGCTCATCTCCGTTGGAAGATTTGACCTGGAGCGTCACTGTCAGCGTAGAGCGAACGCCAAAGGCGGCTTCCGGGCTGCCATCCGGCAAAGTGCGGCCATTTTCCCAAAGGCAAAGGTCGGCATCGGTCATTTCGCGCAGAAGCTCTGGCGCTTCACTTACCATGCGGCTCAGAGTCATGCTGCCGGTTTCTTCGTCTCCATCCAGCAGAAATGCCGTGCCCACCGGCAGTGCGCCTTTTACGGAGAGAATCGCTTCCACGGCCTGAAGCCTTGCCAACAGAGCCCCTTTGTTGTCGGACACGCCCCTGCCATAGAGCCGGCCATCCTGCTCCGTGAGTTGGAAGGGCGGCCTTGCCCAAGCGGATGCAGCCCCTTCGGGAACCACGTCATAATGATTATAGAACAGGAGTGTTTTCTTTCCGGAAACGGGCCGGCGTCCGAACAATATGGAGGATTCCTGCGGAGCGCCATATTCCACCGGGGAGAATCTGAGGGATGATAACCGCGCTTTCACGGTTTGGTGTGTGTGGTAAAGCCCGTCCGCATCGCCTTTTACACTGCGCATGGAACAGAGTTCTGCCAATTCTTCAATATAACGGGCGGACATATGATCTACATATTGAAAGACTTGCTCCATAAACCGAGATTTCCTTCGCGCTTTTATAATATGGGTATAGTATACATAGGACATTGATAAAAAGAAAATATTATTTTATAATTATTTATATAAGTTATTGTTAACAAAACGGAGGAGTAAAAATGCAGCTGCGGGATATCCAGTATGTAGTTACCATTGCGGACACGCAAAGCTTCTCCCGGGCAGCGGAAGCGCTTTACATCAGCCAGCCTGCGTTAAGCCAGTCGATCAAGCGGCTGGAAGCGGATCTGGGCGTAACGCTTTTTGCCCGCAAACGGAAACGTGTTCTGCTGACGCGTGCAGGTGAACTCTTTTTGCAGGATGCCCGGCAGATTCTTCAGCTGAGCAGCCATATTACGGCGCAGATGGAGAACCTGCATGCTCTGAAACAGGGAAGGCTGCATATCGGGATGACGCCGCTCTTTGGCCGGTTTTATTTTGCTTCGGCGTACAACGCCTTCCATACGCTGTATCCTGGGGTGGAGATCACAGTGCATGAAGCCACATCCATTTCTCTTGAACGCCTCCTTGCTGCGGGGAAGATCGACATCGCCCTTATGCCGCTTCCCTTTGCAGACGATACATTTCAATATGAGGAGATGGTATCGGAAGAGACGTTCCTGGCCGTACCGCCGGATCATCATATCAACAGCCTCATGCCGCCCATGTCGGAAGGAGAGTTTGGAAGGGTGGATATGGGTTTATTCCGGGACGACGATTTTATTATGCTCTATCCGGGCCAGCGGCTGCGACAACTGGGAGTAGATGCTTGCCGTGCGGCAGGGTTTGAGCCACACATTGTTTTTGAAACTTCTTATGTAGACTCTGCGAATGCCCTTGTAGCTACTGGGATTGGCGTAAGTTTTGTCCCATATATGATCTTTGCCACCCGCAAGGATAACGGAGGGGTGGTGTATTACCACATTAATGGCATCAATGCCACCCGAAATCTGGTGGCGGCTTATGAAGATGCAGCGCAGCTTTCGCCTGCGGCAAAAGCCTTTATTCGCATAACTCGGGATCTTTTACGGTAGCGGCGATGTGACTCGAACACATGACACTCCGGGTATGAAGGCATTTGTGGATGCCTTTCGGGTAGACATATTGGATTTTGAAAAACACTTGACGGCGTTAAAAATAATGATATAAATGAATAATCTTTGAAAACTGAAAACAATATCGGATGAATGATCCGGGAGAGATTGTGCATCGCACAACGCCGAAGGGGACAAAAACTCTCAGGCAAAAGGGCCGGATCAGGACGAAGCTCCGGAAAAATATGGCGCTGCCATATGCCGAAGGTGCAACCTGCTTGCCGCAGACGGTGAGGAATCTATCAGGAATAAACGGAGACACAAAAATTCCAAAAGGAATCTTTGTGCCTTTTTTTGTTTCACCACGCTGACTAACAAGACCGATCAATAAGGAACTTCTCAGCATCCTTCCCGGCGGGGAAGCGCTCACCGAACCAATGAAAAATGCCCTGAATACCTTGCAGTTTGAAGGGCGCACCGTGCAGATCGCAAAAACCGGGTATACCGGAGAACCTCTCGGGTATGAGGTGTATATCAAGAGCCGTGAAGCGGCCTGGCTATGGAACCGGATGGTCGAGCTGGGCGTTAAGCCTGCGGGCTTGGGCGCTAGGGATACGCTGCGCTTGGAAGCGGGTCTGCCGCTCTACGGCCATGAGATGGGCCTTGATCCCGATGGCAACGAGATGCCCATTTTTGCTGTGCCGCTCGCGAAGTTTGCCGTCAGCTTCTCGGCGCAGAAGGGCGAATACATCGGCAAAGAGGCCCTTGTTGCTCAAGCGGATGCTTTTAAGCGGGTCATGAACAGAGACTTCAGCAATATGTCCACGTTGCCGAAGCGCGTGATGCCCATCGCTTTGATCGACCGCAGCGTTATACGCGCAGGGATGCCGGTTTATCGGGGCAGTGAGCAGATCGGCTGGGTCACCAGCGGCACTATGGTGCCTTACTACCGTCATGAGGTAGAGGGCCTTGCTTCCAAGATACTGGAGGAGACTGCCAAACGCGCCATTGGCCTTTGTTACATTGCAAGTGATGTGTTGGAAGATGATACCGTGGAGGTTGCTGTTCGCGGCAAACGCCTGAAGGCCATTATCCCCAACTGCCACATGAAAGCGGATGCGCCGCCCTTTGCATGGCCCATCGTTTATGGCGTGGAGTTGGAGAAAAACATTGAAACCGGCGGTGAACGGCCCGCCAAAGCGTTAACGCTGATCAAAAAGGCGGCAGAAAACCATCTTAAATGCACAAAAGGATATAGTGCCGAAAAGCCCAGATGTTGTCTGGGCTTTTTCGTTATTATGTTTAATTGGTTCTTGACAGTATATCCCTTAATTGGATAAAATAAACTTAAGTAAATTTTGACAAAAAAGCCTCTATATCCCGTCATTCCGTCCTATGAGATGCATCTATAATGTTAAAATGCAGGAGGCTAACTATGTATTTTGTATTCAAGGATCTGTTTGGAAACAATTTATATGATGCCATTGTAAATGATACAGTTGAGATTAGCGATGCGTTGTATGCTTTGCCCAAACGTGACACATTGCATGAAAATTGCAATAGCGCAGCTGCTGAGTATAATTCACTGCGAGACAATGGGTTCCTATCAAGCGCTGAGATATGTAAAATCAATGATAGTATAGAAGGATTTCCAAGGTTACCCTTTAAGTTACCCAACAATGCAATCTCAGATGCAAATATTGTAGCTATTTGGGAAATAATGGTTCCACCGGACTGCACACATCCAAATCTATGAAGGTAGATACCATGACGCCCTTTATACCCTAGATGTTATTGCCTGCACTTTAGCATCTTATTTTAATAATAATCAACAGGTTGAAGAGGTGAACTGAGAATGCGCAAGGAGCAAAAAAACGTTTCCCTGAAGTCCTTCCTCCGCCAGCCGGTGCGCGCGCTTTTGCTGTTGGCATTCATCGCGGTGCTGTCCTTCGCCTGCGTCTCCCGCACGGCGGAGTATCTCATTGTCCGCCAGGAAGTGGAACGCCTGAGCGGTGCATACCGGGCCGTAGGGGAGCTGATCCCGTATGAGGGGATGGACGTTTCCGCGGGCGCGGAGGTGGTGCGCGCCAACGCGCATGTAGCCTTTGAGAACATCCAAAGAAGCTGTCTCGGCTTGCTGACGGAGATGCACAACGCGGACTTGCTCGGTGCCACAGCGCTCAGCAGCGTAGCGCATGACAACCCCGTGCGCAACCTTTCTGCGGACGTATTGCTCACAGGGCGGCTGCAAAGCGCAGCGGGCGAGCTGTTGGACGCTTTCACCCACCGGACTACGCTAGAGGTGCTGGTGGACGCGGTGGAAGCTGGGCATCCGGAATATGCTGCTGTAGGCGACACTGTTACAATCCGCTACGACCTCAAGCGGGGCGAAGGGGAAAGCGCCGGCGCGTTTAAGGAACGGATCGCGGCGGAATCCCTTCCCTCCCAGTTGCGGACGGGAGAGCGTTATCTCGTCAGAGCATGGTATAGTATAGACCTTGCGGCATCCTATAACTTTAAGTTGAACTGGCGGGACGCAGGCAAACTCTTGACGCTCAAGCCGCTGACCGAGCAGGGGGCGCTCTGTTTCCCGTTGGAACAGGGGGCAAGCGTAGATTATAGCGCGGCGGAGCTCGCCGGGCTCGCGGAAGAACGGACGCGGATGGAGGAGGATCAGCGCTCCGTGGAGATCGTGGGGGCGAAGGACGTGAGCGCGCTGCCTTACGCCCAGTTGTCCTCGCCAGTCATCCGCTATCACCTGGACGCGGGCCGTTTCCCCAACCTCGATGACGACCACAACGCGCACTCCGTATGCGCGATCACCAGCTGGCTGGCGGAGCAGCGGGGGCTCGAGCTTGGAGATACGATCAAGGTGACGCTGCGCAACGCCCGGAACGATTATGGGACCTTCGTCTACCGGCAGGAAAGCATGGGCGAGTGGGAAACTTACCCGACGTATGAAGCGGAATATGAGATCGTGGGAACCTATACCCCGATCGTAACAGGATCCCATGACCTGTCGGCTACGTATTGGTGCAACCTGATCTTCGTGCCGGATTCCTGCCTGCCGCAGGAATTTGGCCTGCAGGAACGGCCCTATATCGACCGGTACAATTACAGCTTTGTGCTGGAGTCCGTAAAGGATCAGGAGGCGTTTTTACAGGAGATGGGCGACGCGCTGGAAGCGTTGGGGATCCAGGCTTCCTTCCTTGAGAACAACGCGGGCAACTTTTTCGCCTCGGCGGATCCGCTGCTGGAAACCGCTGCCTGGAACGTCTCGATCTTCTCCGCGGTGATGCTGCTGACGCTTTGCGGCTCCGCGTTTTTATACCTAAGATGGCGTCGGCGCGAGCTCGCGATCCTGCGGGCCCTAGGCGTACCCAGGAAGGCCTGCCTGCGCCAGCTCCTGCTGCCCACGGGGCTGCTCGTGGTAGCAGGAGCGCTGGCCGGCGTTGCGGGCTGGTATTCTACGCTGGCCAAGCGGGAAGAGCTGCTATCGGCACTCCCGGAGGCTGGGGCAGCCGCGCCTGCACCAGCGCTCCTTGCACTCATCGGGCTGCTCGCGACCATCGCAGGGATATTCCTGCTGTTTGTGGCGCTGGGTGGGGCCGCACTGTTGCGCCGCCCCGTGCTGGAGCTTTTGCAGGCGAAATCCCGCACAAAGGCGAAAGGGCCGGAAGGCGGGCGTACGGGTGGCGTGGCGGAAACTTCCCTTGCGCCCGGCGTAGCGGAGGAAAGCGCGCCGGCGCGCCAGCCTGGCCAAGCCGGCGCCATACAGCCACAGGGGAACCGGCAGAACAGCCTGCCCGGCGCATGCCGCTACCTCCGCCGCCAAATCTGCCGGGATGCGGCGAGATCCCTGCTGGCCATCGCGGTGGCTTTGGGCCTGATGCTGGCGCTCGGATACATGCGCCTCACCATCGCGCGCAGCGCCGCGGAGGCGGACCGGCTTTACGCCACCACCATCGTGCCCGGCGAGATCCTGACAGTCTTTACCCTTTCGGACGAACGGGAAGGGACCATCCCCCATACCGTAGTGGCGGAGCTGCAAGAAAGCGGAGACCTCCAGAATATGCTTCTGGAGGGAAAACGCCACTACTCCGCACGAAACGGTGGCCTGGCGGCCGTCGCAGACGCGGAGGACGGCCCGGAGATCGACGAGACGCGCGTATACCACCTTGCCACAACGATGGTCGGCTTCCAGGATATGGAGGCGTTTATGACAGCCGGCGCGGGCCGCGCCTTAGGCGAGATCCAGTATACGGATGGTTGGAACGCGGAACGCTTCCTGTCCCCTGCCGCCGAGGACGCCGTCCCGGTGCTGCTGGATACAAGGCTGCTGGAACAGGCGGGCTTTGAACCGGGGCAGGAGGCATGGCTGCTCAACGCGACGGGAACCAGGAACCGGGTCTGCGTGATTGCCGGCAGCTACGGGACGCCCGGTGCCGGATATGCGCCTGCACCTCTCACGGAAACGACGGTCTACCTTCCCCTCTGGGCGCAGCAAGAGATCGAAGGAAACCTGCTGAAATATTCTACCGTCCGCTTCGAGGTCGCGCCGGAGCGCAACCGCGCGCTCGACGAGGTGGAAGAACGGATCATGGCCGCGCTTGGCCGCGTCGAATCCGAGCGGCTTCGGCTGCAACTGGTTCTTTGGGATGCAGAACTGCGGCAGGTGGTGGAACCTCTGGAAAAGACGCTCTCCCTGTTTGCGCTGTTATATCCCATCGCCCTGGCGCTCGTGGCGCTGATCGGCGCAGGGCTTAGCCTGCTGTTGGTCTTCCAAAGCGCGCGGGAAGCGGCGGCCCTCCGGGCACTGGGCGTCCCCAAGGGCCGGATACGGGCCATGTTCACTGCCCAACAGGGACTATTGTGTCTGCCGGGGCTCCTGCTGGGGTTCCTCGGCCTGTTGTTGCTGCAAGGGGATGCGGCAAAGGTGTTTTCCGTGGATTCCCTTTTGTGCGCAGGGCTGTATCTTCTAGGCACGCTGCTGGGGGCTTACTTCGGCGCAATGGCCGTCACCCGCCGCAAGCCCATGGAGCTGTTGCAGGTGAAGGAATAGAACGAAACAAGTTCCCATGAATTCGATCTTATAATGGAAAGGAGCGCTAAAATGCTGAAAGTGGAAGAGGTAAGCTACCGCTATAAGAACGGGGACAGGGATGTGCTGAAGGATGTGTGCTGCGAGTTTGAGGACGGGCTGGTGAGCGCCGTGATCGGGCCGTCGGGCAGCGGCAAGACAACGCTGCTGTCCATCATGGCGGGCCTGGATAAACCAATGGTGGGCAGCGTGTATATCGACGGGGACGATTACGCGAGGTTGGATCTCGACCAATGCCGCCGGGAGCGGATCGCCATGGTGTTCCAGGCGTTCCATCTGTTCCCGCTGCTGACCGTGCTGGAGAACGTGTGCTTCCCGATGGAACTGAACGGGGTAAAGAAGGGGGAGGCGGTAAAGCGGGCCAAAGAGCTGCTTTCCATGGTGGATATCGATGAAGAAAAGCACAAGCGGTATCCGGCGAACCTCTCGGGCGGGGAGCAGCAGCGTGTGGCGATTGCGCGGGCGCTGTCCAGCGGGGCGCGGGTGATCCTGGCCGACGAGCCCACCGGCAACCTTGACACGGCCAACGGTGACCGGGTGATGGAGATCCTCCACAGCCTGGCCCACGAGGGGGGCTACTGCGTGGTGGTGGTGACCCACGATATGGCCATTGCCGAGGCGGCCGATAGGGTGTTCCGCATGAAGGACGGGGTGCTGCTGGAGGAAAAGGCTGGCTGAAGCACAGTGTAGAAAATGACGGGGCAATAGGGGGACGCTTCTATGAGGGGTTCAAAAAAGGACGATATGCGAAGTTTTGCCGCCGCGATAAAGTACTGTATAAGTCTATCGTGGGAAACGTCCCCTTTATATACCTTTTTGCGTGGGCTTGTGTATTTGGCAACCGCCTTTCTGCCGTTTGCCAGCATGTACGCGTCAAAACGGTTCATTGATATATTGGCTGCGGCGCAACAGCTCCCGCAGGCTTTTATGAACGCGCTGCTGTTGCTGCTGGTCATCTGCCTTGCAAGGATCCTCAGCTCCTTGCTCAGCAGAATAAACCAGTATGTGCAAAGCATCCATAATGAATTGATCACAAAAGAGATCCAGATGCGCCTAATGGCAAAAAGCATGACCATCGATTTGGAGTTTTTTGACGCACCGGATTATATGGACGCTATGCAGGCGACTATGGTGGATTCCATGGCACTGGCGAACATCATATGGAATATATTCCTTGGCGGCAGCAGCGTCGCATCGCTGGCCAGCGCGTTCATCATGTTGGGCGCAGAAAACTGGTTCTTCCCCATCATACTGGTAATCGCCGCCATACCCTCTGCTCTCACCAGCAGGAAGTATGCAAAAACGCTGTACGAATGGCATTTGGGGCATATGAACGACGAGCGAAAGCTGAGCTATTTGCAGTCCTTGGCCAGCCATAGGGTATTTGCCGGCGACGTCCGTCTGTTCAACCTAAAGGATTATCTGCTCGAGCGCTACAAGGGCATTTGGCGCGTTTTAATATCAGGAAGAAAAAGGATGATGAAACGCCAGCTGGCAGCAACCTTATTGACCTTGTTGATGCCAGAAACATGCGCATTCATAATGCTGTTAATAATCACCCGAGGCATTTTCGACGGGAACAATACTGTTGGCGATTATACCCTATATTCCGGGCTCCTAGCTACTTTGGTAGCCAGCCTATCATCTGCGATAGGAGCGATTGCCAGCGTATATGAGGACAAGCTGAAGGTCAATACGGTTAAGCGCTTTGAAGCCCGTGAAAATAGGGTGCACGATACCGGAAAAGAGACATTAAAGGGAGATATCCAAATTGAGTTTCGCAATGTCCGCTTCCGTTATCCCGGGACAGAACGGGATGTATTGAAGGGCCTGTCCTTCGAGATTCGGGCCGGGGAGAAGATCTGCCTTATCGGAATCAACGGGGCCGGGAAGAGCACTATAATCAAGCTTCTGTTGCGCTTTTATGATGTTACGGAGGGGCAGATCATAATAAATGGGAAGGATATCCGGGAATACACCCTTGCAAGCCTGCGCCGCGGGTTCAGCACGTTTTTCCAACAGTATGATAAGTTCGCTTTTTCAATGAGGGATAATGTGCAAATCTCCGATCTTGAGATGGCGGACGGTGGGGACAGCGCCGTACTGGAAGCCCTGCATAAAGTTGGGGCCCAAGGGCTCTTGAACAAAGCGCCACATGGCTTAGACACCCCGTTATCCCGCATGTTCAGCCCCGACGGAATTGAATTGTCCGGCGGCGAATCGCAGAAAATCGCTTTGGCGCGGGCGGTCTATCGAAAATGCTCCATGATCATCTTCGATGAGCCTTCCGCTTCTTTGGATCCTGAAGCGGAGATGGAGCTGTTTGAAAGCATGCAGGAGCTGTTTTGCGGCAAGACAGCCTTATTCACTTCTCACCGCCTCAGTATCGTGCATCTGGCGGACCGCATATTCATGCTGGAAAACGGCAGCATCTTAGAAGCAGGAAGCCACGAGGAATTAATGGTCCTTGACGGGCGATACGCGAAGCTTTATATGCTCCAAGCGTCAAAATACAGGGTGTGAACTATGGATCTCCAAATCGCGATTATCGACAATGGTGTATCGGCGCTGACTATACCGGATCTGTGCTTCGATATGCGCTATGATGCCTGTAAAGGTATTGTTCCCAATCATGAGCCTGTCTCTCCATATAGCCACGGTAGTATCTGCGCCGCGATCATACGGAAGTATGCTCCTTTCGTAAAGCTGGGAAGCATTCGGGTATTGGCGGAAAATGGGCGTGGGGAACTTTCCGCTCTCCTATGCGCTTTGGAATGGTGTGCCACTTCAGGCGTTCAAATCATCCACCTAAGTGCGGGGAGCGTTCAGGCCAGCGATATTCCCGCATTACGACAAACCGTAGACAAAGCCGTTTCTTTAGGATGTACCATTGTGTCCGCCTGCAAAAACGGGCGAAATGTCAGCTTTCCAGCATCATTTTCCAATGTTATCGGGGTGCGAGTCGATCCAGATCTAACCGGGTGTGCGTACCATGCCAACACGTCCCCCGGTAACTGGATAAACTTCTCTGCCGGTTCCAATCACGAGTTGCGGTTGGCGGAAGATGTTCCTCTATATTCTACGCCAGTCGCAAATAGTTTTGCCGCGCCGGTCATCACTGCTCAACTGATTCGGATCCATCCGCAGTTGCAATCCTACAGCATTCAACAGGCTTTTACGGACCTAAACTCACAGCTTGGAAGCAACCAGATTCCCCCATTATTTGGTCCATGTGACGCTCGCATTTTTAAAGACGTTTCTTCTATCGGTAACCGCTGCGTGCTCCTTTTTCTAGGGAAATCCGAAACAACGCTTATGCAGGGCATCGCCACAAATTTTGTTCATGACAACTTCCTTCCTCTAATGTTTTCAACGTACAGAGAAGACTGTGGAGAGTGCTGCTGGTGGATCAAGCCCGCAATGGTACAGGATGAATGCCAGCGTATGGCTGAATTCTGTGGGGCGGATGTTATTTTAGCGCTTGTAGGCGAAGGAGAATCCGATATCCCCGCGGATGTGTATGTGAAAGGGGCTGCTTGGAGTTCCGCTGAGCAATCGCAGCCCGACCGCTTGTATCTTAGCGGCACAGACAGCAATATTGAACTTCTCTATAATAAAATCCTTGCTTTTCTCGAAAAATAAAGTTCGCGGTAAATGACCGGCATCAAAGAATTCTCACGAAGCTTCGTACGTGCTGAACCGGTGATTTTTATTCCGTGCCCTAGTGACACGGAATTTTTTTGCACAAAAGTGCAAATTTATTCGGCCATCTCCCTGCTTTTTACAATACAGAATAGACATGGCAGAAACTGAAAAGTATCCGCATACAGGAATTTTTCTAGCTGCCTTGCGGTACTTTGACTTATTATTGAACGAGCTTATGGAAAGGAATCGGCCGTAAGCGGAGCCTTTCTCGTAATCGCCCTGGATCTCGTTCACAGTTGGAACATCGCCGGCAGAGGGTACCGCAGTGGAAAGCGTCAGCGCTGTTTCTTTCACGGGCGGGTGCGGTTCCGGCAAATACGCCGGAATGGTTGCCACCACCGTTGGCACATCGTATTCCACCGCCATGGGCGATAGGTGAGGTCGCCGTCTTCTACCGTGATGGCGGCAAGCGCTGGGGGACTCGGTGCCAGCAACGCCATTCCGTTCCTCTACCGGGAGCGTCCTGCTCAACACGAAATGGGAGGGTGTGGACTATCCTGGCGATCAGGTATCCTCGCTGATCATCCCCCCGGCTACCCTTCCCACGCAGGGACGCGCTGCACAAGGGGCAGATGGATGGATACCGGGAGGTAACGGCGTTCATTCGGGAGATCGCGATCCCCGAAATGCAGGTCAAGCTCCGCCAAGGGTTTGGCCGTGGCATCCGCCTGATCGACGATACCTGCGTCGTGTCCATACTGGCCGGGCGTACCGCGCCGGGCGGGCGTTACCACGCCGCGTATCCTTTCCGGTGTATTAACACAGAAAAGCCCTAATTTTAGTTTTTTTGTTTGTAATGCGTTCGTAATGGCCTTTGACGTACCTATTTTTGTCGGCGTGGCGATATGCGTATATTCGGCGGCCTGTGAATGTTTTGCGTGCCGCATGATGGCCTGAATAATGGACGGCTGAATACCGCATTTGGCCAACAATGCGGCCGTAGAGGGCCGGCATTCATGGGGAGCGTGCTTCTCCCACCCAGAACGCCCATGTGCGCGACTGAAGTGCTTTCTGAATGTCATATCAGATGCCTGCTTTAACTTCGAAAAACAAAATAAATATTTGGGGAAGTGCCGACACAGGAACAATAAACAACATAGGTATGGCATAACAAAACCTGTCGGACATAATAGTTCTGAACCCGAAAAATTAGCCTTTTGCAAAACGTTTTCCTTATTTTTGTTCATTGGATACCCGATTTGCTGCCACATAGAAACAGGCTAAAACCATGGAGCTTTAGCCTGTTTGATAAAAAGGAGAACGGCTGCAACCGGCCAGAAAGGATCGCTCGCAACCGTTCTGTAATTTTTACCGCCAAACGGCATAGATCTTATCCGGCCGCGTCCACTTGTATTCCACAAAAGGATTTTCCCGGATGTTTCCTTTTCGTACCCAGAACCGGCGGTCGGTAGCGTCGATAATGAAGCAGGCCAGCGTAGCGCACTGGTCCATCTCACCATCCCGCGGATTGCGTTGATTGAGCACGGATTCCGGTGCGCCAAAGGTGCTGTTGAGCGTGGCGATCATATCCTCGATCCCGATCTTCTCCTTGCCCCTGAGCAAACGCCGCAGCGTGTTGTAGCGGTTTACGCTGCTTCCTTTTCTGCCGTGGAGGAGATGGCCCGGCGAGAGAAAATGGTTGGTGTGATAGAGGAGACCGTCCTCGGGGTAGAGGATTTGCGCCCCGTCCGCACCGGCTTCAATGCTCATCATGTCCCCTTGAAGGTTGCCGTTGGACACGAGAAAGTTCATGGGCGCCATGTGGTGGATGGAAAAAAGAATATCCAAGCATTCCGCCCAGTTTCCCGTGCTGATGAACTTACGGCGGACAACGGCACTGGGAACGCCGATGGGGACTGTCTCGATCTCGCGGGGCAGGCTGTTGATGGCGAGGCCGATCCCTGCCTGATTCATGCCGTAGCGGGCGAGCTGGCCCGCTTCCGTGAGGCAGAAATAATCCGGGCCGTCATCCTGAAGCACTTCCAGCACGACGCCGTGCTCTTCCGCCCAATAGTACATATCCCAGTTCTGGGCTGTGATCACATGACCGTTTGCGGTGCGTTCCGGCATGGCGCCGATGATGGAGCATTCGTCCGGCGCATCCCCATCGTGTGCGCCGCCGTCGTGGGAGCCGTCGAAACGGAGGAGCTCTGAGCGGCAGTTTATAGCAAGAATATCGTCAAAGGAAAGGCTGGCTCCTTCTGCGATGCCCTTCATCTCCTCCATCAGATCCGGCGCAAAGGCTGCGATGGCAGGGATGAACTTCTGCGCCATTTCTTTTGCATAACTCCAGGAGAGGTTTTTCTTATTGTCAAAATAGCGTGTGTAATCGCTGACCGTCCGTTCGATCGGTGCGGCGCATTCCCTGCCGTAGGTCACACCCCGCTCGTGCGGCGTGCCGGAAAGCACGACTTTCTTAAACGTATTCATGGTGGTTATGATGCCTCCTAAATGCTTTCTTACTGGTCAAGAAGATGGCACGCGGCAAAATGGCCCGGCTCGATCTCCTTAAGTTCCGGCTGATCCTTGCGGCAAACGTCCATGCAGGAGGCGCAGCGGCCGGCAAACCGACACCCGGGCGCGGGGTTGACGGGGCTCGGCACGTCGCCTTCCAGCAGGATGCGCTCCTTGCGGACGTCAAGCCGTGGGATGGGGACTGCGGACAGCAGCGCGCGGGTATATGGGTGCAGCGGGTTTGCAAACAGCGACCGGCAATCCGAAAACTCCACCATCCGGCCGAGATACATGACGGCGATCCGGTCGGAAATGTGCTTTACCACGCTCAGGTTGTGTGAGATGAACAGGTATGTGAGCCCAAGATCTTTCTGCAACTTCTGCATCAGGTTGAGCACCTGCGCCTGGATGGAAACATCCAGCGCGGAAACCGGCTCATCCAGCACGAGAAAGGAAGGATTCAGCGCCAGCGCCCGCGCGATGCCCACGCGCTGGCGGCGGCCGCCGTCCAGCTCATGGGGGTATGCGTTCACGAGGCGCTCCGCAAGCCCAACGGTTTCCATCAGCTCGTAGACGCGCCTTTCATATTCCTCCTTGTTCTTGCAGACTTTCTGGATGACGAGGGGCTCGCCGATGCTCTCGAACACGCTCTTGCGGCCATCCAGGGAGGAGTAGGGGTCCTGGAACACGATCTGCATCTTGCGGCGCAGTTCTCTGAGCTCCTGCTTGTTGAGCTTCGTCACGTCTGTCCCATCCAGGATCACCTCGCCGGAAGTGGGTTCATGCAGGCGGAGGATCGCACGGCCGATGGTGGATTTTCCGCAGCCGGATTCGCCAACGAGCCCAAGCGTTTCGCCTTTTTCGATGGTAAAGCTCACATCGTCCACCGCGTGCAGCAGGCCGCCTTTGGTGTTAAAATATTTCTTCAGGTGTTTGACTTCCAACAACGTTTCAGACATTTTTATTCCCTCCGTTGCATGCGAGGTGGCACGCGACAAAATGGCCGGGTTCAAGTTCTATGTTTTCGGGATGCTCCTTGGCGCACCGCTCCGAAGCATAAGGGCAGCGCGGGTGGAAACGGCAACCTTCGGGAAGCTGCGTGGGGTCGGGCGTCAAGCCATTGATAGGCTCAAGCTCGTTCTGCTCCGTAAAAATATCCGGAATGCAGGCAAACAGGCCGCGGGTGTACGGGTGGCCAGTATGGTTGAAAATGTGTTCCCGGGTGCCGTATTCAACCACTTCGCCTGCGTACATGATGGCGACATAATCGCAGATTTCCGCCACGATGCCAAGGTCGTGTGTGATCATAATCATGGCGGTCCGGTACTGAGCCTTGAGGCGCTTCATCAGTTCCAGCACCTGGGCCTGAATGGTCACATCCAGCGCAGTGGTGGGCTCATCCGCAATGAGGAAGCGGGGGTTACAGGCGAGGGCCATGGCGATGACCACGCGCTGCTTCATGCCGCCGGAGAACTGGTGGGGGAAATCGGAGCCGCGCTCGGGGCGGATACCTACCAATTCCAACATATCGCAAGCCTTTTTGTGCGCGTCCTTCTTGCTGCATTTTTCATGGAGCCGTATGACTTCCGCAATCTGTTCCGCCACGGTCATGACCGGATTGAGGCTCGTCATGGGATCTTGGAAGATCATGGAGATCTGCTTGCCGCGGATCTTGCGCATCTCCTTGCCGGAGAGCTTCAAAAGATCCTGCCCGTCAAAGAGGATCTCGCCGGATACGATCTTGGCCGGTGGGTCCGGAAGAATGCGCATCACGGATTTCACTGTGGTGGTCTTGCCCGCGCCCGTTTCTCCCACGAGGCCCAGCGTTTCGCCGTGCCGGAGGGACAGGTTCAGGTTTTCCACGGCGTGTACCGTGGCGTCAAAGGACTCATAATGCACCGTCAGGTTTTTGATCTCTAAAAGTTTATCGCTGCTCATGGCATCTCTCCTCCTTAGTCCTTCAGCTTCGGGTCAAGGGCGTCGCGCAGGCCATCCCCCACAAGGTTCATGCTGAACACGGCAGCCATGATGGCAAGGCCTGGGAAAATACATACGTGGGGCGCATCACGGAGGAAATCGCGGCCCGTGGAAAGCATGCTGCCCCACTCCGGCGTGGGCGGGACGATGCCAAGGCCCAGGAAGCTCATGCTGGCGCAGGAGAGGATCGCGGCGCCGATGCGCAGGGTGGCCTGCACGATCAGCGGGGCCAGGCAGTTGGGCAGGATGTGCCGGGTGATGAGGAAAAAGTCGCTGGCTCCCGCTGCACGGGAGGCTTCCACAAAGTCCTGATCCCGAAGGGAAAGGATGGAAGCCCGCACGATGCGGCAATAACCCGGTATGCTGGAAATGCCGATGGCGATCATGACGTTCTGGAGGCCGGAGCCAAGCGCTGCCACAATGGAGATGTTCAGCAGGATCGTGGGGATGGAAAGGAGCACGTCCATGCAGCGCATGATGACATTATCTACTGTTCCGCCATAATAGCCTGCGATCGCGCCGAGCGCCACGCCGCCGATAAGGGAGATGCAAATGGCGATGAGGCCCACGGACATGGAGATGCGCGCGCCGTAGATGATGCGGGTCAAAATGTCGCGCCCGAGCTCGTCCGTGCCGAACCAGTGCTCCGCAGAGGGGCCTTGAAGGCGGTTGCGGGGATTCTGCTCGTTGGGGCCGTAAGGGGAGATGATGGGAGCCAGGATCGCTGCGAGCAGGAGCACCGCCACGATGCCGAGGCCCACCACCGCGCGGCCGTTTTTCTTGAAACGCCGCCAGGTTTCCTGCAATTTGCTGCGTTTTTTCGCGGCAGCCTTCGGTTCCTTTGTAATTGCGCTCATTGCTGCTCCTCCTTATTTGTACTGGGACCGGATGCGCGGGTCAACATAGGCATAGAGAATATCCACCACCAGGTTGACCAGGCAAAACGCAAGGGCGATGACAAGCACGCCGCCCTGCACGATGGGATAGTTGCGCGCCTTGATGGCGTCCACCATCATTTTGCCTACGCCGGGAATGGAGAAGATGGACTCGATGAGCACCGCGCCGCCGAGAAGAAGGCCGAACTGCATGCCCACCGTGGTGATGACCGGGATGAGGGCATTTTTGAGGGCGTGGTCCATGATGACCCTGAACTCGCTCTGGCCCTTTGCACGGGCTGTGCTGATATAATCCTGCCGGATGACCTCGAGCATGCTGGAACGGGTCATGCGGGCGATGGACGCCGCGGAGTTCAGGCCCAGGGAAACGCCGGGCAGAATCACACAGGCGAAGGAATCAAAGCCAGAGGCGGGCAGCCAGTTTAACTGCACGCAGAAGAGCAGCATCAGCAGCAGGCCGCACCAGAAAGAGGGCATGGAAACGCCGATCATGGAAATGCTCATGACGATGTTATCTATAAAGGAATACTGCTTGATCGCAGAGATCACGCCGAAAGTGAGGCCAAGGATCACAGCGAACACCACAGCAAAGGTTGCAAGTTTTACGGTGTTGGGGAAGGTCTGCGCGATGCGGGTGGCCACATTCAGGTTCGTGGCGTAGCAGATGCCCATATCGCCTCGGAGAAGCCGCGTAATATAATTATAAAAGCGTTGAAAATAGCCGCCGTTGAGTCCCAACTCCACGCGCAGAGCCTCGCGGGCCTCGGGCGTGGCGTTGTCGCCCAAGATAGAATCGACAGGATCGCCAGGTGTGATGTACATCAGCGAAAAAACGACCAGTATAACGCCAAGGAGCACAGGGATCAGCATGAGCAGACGCCTTGCAATGTATTTGAGCATGGGTTGCCTCCTTTTGGTTTTGTCGCAGGAACGGCGGGTGAAATTCCTGCCGGTCTTTACAAGAGGAATCGGTTAGTCTTCGTTGACGAAATAGAGGTTGGAGTAGTTCTCCATGTCATAGGGGAGCACGGTGAGACCGCGCACATCGGAACGCACGCCATATACGCGCCAGGGATGGCAGATGTAAATCATCGGGCAGAGGTCATGGATGATGGCCTGAGCCTCATATACCAGTTCGTTGCGCTTTTCCACATCAAGGGTGGTGGCGATCTCATCAAGGATGGCGTCCACTTCGGGGTCGTTGAGCCAGGTGCGGTCAGTGCTGCTCCCGCGGCTGCTGCTGTGGAAGAAGGAGTAGAGTCCTTCGCCCGCATCGCACATCTTCATGTCGGTAGCGGCAGTACCCACCTGATAATCACCGGCGTTGAGCATGGTGGAGAGGGTACCGCTTTCGGTAGGCTCAAGGACCAGGGTCACGCCCACTTCCGCCCACATGGCCTGGAGCATTTCGGCAAACATGTTGTTGGTGGTGTTGGCGAGGTAGATGAAGGAGACTTCGAAACCGTCGGCATAGCCTGCGGAAGCAAGGAGCTCCTTAGCCTTTTCAGGGTCGTAGGCATACTGGATCAGGTCGTTGTTCTTGCCCTGGAAAGTGGGCGGCACAGGGCCGGTAGCGGGCTCGGAACTCTTGACGCCATAGATGGTCTCACGGATGAGTTCCGTATCGGTGGCATAGTGAAGCGCCTTGCGCACATCCACGTTGTTGAGGGGCTCCACAGAGGTGTTGAAGCAGATGTAGCGGAGCGTGTTCTGAGGGCCTGCAAGGACGTACATGTCTTCACTCTCGTCCACACGGTCGATGTCGGTGACTTGCAGACGGCAGTTGAGGTCGATGTCACCGGTTTCAAGGTTCATGGTGCGGGAAGTGCCTTCGGTCATGATCTTCAGCACGACGGTTTTCAGGGGGACTTCTTCGCCCCAGTAGTTTTCGTTGCGGGTAAGGGTGATGCTTTCGCCGGCAACCCAGTTGGAAACGGTATAAGCGCCCGTGCCCACCGGCGCGCGGCCGTGGGCGTCCTCGCCCATCTCGGTGATGGCCTTTTCGTTCACAATGCACATCACGGCCTGACAGAGCTGGGCCTCAAGGAAAGCATAGGGCTCGGTGGTCTTGATGTTGACGGTGTATTCATCCACTGCTTCAACGCCGGAAAGGTCGATGTGGGTAAGAGCGCTCGGGCCGGTGGTGGTCGTCGCAAGGCGGTTGATGGAGTATACGACATCCTTTGCAGTGAGGTGCTCACCATTGGTGAAGTACACATCCTCGCGGAGCTTAAACTGCCAGGTCAGGTCGTCGATGGCCTTCCACTCGGTTGCAAGGTTCGGCTGCGGGGTGGCGCTCTCGTCGAACTTGAGCAGGGTATCCATGGTGTTCATCATAACGATCTCGGAAACGTTGCTCATAACGCCGCCGGGATTCAGGGTCGCAGGCTCGCGGTCTACGGCGATGTTGATGGTATCCTTATCGGAGACGGTTTCATTCCCGGTGGGGGTCAGTTCCGTCTGTGCGACAGGGGTTTCCTGCGGAGCTGCAGGGTCGGGAGCCTGAGGCGCGTTCGTGGGGCTGGCGTTGCCCGGTTGGTTCGTGTCAGCGCATCCGGCAGCTATCGCAAGCGCCATTGCGAGCACAAGGATCATTGCGAGATACTTTTTCATGTCGTTTCTCCTTTAAAGATTTGTGGGATTTAGGCCAGTATACAACGAATAAAATAATTTGTAAAATAACTCTTTTCAATTTATATAATTTATAATTTAAAACATTTCTGTTTTTCCGAGAGATTTAGGGCTTTTTGCGCTCTGCCCCTCGCATGATTTCCAGGAAAATCCTGCGACGCCTGTTTGCAACAGGGAACTATGGGTTTGTATGAATACCTGCGCGGAAGAGAGACTCGGCGTTTCTGATCCGGCTCGGCGGCGTTGCGCCTCCTAAATATTTCTTGACGAATGCTGAAGGGGTGCAGTATAGTTAATATATAAATAAAACATATAAAAGTTTAATAATAGATTTGTATAAATACATGGAGCAGAGCGATATGAACTTGCGGGAACAACAATATGTATGCACCATCGCAAAAACGGGGAGTTTAACGGCCGCCGCCAAGATCCTGCGCACGTCCCAGCCCAATTTGAGCCTTTTCGTCAGCAATCTGGAACGTGCGCTCAACGTGCAGCTTTTCGACCGCATCGGAAAACAATTCCGCCTTACCTATGCGGGGGAGCTGTATGTTGCGAAGGCCCAGGCAATGCTCAGCCTGAAGGATGAATTTGATGCCGAGCTTGCCAACATCTCCGAAAACGGCAGCGGCAGGCTGCGCCTGGGCTTTCAGTATTTCCGATCTTCCCGGCTCATCCCATCCCTGCTGGCAGAGCTTTCCGCAGAATACCCACGGGTGGAATTCAGCTTTGAGGAAGAAACCCTCTCAAAACTCGAAGCCATGCTTTCAGACAATACCATAGACCTTTTCTTTTGCAACTGCCCATCTAAACGACCGGAGTTTGAGTATCACCCGCTCTACCATGACTCCGTGCTGTTTATGACGAGCGTCGACCATCCCCTTACGGCAAACCTGCTTGGGCAGAGCAATGGGGCATATCCTTGGGTGAGCCTCAAGTTGTTTGAAGATGAGCAGTTTTTCCTAAGCCGGCACGGCGGCAGCTTGCGTGCGTTTATCGATCAGGTTCTGGAAGCCACTCATGTGAATCCGCACCATGTGATGACGTTCGATAAGATCGAGACCATCATGGAACTGGTAGCCCAAGGGCAAGGCGTTGGGTTCTGCGCCAACAGCTATCAGAGCTTCGTTGGCCTGTCCCGCCCGCTGCGCCTGTTTTCTGTGGGGAACAGAGAAAACCGCATCGAATTCTGCGCGGTAAACCTGAAAGGAAAAGTGCTGCCGCCGTACGCGAAGCGGGCGATCGAGCTTGTGCGCGCGCTGATGGAAGGCAGCGGCATTGTGCCTTAAGATTTCCCAGCATTCCCGGCTCAATGAAAAAACCGGGCAAAACCTAGCTTTTTCTGTGGCATAGTGTACCCGAAAAGATATCTATTTGTTGCATTTATTCGAATATCAGAAACCTATGAAGAACGCTGCCATGCGTGTATAACCGCTTAGTCCATGCTTCCAGCTCAGCTATACTCCCAAATGTGGAAAAGAGCATTTATTAACTTATGTTGTTTGATACAGGGGGTGTTTACCGCTTCAACCGGGCTCCAGTTGCAACTGACATACTTGGCGAAACTACGGATCTGGTGAATGATAAGTTGCCTGGACTACTTAATCTGTAGAATTCCTGCGTTGAGAGGAACTCGCCCTTAACCTACACGGCAGTTTTCTGCCGCGCAGGTTAAGGTTACGGAAGGTATCTTTCGCAATTAATCAAAATAAGGTACTACATAGTGCTGGAGATAGATCGTGTCGCCGCCATGGAGCATGATGTCATCGAAGGAGCCGCTGATCTGCTCTTTATTGGCATCCATGGGCAACCAAGTGTAGCCGTCTTCTTCCATATCGGTAATGTGGCCATCGATGTTCTCTACGAACATGGCACCGTGCTCCTCCTCAGAGATCAGGACGGCCTCAAACAGCACTTCATGAAGAGAAACACCATCCGATAGCAGTGATGTTACTTAAACACATGATAGCCTGTTAGTCTTTATGTTCTGCCAGACAAGAGTGCTCAGTCAATGCGCTTAATGCGGCAATGCGTTCGTTGACCATGCTTTGAAAACACATGGGCAGATGATCGCGGTGCGCACGGTGCATGGCCACGCACTCCTGGCAGCGGCCATGATATTTACAGGCCACCTTGCAGGAGCAAATGTTTTGTTTGTTTGCTATGGCTTCGCGCACTTCGCTGACAAATTCGTCCTGCAGGGCGCGGTAGGTCTCGATATCGCCTGCATGATAGGCTTCAAGGGCACGTTTTTCTTTTTCGTTGCCGTCGATTATCATGGAAAAACCTCCTATATCGTTCTTAATGCACTGTTTGGAATGGATGCCGGGTAAAAAGGAAACGCAGGGGAAGATTGCTTGCGCATGCAATTGGCGCCGTTATTCTGGCTCTGCTGCTTTGCTTCGCCGGAAAAAATTCCTGCCTTCGGAAAGGATCAGTCCGGTAAGGATCAGTGCGGTGCCGGCAATGGCAAGGGGCATGATCTTCTCATGCAGGAACAACGCGGATGCGATAACGGTTACAATGGGGATGATATAAATATATGTAGTGGTTTTGACCGGCCCAAGGAGCTTGATGGCTGTGTTCCAGGTCACGAAGCAAAGGGCGGAAGCACAGAGCCCCAGAAAGAGAAAATGAAGCAAGTTTGTCATCTTCATAAAGCGGGAAAGCTCCAGTTTGAGATCAAAGAAGAACAGGGCGGGGATCATGCAAAGCAGGCCGTAGAAGATAACGCGCCTTGTTGTCAGGATCGTATTATGCCCGAAACCACTGATTTTCTTGACAAGGAGGGAGTACAATGCCCAGCATATGGCAGCGCAAAGTGCAAGCAGGTCGCCCAAGGGGTTTAACTTCAGCTTTGCGCCGTTAAAGGAGATTAAAGCGATGCCGGCCATGGCAACTACGAAACCGGCGAAGAAATTGCCCCGCAGTTTCTCAGAACTTTTTGTGAATGCTCTGCTGAACAGCGCGGTAAAAAAAGGCGCTGCGGAAAGGATCACGCCCACGTTGGAAGCCATAGAGTAAACGAGAGCGATGTTTTCCAGCAGGTAATACAGACATACGCCGAAAAAACCTGCCATAAGGAAGGTGCATTCCTGCTGGAATGTAGTGCCCTTCAAGCGGTGCGGGCAGACGAGAAGAAGAACAAGCAGACCCAACGTAAAGCGGAAAAAGAGAACCTCAATGGGTTGAAAATCCGCAAGAAGCGCCTTTGTGGAAATCAATGTAGTGCCCCAAACGAGGATTGTAACCAGGGCAGAAAAATGCCCGAATGTGTGCTTACTTTTCAGGTTCATTGCCTGCCTCACCGTACGCTTCAGGTTAACGAAGCCATGTATCCTTTCCTGCGAGCATTGTGCGTTCCACCTGTACCTTAAGGATCTCTTCCGGCGGGATGGTGAAAATATCCCGGTCAAGAACGGCTAAATCGGCGAATTTACCTGCTTCAAGGGTGCCTGTGGAAGCGCTTCCGCATGTGGCGTGGGGAAGGTTTTTGCTGAAAAGGCACAGCGCTTCATATACGCTGAGCTTTTCTTCCGGTTGCATGCCACCATCCGGCCACCCGCTTAGGTCCTTGCGTGTGACGGCGCTGTAGATGGCGGGCATGGGTGCGTAAGATTCCACCGGCGCATCCGAGCCTCCTGTTAGGAGCAGGTCACTCGCAAGATAGGTATGCCAGAGGTAGCCGGCCTTTTTTCGCACCGGCCCCAGGCGCTCCTCCATCCAGTGCATATCCGTGAGGAAAAAGACGGGCTGGATATCCAGCACAACGGGCAGCTGCTGCATGCGCCGAATGAGTTCCGGCGTGGCAAGCTGGGCGTGGATAATGCGGAATCTGGGCAGAGCGTCCACCTGCTGCTGTGACCATCCTTCCGTGAGAAGAGCGGAACGGGTGCGTTCGATTGCTGTGATCACCATGTCCAGTGCCCGGTCGCCGATGGCGTGCACGGCGCACTGGATGCCTGCACGGGAAGCGCGAAGCATTTTCTGTTCCAGGGCATCCTGATCTTCTACCACAATGCCTGTTGTGCTGGGGTCGTCCGCATAGGGGGCATACAGCGCGGCGCTGCGTGAGCCAAGGCTCCCGTCGCAAAAGAGCTTATAGCCTCCTACATATACTTTCGTATGCGGATCATCCAGCATGACAGACGGCGTCACAGGTTGATCCTGCAGCTTTTCCAGCTTGTCCTGATAGACTGTGACCCGGAGGGGAAGAAGGCCTTCCCGGTCGAGCGCTGCATAGTCTTCTGCAGACTCGGTGTATTTCCAGATATCGGCGGCATAAGTATGCATGGCTGTCATACCCAGAGAAGCCATTTTTTGCAGCTGCTCCACCATGATGGCGTGCTTGCAGGCGGGGTTGGAGAGTGGATCCGGTATGATTTCATCGAAAACTTTCGTCGCCTGTTCCCGAAGGATACCATTCGGATAGCCGTCCGCTTCAAATTCTACCGTGCCGCCTGGCTCCGGAGAATACCCTTTGCCGATCCCTGCTTTTTCCAAAGCGGCCGTGTTTGCCACCGCCGTGTGCAGACAGGCTCGCTTGATGACGATGGGATGCTCGGTGCTCGCGGTATCCAGATCATGACGGGTTGGCAGTTGGTCGGCAGAGTCTGCCCATTTGGATTGATCGAAGTTCGATCCGCGGACCCATTCTCCCTTAGGCGTTGCTGCGGCTTTTTCCCTAAGCCGCGCGATGGCCTCCGTCTTGGAGGCACATCCACCAAGGTCTACCGTGGTCAGCGCCTTGCAGACAGCATAAAAATGCATGTGACTGTCTCCGAGGCCGGGAATGACGGCCTTTCCGCCGAGATCTATGATTTCCCGCGTATCATAATGCGCAAAGGCTTCCTTGTCAGTTCCGGCAAAAACGATCCTGCCGTCTTGGATGCCCAGCGCTTCTACTATATCGGCTTCATTTTTCAGGGTATGGATGCTGCCGTTGAAAAGCAGCCTGTCCAGCATTTCTTTCATAATCAGATCCTTTGACAGATACGGCATATAGGCTCACTTGCGCCTGGCTTTTGTTTCTGAAAAGGCCGCGCGGATCGCTGCGAGGGTTTCCGGCGAGGAGATGAGATCATACGCTGTGGCTGCGAGCATCTTGCTGGCATAGAGCACAGCGGCATGGCACTCATCGCTTTTGCCCTGAGCAGCCGCCTCCTTACTGTGGCTGGGGGCAGGATTCTCTCCTTCGCTTGCGACGCGAATGCACGCGCCGGGAAGAATATAGCATACATTGCCGAAGTCCGTAGAGCCGGTCTTTTCACGGGGCGGGGCGATTTTCGGCGCGCCCGCGAGGACAGCATTTTCCATCAGGAGGGTGTTGAGGCCGGGAACCGGAATGCTGTTGTCGATGTCTCTGGCCCGCCGGGCTGTATAAGCGGTCTCTGTCATGAGAGCAGCGCCATCGAATATTTTCATGAGGCGCTCAATTACGCTTTCGAGCATCACCCGGTCATAAGAGCGGACGATGATCTGCGCAGCTGCATGGGCGGGCACTGCATTCGGCGGCATGCCGCCGTCGGTAATGGCATAGTGGATACGCACGTCGTCCGGCACATGCTCTCGCAGAAACTCGATGGCGTTGAAGGTGAGCAGAAGGGCGTCGAGCGCAGAACGCCCGCACTCCGGCCGGATGGCTGCATGAGCACTCTGGCCGGTATATTCCACAGAAAAAGTGCTGAGTGCCATGGTGCGCAGATCCACACCGGTGCCGCCCGAGCTTGCATGCATCATCAAAGCGACGTCGATATCCCGGAAGCATCCGTTTTCCAGCATGATGATCTTTCCGCCTTCGGTTTCCTCCGCTGGAGTACCATAAACAACGATCCGGCAGGGCATATCCTGCGGGAGCATTTCCTTTAGTGCTACGGCTGCTCCTGCAATGGCAGGCCCCTGAAGATGATGGCCGCAGCCATGTCCGTTTCCTCCCGGTACCAGAGGACATTTTTCTGCGATCCCGGCAGTCTGGCTGAGTCCCGACAGCGCGTCGAACTCTCCCAGGAAACCGATCACCGGTTTTCCATGTCCGTAAGTCCCCATGAACGCCGTAGA
>OHQR01000421.1_pt1 | contig 30253 bp, 26 predicted proteins | sample 1578191 | NCBI WGS metagenome assembly OHQR01 (sample SAMEA3879577, study PRJEB24766) | human gut metagenome | biome: human-associated habitat; feature: feces | place: USA | collected 1985/1987 | reverse complement strand
TCATAGATTTTCTCGCAATGACGATAATGTTGGTGGAAATATATATATATAATTTCCTAAATTGTGAGATTGACAATTATTTATTATTGTAATAGTATAATTTTTAAAAAAGGAAAATTTTGATGCAAAATAACACTATGATGATGCAAATGATGATGATGCAAAGCCTGAGTTCAGGTGGTCATTGTTATGCAAATCGAATGTGTTAATTAAAGATAAGCAAAACAAGTAAGCCGCCTGAGCAGGGCGGCTTTTTTAATGGGATTCGATAAAAAAGATTTAGTAAAGGAAAATAGATAAATGATACCAAGTATAGATAACAGTTTACGATTTAATGACAGAAAATATAATACAAAAGGATTTACTCATAGTCAACAAACATTTACGGGTGCAATTAATTATTCAAAAGGAACAAAGTTTCTTGATAAATTTTTAAAGTCACAAGAAAATTTATCTTCAACAAGATTTATTCAAGGGACGTTGACAAATTGGTTTCCAAAAGCAGCGCTATCAAGAAGTTTTATTGATTTTAGCGAATTTACATTTTTAGAGTTTTTAGAATCAGGTATATTTTATTTTGCTGCTCCGTTTTTTGGAGAACATGCATTTAGAAAAGGCTTATTTAAAGCGATTCAGCCTAAAAAATTAAAAAATGTTATAACTGATAATATTCCCCAAAGTCTTGATGAGATTAGAAAGTCAAAAACCCTTAATAATGATTTAAAAAATCGGCTTATAACCTCAAAAGGCGGGTTGGTTCTGGCATGTACGGTTGTTCCCGCGATGGAATATGCGCTTGGGTTTGCCAAAAATTTATTTACATTAAAAGTTTTCAAGGTTAGTGACTTTAATAATGTTGCAAATTTAAATAAAGAAAAAACAGAAAATCTTGAGCAGCAAAAAAGGGTTGAAACGCATTCAAAAGAAGTTTTACTAAAAACGGGAATTTTATCAGCAGTTGGGATTACATCAGGACTTGCGCTTGCTGCGTTCGGGCATAAATCTAAGGCTGCTGTTAAATTATCTAAAGCTATTTTAGAACCGGGTGAACAGATTTCAAAACTTTTGCATAAAATTGGTTTAAAATCCGAAAAAACAGATAATTTCTTGAAAGAGTATTTAAAATTGGATTTTGTAAGAAGCAGTAGCGGCAATCTTGCGTTGAGCAAAGGGCAGCTTGCTTTAACTTGTATAACTGGGCTTTTTGGCTACTCATCTGCAGCAAAAGACAGAGGTAAACTTGATTTTTATGAAGTTTGGACAAGGGTTCCGCTTGTTGTAATTTATACAATTTTTGGTTCATCAATTTTAGATGCAGGATTTAAGAAGGTTTTGGCAAATAAAGGAAAGTTCCCGGAACTTATAAAACGTAATGAAAACGGGGTTATCGGGGCGGTGCCGGCAAGAAAAGAGCTGCCAAAAATTGCTGAAAAACTTGCTAAATTGAATAATACTACAGTTGAAAAAGAACTTGAAAAATTGATAAAACAAAAATCAATTATTACAGGAGTACCATATTTATTTAGTATTTTGGGTATGGGATTTTTATTAAGCGGAGTGTCAAGACTTTGGACAAAATACAGATATGATCAACAGCATAAAGCCGGACAAAATACCGTGAAAAACTAGAAACGTCATTCTGAGCAAGGCGAAGAATCTCAAAATAGAGCAACTAAACCAAAACCGTGTCATTACGAGCGAATGAAATGAGCGTAGTAATCCCATACATGGTGTACAATATGGCGATTGTGACAGTTGCGTTGCTTCTTTGCAATGACAGTAAAAAGGCAACGTAATAATAGACAACTAAATATTTAATATAAATTCTGCCAGATTTTTTGCGATGATTTTGTGGGAATCTATTGTGTAATGTAATCCGTCAGCTTCTGAAGGTGTAACAATTTCATTAAAGTCAAAATATAAGCATTTATTTTCTATAGCTTTTTGTTTATATATAGGGAAAGTTTTTTTTATTTTTTCAATAGAATCCTGGTTGAACATCATTGAAAATCCGCTTGTTAAAATATTTGGAGTGATTTTTACAGGCGGAATAATTATAATCTGTGTTTTTGGGTTTGCTTCATATACCGAATTTATCAAATTTTGTAGTCCTGCTTTTGCAGAGTCTTCATTGAGGTTGTAAAAAAACTGCGCGTCGTTTGTTCCAAGCGAAATTATACAAAAATTAATATCTTTGTGATTTTGTAAATATACGGATAAATATTTGCCACCGCTTTGTTTTAATCCTTCAGGGTTTTTGAAAAATCCTGTGCGGTTGTTCATTCCTTCTTCTATAATTTCAAATTTATCTTTCAAAAGTTCAGACAAAATCCCGCTCCAGCGTTCGTTTTTAGCATATCTGCCGCAGGTTTTCGGGACAAAGCCGTATATATTTGAATCTCCGTAACATAATATTTTTTTCATAAGTACATTATATAATATATGTTATCGGAGTTCAAATTTTAATGTTTATTTGTTAGTATTTTTCTTAGTTTTTGAGGTGTTATCTTTTTGGGTATCACAATCGGAATCAGTATCTTGGTTATCTGATGGTTTAATTATATTAATGTTAATTGCGTTACCTTTTTCCAGTCCGTTATAATATTGATCTTCGTGTTTCAATGCACGTTGTCTTGCTTTTTCAGCAGCTCTTGCTTGTGGAGTGAATTTTGCATTTGAACCGAAGTTATTTGTATTTATTTTTTGACCGAAACCATTGTAGGTTGATGGGGAACCTGCATTGTTATATTTAACAAATGTTGTAGCGTTTGCACTCAGGCTGCAAAACATTACAACTAATAATCCTGATATAATTTTCTTCATACTAAACTCCTTTTGCTATTATATACATTATACATTATAAACGATTTTTTTGCATAATTGTTCATATTTTTATAAAAAAAAGAACTGTATAATATTACAGCTCTTTTTTAAGTATAAATTATATGATAAATCTATTCGTAATATGTTATGCCGTTTCTGGTATAACTTTTTTGAGTACTAATAGTATAGTTTTTGTTGAATCTTGACATTGGGGCTGATTCTATACGGCGGGAACCGTTTACAACTGTTCTTGCACCTCTTCTGCCATAGCAGTCTTCATAACGGCAGCGGTATGGTCTTGCAGGTTTTGCCGGCCTTCTGACGATTCTTCTGTTTGCAGGGGTGAATCTTGCATTTGATCCGAAACTGGCTGTTGGGTTATGGTAACCGCGTCTTACGGATACTACAGAACCGCCCGGATTATAACGAACAAATGTTGTAGCTTCCGCACTCATTGCTGTGAATGCTATTAGAAGTACTGTTAATATAATTTTTTTCATACACACGATCCTTTTATTTGAACTTGTCTATATAATGACTTAAAAGGAAAATATTTGCTGTTATTTTTTTCAAAATTTTACTGTTCTTAATAATTTATTTAATAAGTGTGAATCTTAAAGTTCCATTTTTGTCAACTATTTCATTCCACATTGTTCTTGGACGTATCCAGATTTTTCCGTGCGGAACTTCTTGATATACAATCATATCTTCAAGATTTTCGGAATTTTTTCCAAGTGCGATTATTTTATAAATATTTCCTTTGTAGTGTTTGTATGTTTTACCTGTTAAAATTTCCTGCATTTGTATTATCCTAATTTTAAAACTGCACTGTGGCGCTTTGTTGTTGCGTTTTCGTTTCTGTATGAGAAAAATAAATCGTTGTTATGAACTGTACAATACGGGCAAACATCAATCTCTTTTATTCCGATTTCTTTAAGTTGACGTTTATTTATGTTCTTTAAATCTACAAAAATATTTCCTTCTCTGATTTCCGATAATCTTTCAAAATTTTGAACTGTTTTTGATAATTTTTCAAAAACTTCTTCTCCTACGTTGTAGCAGCAAAACCCAATAGCAGGACCGATTACTGCAGTTATATTTTCGGGTTTTGAATTGTATAATTTTACCATTTTTTCAACAGTTTTTGGCGCAATTTTTTGTGCTGTTCCCCGCCAGCCGGCATGAGAAACTGCACCGATATTTTGTTTTTCATCATACAAAATTATAGGGGTACAGTCTGCAAAATTTAAGAAAATTCCCAGATTTTTTTCGGTTAAAATTAACCCGTCACAGTCAGGATAGTCATGTCTTGTTGCTATTGCGGTGTCTATATTTGCGCTGTGGGTCTGAGTCGGGGAAATGAGATTTTTTTCAGGTATTTTTAAATAATTTGCAATTATTTTTTTGTCATTTTTGATGGCTTTTTCGTTTTTGTTTACCCCCTTGTCACAAATGCAAATATCGCGAGTTGTAAAAAATGCTTCTGCACCTTTTATCAAATCAGATTTTAAAATTCTTTTCCCATCAATTTTTTCAAAATAAAACATAAAATAATTATACCAGAATTTAATTATGCGGATATTTGTAATGAAATGTAAATATAAACCCTCTCCTGGGGAGAGGGTTTGGGTGAGGGTTTTATGATATGATAAACATATGGATAAAAGAAATATTTTAGCAAGAGAATTGCGTAAAAATCAAACTCCTCAAGAGCAAAAATTATGGAGTATATTGAGAAATCATCAGTTTTATGGATTAAAATTTCGTAGGCAATATCCTATTGGAAAATATATTGCGGATTTCGTCTGCAAGGAAGAAAAGATAATAATTGAAGTTGATGGTGGTCAGCATAATTTTGAGAAAAATATTATAAGTGATAATGAACGTACACGGTATCTTGAGTTAAAAGGGTATAAAGTAATTAGATTTTGGAATAATGATATTGATGAAAATTTAGAGGGAGTATTTAGTAAATTAAAAGAAATTATAATAGATGAACCCTCACCCTAGCCCTCTCCCTAGGAGAGGGAATATGTTGTTTGTTTTACCATACAAGGATTTTGGACATATTGTTCAAAATCCTTTAATTATGCAATGTTCACAAACTTTATACAAGGGGTCTTGACGGGTAAATTCAGTTATAATCAAACTTTCAGGTTTTTATATTTACCTCTGTAAACTTTTGTTAAGAAAAATAAAAAATTTTCCCGAAAAACATGCCTTATTACCTTGACTACTAAAATTGATGTAATATGATGGAGTAACATGCAAAAGTAAAGTTGGGCGAAGTGTGCCTAAATCTTGGAAGTTTGATTATGAGCGAATTTCACCAACTTTAGCAGAACCTTAAAAATTGCATTTATCTATCAAAATCAATAAAGATTTTGGCATGTCATTCCGAACTTGTTTTGGAATCTAAAAAAATAGATGCTGGAGCAAGCTTTAGTATGACAACAGAATTTAATATTTTAGGTAGAGGGTTTACAGCCTTAAGTTAGAAAAAAGAATTTTTATAGTACGTACACCATTATTAAATGAGGTGAATTGATGTCTAAGACAAAATATGCAAAAAGAGTAACACCAATGGGTATTCCTCATACTCGTTTGGATGATTTACCGGACCTTATTGAAGTGCAAAAAAAATCGTTTGAATGGTTCTTAAAAGAAGGTTTGAAAGAAGAATTACTTTCATTCTCTCCTATTAAAGACTATACAGGCAGATTAGAATTACACTTCTTACCGAACTATACTTTCGATAATGCAAAGTATACAGTAGAAGAAGCGAGAATCCATGACGCAACTTATGCTAAACAGTTACGCGTTATGATCAGGCTTGTTAACCGTGACAGCGGTGAAATTAAAGAACAAGAAGTTTACATCGGCGATATTCCTACAATGACTGACAAAGGTACTTTCATTGTAAACGGTGCAGAACGTGTTATCGTATCTCAAATCGTTCGTTCTCCTGGTGTTTACTTCAAGTGTGATCCATCACCTACAGGAAAACGTTTATATAACGCAACTATGATTCCTAACCGTGGTGCTTGGTTGAAAATCGAAACAGATTCTAACGATGTTATTCACGTTAAAATCGACAAAAACAGAAAAATCTTAGCTACAACTTTATTGAAAGCTATGGGTATCACTGTTTCTGAAATGGAATCAAAATTCACTCACTTTGAATTCTTGAAGAAAACTTTGGAAAAAGATCCTACAGAAACAACTGATGAAGCATTAATCGAATTGTACAAAAAATTAAGACCTGGTGATCCGGCTTCTCCGCAAGGCGGACGTCAAATCTTGGAATCAAGATTCTTTGATGAAAAGAAATACGATATCGGTCGTGTTGGTCGTTATAAATTAAACAAAAAATTAAACTTAAATATTCCGAATAACCAAAGAACATTAACTGTTGAAGATATTGTTTCTACAATCGAATATTTAATCAACTTAACTTACGATGAAGGTCAATTGGATGATATTGACCACTTGGGTAACAGAAGAATCCGTTCAGTTGGTGAACTTCTTCAAAACCAATTCAGAGTAGGTTTATCAAGAATTGAAAGAATCGTTAAAGAAAGAATGACTCTTCAAGATTCTGAAACATTAACTCCGTTGAACTTATTGAACACTAAACCTTTAGTTGCTTCATTAAAAGAATTCTTCGGAAGTTCTCAGTTATCACAGTTCATGGATCAAACTAACCCTCTTGCTGAATTGACTCACAAACGTCGTATTTCAGCTTTAGGACCTGGCGGTTTACAAAGAGAAAGAGCTGGATTTGCGGTACGTGATATCCACCCTTCTCACTACGGTCGTATTTGTCCGATTGAAACACCGGAAGGACCTAACGCAGGTTTGATCGGTTCATTGGCTACTCACGCTAAAGTTAACGATTACGGTTTTGTTGAATCTCCGTTCTTTGTTGTAAAAGACGGCGTTGTAACTGATGAAGTTGTTTATATGACAGCTGATGCTGACGAAAACTATCGTTGTGCTCCGGCTGACGTTAAGTTGAAGAAAGACAGAACGTTTGTAGAAAACATGGTTCCTGCAAGATACCGTTCTGAATTTATTATGACTGAAGCTTCAAAAGTTGACTATGTTGGTGTTTGCCCTATTCAGATTATCTCTGTTGCAACATCAATGATTCCGTTCATTGAACACGATGATGCTAACCGTGCATTGATGGGTTCTAACATGCAGCGTCAAGCAGTACCGCTTTTAATCACTCAAAGACCAAGAGTTGGTACAGGTCTTGAATCTCGTGTTGCTAAAGACTCAGGTATGGTTATTGTAGCTGATGTTGACGGTACAGTTGAAAGAGTTGTCGGTGAAGAAATTGTTATCCGCGATACTCACGGCAAACCTCATATTTATACATTAATGAAATATGTAAGAAGTAACCAGGACACTTGTATTAACCAAAAACCTATCGTAAATGAAGGCGACAAGGTTAAAGCAGGTGATGTAATCGCTGACGGTGCTTCAACTTGCGGCGGTGAACTTTCTTTAGGTAAAAACATTTTAGTTGCTTATATGCCTTGGGAAGGTTACAACTTCGAGGATGCTATTTTGTTATCAGAAAGATGCGTTCACGATGATATCTTTACTTCATTACATATTGAAAAACTTGAAATTGAAGCTCGTCAAACAAAACTTGGACCTGAAGAAATTACCCGTGAAATTCCAAACGTTTCAGAAGATGCTCTAAGACACTTGGATGAACGCGGTATTGTACGTATCGGTGCCAGAGTTTATGCTGACGATATTTTGGTAGGTAAAGTTACACCGAAAGGTGAATCTGAACACCCGCCTGAAGAAAAATTATTAAGAGCAATCTTTGCCGAAAAAGCAAGAGATGTTAAAGATAATTCACTGAGAGTTCCTCACGGTGAAGGCGGCAGAGTACTTGACGTAAAAGTATTCGATAGAGAAAAAGGTGATGAATTACCACCTGGTGCAAATACAGTAATCAGAGTTTACATCGCACAAAAACGTAAAGTTTCTGTAGGTGACAAACTTTCAGGACGTCACGGTAACAAAGGTATTGTTTCAAGAATTCTTCCAAAAGAAGATATGCCGTTCTTACCTGATGGTACTCCTGTTGATATCGTATTGAACCCTCTTGGTGTTCCTTCTCGTATGAACGTTGGTCAAACTTACGAATTATTGTTAGGCTTGGCTGCATACTTGACAGGAGATCACTACGAAGCACCTTCATTTGATGAAATGTATGGTGAAAACCAATCAGAAATCGCAACAAAAGCTGAACTTCTAAGAGGTATCAAAGAATCAGGCTGCGATTGGGTTGGGGAAGACGGAAAAGTTATGCTTATTGACGGTAGAACAGGTGAACCGTTTGACAGACCTGTTGCTGTTGGTTTAACTTACTTCCTGAAACTTGTCCACCTTGTAGATGACAAGATTCACGCAAGAAGTACCGGACCTTACTCACTTGTAACTCAACAGCCATTGGGTGGTAAAGCTCAATTCGGCGGACAAAGATTCGGTGAGATGGAAGTTTGGGCATTGGAAGCTTACGGTGCAGCTTATACTCTTCAAGAAATGTTAACAATCAAATCAGACGATGTTAACGGACGTAACAGAGCATACGAAGCTATCGTTAAAGGTGACAATATCCCAAGACCGGGTATTCCTGAATCATTTAAGGTACTTGTAAGAGAATTGCAAAGTATCGGTTTAGATATTACAGTAGCTAAAAAAGACGGTCAGGAAGTAGATTTGATGACTGATATGGACGATTTGAGAAAAGCCGCTCCAAAACGCACGTTATCAGATGTAGATTCTGAGTTGTTGAATATCAACTTCTTTGAAACTCCAACTACTTTCGGTGATCTTTAATTATAAGGAGAATTAAAATTGTCTACAAGTATTGATTATTTTGATTATATACGAATAAGTATAGCGTCTCCGGATAGAATTCTTCAATGGTCACACGGCGAAGTTACAAAACCGGAAACAATAAATTACCGTACTTTAAAACCTGAAAGAGACGGTTTGTTCTGCGAAAGAATTTTCGGACCGACTAAGGACTGGGAATGTTATTGCGGAAAATATAAAAGAGTAAGACATAAAGGTATAATTTGTGAACGCTGCGGAGTTGAAGTTACAGATTCAAAAGTTCGTCGTCACAGAATGGGACACATAAAATTAGCAGCACCGGTTTCTCATATCTGGTTCTTGAAAGGTATCCCATCATATCTTGGCTTACTTTTAGATATGACTTTGAAAGATCTTGAACAAGTTATCTATTTCAACAGCTATGTTGTAATTGATGGCGGCGACAGTGATTTCAAAAAACTTCAATTATTAACTGAAGAAGAATACGAAGACTTTATGGCTGAAAACGAAGAATCAACTTTAAAAGTTGGTATTGGTGCTGAAGCTATCAAAGATCTTCTTGCTGAAATTGATATCAACGGTTTGGCTGAAGAAATCAGAACTGAATTAGCAGGTAACATTACTTCTGTTCAGAAAAAATCTAAATTAATTAAAAGATTAAGATTATTAGATTCTTTAATTTCTTCAAATACAAGCCCGACCTGGATGATTATGGACGTTCTTCCTGTTACACCGCCTGATTTAAGACCTATGGTTCAATTAGACGGCGGGCGTTTTGCAACATCAGATTTGAATGATTTGTACAGACGTGTAATCAATAGAAACAACCGTTTACAAAGACTTTTGGAAATGGGCGCACCTGAAATCATCGTAAGAAACGAAAAGAGAATGTTACAAGAAGCTGTTGACGCGTTAATCGATAACGGAAGACGTGGAAGAACCGTAGTTGGTCCTAACAACAGAGCCTTGAAATCATTATCTAATATTATTGAAGGTAAACAAGGTCGATTCAGACAGAACTTGCTTGGTAAACGTGTAGACTATTCAGGTCGTTCAGTTATCGTAGTAGGTCCTTCACTTCAATTAAATCAGTGCGGTTTACCTAAAGAAATGGCAATCGAACTATTCAAGCCGTTTGTTGTTAACAAACTTATCGAAAGAGGATATGTTCAAAACATCAAATCAGCTAAGAAGAAAATCGAACGTTCAGAACACATTGTTTGGGACATATTAGAAGAGGTAATTGATGGACATCCGGTTATGTTGAACCGTGCTCCAACCCTTCACAGATTAGGTATTCAGGCATTCGAACCAAAATTGGTAGAAGGTCGTGCAATCCAATTACACCCGTTAGCATGTACAGCATTCAACGCTGACTTTGACGGTGACCAAATGGCTGTTCACGTTCCTCTTTCTATCGAAGCTCAGGCTGAAGCAAGAATGTTAATGCTTGCGACAAACAACCTGTTGGCTCCTGCTAACGGTAAACCAATCGTAACTCCTTCTCAGGATATGGTATTGGGTATGTATTACTTAACTACTATTAAAGATCAGAGTCAGGATGTTAAAGGTTACTTCTACAACTTCCAGGACGCTATTTCTGCTCTTGAAGTTGGTGTAATCGCACTTCACGACAAAATCATCGTTAGAGATGAAAAAGGCGAAAGATTGGAAACTACAGTCGGCAGAATCATCTTCAACGAAGAGGTTAGAAAAGCACTTGTGTAAGTGTAAAATCAGTGGAAAATTAACTAATTGAAGGAAAATTAGAATGGAAAGAACATATACAAATACGAAGAAATCACCTGATTTCATTAACAAACAAATGGACAAAGGTTCTTTGAAGAAATTGTTAGGTCAGATGTATTTGGAATACGGCGGTGCTAAAGCTGCTGCGCTTGCTAATGCTCTTAAAAACTTAGGGTATAAGTATGCAACTATTTCAGGTACAACAATTTCAATTTCTGACTTATCAGTTCCTGAATCTAAAAAAGATTTGTTGAAATCAGCAGAAAAAGAAATTGAAAAATCTACAAACAGATACCTTAAAGGTGAAATTACAGAGGTAGAAAGATATACAAAGGTTATCGATACCTGGTCTGAAACAACTGCAAAATTGACAGAACAAGTTGTTGAAAACTTTGATAAATTAAACCCTGTATATATGATGGCATTCTCCGGAGCCCGTGGTAACTTATCACAGGTTTCACAGCTGGTTGGTATGAGAGGTTTGATGGCAGATGCGCAAGGTCAGATTATCGACTTGCCGATTAAGTCAAACTTCAAAGAAGGCTTATCAGTTACTGAATACATCATTTCATCATACGGTGCTCGTAAAGGTCTTGTAGATACAGCGTTGAAAACAGCTGACTCAGGATACTTAACAAGACGTTTGGTTGACGTTGCGCAAGACGTAATCATCAGAGCTGATGATTGTCATACTGAAAAATATATTAATATGAAGTCTATTATGGATGGTGATGTAGTTATCGTTCCATTAATCGATAGATTATTAGGCAGAACCGTAGCGCAGGATATTGTTGATGCTGAAGGTAATGTACTTGTTACAAACGGCACAACAATGGATCGTGATGATATCAAAAAACTTTCAGGTTTAGATTTGCAAGAATTAAGAGTTCGTTCAGGTTTAACTTGTGGTTTGGAATACGGTGTATGCCAAAAATGTTACGGCTGGGCTATGACAACCCAAAAACTTGTTGATATTGGTGAAGCTATCGGTATTATCGCAGCACAGTCAATCGGTGAGCCTGGTACACAGCTTACAATGAGAACCTTCCACACAGGTGGTGCGGTTGGTGTTAAAGAAGCTAAGAAAGAAATTTTAGCTCGTGAAGCCGGTACTGTTATTTCTAAAATCAAAGCCAGAGAATTGAGAACCCGTCACGGGGATATCGTTCAGGTTTCTATGTATGAAGCTGATATCGAAGTGAAAGGTGAAAAAAGAACAACTAAATATCACATTCCTGCAGGTGCTACATTATTTATCACTGATGGAATGGAAGTTGCTAAAGGTTTCAAAATGGCTGAACACGCGCCATCTTCAGTTGGTGACAGCTCTCGTTTGACAGAAAAAGCAACAAAAGATATTACAACCGATATCAGTGGTGAAGTTGTATTTGAAGACTTCAAAGCTGATGAAAAGAAAGACAGACAAGGCAACGTTTCAAGAACTACTAATAAACAAGGTGTTATTTGGGTTCTTGGCGGGGATGTTTATACATTACCTGGCGGATCTAAAGTTCTTGTTAAAGACGGTCAGAAAATCTCTGCCGGTGAAAAATTAGCTGAAACTTTAACAATTTCTGAACACGGCGGTGAAGTTCGTGTTGGTGAAGATTTAGTTATTGAAGAAGCTAAATTTGACGGTAAAAAGATTAAGAAAATTGTTCACGGTAAAGAATTAACAATTGTTATTGCTTCTTTACAACCTGGAAATGCTTCATTTGAGCAAACCAAAAAAGAACAAATCTGGACAGTTGATAAAACCGGTGAAAGATATATCGTTAAAGCTCCTGTTGATACAACAGTAGAAAACGGTATGATTATTGCCGAACTTATTGATGATGAATGTGCCGTTACAAGCTCAGGTGAAATCAGATACGTTGACGTTGAAGTTGATGAAAATCAAATTATTACTAAACCTGGTAAGGTTGTATTTATTCCTGAAGAAATTCACCAAATCAATAAAGACAGTACTTTGAAAATGGTAGAAAACGGTACAGCAGTTACTGCCGGTACTGAAGTTGTAAAAGACGTATATTGCCATATCGATGGTATTGTTGAATTTAAAGAATACAACGATGTTATTCATGAAATTACAATCAGACCTGGTGAAGTTCACACATTATCAAGCATTTCAGAATTGAAAGTTGATGAAGGTGAAGTTGTTAAGAAAGGTACTGTGATTGCTGAAGGTATTAAAGCGAAAGAAACTTCAATTGTTACAATTATGGATTCTTCTGCTGATGACCTTCCGCTTGATGATTTGGATGAAGAATTAGATTCAGCATTATCACTTGATGATGATTCTATTGCAAATCAACCTGTTCAAATTCTTGTAAGACCTGTTCAGGTATTAGAGGTTGATCAGAAAGATGTATCAATTCAGTTCGGTACAACTGATGAATTGATTGATATTATCCCTGTAACTCAGCTTCAATACAAAGACGGTGCAAGAGTAAGAAACGTTGATGGTGCTACAATTACAAGAACAAGCTTAGTTCTTCAAATGCAAGGTTACTTATCACATCTTAAAGGCATGGTAGAACTTGACAGTGAAGGAGCTTTGAGAATTGTTGTACTTGAAAACTTAATCGTTCGTCGTGAAATAGAAGGTTCTTCAAAATCATCTTCATTACAAACAGAACTTCTTGTAAAAGATGGCGAAACTATTGCTCCGAAAACTCCTGTTGCAAAAACTCAGGTTCTTGCAATGAATGATGCAGTAGCTTCAATTAAGAACGAAGATGATGATGCAAGAAGACTTCTATTAATCTCTGGCAGCTCTGAAACTACAGTATCTGTAAAAGGTAAAGCTGTAGTTAAAAAAGGCGATTTCATCAAGACTGATAAAGTTTTGGCTGAAAGCGGCGAAGAATCTCCTGTATCAGGTATTGTTACAGCGGTTAATAAAGGCGAAATTTCAATCAGAAACGGTCGTCCTTATTTGATTAGCCCGGGTACAATGTTACAGCTTGATTCAGGTGCTTTAGTACTAAGAGGCGATTTACTTGCAACATTAGTATTTGAAAGAGAAAAGACAGGCGATATCGTTCAAGGTCTTCCGAAAGTAGAAGAGTTGTTAGAAGGCAGAAAACCAAAAGATTGTGCTATTTTGGCAGAATACGACGGTACTGCAAAAATCGAAATTGATGATGACGGTATGCCAAGATTATTCTTGGTGGATGAAGACGGCTCATCAACAGAGATTAAATATGCTATTGATACAAATGTAATTGTTTCTAACGGACAAAAAATTGCAAAAGGTCAAGCATTGACTTCAGGTCCTTTGAACCCTCATGATGTTATGAGATTATGCGGACCGGAAGCTGCACAGCAATACTTAGTAGACGAAGTACAACGTGTATATCGTTCTCAAGGTGTTGAAATTGCTGATAAGCATATTGAAATTATCGTTCGTCAAATGACTAAGAAAGTTAAGATTCTTGATGCAGGTGATACAAACTTATTACCTGGTGAGTTAATCGAAATGCAGACATTTGAAAAAGAAAATAAAGCAGCTGAAGAAGCCGGTAAAGCTCCTGCAACTTGTGAATACATGTTGTTAGGTATTACAAAAGCTTCATTGAACACAGAAAGCTTTATTTCAGCAGCTTCATTCCAGGAAACAACAAGAATCCTGACTGAAGCAGCAGTTGATGGTAAAAAAGACTTGTTAAGAGGTTTGAAAGAAAACGTTATTATCGGTCGTTTAATTCCGGCTGGTACCGGTTTCCATCACTTAATCAATGCTGATGAAGAACGTGACAGAGAAGAAAGAAAACGTGCTGTTGCACAAAGAAATCAAGCAAGAAAACCATCTGCGATATTAGAAGAAATCGAAGGTATGTTTGGTGCTCCTGATTTCAATGTAGATGATGAACAGTAGTTTTATAGCAAAAGGCTCCTGAAATATCAGGAGCCTTTTTCCTGTATTTGCATGATGTTTTGATTTTGTATATTTAATATAATTTGCAATACGAAAGGGAGTTTTATGGATAATATTATATCAAAAGAAGAATTTGCAAAAATATATCAAGAAAAATTTGAGCCGGTAGCAAAAGAATTAGAACCGGTAAGACTTGAAAATATTGAAAAGAAAAAATCATTTTCTATAAAATATCTTATTTTTAGTATCATATTTATAGCGGTGGCTGTGGGAGTATTTCTGAGTATGAGTATCAGATTTGATTTATTTTTTTTTGTAGTACTTTTTTTGGCGATTATATATTTTTGCACAATCCATTCTATTAATGAAAAGGAGCGTAAGATTTTAAAGAAATCTCTTGTATCCAAGATTTTATCTGTATTCGGAAATATATATTTTTCTGAAAGCAAAGATATAATTCCTCTTTTGCAAATTAAGAAAATGGGTTTATTCTCCAGAGCTACGACAAAAACAGATGATGATACTATTATTGGAATGTATAAAGGTTGTAATTTTGTTATAAATGAGTGCAAAATGACACATACCGAAGGAAGTGGGAAGAACAGCACAACAGTTACTGATTTTGACGGCATAATTGTTAAAATACAAATGCATAAAAAATTTACAAGCCAGACAATAGTTGGTGTCGATAATCATATTAGAAAACTACGGGGTTTTGAAGATGTCCAGCTTGAATCTGTTGAGTTTATGAAAAACAGAAAGGTATATTCAACTGATCAAATTGAAGCCAGATATATTTTAACTACATCTTTTATAGAAAGACTTGAACAATTGGGAAAGGTTTTTAACTGTAATTTTAATAGTCAGTATTCATCTTCTCCATTTGCAAGTAAAATAGTAGATTTTTTGGGTATAGTTGCTGTCAGTGCAGCCTTTGTTGACGGATATGCATATCTTTTTGTCCCAAATTCAAAAGACTTTTTTGAAATAAATACAAGAAAAACTCTTTTGAATCCTGATCAGTATTATGGTATATATGTTGAATTATCATCAATTTTGAATATTGTTGAATATATGAAATTCGATCAAAAACTGGGATTGTAACAAAATGTAAATATGGATTCCAAATAGGTCGAAACCTGCTTATAATGCCCTATATGATATGATATGATATGATATGGCAGGAGTGTGACAATTCTTTCAACTTGAATGTTTTTATAAACTTGTAAGCAATGTGTGCTTGAAAGTTTTTAAACACGAAAGGAGACAGTTATGGTGTTCGATGGTATTAACGGAGATATGTCATTTCAAAAAATTACTTCCGCTGATAATACTCAAAAAGGCGATAAATCGTCAGATCTTAGAAACAAATTAGAGGTATTTCCTGCAAAAACAAAACCTACAGATGATGCGGTTATTAATCAAGATGGTTCTGTGACTGTAACTACAAAATGGATTGAAGGTGCTGTTACAAAGGAAAGAAATGTAACTTTTGTATATGATAAAGATGGTAACAAGGTTATAAAATCTGTAAAAAACACAGAGAATTTGTTGTACGGAATCGGACAAAAAACAGTTGAGTATGTTGATAAAGACGGTGATGGCTTTGCTGATGTAAAAGTAACTAAAGATTCTATGTCCGGAGAACCAAAAGAAGAAGCAATTAAATATCCGAAACTTAAAGATTCTGATTCTCGTCAAAGAGTTGAGCGAGATATGAAATTAGTCAGCAATGGGATTAATATATCTTATGGTTCCGATGTTGGTAATGTTGAATAAGCCAGGAAATTATGCTTATTAGATAAATTAAAGGTTGGGTTTGTTCCCAACCTTTTTGTAATTTTTTAAATATTCATTGCTTTTAAAATATCGTTTAATTCAGATGATGTTTTCTTAACATCAGCGTTTGAGTATTTAATCGCGTTATCAGGATCTTTCAGTCCGTTTCCTGTCAGGATACAAACGATTTTTGATCCGGGTTTAACTTGGTCTTTCACTTTGATAAGTCCGGCAACTGATGCGGCAGAAGCTGGCTCAGCTAAAACGCCTTCTGATGATGCAATAAGTTTATAAGCTTTTACTATTTCCTCATCGGTTACAAAGTTAATCATGCCGTTACTTTCATCACGAGCGGCTTCTGCGAACTTCCAGCTTGCAGGGTTTCCGATACGGATTGCTGTTGCCAAGGTTTCAGGATTCATTATTCTTTCGCCTTTAACAATTGCCGCTGCACCTTCTGCTTCAAATCCCATCATCTTAGGCAGTGCTGGGATTTTACCCAGATTATGCCATTCTTTGTAGCCTTTCCAGTATGCTGTAATATTTCCGGCATTTCCTACCGGGATAAAATGGTAATCAGGAGCTTGCCCTAAGGCTTCACAAATTTCAAATGCACCGGTTTTTTGACCTTCAATTCGGTATGGGTTTACTGAATTTACAAGGGTAATCGGGTATTTTTCAGAGATTTCCCTAACCATTTCGAGCGCTCTGTCAAAGTTTCCTTGAATAGCGATGATTTCTGCACCATACATCATTGCTTGTGATAATTTGCCAAGTGCAATGTATCCATCAGGGATTAGGACGTATGTTTTTAACCCGGCTTTAGCTCCGTAAGCAGCAGCTGATGCAGATGTGTTTCCGGTTGATGCGCAAATGATTGCACCTGAACCTGATTCTTTAGCTTTTGTTACTGCCATAGTCATACCACGGTCTTTGAAGCTTCCTGTAGGGTTGCAGCCTTCAAATTTTAAATAAATTTCAGCATCAAGCCCGATTTTTTTAGCCAGATTATCTGCTTTAATTAATGGGGTGTTGCCTTCATTTAGGGTTACAATCGGTGTTGATTCGCTTACCGGTAAAAATTCTGCATATTTGTTAATTAATCCTTGATAATACATAATAACCTTCCTTTTGTTTGTATATCTGAATTTATTATACAATAAATACGCAAAAAAAGAGGACTTATAACAAGTCCTCTTTTTAAATTCTATATGCAAGTTCAACTATACAGCTTTTTGAACTTTGCCTGCTTTTAAACAAGATGTGCAAACTTTAATTCTTTTAGTTGTGCCGTTAACTACAGCTTTAACAGACTGTAAGTTAGGTTCTTGTGTATGAACGATTTGTTTATGTGAGAAAGTCAATTTAGCTGCTTTAATTGGAGCTTTTCCACAGATTTCACAATGTTTTGCCATGATTTTATTTCCTTTTCTAGCTAGTTTTTTCACTCTAATACCTTTATATTACCCCAAAAATGTATTTTTGCAACTGCATGTTAAAAATGATTACAAAGCCGGGTTTTTATGATATACTTATATTTATTGGAAATTTAGACACTTCTCGATGTGAGAAGTTTAACGAGGGTATTATGGCAGATAAGATAAAAATTGGCTTAATCGGACTTGGAACAGTGGGCTCCGGGGTTTTTAAAACTCTTCAAAATTTTGATAATGTTGAAATTGTGAAAATTGCTGTTCGTAATAAGAATAAAAAACGTAATATTGAAGGGCTTGATGAAAGTATTATTACAGATAATGCTTATGAAGTTGTTAATGATCCGGAAATTCAAATTGTGGCAGAGCTTGTCGGCGGGATTGAACCGGCATTTGACTTGATTAAGACTGCAATTAAAAACGGAAAACATATTGTTACAGCGAATAAAGAATTACTGGCAAAGCATGGCGAAGAATTGTTTAATTATGCGGAAGATAATAACAAAGTTGTATTGTATGAAGCTGCAATTGCAGGCGGTATTCCTTTGATTATGCCTATAAAAACAATTCTTGCGGGGAATAAGATTAATAAAATCAAAGCTATTTTGAACGGAACAACAAATTATATCCTGACAAAAATGGATGTTCAAGGGGCTTCTTATGCTGATGTCTTAAAAGAATCTCAAGAACTTGGATATGCAGAAGCTGATCCGACTGGTGATGTTGAAGGTTTTGATGCGGCTTATAAGGTTACAACCCTTGCAACTATTGCGTTTGGTAAAAGAATTAAGATTGAGAATGTTTATCGTGAAGGGATTACAAAAATAAGTCCTGACGATATGCAGGCAGCAAATGAAATGGGGTATAAAATTAAGTTGATTGCTTCTGCTGAGCTTAATAAAGATGGCAAAGCTGATGTAAGGGTCCACCCTATGCTTGTTCCAAAATCAAAAACTTTAGCTCATATTGATTATGTTACAAATGCAGTCAGCCTTTCTGGTCATCCGGTGGGAGATGTTACCCTTTCAGGTCCAGGGGCGGGGGAATTCCCGACAGCAAGCTCTGTTGTAGGTGATATTCTGGCAATAGCATCTGAACTTGGGAAGACAGATTATCTTCTTCCTATGATGAGATGTAACCACAGCGAAAATGCGCAGATGATACCGATTTCAGAAACCGAAAATAAATACTATATATCTATAACTGCTCAAAACAGCAAAGGTGTAATTGGTCGCATTGGTAAAGCATGTGAAGAAAATAATATAAGTTTAGCAAGTATTGTGCAAAAAGAGGTTGCAGAAGGAAATGCTGCCAGAATTACGGTTATCACGGAACTGTGCAGAGAAAAAGATATGCAGAAAGTTATAGATATCTTTAACCGCGATTCTGCGATTACAAAAGTGAACAGTTTGATAAGAGTTCAAATATAAATTTTAAAACAGGAATTTTAAATTCCTGTTTTTTATTTTATATGCAAAAGCCTAGAACTTATGAGCTTCAGGCAGTTGGAGAATTTATTTGTGTAACATTTCTTTATGTTTAGCGAAAATTGTTTGCCTGTTTTTTATGAATGTAATAGAATGATGTTGGGAATGTTTTTTTAAGGGATAGATAAAGAATGATAAAAGACAGAATGAACGAGAGAACTTTGACACCTCAAGAGGTTAGAACTATTTTGAAAGCAGACAACAAAGAGATTGTCGATTTATGCAAAAAAGCTGCAATCAGACCTAGAAAAAATGCTAAAGGTCATACTTATTTTTCTTATGATGAAGTTAAAAATTTAAGAAAAATTCAAGCTCAGGTTCGCGGAGTCGTGACCAATCCTGTGGCTGTAAGAACTCCTGCGATGGTTGGAGCAGCAGGCGCTCAAAATAACAGTGCGGCTGTTAGAAGTATATTGAATACTTTACAAGAATTAGAAGTTAAATTAAGCAACAAAATTGCGAAAGTTATTGATGAAAAACTTGAAGGTATGGATGATGTTGTTGTTGAGTTAATTCGCTGCAAAACTGATAATGAAACTTTGAAACAAAAAATTGTTGATTTGAATAAAGAAGTTTATCAATTGAAGAACGAATTGAACAGCTACAAACCTGTTGCATTAGGTTTTTATAAGAAAAAAGAAGTTTACGTTTGGGAATAAGAGGAAATAAAAATGGCAGTGAAAGACGCACCGGCTGTAAACGTTAGCGATGAAAGAAGTAAAGCGCTAAAGTTAGCTATTGAAAAAATTGAAAAAGATTTTGGTAAAGGTTCAATTATGAAGCTTGGTGATAAAACCACTGTCAATGTTGATGCTATCCCTACAGGGGCTTTGTCGTTAGATGTAGCTCTTGGTATCGGCGGAATTCCGCGCGGTCGTATTATTGAAATTTATGGTCCTGAATCTTCAGGGAAAACAACTTTGGCTCAGCATATTGTTGCTGAATGTCAGAAAAAAGGCGGTATTGCAGCATTCGTTGATGCTGAACATGCACTTGATCCGGAATACGCAAGAAATCTTGGTGTTCAGGTTGATGATTTATTAATTTCTCAACCGGATACAGGTGAGCAAGCACTTGATATTACAGAAGAGCTTGTTCGCTCAGGTGCTGTTGATATTGTTGTTGTTGACTCTGTTGCGGCTCTTGTTCCGAAAGCCGAAATTGAAGGCTCTATGGAAGATCAGCAAATGGGGCTTCAAGCTCGTTTGATGTCTAAGGCTTTAAGAAAATTAACCGGTATCATTGGTAAAACAAATACAACTGTTATCTTTATTAACCAGTTAAGAATGAAAATTGGTGTTATGTACGGCAACCCTGAAACTACTACAGGTGGTAATGCCTTGAAATATTATGCATCTGTTCGTATGGAAATTAAACGTACAGAAGGCTTAAAAGGTGATGATGGTGATGTCGGAAACCACGTTAGAGTGAGAGTTTTAAAAAACAAAGTTGCTCCTCCGTTCAGAACAGCAGAATTTGATATTATCTTCGGTAAAGGTATTTCTAAAACTGGTAATATTTTAGATGTTGCGGTAAATCTGGATATTGTTAAAAAAGCCGGAGCATGGTTTAGTTATAATGAAGAAAAATTAGGTCAGGGAAGAGAAAAAGCTAAAGAATTTTTAGACCAAAATCCTGAAATTTTGGCTGAGGTTGAATCTTTAGTGCGTCAAAAATTAGCTGAATCTTAGTATTATTAAGATTTGTGTAGTGCTTTTTAACCCTGAAACCCCGTTCCTGTACGGAATTTGATTTGTTGTGGAAATTTTAAAATTTTTAACTAGCAAGTTAATTCATGTTCGGATTTAAAATGAAAAAGATTTAAAAATAGGAGGCACTTTATGCAGGTAAATTCAGTTAATACTTATGGATGTAAAACTCCAAATCGAATGCTTTTGAATAATAAAGCAGCAATGAATGGCAATTCAAATCAAAATATTGCTTTTGTAGGCGGAAGTGATGATAATAAGATGAGTAAAGCAATGAAAGCTATGAGAGATGCAGGTGTTGCATTGATGTTTTTAGCTCCTGTTGCAGGTACTGTTACAAGTTGTGAACCTGATTATGGTTATGCATACGCTGAAGCTCATGCTTGGGCAGGAATTGGTGATTATATTGATTCTACTCATTGTAATCATCCGGCAGATACTATTATCAAGTGGTGGTATGATTGGGATAGACCTATTCCGTTAGATTCATTGTATAACAATATGGATAACTGGGATATACCTGGTACTGACGGCAATATGAACGATAGTACTTCACATAGAAATATTATCCACTATGAAGGTACCCGTGATTGGGAATACGGTACAAGAGAAGTTGGAGATATAAATGTTTTAGAATCTTCTAAAAAGATTTTAGTTTATGATACAGAAATCTTAGATTACAAAGGTAATCATGAAAATTATGGTAAAAGAGTTTTCAGATTCCCTTCAGGTAATTTCACTATTAAAAAAGAAGATGGAACAGTTTTGCGTACCCCTAAAGGATTATTTGTAGAAGAATATGAAAATGAAACAGGTGAAAAGAACGGTTCTATTTTTGATTGCAAATTAAAAACAAGAGCGTTTATTCAAACAAATGGTGATACTTTGAATGTTGCAAGAAGAAAAGGTACTTCTGAATTTGTAGAAACAGGTAAGGTTGCAAAAGGTTACCTTGGCGCTAATTCAATTCTTTTGAGAAACTTAATCGGTGAATATTCAACTGATGATCATTATATTGATTTCAGCGTAGAAGCTGTTGAAGATAACAGATTAAGAGCTATGTACGTTGAAGCAAAAGATAAAATCGAAAATTAATTAGGCAATGTTGATATAAACTCGAGATAAAAAGACCTCTTTTATAGAGGTCTTTTTGTGTTATATTTTGATTTCTTTTTCAAGCAGTTTTAGTATATCGTCTAATCTTGATTTGTCATTGGAAAACCAAATTCCTATAAGTGTTTCAAAGGCTGTTGCCTGACGGTATTCGCTTTGCATATTTCTTCTGCCGACAGGAATCGGCAGGTTTCTTGCACGTCTTGTAATTTCGAGTTCTTCTTCGGTTAATTGCGGTTCAAGGAAATGCAGCAACTCGCACTGGCATGAAGTTTTAACAAGGTTTGTTGTTATTTGGTGTAATTTTTTAGCATTGTTTGTCAGCCGGATAGTTTTTTCTCTTATGAATAATTCCCATACCGCGTCGCCTAAATATGCGTAATTCCTTAAATTTATATCTTCCATATTTTGATTTTACTACAAATATCGGGGATTTGAAAAATTTCTATTTTATGGGAGAATATGTTCAAAACAAGAGGAGAGTTAATATGCAAAAATGGTCATGGGGTTTGGTTTTAGTGGTATTATGTGTTTTTTCAGAAGTTGGATTTGCGCAGGGTATTGGTAAATCTTGTGAAAAATGTAGTCCGGTAAAAAATAGTTCTATATATTCCAAAAAGCTAATGGATTGTCCGCAGCAGTCTATCAGATATGCAGAATTTATTCAAAAGGTTCAAAATGAGCGGGCGGTTGTTTATAATGTGCTGAATTTAACTGATGAGCAAATAAAAGTGCGTGAAGAATTATTTCAAAAAAATAATCCTTGTTATGAGAAAAAATTTGAGGAATTAATCAAAGAAAGTTATAAACTGAAAGCTTTAAAATGTGCAAACGCTTCCGAATGTGATATTTTAAAACAGAAAAAGATTGTAAAAGGGCTTAAAAAAGGTATAAATAATCTTAGCCGGAAGGAGGATAGAGAGTTTAGAAAGATTTTATCGCATGATCAGCGAGCCAAATATTCGATGATAAAAAAACTGGAGCGTAAGGAATATAAAGCTACTGCTAATCAAAAAGATTATTATAAATCAAACCCGCGCCTGCCGCATTTTGGTAATCCTGTTGTTTGCCCTTGTCCTGTAGATACTGCTCAAAAGAAATAAAGTAAATATATGATGATTTTTTAATAATAATTATTATAATTAAGGTATGAGAAGGTTTAAACTTTTTTATACTTTAATTTTTTGCCTGGCGCTATTGCTGCCGGGAATCCGTGCTGAAGGCAAGCAAAGACCTGAAAGCTTTGACGGGCGCGGTTATGTTGGTATTTTGCCGGATTTAACAAGGGGGTATGAAGTTCAGGAACCTTCAAAAAATACGGCTGAAAAAATCCCGTCTAAAAATTTTAACTCGGAAAATGAATTGAAACCTGTTCCGCGTGATAACCCTGCGTTTGTAAATATAATTTTAAAACAGGATAAGACTTCTCAATATGTTAATGATTTGAACGAATTTATCCCGATGCTGGAAAGTATTTATGATTTAATTGATGAAAACAGTAATGTTCAAATTTTTAATGCTAAAGTTTATTATTTTAACAAAAGTGCGGATTATTTCAGGGATAAGTATGAAAATAAGCCTGAGAGTGAATTTGTTTCATTCAAGCGGTTGATGGAATTAAATATGCATTCAAAATCCATAGCTCTTTTAAGGATGGAAGCTGAAAAATATAATCCTTATCTGGCGTATGGAAGTGCAGGTTATATATATAATCCAAACAATATAACCGAACAATTAGGATTTTTGAAAACAGAGATTGAGCAGACTATTTTAATTTTGAAAGAATCAAATTAAATATTTGATAAAAACTTATTTTTCGATTACACTTGAGTTATGTTTAATCAGTTATTAGCAATTATAAAAGATAAGTATAATAATACAAAAATCTTAGATAAATATATTTTAAAACAGGTTATAGAGATGTTTTTGATGGGGGTATTTGTATTTACTACAATTATTTTTGCATCAGATACATTTATTACGTTGATTAAACAGATTGCGAAATTCGGGATTCCGTTTAAGGTTGCTTTTATTATGATTTTGCTCAATCTGCCGGCTGTTATTGTAATGACAATCCCAATGGGGGTATTGTTATCAACAGTTATGGTATTGAATAAATTAAGCTTATCATCTGAAATTACAGTAATGAGAGCTTGCGGAATCGGATTAAACAGAATTGCAAAACCTATTTTTATATTTGCAGTTGTAATGTCATTATCAAGTTTCTTTATTAACGAAAATGTTGTGCCTGTTATGACGCAGCAGTCTACAAAGCTTGCAATGTGGGCATTGGAGCAGAAACATATTCCTGATGGAAAAGAAAATTTTGTATTTAAAGAAATTGGGGAAGGCGGACTTTTAAAACGACTTTTCTATGTTGGTTCTTGCAAAAAGAAGACTTTGTATAATGTAACAGTTTTAGATAATTCTAAAGATGGTACAATTCAGGTTTTGCAGGCCAGAGAAGGTAAAACATCTCCTCAGGGCTGGCAGTTTGAAAAAGGGGCAACATACACTATTGGTAACAGCGGTCAGGTTTTGAATACAACTTTGTTTGATACATCTGTTGTGAAATTCGGCTTAGATATGTCAAAAGAAGCAAATAAAAACCTAGCTAAAGAAAAGAATTTTTCACAACTTTTAAGATATTTGGCAAAATCCGATATTTCGCCAAGGGATAGACGGGTTTATACAATAGAATTGTTTGATAAAATTGCGCTGCCTATAACGACGATTGTTTTTGTACTTTTGGGTGTGCCGCTTGCAATTACACCTCCAAGGGTGCGTTATAACAGAGGATTTTTATTTAGCATCTTAATTATTTTTGCATATTATGTTGTAAGAGCACTTGCCATATCTTTTGGCGAAGCCGGTTCTTTGGCTCCGTTTTGGGCGGCATGGCTTCCTAATATTGTTTTGACGGTTTGGGGTACAGCTTTGTATTATAAAAAAGTTTATACAATATCATAATTTTTGTAAAATCATACTTTTAATGGTCAAAAAAAATATTTTCTTGGTTTAAAATGATTGTATGGATAGTAGTGGAAATAAAAATAAGGTAAGTGGTAATCTTTTCAGCCAAAAATATAATTTTTCGGCTGCAAACCCGTTTGAGGGAAATTTTAATCCTTCTAATGCAAAACCTGCTGAATCTGCTGCCCAAACTAATCCGATTAAGCGCTTAAACGGTTATGACTCGGCTATATTAAATAATACAAAATTTGATGAACCGCAAGGGGAAGAGTTAAGTATAGAATATAGAATTAAAGAAAAAGAATCTCTTGTTAAAGACTTAGATGCAAAAATTAAGGTTGCTGATAATTACGGTACACAGAATGAGGCACTTAGTCTAAAAGCAAAACGCCAGAGAATTTTGCAAGAGCTTGATACCCTTAGAAAGCAGCAACTGTATGGCGGACGGGTTCTTGGAGAGAAGAAAAAGTTTTCACACCAGGAATTTAAAGAGAAAATGCCTGTGATTTATAAGGTTCAGGAATTTATATCAAGGCAGATACTTGCCAGAGTTTCTAAAAAAGTTAATTCGGTTGTAACTTTGACGGATTCTCTTGAACAGTTATCAGAGATAAGCAAAAGTGTTGATGAATTGATTGATATGAATGTTCCGTATGGTGAGAAAGTTCAGAATTATGAAAAACTTACCGAGTATTTAAATCAGGCAAATATTATCCACTCAAAGATTTCAAAATCAATGGGTAAACGCTTGTAAATATAATTTTTTCCTTGTAAAGCTAATGAATAAAAATATTGATTGTCAGGCATGTTTGTCTTACAATCGTGTTGAGAATTAGCTTTTAAGGAGAAATTATGAACGAGCTGTTAAAAAAATCTGCGGCAGAGCAAAGCAGAGCTTTAAGAAACAAAGAAGTTTCAGCGTTAGAGCTTACTCAAGCTGCATTTGATAGAATAAATTCTTTAGATGGAAAATTGGGTGCTTTCAATTCGCTAACTCAAGATATTGCTGTAGAAACAGCAAAAAAAGTTGATGATAAGATTGCAAAAGGAGAAGAATTACCGCTTTTGGCTGGTATTCCTCTTGCGTTGAAAGATAATATGAATCTTATCGGTTCAAAAACTACTGCTTCAAGTAAAATTTTGGAAAACTTTGTGTCACCTTATAACGCTACAGTTACTGAAAAATTACTTGGTAATTTGATTCCGATTGTTGGGAAAGCGAATTTAGATGAATTTGCAATGGGTTCATCAAATGAAAACTCTGCGTTTAACAAAGTTCATAACCCATGGGATTTAAACAAAGTTCCGGGCGGATCTTCAGGTGGTTCTGCTGCAAGTGTTGCATCATGCGAAGCTACTTTGGCTCTGGGTTCAGATACAGGCGGTTCTATCAGACTTCCTGCAAGTTTTTGCGGTATTGTTGGTATGAAACCTACTTATGGCAGAGTTTCTCGTTACGGTTTGATCGCGTTTGCTTCTTCATTAGATCAGATTGGTCCGTTTGCCAGAACTGTTGAAGATGCGGCTAATTTATTGGAGGTTATCTCTGGCTATGATACTAAAGATTCAACCTCACTTAACCTGCCGGTTGAGCATTATGCTCAAAATCTTGATGGTGATTTAAGAGGTAAAAAAGTCGGGGTTATTAAAGAGTTGATGGATGAAGGTTTGGCACCTGATGTTCAAAAAGCTTTGCAAAATGCGATTGAAACTTACAAAAAATTAGGTTGCGAAATTGTTGAAATTTCATTGAAAAAATTGAAATATTCTATCGGAATTTACTATATTCTTGCAACTGCAGAATGCTCATCAAACCTTGCAAGGTTTGACGGTGTAAGATATGGCTACCGTTCTAAAAATCCTGAAAATCTGATGGAATTATATACCAAATCAAGAGCAGAAGGTTTCGGACCGGAAGTTAAGCGCCGTATAATGCTTGGAACTTATGCTTTATCATCCGGTTATTATGATGCTTATTATAAAAAAGCTCAACAAATGAGAGCATTAGTTACCGAAGAATTCCAAGAAGCGTTTAAACAAGTTGATGTACTGATTTCGCCAACTTGTCCTAATACAGCATTTGAACTTGGTGCAAAATCATCTGATCCGTTGGCGATGTATTTAACTGACATTGCAACAATTAGTTGTAACCTTGCAGGGCTTCCGGGTATAAGTGTTCCTGCAGGTTTTGATAATTCAGGTATGCCAATTGGACTTCAAATCCTTGCTCCGCAACTACAAGAGTCAAGACTTTTGAATTTTGCTTACAAATTTGAACAGGCAAATGATTTCTATAAAAAAATAGCAAATATTTAGTTGCTAAACTTGTATATTTTATGAAATGCACCTCTTAAATTTATTTAAGAGGTGCATTTCAGTATTAAAACATGTTATTCAGAGCGCAGCGAAGAATCTCAGAGTAGAGGAAAAGCAGTGAGATTCTTCGGTTGTACCTCAATGGCAGTTATTATATTCCCTCTCCTTTTGGGACACTAGCCGAACCTGCGAACTTGAGAGCAGTGTGAGACTGTGTGCCGTATGGCTGTGGGTTAGGGTGAGGGTATTTTGTAACTTAACTATTTGACGGTTGTTACAAAATATATTATACTAAGAATGTAAAGCGGAAATAAGGAGAAGGATATGTTAAAGCCCAATCATAGCTTGAATTTCGTGGGAGGGTCACTTTTAAAGCCTATATATAGAGCGGTTTCTAGCCATATTAAAAATAAAGAATCTGCATTTACTCTTGCAGAAGTTTTAATAGCTATGACAATTATTGGGGTTGTTGCGGCAATGACAATTCCTACGCTGCATTATTCTCGTATGAAGCAGGAATATTCTGCTAAGCTAAAGAATTTTTATAGTAGAATGAGTAATGCGGTTCTTGATATGGAAGTTGATCATGGGTCATTTAAAGAAATTCCGATTCCCGTTGTGAATAGTACAAGATCAGAGTTTGATTGGTATATGCGGTATTTTGACCCTTATATGGGGCATAAAATGGTGAATGATGCTAAAATGACTGTGTATTTTGCTGACGGTTCAAGCTTATTTCCTTATTATAGCGGTTTTTATTCTGAATTTGCGTATGATGTAAATGGTGATAAGGGTCCAAATAAATTAGGGTACGATCGCTTTTATTTTTTATTTGCGCAAAATGATACTGCGAGAAAGAATTGTTTTGGAAATTCAGATACATACTTCGGGCCATATTGTCCTGCAGGTACATCGGTTACCCAAATGCCTAGAGAAACTATTCTAGCGAGATGTCGTGACGGTTGGGGGAATTATCCTGTTGGTGCTTGGTGTGTTATGCTATTGCAAAATGATCAATGGGAATTTAAGGCTGATTATCCTTTGAAATTCTAGCGCTAAATTGCAACACTCGGCCTATCTGCTTATAGGACGTTTTATCGTTGGTACCGGCATAGTAATCGCGGTATTGTATTTTGATGCGACAAGTTTATGGGTCTCTGTATCAAGTTAGCGGTCAACTATATGTTTGCCGCAAAAGCTTTACTTACGGATATTATTAAAATATTTATAAAAATCAGTATTCCCAGAATTATTAAAATCTTTTTCATATTTTTCCTACTCGGCTTTTATAATATTATAACGTACATTTTTATTTAGTATCCTCTTTTTAATTGAGATTAATGTAGGTTTACACAATCTAAAGAAAAACAGACCCGATGCATACGCATCGGGTCTGTGAAGTTTATTCCTATAAAATCGATTATACAGAAGCTTTTGCTTTAGGTCCTGCATTAACGATTTCTGATGGCATATTAGGATATTTGCTTGAGAAGTTATCAGCAAACATTTGAGCCAATTTGTTAGCAGCTTCATCATAAGCAGATTTATCAGCCCACATTCCTCTGGCATCAAGCATTTCATCAGGAACATTCGGACAAGATGTAGGAAAATCTACGTTGAATACATCGTGGTGTTTAAACTCAACGTTGTCGAACGAACCGTTCAATGCTGCTGATACCATTGCACGAGTGTATGATAATTTCATACGTTTTGCACCTGAAGAAGCAGAGCCGCCTGCCCAACCTGTATTAACTAAGTAAACTTTAGTTCCGTATTGGTCAAGTTTGTCACCTAGCATTTCAGCATAAACAGAAGCATCCATTGGCATGAATGGTTCGCCGAATAATGTTGAGAATGTAGGTACAGGTTCTGTAATACCACGTTCGGTACCAGCTAATTTAGAAGTGAAACCTGTTACGAAGTGGTACATAGCAGCGTTTTTGTCTAATCTTGAGATTGGAGGTAATACGCCGAATGCATCAGCTGTTAAGAAAATAACAACTTTCGGAATTCCGCCTTTTGAAGGAATTTGAGCGTTGTTGATGTAGTTTACCGGGTAACCTACACGAGTGTTTTCAGTTAATGAACCGTCTTCAAAATCAAATTCTCTTGTTTCAGGATCCATAACAACATTTTCTACCAATGAACCGAATTTGATAGCGTTGAAGATATCAGGTTCATTTTCTTCTGATAGGTGGATACATTTTGCATAGCAACCGCCTTCGAAGTTGAATACACCGTCAGGTGACCAACCGTGTTCATCATCACCGATTAATTTTCTTGAAGGGTCAGCTGATAATGTAGTTTTACCTGTTCCTGATAAACCGAAGAATACAGCTGTTTCATGAGTTTCAGGATCCATGTTAGCTGAGCAGTGCATAGGAAGTACGTTTTTCTTAGTCATAACGTAGTTCATTGTTGCGAATACTGATTTTTTGATTTCACCGGCATATCTAGAGCCGCAGATGATGATTTCGTGTGCTTCATAGTCAATAGCGATACAAGCTTCTGAGTTTACGCCGTCAACTTCCGGATCACATTTGAATCCAGGAGCACAAAGAATTGTGTAATCAGGTTCGCCGTAGCTTGATAATTCTTCAGCTGTAGGTCTGATTAATAATTGGTGAATGAACAAGTTTTGGCTTGCTAATTCGTTAATTACACGGAATTTTTGAGTGTAAGTTTTGTCTGCACCTGCAAAACCATCGAAAATAAATACTTCACGGTTTTGTAAGTAAGATGCAATTTTTCCTTTGATTGCATTGAATTTTTCTCTGCTGATAGGGCGGTTAACTTTACCCCATGCGATTTCGTTGTGAACACTGTCAGTGTCAACGATAAATTTGTCTTTAGGAGAACGTCCGGTGTATTTGCCTGTTGTAACAACCAACGCACCGGTGTTGCTCAATGAGCCTTCGCCTAAACGTAATGCAGCTTCTGTCAATTGTGCAGGTGACAAATTGCGGTAAACTGCTTTTGGTCCGATAATACCAAATTTTTCAATACCATAAGTTTCCATATATAGCTTCCTCCTTTGTAAAGTAGCATGTTTATACAAAACAAATGTATTACAAACACTCGTAAAAAGCAACTTTTACGGGTGCAAAATTTATTGTTTTAAACAGT
>OHQR01000384.1_pt1 | contig 32066 bp, 32 predicted proteins | sample 1578191 | NCBI WGS metagenome assembly OHQR01 (sample SAMEA3879577, study PRJEB24766) | human gut metagenome | biome: human-associated habitat; feature: feces | place: USA | collected 1985/1987 | reverse complement strand
GGGTGCGCCTGCCATATCCGCAGCCCTGTATGATGCCTGCAAGCAGGTCGACGGCGCGCTCCTTCATCGTCCCGGCTGTCTGCCTGTCGTTCTCGGCGTTGTGCAGGCGCACCACGTGAAGACTCCAGATGTTGGGGATTGAAACGGCATAATACTTGTCCGAATCAAACAACTTCATGTTGAACACCAGACGCTTGTCCCTGCGGAAACGCGTAAGGTAGCCCTCGCGCCCCTTCAACGGGCCGTCAACTACCTTGATTATCTCGTTAGGCTCGTTTGTCTTGGGGTTGAAAGCATAGTCGCTGAAGGGCTTTTCGAGGACGATAACCTGGTCGGCATAGTTCTCGTTGAAGTCCATGAAAGCACGCATCTGGCTCTCCGGTATGGTCCACAAGCCTGCCTTCTTGCCTTTCTCTTTCCTGCGTTCATGGAGTACTACGCCCTCGGGATAACACCTGTCGATGAAGTCTACAAGCGCCTGCTGGGTCGACAGCACGAACACATGGCCTGCAAAGAGCGGCGCCTTAACGTCGCGGCCGTTCCTGACAACGCTCACTGTGGTATGCGTAGGGCAATACACCTCGAGGATATTGTCAGTCTTTGCCTGGTGCAGCCTCAACATGCCGGCAAGTTTCTCCTCCTGGTGCGGGAGCGTGCGCACTATAAACCAACTGAAGTCAACACTGTTGAGCTTGTCGCGGTTGCGCAGCCTTGCCGGCCTTGTAGCCTGAGTGTCTGTCCGGATTGCAGTCGTCATTAATATAAAGAGGTACAGGTTCGGAACTTCCGTAATGCGGATTTTCCTGATGAAAAAGGTAACGTGCAGGTATGTTTCTCATGCTCCTCTCATGTCAAACGCACAAGAGTTAAGATAAACCTGTTTTCAGGTGTAACGGCGGTATTCTGGAAGAACCTCAGCAACAAATAGCCCCCGTTGTTATGTGGCAAGATGAACAAAGCGGCATGCGCTTCATTAAATCATTTTCCATACCACAAAGATTTGTTATTACATCAATTAAGTCTCTGTCGGACAGCGATTTCCATACTGCTGTATAAGTATGAAGCAATATCATAATGTAAAAGGCTTAATGTCAGAACTTTGCTTCGGTTACTGTATGTGTTCGGCTAAACTTCGTAAAGATTACACTCGGGCCCTTAAAAAAAATTTTATATAAAAAAATCCTTTCAACACGCACTATATCCGTACTTTTTAGTATCTTTGCATCGAAATGGACGCTTCATACTTATAAAACAAAAAAGTCCAATCAAACAAAATCACCTACTTTAATCATTACCCTTTCAGTAAAAGCCGGCACATCTGCATGCCGGCACAAGGCAAACTGCAAAATAATAACAAACATAACGGATGAAACACAATTGCCGCGGATGTGGATATAGCGGAATGCCGGCAAGCAAAAATACACAAAGGCACAAGCATAAGCATGGCGGCAAAAGGACAATAAGGCTGGAGGGCGGAACAGCCTGAATGTCAAGCCGTTACCTAATGCATTCAAAAAGGTCATCTTTTACGCTGCAAAAGGTTATCTTTTACCGCGTGAAAGGTTATCTTTTACCGCGTGAAAGGCCGCCTTTTACAAGCCAAGACACGACCTTTTGCAAAACACAGGATAATTATCCTGTAAAAACAACATTACAAATCGAAATCAAGCACGTCTTATATAACAAACAAGACAACTATCATGACGACTATCAAACTTAAATCGCTATTATCGCTCATTGCGTTGTTGCCGTTCCTGGCAGCCAGCGCAGGCACAGACTATAACAACCTGACGGACAAGAACACCGGTGCGGCGGCAATGCCCGAAACCATAGCCGCAATAGGCAATGTGCCATTCAAGATGAAAGACCTGAAGCGCCCAAAGTTCCCTGACAGGACGGTGAGCGTAACGGATGACTTAAAAGGCGACGGCGGAAAGATAACCGAAGGCATAAACAAGCTGATTACCGACATGTCAAAACGTGGCGGTGGTACAGTGGTAGTGCCTGCCGGCCACTGGCTGTCTGGGCGCATCGTACTTAAGAGCAACGTGAACCTGCGGCTTGACAAAGGTGCCGTGATAGAGTTTTCGGGCTCGATAGACGAATACCAGCCTGCCGTGTTCACACGCCACGAGGGCGTGGAGATAATGGGCGCAGGAGCCTTCATCTACGCCAACGGCGAGAAAAACATAGCCCTGACGGGCGAAGGCAAGATAATGGGACCGCCCATGACTGCTGCCATGCGCACACTGCCCAACGGCAAGAGCGTGGTGGAGAACGACGTGCCCTACGATATGCCGGTGAAGGAACGCGTATGCGACGGCTACAACGGGCGCACGTTCTACCGTCCGAAATCGTTCTCGCCCATCAACTGCAAGAATGTTTTGGTTGAAGGCGTGACGTTCGAACGCAGCGTGCTGTGGAACGTTAACCCCGTATATTGCGAAAACGTGATAATAAGAGGCATAACGGTAAACTCTACCGACGTGCCCAGCGGCGACGGCATTGACATATCGTCGTGCAGGAACGTACTGATAGAATACTCGACGCTGAACTGCGGCGACGACTGCTTCACGCTTAAGGCGGGGCGCTGCGACGACGGACTGCGCGTGAACAAGCCGACAGAGAACGTGGTGATACGCTACTGCCTGGCGAAGGAAGGACACGGCGGCATAACCTGCGGCAGCGAGACCGCAGGCGGCATACGCAACGTGTACCTGCACGATTGCCTGTTCTACGGCACTCGCACGGGCTTCCGCTTCAAGACAAGACGCAACCGCGGAGGCACCGTGGAGGGTATAACCTACGAGAACGTGAAGTTGGTAAACGTGCGCGAAGCTTTCACATGGGACCTGTTGGGCTCAAAAATGTACATGGGCGAACTTGCCCGCCGCTATCCCCCACTCGACATCACGCCGCTTACGCCGACCGTAAAGGACATAACGATACGCAACTTCACTGTTGAGTCGGCCGACAGGCTGCTGACCGTAAACGCAATACCCGAAATACCTTGCTCGAACGTCAGGATAGAAAACGGTAAGATAAGGACAAACCGTATTATAAGGACAATGAACGACGCAGACGGTTTCACGTTCAGCAACCTGGAAATACAGGCAACCGACAACAGGATGGTTTTCGACGACAGCCGCAACGTTACGTTCGACAACGTTACGTTCTACGTGCCCGGCAACGCACTCGACCTTGAGATAAAAGGCAGGAAGGCAGGCAACATCATAATAAGAAAGGGGGACAAGGTAAAGACATGCGGGCAGGGACTGAACTACGTTGACTGACAGGAAGCATTAAGGCCGGATACGTAGAAGGACGAAACACGTTTTACATGTCAATAAACATTATTTTAATATACTGTGCAATATTTTAAGACTTTAGGGGTTTATACTTTGTAACTGTATAACAAATGAATGTTTATGAACATATACATATATTGGATAATCGGCGTCTTTATTATAAGCATGGTATGCGGATTCGTCTTCATTCCGATAATCCTTAACTTCTGCAAGGCAAAGAAACTGTACGACATTCCGAACTCACGCAAGATACATAAAAGCGCAATTCCACGTCTCGGCGGCATCTCTTTCATGCCAAGCATGTTCATAGCTTTCGCCATAGCCCTGTCGGCTATAAGCGTAACTGACAAGCTGATAACCATAAACATCTGGAGCCTTTATTTCCTTATCAGCATACTGCTTATATACGTAATGGGCATAATAGACGACGTTGTAGGACTGTCGCCGCTCATAAAGTTCGTTGTACAGATAATAGCAGCGTGCTTCCTGCCGTTTTCAGGGCTGTATATTAACAACCTGTACGGATTCATGGGCATACATGAACTCCCTTATTTCATAGGATTCCCGCTCACCGTTCTTGCAATTGTCTTCATCGACAACGCCATCAATCTGATTGACGGTATTGACGGACTGGCCGCAAGCCTGTCGATAATGGCACTGGCAGGATTCCTATACATGTTCGCATCCCAGGAAATATGGGCTTACGCCATACTGATAGCCGGACTGATAGGCGTGTTGGTGGCGTTCCTGTACTTCAACATGTTCGGCGACCCCGACAAGAACAGAAAGATATTCATGGGCGATGCGGGCAGCCTTACCCTTGGATTCATACTAGGATTCCTGTGCGTGAAATACTCAATGAGCAACACGGCCGTAATAACCGAACACAAGTTCGACTTCTTCATGGCGTTCACACTACTGATAGTGCCCATGTTCGACGTTGTAAGGGTATCCATGGTACGCATATACCACGGCAAATCACCGTTCATGGCAGACAAAAGCCATATTCACCATAAACTAATCCACGCCGGACTAAGCCAGCACCAGGCGTTGGCGTTCATAATTACAATGGCCGCTGCATACATAGCACTAAACTACAATCTGCTTAAATCGATAGAAAACACCTACGTATTCATTGCGGACGTAATAATTTACATCAGTCTGAACCTTGTGCTTAACTACTACATTAACAAAAGAAAAACAGTAAAAGCCTGATGTTGCAAAATAAAGCCTATATCACATTTTCCTGAACTTAAGGCGAAGCTCATCGGAACGCAATATCATCTTGCTGCCTGAGAAGCTTTCAACCGTGAAATCCTCTTCAAGCTCGTTTACGCCAAACGGCGAAAGCATTATGATGTTGGTCAATGGCTTGTCGCCGTTCTCACGGTCGTAAATATAGGGGTCATACAACTTCAGCGTCCCGTCTGAAAATTCAAAACGGTAAAGCACGCTGTTATTAGCTCCCGTCTTGTCATCAAGCTCGAGCAGTTTGTTCTGAAACGACCAGTATATCCTGTCGCTTGTCATATCCCTAACGCCTGATGTAGCCAACGTGTCTACCGAAACAAGGTGCCACATGCCCTCAAGCTCGCCGTTGCCGGAAGTCTCAATCTCACACGAACACAACGACATTACTGCCGCAATAAAGGCAGGCAATATGCAGATACGATAAAATTTCATTCTTGGAAAATATTTATAAGTTCAACAATCCGCTCTTTGATACGGTTATCTGGAATCCCCTGTTGTTGCCGAGAATCTTGCCGAAGTCCATGGCATAACCCCCCTTAAGCCGCCATCCGTCAAGCAAGCGGCCCGAGAAGCTGTACTCGCCCTCGACAAGGAAGCTGAAGTTATAGCGCACCTTGTCGTAAGGGTCGTCGTAAGTGCCGAGCCCCTCCTGCCACGAAGCAAGCACACGATAGGAAAAACGCTTGGCAGGACGCCCGTCGATACCTACATGGAACGCCATGAAACGGTTGTCCTGGACGTTGATGTTGTTGTCGTCATTATATATGGGCGAACGGTATAGCGGATTGCCAATCACCTGGCCCCAATGCTGCCAACCCGTGTAAATGTAATGATTGTAGAAGTTGTCCTTGCCGCCAAGATGGTCTGGCACGGCTGATGTATGGTCGTGGTATATCGGGCCGCTCTGGTATTTTGAATAAATATACTCTACAACTACATTCCTCAGCCAAGTGCCGTTCTTCAAATTAAGCTCCGCACCAAGCATTATGTCCTTCAAGGCATAGAGGAAATAGCGGTTGTCCTTTTTTTCATGCCACTCGGGACCCTTCCCGTATCCGTCGTAATCAAGGAAGAACATGCCTGAATGGTCTTCAAAAAATTTGTCTGCATATACGCCTAAACGCCACTTGCCGGCATCCCAGTTCAGGCGCATCAGCCAGCTGCCGAGGTGGTTGCCCTCAACGTTCTGGTATGTAGTCTCAACTGCTTCGTATCCACCGGGAATAAAGGCGTTGACAAAGGCTTTCAGTCCTGAATTGTTATCAATACGCATCATTCCGCCCTTGCCGTCGGGCATATATGCCGTTCCGCCGAACGTGGCAGCCATCTCCATACCCATTTCTATCGAAAACGGGAACTGCTGGGCCTCATTGCCTATCTTTAGGTAAGCGGCCTTGCTATGGTACAGCACGTCGTCAACATACTTGTTCTTGCATTCCGTAAAGTCATGCTGCCAATTGTCGTCAGTCATTTTACCGAAAGCCACATGTCCCTTCAAGGAGAGCCAACCTTTGGTTAACGGCACTACCCAATACTCAGGCAGGGCTATACGTGCCTGGGGTATGGGACGCGCGTTTATACCGAGTGTCTGCGAACCACTGCTGAGCGTGTTGTTCTTCAGCTCCATGGGATATTCCTTACTGCCTAACGTCAGCACTCCATGAAGCCAGCGACCCTCTATATAAGCCTGCTGTATAACCACTTTACTGGTATAATTATAAGGCACGGCCATGTCCAAACCAAAACCCAGCCCCCAACGTCTGGCTGAATCTGACTGTAACGGCTTCGACACACCGGCCATGATGTAGCCGTTGCTTTTCTCCAACGAACTAAGGCCGTAGCGGTTGGCGTTCAACCACAACGGCGTACGTCCGCTTGACAGTGAGGACTGTATTTCTATATTATACTCGAGCCCGTCACACAACGGAATAACACAATCCACGCCGTCATCGGAATCTTGGGCGGACACACCCGCTGACACAAACAACGACAACGCAAACAGATACTTCCTCATTAAGAACATTACTTTAATTTATAACGCCTATTTCATAAATTTATTATAAACGGCAACCGTAAGGAGACGAAAAACCGTAATCAGCAGGCATTAGAAGCCCGTCCGTGGATTCCGAACACCCCAAAGCCACATTATTCAGACAATACCAACAGTCTGCAAAACATAATACAATAGTATAACCCGGAAATAGAAGAAACCTTGCTTCAAACAATATGCAAAATAGGGATTTCCCCGATTGTTGTTAGGGAAAAACCTTTTACCAATACAAAATAAATGACTTTCTTTGCAACAGGAAAACCTGAAAGGCTGTTCCGCAGAAATACAAGTAACATACAAAAACATCAAGTCATGAAAAGGATTATAGCAATAACGGCACTGCTCTTCACGCTTACGGCCACGACAAGCGCCATGAGTTACGAGCAAGCACGCGAGCAGGCGTTGTTCCTTACGGACAAGATGGCTTACGAGCTGAACCTGACCGAAGAGCAATATGACGCTGCTTACGAAGTGAATCTGGACTACCTGATGAGCGTAAATACACCTGACGACCTGTACGAGGCTTACTGGCGCCAGCGCAACCTTGACCTCAGCTACATACTCCTAGACTGGCAATACAGGGCTTTCTGCGCTGCAGCATACTTCTACCGCCCGCTGTACTGGACGTCGGGCGTATGGCACTTCGCCGTATACTCGCGCTATCCGCGGCGCCACTACCTGTACTTCGGCCACACCAACATATACGTGACTTACCGCGGAGGACACAGTTGGAGGCACAACGGCGGGCGCAGCTGGTATAAAGGGCGAACCTTCCACCACGGGCATGGCTCAAAATGGAACGGCATGAAGGACCGCTTCGACCGCGGCGAATTCCACCATGGTGACAGGAAAAGGCCTGGCACACACACAGGAAGAGACAACAGAGTCAACAACATGCACGGCAACCGGCACACAAGCACGCCCGTGAAAATGCAGAACAACAACAATAAGCTGACCCAAAAATACAATTTCAAGGGAAACCGCGGCAGTACAAGAAGCCACAGGGAAAGCAGCACACGGACCACGGCGCGTCCAAACAAGGGCGCAAACTTCGGCAAGAACGCGCAAAAACGCCCAAGCAACATCTTCACGCCCAAAAGAAGCAATCAACATACCACCATAAATAGAAATACAGGAACGAGAAAATCATTCAGCGGAGGTAACAGGAACAGCGGAGGACGCAACAGACAGTCCGGTGGCAACAAAGGCGGAGGACACGGAGGCAACTTCGGAGGCAAACGATAAACAACAACAAATAGCCATAAGAATCAAGTGCAGTAACAACATATTTTCCTATCATACCATACCTGTAAACGGCCGTCCATGCAAGTGGACGGCCGTTTTAAATAAATACGGACAGCTACGACAATCACTCAAAAGAAACAGCATGACACTCCTGGGCGGCAACCGGTCAGGCACGGACTTGGCTAATGGCTGACCTGCCCGCATGTCATACGCCAACGCAACAGAATAACGGCAACAATCACGTAACAATCGGGAAAAGGAGCGGCTTGCCGTACATCCTTCCATCATTGTGTTTTCACCAACATGCCGCACAGTGGCACAATGCTTGCAAAAGGTCGTATTTTGCATTGTAAAAGACAACCTTTTACATCACAATAGGTTACCTCTTGCAACGCAAAAGGCAACCTATTGAAAAACGCGACTGCCTGTTGACTGTAAAAGCAGGCTACCGGACAGATAATCAACGGAAATAACCAAAAATCACGCAATAGTATATATAAGGGGAACATTGTTTCAATCCGGCACGGTACATGCCGTAACAAAACAATAAAGCGGACCAAAACTTACTTTTGATCCGCCTTATTTCATGTATGATTATTTACTACACTATCAGATTACTCGGCAATCATGACTTTCTTAGTAGTGCCGTCAGACATCTTGATAATGTTGATGCCCTTGACAGGAGCGTAAATCCTTGTACCGTCAATGCTGTAACGTGCTACTTCCTTAACATCCTCGCCGCCGTTAACGACACCGTTGATGCCGGTTTCACCGCTTAATACACGAGTAATGTTTGCATTGTTTACCCACATATCTGTAACATCGCTCTCTTCCTTAACAGGACGTGAAATGAATGCAACTACATTCATGTTCTTCACATTCCAGCTTCCGTCCAAAGTTACGGTGAAGTCGTTTGAGTAATGTGTATCGTCTGTCCAGTTGATAGCGTCGCCAAATACGTTCTTGCTTACTACGTCACGCAAAACATGGTTGTGCACATAGTCCTTTTCCGTATGTGAGTATGGTACGTAACTACTTTGGCTTGCAATGATACTGTCTTCCAACAGGTATACTGTCAGTACAGCATCCTCGCCGACAAATGTCTTGAAGTCAGCAACAGCTTCACCTGAAACGTTGATGTTCAGCTGGCGTGTATTCTCATTGTAATCAGCCTTGAGGTCTACAGCTGCAAATGTAGGTATTGAATTAGTCTGCTCGATGAACGGATTAAGCGTCTGGTCTATTACCATTTCATGGTAAGAAGAATTATAGCCCATACCGATGCTTATTGCACCTTCGTCAGAATTATAATACCTGTTGAATGAAGCACAAGGCAGACCTGCGCCAAGGAATATACTTGCCAGCATATCAGATTCAGTAGTAATCATTGGATCAGATTTGCCCATACCACTGTTATGGTTGGCAACAATAATTAAGTCGTTACGTGTTTCAGTCCATTTTTCAAAAAGTTGATGTGCGAGCGGGCAATATCCACATGCGGTAGATGTATACTCCTCAATAAGGTTCATCTGGCGCGGCAGGCTTTCGCTGTATACATAGAAAGAAGTTTCAGCCTTGTCGTCTGCAACATTCTCAGTAGGAGTTTCGCCATTAATCTTGGTTACCTCTACAGCAACCTTATGCTCGCCAACAGACAGGCCTGAAGGCAAAGCGAACTTGCCTGTAACAGTCTGTGCTGTATTGGTAAGAGCGATAGGACTTTCAAGCGTTTCAACAACGTTGCCGTCAACTGAAAGCTCCAAAGTGTACGATGCAGGTACGTCGTTACCCATGTTCATGACGCCGAAGCTATATTCCAATTCACCGTCAGCCTTGAAATACTGCTTAGCCAAAGACATCTTGGTCAATGCTACGTCATTGTCAATATAGCTTCCGCCCTTTACAACGAACTGGATGCAAAGGTTTCCGGCATCTGTCACGCTATACCAACCTGTACCCTGGCCAAGGTTGCCATATATCAGACAGCCTTCGCCTGTCTCACCATTAGGATTAATGTTCATGTCAACAAGAAGAGGATAGTTCCTTGACGTCTGAGTATAGTCATAAGAAATCAGATAGGCTTTGTTTTCCTCTACTGTCACTGGAGTTGTTAAGACAACATCGTTCCAGCCTTTCTGAGTACTTGCAACCGCTTCCTCGGCTGCAGCCTCGCCAATCTGGCCTGTATTAAGATCAAAAGGGAAAATGCGAACTGTCGTAGATCCGATTGATTCGGCAACTGCGAAACGAACCTTTGTAATCTGGCCGCTTACTGCATTAGAAAATCCTGATACAACACCTGAATGGAATACCGCTCCAGCATAATAACTGCCGGGATATTGAGTCAGACCCATGCTACTGTTTCCGCTCAGGTCAAGTTCGTCAGTATTATAAAAGCCGAAAAGGCGCTCGCCTTCGTCAAGAGCGATTCTGTTGGGAACAGACGGAGCCTTCATAGGCTGTATGCTACGCAGAGCTTCCTTCTTATTCAAAACGTTGGATGGAGCATTCAGCACTCCGGCTACTTTCTGCGCGTCGACCACTGTCGCCGACAGCAGTAAAGCGAACAAACAAAGTAATGTCTTTTTCATAAACATAAAATTTAATTAAACTATAAACCTGGCTATTGCCACTCTAATTCAACATAATCATTGCTTACATATTATAAAGCAAAAAAGATTGAAAATGCGGTCTATTACCACATAACAATCAGATATGTTCCTGCGGGCAACTGCTTAACTTAGCGACGAAAAAGTATATTGTTAAATTACACTTTATTCATTTTCATTACCCTAACGTTTGCAAATGTACGTAAAAATCATGTATTAACAAAACTTTTATAGAAAAAAAAGCCATATAAATCAAAAAAAGCGGAAATGCAAATTGATTAATTCACATTTCCGCTTTAAATTATAAAAAGCTGATTTCAAGCAAAATTATTCGGCCGCGTCACCGCCTTCAGACTCGCCGCCTTCACCTGTACCGGGTTCTTCGGCTTTCGGTATGAGCGGAGCCTTGGCAGCCTGCAATACGCCTGAGTCGTTGAATACGAATGTTACAACCGACATGTCCTCAGGCTTCCAATCCTCACTTACAGTATAAGTGAATGTGCGTGTCACGTTCTCGCCTTGTGCTATGCTTATGTCGTCACCGGCCTGAGCATTGACAGTAGCACGGAAAACGTGGTTGTGGACATAATTAGGATCGCTACTACCACCGGGAAGCATCTGCGCGCTAACAATATTATCCTCGGTCAGCCAAACCTGAAGTTTGCCGTTGATATTCTCAACACCATCTGCAGATACGGTAATTTCAACATTACGCGATGCTTCGTCATAATTGCAAGTCGCCTCAAGCATCAGTTGTGCTTTCTGTTGAATCCTGTCACGCACAGCCGTAGCCCACGTTTTACGGTTGAAATTAAAATCACCACGATCTATTCTAGCAATAGGTTGCGGAGACTGATCAACCCCACCCGTCGTATAATACCATTGTGACTCGTCACAAGTAAGAGGCATGGGCTTACCATTAGGCAGATAGCCCAAGGCACCTCCATAAAGGCCTACAGCAATAACATTGTCTTCTCCATAATCAGCCATTATTTGCTCTATCACTTCTGTTCCAAGGGGACAGTTGAGACAACGCTGACCAGTAAAATCCTCTATCAGGACGCGTTTTGCCACTTCTGCCGGTTCCACATACTCGAACCTGTCGTCCTCGGCAATATCACTACATGCCGCAAGTGTAAGTCCGACAGCAAATAACGAAACGTTGTATATAAGTTTCTTCAGTTTCATACAGTTTTAGAAATTATAGTTATACGACAAAGTGAATCCCTTACTTGAAGGCACACGGCGGCAGACACCACCCGAACAGTTCCAACCCTCGCGTGTACGTCCGTAACCGAGCTGCAGACGGTGTGAACCGTGGTTGAACGTTACGTAGCCTTGGTAATAATGCACATTTGTTTTGCCGCTGTTATACATGTCGGCAATGGTGAACATCCAGTTCGGCAGGAACGAGAGTTCGAGCAAACCGTACATCCAGTCGCCATCATCGTCGTCAGTATTCAGATACTGCAACTCTCCGCGCAAGGTGAATTTCCTGTTAATGCGGTACTTACCTTCCACGATGTAGATGTCTGAATGTATCATTCCGCCTTCTCCTTCAACGATTGTCTGGTTGTAGAACTGGTTCATGTACATCAAATTCAGTTTGAACGCACGTGAAAGCTGTTTCTCAACCTGAATGTTAAGGTCCTGATAATACATCTGGTCGCCCCACTTCCAGAATGCAGAGCCATAACCGTCCGTACCCATGGCCGTGCCGTCATACTGGTTGCCGGCATGGTCGTTGCGGTCGATAGAGTGTACGTGTGAGTAGTTCACCTTCACGCTCATTCCGTATTTACCGCCGAGCAGTGTGTGTCTCTTGAACCTGTAACCGAACTCGGCCTGGTATGCCCATTCGCCGTTAGGCTGTGTGCCGTATGGATAAAGGGCGGCAAGAGCGTAAGTCTGGTCCATCGTAAATGCCGGCAAGTGGTTGATTGAAGATGCTATGCTGCTGGTCTCGCCGCGTGTGCTGCGGAACACCATTGCATCACTGCGCTTTGCCTGGACGAGGAAGCTCATACCACTCTTTGAATATGAAGCCGAAAGCATGGCAACATTACCTTTACGGTAGATGTAAGAATAATCCCTGCCGGTCACAGCACTACCCATTGTCGGGTCTGCGCCCTTCCATGCGTACTCGGCCAAAAGGTTAAGTCCGCCGGTCTGCAAATTGGCCCTGACGTCAAATGCGTTGACAAACTCAGGCAAGTTAAGCTTGTGGGTTGCACCCACCATTATGTCTTCGCTCTTCTCGTACTTGTTTACCCAAGACGCACCGAGCGTAAGATAAGTACCCTTTTCAGACATTTTCTTGAACCACTGGTCCAGACTAAGTTCTACGTCGGCACCACTAATGAGTCCGTCGCTTAGTTTCCAGAAACGGCGCTGCTTACCCGAAAGGGCTTTTACGGTAACGCCCTTAACCGGCCTTACAACAATCCTACCTCCCAGCAACGAGTTGTCGATACCAAGAGTGCGCTCTTCGTATGTGCGGAGAATGAATCCCGAACCGAACTGCTCGTAGAAGTTACCTGCGGTAACCTCGAAATTCTTGAAGTGTGCCTTTACATATATATTAGGTACACCCCATCCTTTATACCCGTCTTCATGATAGAACGTGGGCAGCGGATGCTCCAGATATTCGAGACGTACGCCTGCATCAATGTACTTGCTCATGAGGCTCACATCCGCATAAGTGTTTGTCAGACCCCACTCCTTATATTTTTCAGCTCCGATAGTCTTGTCCTCCTGCGGGATCAAGATGTCACTCTGCACACTTCCGCTCACGGTCACCTTGTTGCCGCCGTCCTCTTCCTGGGCGAACGAACACAATGACAGTGCAGATGCAGCAAAAAGACAAAGCAGTCTATTTGTCGTTACAATCATTGAAACTTTCTTTTAGCTATAATTCAACAATAAACCTTAGCTGCGCTGCATTATTGGGCAATCAACTCCCTCACCTTGTCAATAAGGTCCTGCTCGGCACCCTCGGTATAGCCATTGTGCTTGTAAACAATGTTACCCTTACCGTCAACAATGATTGTATAAGGAATCATGTTGATGCCGAGAGCACGCTTGAAGTCGCTGTTCGGGTCGAGCAATACTTCATAAGGCCATCCGTGGTTGTCGACCAAAGGTCTTACCTTATTAATATTCTGGGCCTGGTCTATCGATACGGCTATAAGTTTAACACCTGTTTCCTCTTGCCATTCCTCATAAACTTCGCTTATTGCCGAGAGGGCGCGGTTGCAGGGCTTGCACCATGTGGCAAAGAAGTCAATAATAAACGGTTTTCCGTTGTTAGAAAGTGTGTCAGTCCTTACCGTTTTACCATTAATGTCTTTCAATGTTATTGACGGAAGCTGAGCGTTGGCAGTGTAAAATGTGCCAACAACCAATACGATTAAAGAAAAAAGATGTTTCATTTTTATTTAATTTTAATATGTTTATTCCGTGCAAAAATACATGCAATTTCCCAAAAAAGCAAATCTTATCAAAAATAAATTACAAAATCACCGTTTTTCTTGTCATTTAGTTGTCCAAAATACAATAATAAATCAATTAATGTAACTACAAAAGCGTAATTTTTAACATTTATGAAAGTTATATGCAGGTATTATCAGCTTTAAACCGAATACACGATTACAATTTGTCACAATAACAATTTACGGACTTCGGCATTACGCATGGGCGTAATCTCCTTCATCTCCTTGCCGTAGAATACCGACTGTATAGCTTTATTTATTATGCCATGGCCTACGGCGAGAACGGACAGACCAGGATAATTATCTTTCACGTATGCCAGGAAACCGGCGGCTCTTTCTTTCAATGCTTCAACTGATTCAATGTCATCAGGCCATACGGCATCTTTGAGATCGGGAATGAACTTGCCTGTAAAGCTGCCCCAGTCGCGTTCCCTGAGCAAAGGAGTCGTAACCACACCAAGTCCATGAGGAGCGGCAATGATCGTGCATGTGTCATACGCACGCTTCAAGTCGCTCGAAACAAATGCGTCGATATGCGTACCGGCCATTTCGCCAGCCAACACGGACGCCTGTTTGCGTCCTTCCTCGTTAAGCTCGCCCTGCGTCTGACCTTGCATTATACGGTTGGCATTATCAACCGTCTCACCGTGCCGTACCAAATACAACGTTGTCATTTATTCTGGAGAAGATTTAAGTTAAAGTTATTTATTATGGCCGCCTGAATATATCAAGGCTAATCAGTCTCAGGCATACGGCTTACAGTTTTTCACACATATACCGCACGACCGCTACAAAAGTAATAAAAAAAATTTGCCGTGTATCCATAATTTTAGTAATTTTGCGTAAATGAAGGCTGTAATCGGCCCGAATACGTATCCTTCAATCACCCACCGGTGGAATTACCGCCTGCCGGACAAGCTGCACCAGACTTAAGAATGCAGACAAAACAATAGGAACGGCAAAGTAAACCATTATGTTTCAACTAACTTTCAGAATATGAAAAAAATTCTTAGAAGTTCTATTTTCCGCGCCATTTGCGCCATAATAACAGGCGTACTGCTCGTCAACAATCCCGACAGCACTGTCGTAGGAATAACAATCGCCATCGGAGTAATGTTCCTGATTTCGGGAGTTATTTCGTGCGCAACATACCTTAATGCAAGAAAGAACGCCAAGGACACCGAAGTCTACGACGCCCAGGGCAGGCTCATCATGTCAAGCAGGCCACCGTTACCAATAGTGGGAATAGGCAGCATACTGTTCGGACTGATACTCACATTATTTCCCGATAAGTTTGTAACATCGCTGATGTATGTCCTCGGAGCCTTGCTCATATTAGGAGCCGTAAGCCAATTCATGTCACTAATCGGCGCCAAAAGAATGTTCCACATACCCGTATGGTTCTGGATACCCCCTTCGGTGGTGCTCATCACAGGCTTCTTCGTCATCGTAAAGCCTATGGCTTCGGCATCCATTCCGCTTTTGATTATTGGCTGGTGCCTGCTGTTCTACGGCGTAACAGAATGCGTCAATTCGATAAAGATATACAGGGAAACAAGGAAATTCAGGGAGATTACAAGCCAACAATAAAAAATAAAGCGGTAAGGGCGATGGCCCTTACCGCTTTTTCTATCATCGTAACCAATCATTCAACCAGTCTTTCGATATACTTGCACAGAATGTTTATGCCGGTACGGTTCTCGCCTCCCTGCGGAATTATCAGGTCAGCATACTTCTTGGTAGGCTCGATAAACTGTTCGTGCATAGGCTTGAGCACCTTTAAATAACGGTCGATTACCATTTCAACCGTACGCCCGCGCTCCAGTACGTCGCGCTGGATGTTGCGGATAAGCCGTTCGTCAGAATCGGTGTCGACAAACAGCTTAAGGTCCATCATGTCGCGCAGCTTCTTGTTAAGCAGAGTCATTATACCCTCTATTATAATTACCGGACGCGGTTCGATGTGTACGGTCTCCTTCAACCTGTTGCACAGCAGGTATGAATAAGTAGGCTGCTCAACAGGCCTGCCGTTACGCAATTCGTTCACATGCTTTATCAACAGTTTCCAGTCAAAAGCGTCAGGATGGTCAAAGTTTATGGCGCGGCGTTCCTCTTCCGTCATGTGGGAAGTGTCGTTATAGTAAGAATCCAGCGGCACTACAACTACATAATGAGGCGGCAGCGCCTCGGCAATTTTCTTTACGACGGTGGTCTTGCCTGAACCCGTGCCGCCGGCTATACCTATTATTGTCATGTTTCACGAATTTTTCATGATATGCAGTCAAACTTCCGACTGCCGGGAATTTTGCAACATGCCCACTGACGCGAACATGCCTGCGTAAAACTCAGCCTTGCGCTCCACCTTCATGGGATACGCCCTCGAGCTGCTTGGCATACGGTAGAGCCTGAGCTCGCGGCCTTCGAAGGCAAAAGCTGACGACGCGCCGACCTTGGGCGGCTTTATGCCGAAATGCGACGTGAAAACGTCAGTGGCTTTTTGTCCCGTTGTCACAACAGCCACGCATTCCGGCAGACGTCGCAGCAGCGCATCGAGGTCGGTCTCGCTTACTATTTCGAGGTCTTTGTCCGACGCCGTATTCCTGGTACGCCGCACTGCGCAGGCTGTGTCATAAAGCGCTATGCCCTTGCCTGTCAGGAATTCTACAATGTCGTCACGGCGGAATGTACCGCCGGCGCGGTCGACAAAATGCTCCTTATCATTGAAGAACACTATGCCGAAGATGCGCCACATGTCATTGATGAAATTGGGATAGAAGAAGTCCATACACCAACGCCTACGCGCAGGCGGAAAGCTGCCCAGCATAAGCAGGCGCGCCCCTTCTGGCATGAACGGCTCGAGCGGATGCTGCTCTACGTCGCTCATTTCTGCTCCTTTACAAGATAAACCACTACAGGCAGGTGGTCGCTAAACCCGTCGAGCCATATTCCGCTGGCATGCGTACGCTTAGGTGTGCCTTTGTAACGGCCTTCCGTATTCATGAGATAGTCGCGGCGGAATATCTGGTTTTTCCAGTATTTCAGTGTGGAAAAGTCTTTCTTGCCGTCAGTATTGACAAGGTTGGGCGTCATAACAATCTGGTCGAACAGGTTCCACGAGCCCTGGTATGACAATGTTCCGGTGCCCTGCTTGACAAGTATGTTGTACCACGGGTTATACATACAGCCATCCTTTACGTCCTTGACCTCGGGTTTGGCACCAAGTATGTCTTTCATGCTCTTGTTGGTAGGGTCGTCGTTCATGTCGCCCATTATGAGCACCTTGGTAGCAGGGTCCACACGCAGCAGCGAGTCCTTTATGTCCTTCACGAGGTATGCCGCACGCTCACGGTAGGCCGGACCCGAAAAACGGCTCGGCCAGTGGCACACGATGACCGTTACCGGTTCGCCGGCCATCTCACCGCTTACGGTAAGGAATCCGCGTGTCTTGAAGTCGCTTTTCATCGTCTCGTCAGGCACGTACGGCAGAAGTTTAGCGTCCTTTACTTCAAACAGGGACGGGTTATACAGCATTGCACAGTCGATTCCACGTGTGTCGGGACCTTCTATGTGTACATATTTATATCCACGCGCGCGCAATGGCTCCTGGGCGGTGAGGTCGTCGAGCACTTTCGAGTTCTCAACCTCAGAAAGTCCTATCACGGCGCAGCCCACATCGGGCAACACGTCGGTGCCCATGTCGGCAAGCGCGCGCGCCATGTTGCGCAGCTTATGGGTGTATTTCAACCCGTTCCACCTGTATGAACCGTTAGGCAGGAACTCGCGGTCGTTCTTGCCTGCATCATGACAGGTGTCGAAAAGATTCTCCTGATTGTAAAAGCCTACGGCGTAAACAGAAAATTTTTTCTGGGCGTTGCCGCATACTGCCACCACAAGAAGTGACAATACTAAAAACAATGATAACTTATTCTTCATGTCGTTGCAATATATTAACATTAAGGCAAGCGCAAACACGTGAATTTGACCAAAGTTACTTCAAATCACCGAGCACATGTAAATTTTATGCAAAGATAGCGCAAGTTTAATAAAATCCAAAATAAAAGTTTTATTTTTTCAACACACACGCACCTTGTAACATATTTGTAAATCCGTGAAAATAATCCAGGGCAACATTCACGGGCGCACCATTCACACAATGCGGCAAAAAGCCTTGCAAAGACCTGACAGCATGCTGAAAAACACATGAAAAGCAAAAGGTGGCATATTGCGCCGTCAAAGGCATCCTTTTGCAAGGCAATATGCCGCCTTTTACATCATAAAAGGCAACCTTTTGCAAACAGTGGCAACAAGCGTTAACAACACATGCACCAACAGGGCTCAATTAATAGGGCCTTTTACAAAAATGCACACGCGATAATTTCGCCCAATCGAAAAATTGCATTATCTTTGCGCCGCAATAAAAGTATCAAAGATGAGCCGTATATATTCAGTGTGGAGATACATCTGCCGCAGGAAATACCTGATAGTCACGGTGCTTGGTATTGTTTTCGTAGGTTTCGTCGGTGAAAACAGCATACTGAAACATGTCCAGAACCGCATACAGGTAAGCAAGATGGAAGAAGAAATAAACAATTACCAGGTACAGCACGAAGAAGCAGAGAAGACGCTTAAAGAGCTAAAGCACAACCCGAAGGCAATAACGAAAATAGCGCGCGAACGGTATTTCATGAAAGCCGACGACGAGGACATATTCGTATTGAGCGACGACAACAAAACAGAAGAAAATACAGAAAACGGAAATGAAACAGCTGAATAAGTTACAGACAATAGTATTCCTCGCAGGAGCCGTGCTTATGGTCGTAGGTGCCGGCGTATATGTTTTCAGCGCATGGGCTGCCGCTTCGGTGGTTTTCGCGGCAGGCGCCATAGCATTCGCCTCCATGCAACTGATGCAGACATACGAGGGCAACAGCATAACGGTGCGCAGGCTGCGCCGCATAATGGACATCGGCGACGTTATGTTCATACTCTCGGCCGTACTCATGCTTGAAAACTCGTTCCAGTTCCTGCTGCCACTGTTCCTTAAATATTTCGAGAACGGATATTACCACTACGTGACTTACATTCACAACAACTGGGTGGTACTGTTGCTGATTGCGGCAATTATCGAGATTTACACCACCCACCGCATATCAAACGAACTTAAAAAAGACAATCAATAAGATGTAATAATGCGGCACAGGCACGGACGCGTCAGCAAACCGTGCCTCCAGACTGCATACAGCCTGCTAAAAAAAAACTAAAAGACAGCGCATTTGTTTTAAATAGCATAAATTTATTTTTATACATCAATAATACATTGTAATTTTGTGACGACATAATAACACGAATCTATGATAAGAACTCTTTACGCTCTATTCACAATATTGTCGTTCGTATCCTGCGCGAACACGTACAACATCCAAGGCTCGTCAAACGTACCTACGCTTGACGGACGCATGCTGTTCCTCAAGTCCTACGAGGGCGACGACATGAAGAAAATTGATTCATGCGATATAATACACGGTGAATTCAATTTCAGCGGAACCCTTGACTCGACCAAGATAGTGATGCTCTTCATGGACGACGAAGGAATAATGCCCGTAGTGCTCGAAAGCGGCGAAATAACAATAAACATCGACAACACACAACAGAAAGTTAGCGGTACGCCGCTTAACGAGAAACTGTTTGCATTCATCGAGAAATACAAACAGCTCGAAAGCGAGGTGAACGAGCTTGGACACCTGCAAAGCCAGGCTATAATGGACGGCAAGGACCTCAACACCGTGAACATGCACCTTGCCGAAAAAGCAAGCCAGATAGCCGAACGCGAAGACAAGCTGGTAACATCTTTCATTGTTGAGAATTTCGACAACGTACTCGGTCCGGGTGTATTCTTCATGATGACAGCAGGCCACCGTTATCCAGAACTTTCACCGTGGATAGAAGACATAATGAGCAAGGCTACCGACAAGTTCAAAAGTGACCCGTACGTAAACGACTATTACAGGAAAGCACAGCAAAACCAAGCTATAATGAACGGCACGGCCGTGCCGGACGAAGTAACAATGCCCGCAGGTGATGCGCCGACGCCTAACGAGATGGCTGCCCCGGCAACAGGAAGCGTAGCCGACTCGACGGCAGCGCCTTTGGGCCAATGATGCAAGCCTGGCAAGACACAGGCATATAAGTTTGTTTATGAGAACACTGATAGGACACGCCACAATTGTAAACGAAGGCAAAGCAACAAAAGGATCAGTCGTAATTGAAAACGACCACATAGCAGACATTCTAAAGGAAAACGAAACACCCCGCGGACTCTTCGACAGCATAGTCGACGCCACGGGGTGTTTCGTATTGCCGGGAGTCATAGACGACCATGTACACTTCCGTGAACCGGGACTCACGGCTAAAGCCGACATGGAGAGTGAAAGCCGGGCTGCAGCATACGGCGGGGTGACATCGTTCTTCGACATGCCGAACACAGTCCCGCAGACTACGACGCTTGAAGCCCTTGACGAAAAATTCAAGATTGCCGCCGGCAGAAGCCACGTAAATTATTCGTTCTTCTTCGGAGCGACAAACACCAACGCGGCCCTCTTCAGCAGTCTCGACGTACACAGGATTCCCGGCATCAAGCTGTTCATGGGCTCGTCTACGGGCAACATGCTCGTCGACCGTGAAGAAGCCCTTGACAGGATTTTCGCCACTGCCCCGCTGCCAATCATGGCACATTGCGAAGACACGGGCATAATAAACGACAACATGAAAGCGGCAAAAGCCGCTTTCGGCGACGATCCTGACGTCACGCATCATCCAGAAATACGCAGCGAGGAGGCTTGCTACAAGTCGACCGAACAGGCCGTGCGCCTTGCCAGGAAGCACGGTGCACGCCTGCACGTGGCACATCTTACGACGGCACGCGAGCTTGAACTGTTCGAGCCGTGGACAAGCTCTATTCCGCAAATAACGGCTGAAGCCGTCATAGCGCACCTGCTGTTCACCGATGAAGACTACAAGACGCTCGGTACAAGGATAAAATGCAACCCTGCCGTTAAAGGCAAGAGCGACCGTGAAGCACTACGCAAGGCGCTGGCAGACGGACGCATAGCTGTAGTAGGCACAGACCATGCCCCCCATCAGTTTGCCGACAAACAGGGCGGATGCGCCCACGCGGCATCAGGCATGCCGATGATACAGTTCTCGCTGTTGACCATGCTCGAACTGGTAGACGAAGGAGTGCTCACCATAGAACGTGTTGCCGAACTGATGTGCCACCGTCCGGCTTTGCTTTTCGACGTCAACGGACGCGGATTCATACGCAAAGGCTATAAGGCCGACCTCGCAATAGTGCGCCAATGCAATCCGTGGACAGTCACCGACGACATTATCCAAAGCAAATGCGGCTGGAGTCCGCTTACGGGACATACGTTCAGGTGGAAGGTGGAACATACCTTCTGCAACGGCCGCCACATACTCGACAACGGCAACTTTGACAACGGATGCCGTGGCGAAGAAATAAGATTCAGATAATACCCGAAAGGTCGGCATTAACAAAAGACCGGCCATCATAATCAAAGACACAAAATGATTGCACGCATCTTCATATACCTGCTATTGTTCATCACCCTGCCCGACATTTATCTCGACCGCCGTTTCCTGCGCCGTCGCACACGATACCTGTGGTGGCAAAGGGTGTTGTGGTGGCTTCCGGGAGCGTTCATGTTCGTTTACACCATTGTGCTTGCATGCGACAAGAACTTCGCACCAGAAATCCTCGCGTTGCTGCACATCTATCTGCTGCTCTTGGGAGTGCTTATAACTCCGAAGTTCATATTCGCCCTTTGCTCGTTCCTCGGGTGGGCACATTGTCGTTTCCACCATACGAAAAACAACTGGGGAAACCTCGTAGGACTAGTTCTGGCCCTTGTTGTGGATGCGTACGTAATATACGGAGCAACAATAGGATTCAAGAAATTTGAGGTCAGGCACGAGGACTACTACTCGGCCGACCTGCCTGCCGCTTTCGACGGATACAAGATTGTACATTTCAGCGACGCGCATGTAGGAACTTACGGAACGGTGTACGCCAGCGTACTTGAAAAGGCTATCGACAGCATTAACGCACAACAGGCTGACATGGTGGTATTTACAGGCGACCTGCAAAACATGGAGCCAAAGGAGATTTATCCCTTCATGCCAACTTTAAGCCGTATAACAGCCAAAGACGGAGTATTCTCCGTTTTGGGCAACCACGACTATTCAGGATACATAAAGGCTGACCGGAATACAAAAATTGCAAACGAGAGGGAACTTATAAGCCTTGAACGCCAGATGGGCTGGGATTTGCTGCTTAACGGTAATTGCGTAATCAGGCGCGGCAACGACTCCATAGTAATAGCAGGCATGGAGAACGACGGCGGCAAGAGATTCCCTCAAAAGGGAGACGTAAAGAGAACTATTGCCGGCATCAAAGGCAACGCATTCGTTATAATGCTCGAGCACGACCCGACATCGTGGCGCAAGAAGATACTGCCTCAAAGCAACGCACAACTTACGTTAAGCGGACATACGCATGCAGGACAAATGGCCGTATTCGGCCATTCGCCGGCTGAAATAAATTATAAGGAATGGTTCGGCATGTACCACGAAGGCAACCGTGCGATAAACGTTACAGCCGGCATGGGTGGCTTCATTCCATTCAGACTCGGCGTAAGCAACGAAATTGTCGTAATAACGCTGCACAGGAAATAGCAGCATCAGTACATACGGAAACGGCTCCCACAGGCTTATGGCAACTGCGGGAGCCGTTTATCTTTATATAATAATTATTACTTGTACTTTTCCACTAAACCTGAATGTATTGCCTTATAACTCTCGTCCATTAACCGGCTTATGTTATCGGCTCCTTGCGATTGTGGATAAATCGGTGCGTGTATGGTTAGCGTCAGCTTGCGGCGGCGTACCCAATACCATTTGCTTGTACGCGGCAGCACGTCAAACGAACCGTTGATAGTAAGCGGCACTACAGGCAACTGCAGTTCGTCAGCCAGCATGTATGCGCCACGCTTGAATGTTCCCATGCGTCCCGTATAAGTACGCGAGCCTTCCGGGAATACAACAACGCTCATTCCGTTTTTCAGGGTCATGCGCGCCTTATCGTATGTCTCCTTAACCTTGCTAGGTCCGCGTTTGTCGACAAATATCTGATGCGACTTCTCGCATGCAAAGCCTACAAACGGAATCTTACGCAGCTGGCGTTTCATCATCCACTTGAAGTTGCGGCGAAGATGTCCGAATATCAGGAAAATGTCGAAAGAGCCCTGATGGTTGCTAACAAAAACGTAAGACTCGCCGTGTTTTAAATTCTCGCGTCCTTTAACCTCAACCGGCAGCAAAAGCACCTTCAGCACCAATGTAGACCATATCACTGGCGGATAATAACCCCAAAAGTGGCCATTGCCGAGAGTACAGCCGATACTCGTTACGACTGAAGTCAATATCGTAAGGAATATTACTATCGGTAAAGCAATGAAAATCTGGTAAACTCGATATATGTATTTCATTATAATGAAACGTTTTTCGTTATTCAACCAATTAGCTGATTTTAGGATATTTACGGGTCCACCCGTCCCAACGCAACCGCATGACACCGAAGAACGCCTCGCCGAATATGCCACCGCTCATCTTCGACACGCCTTCGCGCCTGTTCACGAAAATTACCGGCACCTCCTTTATCTTGAAACCTATCTTATAGGCGGTGTATTTCATCTCAATCTGGAAGCCATATCCCTTGAACCTGATCTTGTCAAGCTCGATAGTCTCAAGCACCTTACGGCGATAACACTTGAAGCCGGCCGTTGTATCGTGAACCTTGAAACCGGTAACAAACCTCACATATTTTGAAGCAAAATAACTCATCAGGACACGTCCAATCGGCCAATTCACGACATTAACCCCACTGACATACCTCGAACCGATAGCAACATCGTAACCCTCGTCATGGCAAGCCGAATAAAGGCGCGGCAAGTCATTCGGGTCATGGCTGAAGTCAGCATCCATCTCGAAAATATAGTCATAACCATGGGCCAACGACCACTTGAAGCCCGTTATATAGGCAGTTCCAAGTCCAAGCTTTCCGCTACGTTCAATGATGAACAACCTGTCACCGAACTCATTGTCAATCAGACGATGCACGATGGCCGCCGTTCCGTCGGGCGAACCGTCGTCAATTACAAGAATATGGAAGCACTTTTCAAGATTGAATACCGCACGGATTATTTTCTCGATATTCTCTTTCTCGTTGTATGTCGGAATAATTACGATGCTGTCACTTTTGTTCATCATGCTTACTTATTAGAGGTTTACATACTGCAAAATTAGCATTTTTATTTAAATATGACGACAGTTTTTCAATATAAATCCGATAAAAGCATGAAATCTGCGCATTAAAAGAGCTTTTTAGTAAAAATAACAGATTGCGAAATTAAGAGGAAAGTGAAACAAGTATCAAGTAAATTATTTACATCACAACAAATGTCTGGTTATCCATAACAAACCGCTTGTTTACGACCAACAAAACGGCTGCTCTCGTATGAAAAACAGCCGAGTTTTGCATTGCAAATAGCAAGTTTATGATTTAAAACCAATACACATTGTTTTACTTACGGTTTATTACAAAAAGACATCCATGCTGACCGTATACAAATATTACAATGCGTTTCAATTACGATTTTTTGACATGGTAAAAAAGCTACAAGCGTTTTACAGCAAAAATCAACCGGTATTTAAACAAAGAAAAAAGAAAGAGGAGACTCAGACCTAAAGAAACAACCAATGGCTGAAAGTCTGAATCTCCTCTTTACAAATACCGCTAACTCTGCTTATTCTTCGCTGTCGTCTTCAGAAACCTTGACTATGCGTTGTGCGTTCCGTGCCCTGTTTGCAATTATCAGCGGAACACGCTCCACAACTACGACCGACGTGTCAAGTCCCAATGCGTTAGGCTCTCCAATACCAATCCTGCGGATAAGGGCATAAAGGCTCATCAGCAGGTTTTGTTTACGGTCGCGTGAATCTTCAGGATAATATATCCTATGAATAATGATGAAACAGAAGTCGCCGGGTATCTTGTTCTTACGTAAAGAAGGATAAGAACTCGTAAGTTCCAGCTCGCCGTCGGCAACAAGGTCTTCAACGACCTGCCTCAGGTAAAGGCTGACACGCGGCTCTATGCGGAAGCCTATGCGCATGTTGACGCTGAACAATGTATCCTTTATCAATGTGGAGCAGGTGTACTCGAGCGTGTCGGGCGTATCGACAAACTCAAGGTTAATCAGCCAGTAATGGTCGGCGCGTTTGGGTTGCTTGTTGATTATTGAATACAGCAACTTGTCGTCCACACACCCGTCCTTGTGCGCGTGGTTGACATAGACAAGATTTGAAGCGTACTTAGGTATGCTCTCGTCGGCCTTAATATCGGAGATAATTCCGTAATAATCGCTCAAACGCCTGGTCGACATGTAGCGGCGGCGTATCTTCTGCGCCCCCACCCACACGAACATTATGAAACAAATCAATCCTCCGATAAGCAATGTAAACCAACCTCCGGCCACGAACTTCGACAAATTGGCAGCGAGGAAAATTCCTTCAATCACACAATAACCGCCCACAAAAAGCACGGTCAACGCACGTGAGACGCCACGCATGCGCAAATAGAAGCCCAACAGCTGTGTCGTCATCAGCATGGTTATGGTAATGGCAAGACCGTAAGCCGCTTCCATGTGGCTTGAGTCACGGAACAGCAACACGGTGAAAACCACTCCTATGTACATTGCAAGGTTCACCATCGGGATGAACAGCTGCCCTTTCACGTTTGTAGGATGCTTGATGCGCATGCGCGGCCAGAACCTCAAGTTCATAGCTTCACTCAATATCGAGAACGAGCCGCTTATGAGGGCCTGGCTTGCCACGATGGCCGCCCCGGTAGCCATAACGATTGAAAAGAGCAATATGCCTTGAGGCATAATGGCGTAGAACGGATTTTCATTGCCAACAGCCATGTCCGGATTTGACAGCACCCATGCGCCCTGTCCGAGATAATTCAGGATGAGCATTGACTTTACAAATATCCAGCTTATCGTGATGTTGCGCTTGCCGCAGTGACCCAAGTCGGAATACAAGGCTTCGGCACCCGTAGTACAAAGGAACACCGCACCAAGTATGAGGAACCAATGCGGCGACTCAATCAGCAAGCATATAGCATAATAAGGGTTGAAAGCCTTCAACACTTGGGGACAAGCCACCAGGCCGATTGTGCCAACAATGCCCAGCAATAGGAACCAAAGCAGCATGAACACACCGAACGGCCGTCCGATATGCTCCGTGCCGAAACGCTGTACGAAAAATATTACCGTAATAATGCCAAGAGTGATTGGAATTACAGGCAATTCCGGGTCGATGCCCCTAAGTCCCTCTATTGCCGTAGTTACAGTAATGGCAGGGGTAATAATACCGTCGGCAAGCAACGTGCCCGCCCCTATTATGGCTATTATGTAAATCCACTTCCTCCTGTGTTTTCGCAGAAGGGCGTAGAGCGCAAGTATGCCTCCCTCGCCGTTGTTGTCGGCATTAAGGGCTACCAACACATACTTTATCGTAGTTTGGATGGTCAGCGTCCAAATAATGCACGAGAGCGCGCCCAAGACATAATTGGTGTCAAGCGTCTCGCCCGTGTTTACAATAGCTTTCATTACATAAAGCGGCGACGTTCCTATATCGCCGAAAACAATACCCAATGTAACAAGCAACCCGGCAAACCCGACCTTATTCATCGTCTGGGATGTACCGTCGTGTAATGTTCTTGCCATAAAACGTTAGTTTGTTATTATATTATTAATCTCTTTTTACGCGCTGCAAATATAAAGCAATATTTCAATCGTTTCCACTGACGCATACCATTACTTGCCAATTCGGGCCAAAAATTGACATACATCATTAACAGACGAAACTTTAGCCTGTATTCGAGACAGCATTACACAAGTAGGACAATGCAGCAGAACTAATACCTACAACCAACAAACAACCTTTATCACACCTTCAGCAGGCCGATATTTACCGCTCTAAAATACATCTTTGATTCGATAGCATAAAAAAGCGGAAAACCTTATAAAGGATTTCCGCTTTTTTATTGAAGGGTGGAGGGTGGGGCTCGAACCCACGACATTCAGAACCACAATCTGACGCTCTAACCAACTGAACTACATCCACCGTGTTATAAATGCCTTATCTCTTAAGGCGGTGCAAAGATACGGGATTTATTCGATTCCACCAAATAAATCCCGTACTTTTTTCGTTTTTTTAATTATTTTGCAGGTGTCTTAGGAGCTTGCGGAGCCTGATTTGCAGTTCCTTCAGCAGGAGCGGCCTGCTTAGCCGGAGCAGCCTGCTTTGTCTGGCTGGCGCCAAATCCAGGCAGATTGTTAGGATTGGTCTGCTGCTGTTCGGTTGCGTTTCTTTCTATAACGCTCTCCGATGTGGTTGCCTTCGGAGCAACATAAGCACAGATTACGCTCAGAATTACCATTGCGATGGCAAGTCCCCAAGTTGTCTTTTCAATGACATCCGTAGTCTTGCGGACACCCATGATTTGGTTTGAAGATGAGAAGTTGGATGCAAGTCCTCCACCTTTTGATTCCTGTATCAGCACTATTCCTATCATCAGCAGTGCCACCAGTACGATTAAGATTACAAATAATGTGTACATTGTCTTTATTTATATTTATTATTTATTATCAGTTTTTCCAAAAACCTGATTTGGTCTGCAAAGTAAGCATTTTTTTTTGGATAATTCAAATTTAAACGCTTAATAATTTCCAAAGCCTTTGAATATCGCCCCTGCTTTATGTAAATCTGGGCTAAAGTCTCTGTAAAATATTTCTCATCGCCTTCTTTTTTCTCACTGCCTTCAAGTTCGGGCAGATACTCAGGCTCGTCCTTGAGCTCTATCTTTCCGTTCTCGTTGTTTATGAAATTGTCGATAAGGTCTTGTCCCTTCATTGCAGGGCTCTCGTCTGCCGCATTGGATTCGTCATCACTCTCTGATTCAAGCAAATACGCAACATAGTCTATTGCCGCGTCTGCCGGTGTAGGCTTGCGCTTCTTGCGTGTTTCCTTGTCCTTTACCTCTTCCGTATCGGCTGGTATGGAGTCAAGGAACTGGTCGATGAGCGATATCGTACGGCTGCCACCGCTGCCATCCTTCTCCTTCACGGCAGCTTGCTTCTGCTTTTCCTTCTCGGCCATGCGCAACCTGTAATGTGCGGCCTCGACAAGGTTGAACACCACCTTGCGGTCGGTCACATATACGGCCGAGCGCCTTAATTCCTCGTCGAAAGAAGGGTCGTGGAGCAGATACAGGTTCTGCAACAGCAGCAAACGAGCTGTCTGGAAATACGGATATAAAGCAAGAAGAGAACGCAAATCGTACAGCGTTTCCTTATCCATCAGTTCCGGATGTTTTATCAATTGCTCTAAATCCATAGGCTTATTTAAGGCTTACCAGTTAGCAACCGTCGCATTGAATATCTGGTCTGTTATGTCTTCAACCATTTGCGTTACAAGCTCTTCCTGTACCGAAGTAAACGATGTCGTCGTCTCAAATGAAGCTGTAGCAGTAAACTGCCGCTCGAAGTCCTCGCTATGATTGGCGTTGTTTGTGAACCTTACGTTGACCGTCATTGACAGTTCAGCCTGTGCCGACGTTCCTTCAGCCGTCACAGACTTGTTCCTTTGCGAATACTGGGTTATCTCGCCCTCTATCTTCAGGTCGCCGTTGTTCTTGACCTGTATGAGGCGCGTATTGTTGGCGAAGATGTCTTTCAGCTCATTGTTGAATATGCTTGCCATGGGCGCCCATACGTAGCTGGACCTGATCGGGAAATCAGCTATCTGGATGGTCTTTGTCTTCGTATAGTCGATGCTTGCACCGTTGAACTTGTATGAAACGCTGCACGACACCAGGCATATTACGACTGCAACCAGCATCGACAGCCGCCTGAAGCGCGGGCTGCCGGTACCGGTAATACGCCACCTCGTGTATGATTTGACCTTATTTTTCAAGTCCATATTGCTTAATCCTCCTATACAGGGTGCGGTCTGATATTCCAAGCTCCTTTGCCGCCTTCTTCCTGTTGCCGCCGTTGCGCTCGAGCGCCTTTTCTACCATTTGCCTGCCCAAGTCGTCAAGGTTCAGGCTCTCGAGCTCAGATATTTCCTCCGCTACTGCATCCTGCACCACGGGCGCCTGCCTTTGCGCCGGACGCGCCACGGGCACGCCGTCTGATATTATCGCAGGGAAACCTGGCTCCTTACGCTCTACGGCGTTTACCTGCGCCATGTCTATCTGTTTCCTGAGACTGTTCATCTCGCGGCGCAGGTCGCTGACGTTACCGCGCAGTTCGTAAAGTATCTTGTACAATATTTCGCGTTCGCTCTCGAACGAATGGCTGCCGCCTCCGGAGCTTATCGTAGCAAGCTGCGTGCTCTCGACGTTTTCAGGTATGAACTTACGTATCGCCATGCCGTCAATCTCACGCTTCTCGCTCAACACAGACATCTGCTCGGTTATGTTCTTCAGCTGCCTTACGTTGCCGGGCCACTTGTACTTCATCAACGCGGCTTTTGCCTCGTCGGTAAGGGTTATTTTCGGCAATTGGTACTTGTCGGCCATCTGCATGGCAAACAGGCGGAACAGCAGTATTATGTCTTCGCCACGGTCGCGCAGGGGCGGCATCTGTATTGGTATGGTGTTCAGACGGTAATACAAGTCCTCCCTGAACCGTCCCTCGCTTATGGCCTTGCGCATGTTGACGTTGGTGGCGGCAACTATGCGCACGTCGGTTTTCATTATCTTCTGTCCGCCTACACGGATGTACTCGCCCGTCTCGAGCACCCTCAGCAGCCTTGCCTGTGTGGCAAGCGGCAGCTCGCCCACCTCGTCAAGGAAGATGGTGCCCTTGTTAGCCACGCCGAAATAGCCTTCGCTCTCGCCTATCGCACCGGTGAAAGAGCCTTTTTCGTGGCCGAACAGCTCGCTGTCTATCGTACCTTCGGGTATGGAGCCGCAGTTGATGGCAAAATACTTCTCGCGCCGGCGCGGAGAGTTGTCATGGATAATACGCGGTATTATTTCCTTACCGACACCGCTCTCGCCTATTATAAGCACGGACAAGTCTGTCGGTGCCACCTGCAAGGCAACATCGAGAGCCCGGTTCAACGCGTCGCAGTTGCCGACAATGTTGTACCGCTGTTTTACCTTTTGAAGCTCCGTAGTGTTCATTTAGCTGACAAAATTACGCATTTTATTTTAATTATGCAAAACGCCCGTGTAAAATATATGTTTAATTAATGATGTATGGCGGATTATGATTAATTTTGCACATTGAAAAAACCTGATTATGATTGGAACGATTGTCAATACGTGCGCAATAATTGCCGGCACCATTGCAGGAACAATTCTCAACCGTGGAATAAAAGAAAGATACAAGACCGCATTATACAACGCCCTCGGACTTGCCAGCCTCATGATAGGGCTTAACGCCGCCATAAGCAACATGCCCAAGAGCAAGTTTCCCGTGCTGTTCATACTTTCGCTGGCCATTGGCAGCGTGGTCGGCACGGCGGCCGACATCGACGGCAGGTTCAGGCGCGCCGTGGAACACCGCTCGAAGACAAACAACGGGCGCAACCTGGCCGACGGGCTGTCGACCGCCATACTGCTATACTGCATCGGACCGCTGTCGATGCTCGGCCCGGTAATAAGCGCACTCAACGGCGACAACACGTTCCTGTACACCAACGCCACGCTCGATTTCGTATCTTCAACCATATTTGCGTCGACTTATGGCATTGGCATGATTCTCGCCGCCCCGGTGCTTTTCTGCTGGCAAGGACTGTTCTACCTTGTAGCCGAAGTATCAAGCTCGGCGGTAAGCGAGGCGCTCATGGCCGAACTGCTGATTGTCGGCGGACTGATGATAACAGGCAGCGGGCTGTCGCTGCTCAACATTAAAGACTGCAAGACGCTCAACCTGCTGCCTTCACTGCTGGTGCCAGTGGCGTGGTTTGCCGTCAAGGCACTGTTCTGACCGGCGCACAAGTACCGTTTAACCATGAATTTAATTCCAAAAACAAGTATGAAAATTATCAAAACCGCAAAATTATTATCAATCATCGCAGCCGTAATAATGCCTTGCTCGTGCAACGGCAGCAAACAGCCGGCGCAAGAAAACGAAAACAACAATACGGAAGGAGTGACTGTAATGAAGATGGGCAATGACCTGACGCTTATGGCCATCAACGACAACGACGGTGAAAAACGCATGCCCAACTCGCTCTTCTACGGCGAAGACGACTCGGCGAAAGTAGACAGCCTCTCGCCCGAAGGCTCCGTACCGTCGTCGATAAGCTGCTTCATCGTTGAGACCGGAGGCAAGAAGATATTGTTCGACACTGGCAACGGAACCGCGCGCGGCGGCAAACTCGTGGAGCGCATGAAGAACGCCGGCATCGAGCCTGGCGACATAGACGTGCTGATGCTGACGCATTTCCACATGGACCACCTTGGCGGCATGGTGCAAGAGGGCAAGAAGGTATTTGCCAACGCCGACGTCTACGTACCCGAAAAGGAATACGCCGCATGGATGGCGATGAGCGGCAACAACGCCAAGGAAGCCATGAACGTGTTGGCGGCATACAATGACCGCCTGCACAGATTCACTTACCAGGACACCCTGCCACTGGGAGTGAAAGCCCTGCCTGCACCCGGACATACGCCGGGGCACACGGTATACCAAACAGACAGGCTGCTCATTGTGGGCGACCTGATGCACGGATACGACTTGCAGATACAGGACCTTGACATCTGCCCGTCCTACGACATGGACAGGAAGCAGGCAATAGAGTCGAGGAAAAAGTATGTGGACTACGCAAGGCGCAACAAGCTGACGGTGGCAGGCATGCACTTCCCAGACAACGGCGTCAAGGAAAACTTGTAAAACAACGTGAGTTCGGCATAAGAAAAGCATAAAAAAGTTGTGGGAATGGAATATTTTTA